>Ga0316202_10001677_pt1 | contig 16448 bp, 16 predicted proteins | sample 3monrhotite_MG_FD_204934 | JGI IMG/M metagenome (GOLD analysis project Ga0316202, IMG submission 204934) | Microbial mat bacterial communities from mineral coupon in-situ incubated in ocean water Damariscotta River, Maine, United States -... | ecosystem: Environmental > Aquatic > Marine >... | reverse complement strand
CGTATATGTGCTCGGTAAGCTCAGTTTTAGAAACTACTTTTTCAGGATGATGAATTAAATATTCGATTAACTTATATTCATAGGCAGTGACCTCAATAGACTGTGCATTTACTGAGATGCTCTGTTGTTGTGTATCAACGGATATGGGGCCTAGACTAAAGATAGGCCGAGACTGGCCTGCAGAACGTCTAATTAATGCATTTACACGTGCCTGTAACTCTTCTACATGAAATGGTTTAGTTAGGTAGTCATCAGCACCTGTAGAGAGTCCTGCGACTTTATCTTGCCAATGATCACGAGCGGTTAGAATCAGAATCGGTGTATGGTTACCGTTTTCTCTTAGCTTCTGAATGATTTCCATACCGGAAATATGTGGTAAACCTAAATCAATAACCATTAAATCATATTCATATTCTTCAGCATAATACAGACCATCTCTGCCATCATATGCTGAGTCTATTGTATACCCTGCGCTTTTTAGATCGGAGGTAATCTGCTGGCAAAGAATTTTTTCGTCTTCTATAACAAGTATACGCATAGTCCTAAAGCCTATTTTTTCTTGATTACTTTGCCAGATTTGCCGTCGACAACCACAGTTTTAACGCGCTTGTCTTTTACCAGCATCTTTACTTTGTATTGAGACGAGTTGCGTTTTTTTACCAAATTAGCAGAAAGTACTTTGCCTTTTACTTTTTTCTTAGCAGCACTAATCGCAGTGCTTTTGCTAACAACGCGCTCTTTTTTAGTATTCTTTTCTTTGGCTTGAACTAAGCTAGGCCCACTGAGTAGTAGGCCTGCAACTAGAATGAGTAGGTATCGTTTCATGTCTTGTACTATTCAATGCCGACTAATCCTATTATTGGTTTTCATACTCGTACTGTTGCGAGTAATCATCCTCTGTATAGTCACTGCGTTCCGAGTCTATAACAGGCGATACAGAGATTTGTACCCGTATTCGCTTGCCAGGATCATAGGGCATTCTTGATTCGAATGTCTGTCCATTGTAACGGTAAACGACCTGATAGCCAATAATACGTTCTTCCTGCCATGTCACTGGCTTCATATAACAAGCATTATGTTGTTCATAGCTATGATTGTTATCTCTTGATACATCATTTCCAATACTACCGCCAATAATTGCTCCGGCAACTGTGGCACCCGTTCTATGTCTGCTTTTCTTGCCAATTTTATGACCAATTGCAGCACCGATGATACTACCCAAGATGCGTCCGCCGGAATTGTTTGCGCTATGATTAGAACGTCTAACCTGTGGGCGACACTCTTGACGATATGAGGTTTGCTCAACGATTCTAACGATAGGCTTTGATTCAATTACTTTAGCACGAGCGTACTGTACATCTTCTGCTTGAGCTTGGCTGGTTATTGCTAAAGAAGCTGATACTGCGAATAATGTTAGATTTTTCATGGGTCTTTCCTCAGTTTTAAGAAACTAAGGAAAGTTTACCAAGGTTAAGCTGAATGATAGCTGAACGGTTTATTGAATTAAGCGACCATCTGTTGAGCGATGGAATCGAGTTCTTGTTCATCAGCCACAATTAGATCAAGTGCTTTAAAAGCATCCTCTTCTTCTAAACCAATCATGTCCAAAATGACTTCAGGTAAAACCATCTGGCTGGCATCACCGATATCAATTCTTTTTAACAAGCGATTTGAAATTAAAACAAGGTTTGAATAAATTGCATGTTCCTGACAGGCGTCTTCTTGATGGTGCCATCGTGCAGCAGCAACAAGTTCATCTGGCATATTCCATGACTCCATGAGCCATGCACCAATTTCAAGGTGTGATGTACCCAGTAAGTAGCGCTCTATATCTGCAAGCGGGATATGAGGATTCATGCTGACATAACGATTAATTAAATAAAATTGTGGTGGGAAAAGATGCCCTAACAATAACTGGCCAAAGTTATGCAGTAGACCAGAGAGATATACCAAGCCTCTTTGTGGACGAGTCTTGCCTCGGATAAAGCTACAGAGCTTTTCAGAAAGTGTTGCGCAGTAGACCGACTGTTTCCAGTAGGCTTTAAGTCCTAATGGACCATCATTACTTACGTTTAGTGATTTACCAACAGAAATACCTAACGCTAGATTGAGCACTAAATCAAAACCTAACACTCGACTGATAGCAGTTTCTATTGAGTCTATATTACCTTTGTAGCCATAATATGGTGAGCTTGCCCAACTAATTACCTGTGCCGCTAAGCTTGGATCTTGAGCAACAATGGCAGCTAATTCTGTAGCACCCGCCTTAGGATCAACACGAAGTCGCATTACTTCCTGAGCGATGCTAGGCATAGCAGGCAGGTCTAAGGTTTCTTCTACCCGTTGGTGTATTCTTTTCGGTGTAAAGCTAAGTAGCTTATTATCTTCTCCATCATCGTGATGATCAATATTATAAAGTCGTTCAGGAGGACAGGAAAATGAACCTATTATGGCGTTTTTATTTAAGCGTACGTAATCGTCACCAGATAATTTTATAAAATTACCTGCACTGCCAGAATCAATATGTATCCTGCTCTCTTTGAGAAGGGCACTATCGATAACAACATCAATGTCAGATACTGTTGCCAGTGGCAACCTACTCTCAGCTGAACAGCCCGGTATATTATTGATATAGTTATCAACAAGCTTGATTTTGTTTCCAAAAGCATCTGATAGCATCGAAAAATCTAATAAATCGGAAGCCCTTAAAACGAGAAGTTGTGTTCTACCTTGAGTTTGAATGACTAAAGTGCGTGCCAACTGCTCGGCTGGTATGCCTGATTCTTTAGCATCCGCTAAAAATGATAATTGAGAGTCTGATGAAATGATTTCATATGAAACTTCATTGCTTACTAGTTCATTTTTTATGATTTCAGGTAACGACATGTAATATCCAAAATTTTGTCCTTTATGGAGCTATTCTAGAACAATCATGAAAAAAGGAAACGATAATCTTACTTACAAAGCTAAGTTTTTGTAATTTAAGATGCTTTTGCGATGTCTTTCACAGTTTCCCAGGCTGGGCGCCGGTTGTGTTTTTGATAAACACGAACAAATGAGCTTCTGACTAAATCGCCTAAACAAAGCGCAACTATTTCTGAATCAAGTTCAGTCGCACATTCAAGTGCATAGGTGCTCATGACCTGATCATCCTTGGCAATCAGCTCATAAATGCTCGCGTGTTGTTCGCCAAATTCTTGTAATAGGTGTTTAATTATTTGAGTATGGTTTGCCTGCATTCCGTATAAGACCTTAGTTTTTACTTAAAGTTCCCTGTGACGGGTAAAAGCATGATGAAAATGTTTCCCAATAAATGCTGAGCTATTGGATTTAACATTGCTGAGCTCATTTTGGCGCGAATTATGCGTGACAACTAAATAAAAATCAATGGCTAATTTGTGACGGATTATTACAGACAAAAGATTAAAAAACTGGGCAAAAAAAACCACTAAAAAGTGGGTTTTAGGTATGGAGCGCCCGGAACGATTATCTCGGGCTCCTGCCCTCGACCCTTCGGGCTGTTATTGTTTCACAATAACATTCGGTAGCGCTCCTGCGCTACTCGTCGAACTACGTTCTCATCGTTCTGAAATTTAGGTATAAAAAAACCCACTAAAAAGTGGGTTTTAGATATGGCGCGCCCGGAACGATTCGAACGTCCGACCGCCTGGTTCGTAGCCAGGTACTCTATCCAGCTGAGCTACGGGCGCGAAGCGGTCGCATTCTCGGATAAAGGGAGCCTGTTGTCAAGAGGTTTTGTACTATGGCTGTGATTTTTTGAGAAATATTTCTGCAATCATACAACGAGCACTGCCACCGCCTATATATTCTATATTTGGGATTGGGCAGATTGCCAGATCTCCATGCTTTTCTAAAAGTGCAATTTGCTCTGTAGTGAAGCCCTTCGAAGCCGACTCGGATAGAACAATGATGGGATTGCCGCTGGTCGTTCGTAACTGCAGAATATTACCGCAAAAGGATTCAACCATTTGTTGTTCACTGATATCAATAACATCAGTGTAGAGGTTGTTAAGATGTTGATAGGACTTTTTATTGCAAGCCGCTGTTGTCAGTGTGTCTTTTGCTATGACTGCGAAGTCTTGGCCACAGCTCATAAGTACATTGCTGTGGTAAATTGGAACCAGAGTTGATGTAACGGCATACAGAGGCCATTGTTTATAGTCATGCTCAGCACAGAAGTCGCTCAGTGCCTGTTGCTGGCAGCGTTCGGATATATTAGCAAATACATCCCTTGATGGATGGTTGAAGATAAGTACACCAGTCCCTTCCAGTATGCCGCCTAACCTACCCTGTTCTCTTAAGTCTATGGTGCGTTCTAATTTATATCCCTTTGTTGTGAGTGCACTTTCTAATGTCTCTATTTGCACTTCAGCTTGACGATTAGCTGTTTTCATTGGGTATATAATTAAATCAGTATCAGTGGTGCTGAACCAGTTATTTGGGAATACTGCATCTGGTACGTGGACTTCAGGTGGAGAATCGAGCGTTATGACATCTACACCTTTGTCATCAAGGATCTCAACCATTGACCAGAACTCACTCATAACCAATTTTGATACTTGTTTAGAACTCAGGTCTGGCTGATGTTGAAAAGCATTGTCATGAGCTGTAGCTGTGTTGAAACCAAAATCTCTTGGCTCAACCATAACTACAGCTGGAGCGAGTTGATGTTCTAACATGATAGACCGTTATTAAGGCGCTTTTCGCCTTCTTAAAAGAGTAAGCACAGAAAGTCCTGCCAACAACCAAAGCCATGATGAATCCATAGAACTTGAACTGCTGTTAGTATCATCATCACCATCATCACCATCATCACCGCAAGTAGGTGCTACAGTATCACCGGTTGGTTGCAGTAAGTAAGAACGAACATCACCATTAAAGGTACCTGTTCCAGTGATATAACCTTGGTCATTTATGCTTCTAGCCGTAACTAGATTCCAGCCAGAATCGCAAGGAATCATGTTGTTTAAATTAATTAATTCAGCAGCGCCCATCTGATATAAAAATGCAGCACTAACACTTGCATTAGCTGCAGCCTGTGCTGATCCGACAACTGCTTCGGAATTATTAATTGAGTAGGCTATCGAGGATCTATAATCCGAGAGTGTTGAGAACTCAGGGATTTGAGTCATGGTTTCACTTGTAGAATTATAAATGAAGGCTAGGTTTTCATTGGTATAATAACCGGTGTCTGTATCAGCCGCGCCAACAATATAGCCATTATCATTAATATCCCACGCTTGAGATGTATAGCCGCCTAAGGTACCGATGTCTTTACTGGTTGCAGGGCTTGCTGGATCCCACAAAAATGCGTGAAAAGCGTTATTAGCATCTTCATCTTCAGAGTTTGCCCAACCTACAACCTGGCCATTATCATTGATTGCACGTGCCGCACCCGTTCTATCTAATTCATCACTAAACAAGGGTAAAATAGTATAGGTGTTGGTATTCAGGTCATAAACATAGGGTCTAGTCTTAACGTCTTCTTCTTGTAGATCATTGGATACTAAAACTACGGCAAAACCAACAATAAGATCATTGTTTGATATGTCTATGGCACGCTGTGCCGGTGTCGTAGTATCCGGTAAGGCTAATGTTTCTGGAGGATAAGGCAAAGCAACGATTTGTGCTCCAGCATAAGAGATAAAGCCTCTTTCTGAAATCGGATCATCAGTTGTATCATCATTGTCTGAAATAACTTCTGTTGCATAGCCGACAATGCTGGTTTGATCGTTGATACCAATAGCAACACTCACAGATGCATCTAGACCGCCAATATCAATCAGCATGTTATTTTGAAATAGATAGCCATGAGTACAGAATTCGCGAAAAGTAATTGTACTGCCATCAAGACAGACATAGGAAGGTGTTTGGTCATCGGTAATAATAACCCCTTCTGCGGTACCGACTACTTCATTGAGATTATTAATAGCGTAGGCAAAATTGGAATCACCACCTAAGGTGCCTAAATCGACAACATCATAGGGAGCGGCACTTATAGACTGTGCAGATATAACACTCATGAACAAAACTGCTAATGCATGTCTAGAAAAACAATGCTTCATTAACCCTTTCCTTAAAATAAGTAACTGTAACTAAAAAATTGACGCGAATTATAGCCTATATGTATCAACACAGGAACGATTCAACACTCTTTGACCGATTAAAATTCAAAAGTTCAATCGACATCGGGCTGATTTTCTGGAATTGCCCGTTTAAAGGCCTCTAATTTTAGACATCGATCGTTGATTTCAACTATTTTCGGATAACCGCTGAGGTCACATTCAAACCGATTAGCATTATATACCTGTGCGACCAAACATATATCAGCAAGGGTTGGATAATCTGTAAAACAATATTTCTTATCATAACGAGTGATTTGTTTTTCAACCGCTTCAAAGCCAACCTTAATCCAGTGTTTATACCAATTATCCTTCTGCTTGGGTTCTGCACCTAATTTATCACCAAGAAACTGTAAAACACGCAGGTTGTTCAAAGGATGTATATCACAACAGATCGTTAAAGCTAGGCTATCTATTTGTGCATCTAGAAAATTATTACCAGTATATAGTGATGGTTCAGGGCACCTACTTTCAAGAAACTTGATAATACTTAACGATTGACTAATAGTGCCTTGATCTGTTTCCAATAATGGCACTAAACTCATAGGGTTAATATCTCTATATGAATCGCTGTGCTGATGGCCTCCATCCTTGACTAAATGGACAGCAACATAATCATAGTTAATCTCTTTTAATTCCATAGCAATACGCACACGGTATGCAGCGGTCGAACGCCAATAACTATAAAGTCTCATATTAAACCCTTATTCATATATCTAAACATATTATACCTAGATTAAATCTAAACAGACTAATACTAAATCGAGGTATATTAGCAGATGCTCACTTTGTTGCAGATGCAATTAGTTATTTGTATAATCATCTAGTTGAAACTTTGAGGAGTAAGATCCATGGCCGTATCAGGTGCTAGAAAATTACAGGCTGTTGCAGATAAAGATGTCTTTGATTGGCGAAGAATTAGCTATCTTCTTCATGCTTCACGAGCAATGGACGATATTGAAGAACAAGAGCTGGTCCCTGCAAAGCTGGTGTTTAATCAATTCTCTGCAAGAGGACATGACTTTGCACAAATTTTAGTTGGCTCACTTCTAACACACCCGCACGATGCCGTCACAGGCTACTATCGTTCACGCCCTTTAGTGCTAGCCCTTGGGTTAGATCTTGAGGAAGCTGTGGCTGCACCGCTTGCTAAAGCAGGCAGTTATTCAGACGGCAGAGACATTGGAGTAGTCTGTAACTATCTCAATGAACAACAAAATGGTGCCATGCTGTTTCCCATGTCTGGTGGTGTTGGTGCACAATTCACGCCCTGCGTTGGATGGGCTCAAGCAATAACGTATCGTCAACAATCGATGCAGGATAACGATTACCGTGGTGCCATTGCAGTTGCAATGGGCGGTGACTCATCGATGTCCACCAACGGCTTTTGGTCTGCGCTAAATATCGCTACAACCAACAATCTGCCACAATTATTCGTTATTGAAGACAATGGTTATGGCATATCGGTACCTCAATCGGTACAAACCCCTGGCGGTGATCAGGTCGATAACCTTAAAGGTTACAATAACCTTCATATTATCGATGTAGATGGTACAGACCCCGTTATCACACCTCAGGCTGTACTCGATGCGATTAAATACGTACGTTCTGGCAAGGGGTGTTGTTTGTTGCGCGTTAAAGTTCCTAGATTATGTGGCCATACTTTTCAGGATACTCAAACCTACAAACCTGCTGAGATGATCGCTGATGAACAAAAACGTGATCCCATGCCTAAGCTTCACAATTACTTAGTTGAACAGGGTATCTTGGATGAAGTTGAATTAGATAATATAGAGACTCAGGCGAAACAAGAAGTTCGTGATGCAGTTGACCGTGCGCTGTTAAGACCTGAACCAGATACAACCAAAATCAAAAAATATGTATTTGCTGAATACGATCAGAACGGTCAGCCTGAAGTGCAGATTAAAGGTGGCTTACACAGTACAAGTCATCAGTTTCCTGCAACTACAGAAGTGGCAGAGCCTCAGGGCAATCGTCTCAATATGCTCACTGCAATAAGACAGACGTTAGATTATGAGTTAGAAACCAATCCCAAAGTCCTAGTTTTTGGTGAAGACGTTGGACCAAAGGGTGGTGTTCATGCGGCGACCTTAGGACTGAACCAAAAATATGGACAGCATCGAGTATTTGACACTAGTTTATCTGAAGAAGGCATCATCGGGCGTTCAGTTGGCCTGGCATTAAACGGCTTGATGCCAGTACCAGAAATTCAATTTAGAAAATATGCAGAACCAGCAGCGGAACAAATTGTTGATACGGGTATTTTAAGATGGCGTACAAACAATCAATTTGCAGCGCCGATGGTGGTACGTATCCCTGGCGGTTTTGCTGGACGAGGTGATCCCTGGCACTCCATGAGTGATGAAGTTGAATGGGCACATAAAACGGGTTGGCAAATTGCAATGCCATCGAATGCTGAGGATGCTGTGGGTTTATTAAGGTATGCCCTAAGAGATAATAACCCAACAATTTTCTTCGAGCATAGAACATTATTAGATGCATCGATTGCACGTCGCCCCTACCCTGGTGATGAATATATTGTACCGTTTGGTAAAGCGAATCGTATTACCGAAGGCAATGAATTAACCATAGTCACTTGGGGTGCCATGGTCCATCGCTGTGTAGAAGCAGCAGAAAGCTATAATGGTATCGAAGTGATAGATTTGAGAACTATTCAACCCTGGGATAAAGAAAGCATTATTGAATCAGTTATGAAGACTGGTCGATGCATTATTGTTCACGAAGACAATATGACTGCTGGATTTGGTGCTGAGATCGCTGCGTCTTTAGCTAAAGAGGCGTTTTTCTACCTTGATGCTCCGATTGAACGCATTGCTATGCCCGATACCCCGGTACCTCATAACATAAATTTATTACAAGCGGTTCTTCCTTCGGTAGAATACATTCAAAATCAGATTGAACAGACGCTTAGTATTTAACAGAGGATTTACCAATATGACTATTGCTATCAAATTATCCGCTGAAGAACTTGAAGGTACCGAAGCGAGTCTTTCTTGTTGGTTAGTTGCAGTCGGTGACTACGTAACTGAAGGTCAACCAATCCTTGAATTAGAAACAGATAAAGTGAGCATGGAATTAAGTGCCCCTGCTTCCGGTATCATTAAAGAGCTGAATGCAGCAGTAGGCGCAGAAGTTTCTCCTGACATGATCCTTGGCTATATTACTAAACAAAAACCCGGTGAAGCCACCAAACAAGATGGTCTAGATGAGAATAAAGAGTCTATCGAAACTGTTGATTCAGGCATTAATAAACCACAAAGTAATAAAGGTAGAGATAAGATTAGCCCTGCCGTAAGAAGGCTTGTGACCGAACATGGTTTGGATATTAATCGCATCAATGGCACCGGTCGTGATGGCAGAGTAACTCGTCATGATGTTCAGAATTATCTAAACAGCCATAAAGAAGTTGCAGCAGCGACGCCGCCAGCTGATTATAGAAAGATCAGTGACATACCGTCGCGAAAGATTCCACATACACGGATGAGAAAAACGATTGCCAGACATATGGTGACCAGCCTACTTCATACAGCACCTCATGTAACCAGTGTTTTTGAAATGGATTTAAGTAACATTATGGAGCACAGGAAATGGCATAAAAAGGCCTGTGAACGTCTTGGACATTCGCTAACCTTTACAGCCTATTTTGCTTATGCAGCCGCTTTAGCATCGAAGCAAATTCCTGAGGTAAATGCCAGATTTCATGAAGACTACTTAGAGATTTTTGAACAAGTAAACATTGGCGTTGGTACCGCACTTGGTAAACAAGGCTTAGTTGTTCCAGTGATTCATGGTGTAGAAAGCATGGAGCTGTACCAGATTGCCGCAGCGCTTAGCGCTCAGACTAATAAGGCAAGAGAGGGCCATCTGACACCTGAAGATATGAAAGGTGGGACTCTAACCATATCCAATCACGGTGTTAGTGGCAGTTTATTTGCCACTCCAATAATCATTAATCAGCCTGAAGTTGCAATTCTTGGCATCGGTAAATTAGAAAAAAGAGCCGTAGTCAGAGAAGTACAAGGTAAGGATGAAATTCAAATTAGACCCATGTGTTATGTTAGCCTAACCATAGACCACAGGGCTCTTGATGCGCATCAAACAAATCAATATTTATCACGTTTTGTTGAAATAATAGAACAATGGCAAGGCTAATTTAATAATTAATAGGATTGATTATGCAGGTACAAAGTTATATCAAAGGGCAGTGGGTATCAGGAGCGGCAGATTCTCAGCCATTGTATAGTGCACTAGATGACAGCCTGGTTGCCGAATTACAACCACTAGTTGATGGCTTTGATGGCATTGTTGAATACGGAAGAACTGAAGCCGGCCAAGCGTTAAGAGCGCTAACCATTCATGAGCGAGCAGAACGAATTAAAGCGCTCGCCTTGTATTTAATGGAACGTAAGGATGAGTTCTACCAAATATCATTTAAAACGGGCGCCACTAAAGCAGACTCCTGGGTAGATATTGAAGGCGGTATTGGCACCATGTTTAATTTCTCTGGGATTGCCAGAAGAGAATTAAACGATAATGGTTTTATCGTTGAGGGTGATAGTATTCCCCTTTCTGCTAATGGGACCTTTATTGGTCAGCATATTCTTACCCCCAAGCAAGGAATTAGTTTACATATCAACGCATTTAACTTTCCTGTGTGGGGTATGTTAGAAAAAATAACCCCAAGCCTGATTGCTGGTGTACCAGTTATAGTTAAGCCCGCCACGGTGACCTGTTACTTAGCTGAAGCTGTGGTGCGCGCTATGGTTGCCTCTGAAATCTTTCCAAAAGGTTCTATACAACTTATATGTGGTGGCATTGGTGATCTTTTTGAACATTTAAATGAACAAGATAGTGTGACCTTTACTGGTAGTGCCAGTACCGGAAAAATGTTGAAGTCACATCACAATATAATTGATAAATCGATACCATTCACTATGGAGGCGGACTCGCTTAATTGCTCAATAATGGCGCCTGATGTCAGTGCTGATTCTCCTGAATTTGATTTATACGTTAAAGAAGTCTGTCGTGAAATGACCTCTAAAGCGGGTCAAAAATGTACCGCTATTAGACGAGTTATAGTGCCAGAAAATCAGCTGGAACCACTCTCTCAAGCTATTCAGACTCGGCTTAAGACAACAGTGATTGGTGATCCTAGGGACAAGGCGACGAGAATGGGCGCCTTGGTTGGTAAACATCAACGCCAAGATGTTATGGAAGCAGTACAAAAGTTACGGTCTGCAAGTGAAGTCATTTGTGGTGATGATTTTAGTCAATTTGCTGTTAAGGATATTGATTTTAATAAAGGTGCCTATATGGCGCCTACGCTATTGCATTGCAATGATGCCTTAAGTAGTTCTGTTGTTCACGATGTTGAAGCCTTTGGCCCAGTAGCTACCATGATGAGCTATGACAACTTAGCGCAAGCAATAGAGTTAGCAAAAATGGGCAAAGGTAGCCTTGCTGGTTCGATCTTTACCTACGATGATGACATGGCTCGTGAATTAATTTTAGCGACGGCCAGTTATCATGGCCGCATGTTGGTAATAAATAGGGATTGTGCTGCTGAATCAACAGGTCACGGCTCACCATTAGCAGGACTGATACATGGTGGACCAGGACGCGCAGGTGGTGGTGAAGAGTTGGGTGGTTCTCGTGCAATCAAGCATTATATGCAGCGTACCGCTTTGCAAGGTTCACCGACTACCATTACCCATATTACTCAAGAATATAAATTGGGTGCTAAGAAACAAGAAGATTCTATTCATCCGTTTAGAAAGTACTTTGAAGAATTAAACATTGGTGACAGTCTAACGACACACCGTAGAACAGTAACCGAGGCTGACATAGTTAATTTTGGTTGTCTTTCAGGCGATCATTTCTACGCACATTTTGATGAGATTGCCGCTAAAGACTCTTTTTTTGAAAAGCGTGTCGCGCACGGCTACTTTGTTATATCCGCCGCTGCTGGAATGTTTGTTGATCCTAAACAAGGCCCAGTAATCGCTAATTATGGTATTGATAACCTGCGTTTTATAGAACCCGTTGGGATTGGCGATACCATTCAGGTAAGTGTGACCTGTAAACGTAAAATTAAAAAAGCTAAAAAGCCGGATGATCGGTATGCAACTGGCGTGGTAGCCTGGACTGTTGAAGTGACTAATCAAAATGATGAATTAGTCGCTCTTTATGATATTTTGACACTGGTAGAACGTAAAGCTGAACACTAAGCTTCGGGCTTATATTGATAATCAATGTCACTGGATTTTTGCTCAGAGATTTGGTTTGAGAGGTCTGCTCTCTTAATTAATCGAACTGAGTCAATGTAACGTTGCGCTAACTGTACATATTCATCAGTTCCGCTCCGTTTCCAGTTAATTTCTTTATCTTTTAATTGTCGCTTTACTGAGGCTGGCGAACCTAGTATTAAAGAACCTGGTTGGCATGTAAAACCAGAAGCAACAAAGCTCTGGGCACCAATGACGCTGTTTTCAGCGATGACTGCTTCGTCCATAACGACAGTATTCATGCCAACCAAAACATTGGCTTCGAGGGTGCAGCCGTGAAGTACTGAAGCATGGCCAACGTGGCCATATTCGCTAACGATGCAGTGCTTGCCTGGGAAACTATGCAGGACACAGTTATCTTGAATATTAGAATGATGGTGGATGTGAATACGCCCAAAGTCACCACGTAATACGGCATTGGGCGCTATGAAGCAATTTGCTTCAATGATGACATCACCAATAATCTCAGCACTGGGATGTACATAGGCAGAGTCATCAATAACGGGTTGGCTGTCAGCAAGGGCATAAATAGGCATATAACAATCTCTGTTGGTATTATTATCAGAGAGTATAAATGAGGATAGACAATGTTTGAACGGAAAGATTACCAGACCATTGAGTTAATTCATGATTCTGGGGTTACAGAAATTTGCTTAAATCGTCCTGAAAAGCTTAATAGTTTTAATCTCGAGATGCATGAAGAGCTTCGTGAAGCCTTGGATTATATTTTAGAACAAGGTGATACTAGAGCCGTGATTATAACCGGTTCTGGTCGAGGATTTTGTGCTGGGCAAGATCTCTCTGATAGAGCCGTCAACTCCGATACTGATTCTGCCCCAAATCTTGGTGATTCAGTTGAGAAAAATTACAACCCATTAATTAGACGTTTAACTGGATATCCAATGCCTGTTATTTGCGCTGTCAATGGTGTTGCCGCAGGTGCAGGTGCAAGTATTACTATGGCATGTGACTTGGTGATTGCAGCCAAGTCAGCCTCATTTATACTTTCATTTTCAAAAATAGGCTTGGTTCCTGATTCAGGAAGTTCTTGGCATTTAGCGCGCGCCATAGGTTTACCAAGAGCTAAGGCGCTCGCAATGTTAGGTAATAAGCTTAGTGCTGAACAGGCTGAACAGTGGGGCCTCATTTACCAAACCGTTGAAGATGATGCACTAATGAATACGGCTCGGGAACTTGCAACCCATCTAGCGACACAGCCAACCAGTGCTTTAGCAAATATTAAACAATTAATTAACAGTAGTTTTGATCGTTCATTGATGGCACAACTCGAATTAGAACGCGAGGCGATGCATCGTCTCGGTCAAAGTAATGATTATCAAGAGGGTGTTGCAGCCTTCATGGAAAAAAGACCCGCTAAGTTTTGCGGTAAATAGAGGAATATTAAAGCATGACACAGGCAGTTATTGTAGATGCAGTTCGTACTGCTATTGGTAGATACTCTGGCTCATTAAGCACCATGCGTGCAGATGATTTGGGTGCAGAACCTTTAAAGGCGCTGATGGCTCGTCATGAGAATTTAGATTGGTCACAACTTGATGATGTTTATTATGGCTGTGCTAATCAGGCCGGTGAAGACAATCGCAATGTTGGTCGTATGAGTGTCCTTTTGGCAGGATTGCCTGAGTCAGTTCCAGCGGTGACGGTCAATCGTCTCTGTGGTTCTGGAATGGATGCTGTATCAATGGCTGCTCGCGCCATTATGGTTGGCGATCAAGATTTCTGCATCGCTGGCGGTGTTGAACATATGACCCGTGCACCCTTTGTGATGGGTAAATCAAATGCAGCCTTCGGTCGTGGCCAAGAACTCTTAGATACTACCATGGGATGGCGTTTTATAAATCCAGCACTCAAGGCGGCCTATGGCGTTGAAAGTATGCCAGAAACAGCTGAAAACGTTGCCGAAGATTATAATATTAGTCGTCAAGATCAGGATAAGTTTGCTCTAGCCAGCCAGCAAAAAACTGAAGCCGCTCAAAAACAAGGGTTATTTAATGATGAAATCATCCCCGTTACAGTGGCAGTGAACCGCAAAGAAACAAAAGTATTTGATCAAGACGAACACCCGCGCGCCGGCAGTAATTTAGAAAGCATGGCTAAACTCAGAGCACCGTTTAGAGAAAATGGTTGTATCACAGCAGGCAATGCATCAGGGATTAACGATGGAGCCTGTGCGTTGATGATCGCTTCTGAAGCTAAGGCAGAAGAGCTAGGTTTAAAGCCGATGGCAAGAATTGTGGCTGCTGCAACCGCGGGGTTAGCACCTAGAATAATGGGTATGGGCCCTCTTCCAGCTACTTTAAAGGTATTGGAAAAAGCTGGGTTAAGTCTTGATGACATGGACATTATTGAGTTAAACGAAGCCTTTGCCGCACAAGGTCTTGCCGTGATGCGGGCGTTAGGGCTTGAAGATGATGACCCTAGAGTTAATCCCTATGGTGGAGCGATTGCACTCGGACATCCATTAGGAATGAGTGGTGCGCGCCTTGTAACCACTGCTGCTCATCAATTACAAAGAACCGGAAAGCGATATGCGCTCTGTACCATGTGCATTGGTGTAGGCCAGGGTATCGCAATGATTATTGAAGCTTGCTAGTGATATTCATTACTTAAGCAATAACTAAAGCACAGCGAAAAAAGGACAGATTATGTCAACTGAAGCGCAACAACTGGAAAAATTCGAATCGATGATTGCTAATGAGCAAAAAATCGAGCCGACGGATTGGATGCCAGATGCCTACCGTAAAAACCTAGTACGTCAAATGTCACAACACGCTCATTCTGAAGTGATCGGTATGCAACCCGAAGGTAATTGGATATTACGAGCACCTAATCTGCGTCGTAAAATGATATTACTCGCCAAGGTTCAGGATGAAGGCGGCCATGGTTTATACCTCTATTCTGCCACTGAAACCTTAGGAGTTGAACGCTCTCAACTAATTGAAGAGTTACAGAATGGTACCGCCAAGTATGCATCGATTTTTAACTATCCTGCCCTGTCTTGGGCCGACATGGGTGCCATTGGTTGGCTGGTAGATGGTGCCGCTATTGTGAATCAAATTTCATTACAAAGAACTTCCTATGGACCATATTCCAGAGCAATGGTGCGTATTTGTAAAGAAGAAAGCTTCCATCAGCGTCAAGGTTACGAAGTAATGGTTTGTTTGGCCAATGGTTCAGAACAACAAAAAGCCATGGCTCAGGATGCGCTAAATCGTTTCTGGTTCCCTTCCCTAATGATGTTTGGACCGCGTGATAGTGATTCAGCGCATTCAAGTCAATCCATGGGTTGGAAAATTAAACGAAAAAGTAATGATGAACTGCGGCAGAATTTCGTTGATCAAACTGTTAAGCAGATAGAAGTGTTAGGTCTCGAGTTGCCAGATCAAGGCATTGTGTGGAATGAAGAACGCGGCCATTATGATTTCTCTGACCTTGACTGGGATGAGTTTTACTCAGTGATCAAAGGCAACGGCCCCTGTAATTATCAACGCATCAAACACCATAAAAAAGCCCATCAGGATGGCGAATGGGTACGTGAAGCGGTTCGGGCTTACAAAAAGAAACATTTAAGTGCTGGCTCTGAAGCCGCCTAGAGGAAATGACCATGAATCAAGAAAAACTTGCAACCTACGAAGTATTTGTGCGTTCGGCACGTGGCTTGGATCATATCCATGTCGGTAGTTTACATGCCGAAAGCCCGGAACATGCATTAATGTACGCACGTGATGTATATATTAGACGCTCTGAAGGTGTCAGTATTTGGGTGGTTGAACAGCAGCATATAACAGCCTCTACTGAAGATGATATTGATAGCTTTGTGGCACCTATGGAAGATAAAGATTACCGTCATGCAACACATTATGTGTTACCTGATGAAGTGGATAACATGTAAGGGAAACTGATGAATAACCAAAACCTAATTCGCTATGTTACTGCTTTGGCTGACGATTCATTAATA
>Ga0316202_10001675_pt1 | contig 16468 bp, 16 predicted proteins | sample 3monrhotite_MG_FD_204934 | JGI IMG/M metagenome (GOLD analysis project Ga0316202, IMG submission 204934) | Microbial mat bacterial communities from mineral coupon in-situ incubated in ocean water Damariscotta River, Maine, United States -... | ecosystem: Environmental > Aquatic > Marine >... | reverse complement strand
TCTCACAGCGGGCAGGGACGCTCGGCACGCAGAGGTTCCGGCTCTTGCAGCTGGCACGACAATGTCGCTGGAGGATGGTCCCATGGCGGTGGTGCGTGATGTATGCTGACCCCTGCCACTGGTCTCGGACGGCTCAAATCCATCAGATGTAGGGGGGGTATGGAAGAGCGAGAGCTGGTCATCCTCCTGCTGTCGTTGGTCGTGGTGGGGCTCGCCCTGCGCGGCGCACGGCACGCCGAGCCGGTGCCCGGCGCCCCCCTCTTGCTCGGCTCCGCGCTGGCGTGGCTGGCCGGCTATGGACTCACCGTCGCCGAGGTCGTCATACCGGTGAGCGTCGATCTCGCCGAGCACGCCGCCTATCTCGCCAGCTGCGCGCTGCTGGTGGGGTGGGTGTGGCGCCACTGGGGAGAGGCGCGCCCATGAACGGAGTCGTCTGGCTGGAGGGCGCGGGGGCGCTGCTGTGCTTAGTTGGGGCCGTGTTGGTGTGGCGCCGTGCGGAGCCGCGCTTCTCGGCCACTCGCTCTGTGCTGCTCTTGCTGCTGCTCAGCCAGGCGGGGCTGCGCATCGTAGAGGCGCTGGAGTGGAGCGGCTGGCCCCTGCTCAGCCAGACCGGCGAGACCCTGGCGGTGGTCGTACCGATCTTGTGGCTTTTTGTGGTGTCGCGCCTGTCCGGTGAGCTGATGCTCCAGCGTATTAAGCGCAGAGAGAGCCAGCTCTCGCTGATCCTCCAGCATGCCCCGGTCGGGCTGGCGGTGCTGGATCTGCAGGGACGCCACCAGCTGAGCAACGCGCGTTGGTCGGCGCTGCTGGACGCAGATCTCCCTGAGGGCCGCGCGCTGGCCGAGCTGTCCAGCCCGCTGGCCGCAGAGGCGCGCGCGCTGGTGGCCCGCGCGCACTCCCTGGGCGAGCCTCAGAAGGCCGCGCACCCCATCCCCGCGGCGGGCGACGGGGCCTGGGCACGGCTGGCGGTCGCCCCGTGGTCTCTCGCCCGCGCGATCGATGGGGTGGTGGTGGTGGCCGAGGACATCAGCCGCGAGGTCGCCGACGCCGAGCAGACCCGCCAGCACATGGAGGCGCTGCACCACGGCAACCGCATCGAGCTGCTCAACCTCCTCTCGGCCGCCACCGCCCACGACCTGCGCAACAGCCTGACTGTGCTGACGGGGAACGTGTACCTGCTCGAGCTGGGCGGGCTGTCCCCGAAAGAGCAGGGCGAGTCGGTGCAGGCGATGCGTCAGGCGGTGGACATGTCCACCGCGCTGCTGGAAAACCTCACCCGGCTCAGCCGCACCCAGACCGGCGCCCCCCAGCCGATCGCGCTGGTGCCGTTCTTGGAGGAGAACTACCAGCTGCTGACCCACAGCCTCTCGCGCCAAGTGCGGCTGCGGCTGGCGCTGTGCGAGCACGACGTGGTGATCGACGCGGTGCCGGTCCACCTCCAGCAGATCCTCCTCAACTTGGTGGTCAACGCCCGCGACGCGATGCCCGGCGGCGGCATCGTCACCTTGTCGCTCGCGGTGGCCCCCAGCGCGGCGGCGCTCGCGGTGCGCGACGAGGGCGTGGGCATGGCGCCCGAGATCGTCACGCGCATCTTCGAGCCGCTGTTCACCACCAAGGGGCCCGAGCAAGGCACGGGGCTGGGGCTGGCGATCGTGCGCTCACTGGTCGACGGGCTGGGCGGCGAGATCGCAGTGGAGAGCGCCGAGGGCGAGGGCACCACCGTCACCGTGCGGCTGCCGACCGCTGCGGCCTCAGCGATCGGCTGAGGGCATCCGCCCGCGCAGGTGGCAGGCGACGATCGCATCGGGGGTGGTCGGCTCGGACGCGATCGGCAGCGGCAGCCCGCTCATCAGCACCGGCCCCAGCAGCGTGTTGACCGCCTGGACCATCGGCTCCTCGTCCAGCTCGCCGGACTGCTGGTAGGCCGCGATCCCCGCCCACCCACTTATCTCAGCAAGACATCCTGTGACGAATCTACCCAGGAGGCTCCCGTCTACAGGGGTGAATCGCGAGCCAGACGCCGCTCGCCACCGGAGAGACCCCGATGCGCCTCGCCTATGCCGCTCTGCTCGCCTCCCTTCCTGCTGCTGCCTTTGGCGCCCGCGTCCTCCAGCAGTCCGATGCGCAGCCCGCCGTCGCCCCTTCCGCCGCGGCGATGGCAGCGGCAGCACCCGCGCCGGCCCTCGCCGTCCGCGGCGACAGCGGGCGGGCAGATCGCTTCGCGGCGGCGCTGTCGGGCGTCGACGCCGAGATCCTGCTCGGTGACGCGGCCTGCACCGACGCCGTCGCGAGCACCCGGCAGGCCACGGCCCGCTACGCATCAGGCTCCCGGCGCTACGACAATCCCGAGTACATCGCCCTGTCGGAGCGGCAGGCCGACGTCGAGGCAGAGCTGGCGGCGCTGTCGGGCGAGGAGGCCACCCTGCGGGCGGTGCTCCAGCTCCACGCCGAGCGAGAGGCCCTTCAGGCCGAGCGCGCCGAGCGCTTCGCGCGGGACCTCCGCGACGCAGAGCGCAGCCTCGGGGACGCGAGCGACGCGGTGAGCCGGTCCAGCGCGCGCCTCTCTCGCGCACGCGCCGCAGCCGAGTCCATCGAGCAGCACAGCCTGGACCGTGCCTCGCTCGACCAGCAGATCCGCGGCCTCCAGGGCGCCGTCGCGGAGGCGGAGCAGCGGCTGGCGGCAGCGACCGAGGCCTCGCGCGGCCAGGCGGACGCCCGCGCGGTCGTGGCGGCTGCGGAGCGGGACCTCGCAGCCGCGCAGGCGTCGCTGGAGACCGCGCAGGCGGCGATGAAGGCAGCGCGGGGGAGCGGCTCGCTGACCGAGGAGGAGCGCACGGCGCTGCGGCGCGAGGCCCGCGCGGCCCGCGCGGCGGTCGAGTCTGCAGAGGCAGCGCTCTTCACAGCCCAGCGCGCAGCCAGCCGCCACGACGACGGCGGGGCGCGCCACCTCGCCCGCCGGCTGCGGCAGCTCCAGACGGATCTGGCAGGCGCCCAGGCGGCGCGTGCGTCCCTGCGCCCGCCGGGCGCCGATGTCCACGAGCTGGCCTCCCGGCTCCCGCGGCTGCGCAGCCGCCACCACGACCTCGCCGCCCGGCTCTCGGACGCGCAGCAGGACGCCGATCGCCTCCGCCAGCGGCAGGTGGCCCAGCAGTCGCAGTGCGACGGCCTCGGCGCCGAGCGTCTGGCCCAGGAAGAGGTGCTCGCAGAGATGATGGCCCGCGAGGAGTCGCTCCGCGACGAGCTGCGCGCCGGAGAGGCCGCGATGGCCTCGATGGCCCCGACGAAGCGCCGGACCACCTGGGACGAGCTGAGCTATGACATCGAGACCCGCACCCGCACCTGCACGGTCTCGGCCACGCTGCTGTGGCCGGGCGGCGGCTTCGACCAGTTCTCGGCCCAGGTCACCGACACCGACACGGTGCACGACGCCTACGCGCAGGCGAGCGTGGCCGCCGATCCGCTCGACTACGGGCGCACCGACGGCCAGCGCGTGCGCGCGGCCGACGATGACCTGCTCGCCCAGCTCCGCAGCCTCGACGCTGTGGCCGTGGACGCGGGCGACACCGGCTTCTAATCGTCGACGACGACAGTGATCTTGGCGGCTGCGGCGCGCGCGAGGGCGCGGGCCTCCGCGACGGTGTCGGCGTAGGCGACGGTGGTGGCCATCCGCCGGTAGGGCCGGGTGGTGGGCTTGCCGAAGATCCGCACCTTGATGCGGGGGTCAAAGAGCGCGTCGGCGACGCCCTCGAAGCGAGGGTTGCTGCCGGCGCGGTCAGCGAGCACGACCGCCGAGGCGCCCGGAGCGCGCTGCGTGATCCGGCCGATGGGCAGGCCGAGGATGGCGCGGACGTGCAGCTCGAACTCGCTCATGTCCTGGGTGGCCATGGTCACCATGCCCGTGTCGTGGGGGCGCGGGCTGACCTCAGAGAAGATGACCGTCTCGCCCTGGATGAACAGCTCGACGCCGAACAGGCCCGTGCCGCCGAGCGCGGTGGTGATGGCCTCGGCCTGGCGCTCGGCCTCTGCACGCACGGCCGGAGACAGCGCCTCGGGCTGCCAGCTCTCCTGGTAGTCGCCGCGCTCCTGGCGGTGGCCGACCGCCGGGCAGAACAAGGTGCCCTCGGCCTGGGTCTTCACAGTCAGCAGCGTGATCTCGGTGTCAAACTGGACAAAGCCCTCGACGATGATGCGCGCCGACTTGCCGCGAGAGCCTTCCATGGCGTACCGCCAGGCCGTCTCGACGTCTTCGGGGGTGTGGATGGTGCTCTGGCCCTTGCCAGAGCTGCTCATGACCGGCTTGACGACCACCGGCAGGCCGATCGCATCGACGGCGGCTTGCAGCTCTGCGAGCGAGGTGGCGAAGCGATAGGGGCTGGTCGGCAGGCCCAGCTCCTCGGCGGCGAGCCGCCGGATGCCCTCGCGGTCCATCGTGATCTGGGTGGCCCGGGCGGTGGGGATGACGTTCCAGCCCTCGGCCTCCAGCGCGATGAGGGTCTCGGTGGCGATGGCCTCGATCTCGGGCACAATGTAGTCGGGGCGCTCACCCTCGATGAGGGCACGGATCGCGGCGGGGTCTTGCATGTCGAGCACGTGGCTGCGGTGCGCGACCTGCATCGCTGGCGCGCTGGCGTAGCGGTCGCAGGCGATGACCTCGACGCCGAGGCGCATCGCCTCGATGACGACCTCGCGGCCGAGCTCGCCGGAGCCGAGCATCAGGAGCTTTATCGTAGAAGGAGTCCCTGGAGTCCCGAACGTCGTCATGCTGTCCTCCCTTGGCACAGAGGCGCCTCATAAGCGTCCCCCTCACGCGCCGCGAGAGACATGCTTGTGACCGCACGGCGAACCGAGCTGGCGCTGTGGTGGCGGCAGGCGTGCCGGCTCTCTCGGCACGGGCGCCGAGAGAGCCGGTTGCGCTTCACCTGTGGCGAGGCGCCCACCGCGGTGCCTCCAGCATCCAGGCGCCTGTTCGGGACGAGCTCAGTCCGTCCGGCCGTTGGTGACGCGCCAGCCGCCGTCGGCCTGGCCGAAGGCGACGGGGATGCTCTGCCAGCCATCCTCACGGCGCAGCAGGGCAATGTCGTCCCTGCCGTCGCCGTTGAAGTCGCCCACAAGCGGATCCACCCCGGAGATGGGTGTCCAACTGGAAAATCCTCCGCCGCTTTGGTTCTTGATGGTCCAGCCACCCTCGCCGTCGGCCAGCGCTACAGGGATGGTTGACCATCCCTCCTCCATACGGACAAGCGCAAAGTCGGTGCGACCGTCGCCGTTGAAGTCGCCCTTGAGAAGCTCGGCGCCTGGGGTGCTTGACCAGCGACGAATGAAGTCGGCGGCTCCTCCGTTGGTGATGCGCCACTCGCCGCCCCCAGCGGAGAAGGCCACCGGGATGCTGCCCCAGCCCGCCTCCATGCGCACCAGGGCCACGTCGTCCTTGCCATCGCCGTCGTAGTCTCCGACCTCTGCGCGCACCCCGGAGGTCGGGGACCAGCGGCGCGTGAAGCTGTCGCCTGTGCCACCGTTGGTGATGCGCCACTCGCCACCTCCAGCGGAGAGGGCCACCGGGATGCTGCCCCAGCCTGCCTCCATGCGCACCAGAGCCACGTCATCTCTGCCGTCACCGTCGTAGTCTCCGACGAGCGGTTCCACCCCGGAGGTCGGAGACCAGCGGCGTGTGAAGCTGTCGCCTGTGCCGCCGTTGGTGATGCGCCACTCGCCGCCCCCAGCGGAGAAGGCCACCGGGATGCTGCCCCAGCCCGCCTCCATGCGCACCAGGGCCACGTCGTCCTTGCCGTCGCCGTCGTAGTCTCCGACGAGCGGTTCCACCCCGGAGGTCGGGGACCAGCGGCGTGTGAAGCTGCCGCCTGTGCCACCGTTGGTGATGCTCCAGCCCGTGCCGCTGTTGCCGTGCGCCACGGGGATGGAGCCCCATCCGTCCTTCGCCTGCACCAGGGCAACGTCAGCGCGCCCGTCGCCGTCGAATTCTCCGAGTATGGGCTGGACCCCGGAGATGGGGGTCCAGTGCTTGAAGGCGCCGTTGTTCTTGTTGGTGATTCGCCAGTTGCCGTCACCTGTGGCGTAGGCCACCGGCGACGAACCCCAGCCCTCCTGCATGCGGAACAGGCCGATGTCGTCTTTACCGTCTCCGTCGAAGTCCGCGACGAAGGGCTCCACCCCATCGGTCGCTGCCCAGGCCGAGTAGCCGGTGGAGCGCGGGGGTGTGTTGGGGCTCGGCGTGCCACCGCTGGAGCCACCGCCCGTACCCACGTCCAAGCTCGACGGGATGGGCACGTTGGCATCGGCGGAACCCTTCTTGGGGGAGCCCAGCATCATGTCGTCGCCGCAGGTGTTGACCTTCTCGACGGTGAAGGCTGGGCCGGGGAGCACGTAAATCTCGCCGTCATCGCCGCGCCTGAGCTCTGGGCCGCCGGTGATCTGGTACTCGGGCATGTCGTCGCACTGGAATGGCCACTCGTATCCGGCATATTGGCCCGCAATGGTCACCGTGCCCACGTCATTGAGGTACTCGCCCGCCCGCTCCGACATGGTCTCGGTCACCGACCTGGCGGAGGCCTTGATGGCGCTCTTGATGGCTTCCTTGGCCACAGTCTTGGCCACGAACTTGGGGCCCGCCATCGCCGCGCCCGCGCCGCCGGTCATCGTGGCGAAGAGCACGTCACCCACGATCTCGGCGACAGGCTCCGCACAGTCCCAGTCGGTCTGTGGGTTGATGCCGTCAGGCTGGATGTGCACCCGCAGGGTGAACCACACAGCCCCGGTGTCGACCCGCCGCACGCCGTCCTTGTTGTCCCAGCGCCTGGGCACGACGTCATGGTAGAGGCAGCCCGTCTGTTCGAGAGAGTAGGCCACGGGCCAGTCTGTCTTGTTGACCAGGTAGAACCCCGGAGAGCGCCCCTGAACGGTGTTGCTGACGCGATCGTACTCCTCCTCAGAGAATATCCGGTAGCGGTCCCCGTGCGCGTTGATCTGGAACACTGAGTAAGAAGTACCCGTTGAGTCGTAAGGGACCACCGAGGTGCTCTCGCCGTGCCGTGCTCCCTCCGAGATGTTTCCGGTGATACCGTCGATCAAACATCCTCCCCGACTGGAAGCCTCCCAGGTCTGACCCGGTCCCACGTTGTAGGTGTCGTCTCTGCAGAATGCCGAGATATACTGCACCTCTCCGCTGACGGTGTATTCGGTGTTGTTGACGACCCTGGCCAAAGGGTATGCGTACGCCACGGGGCTCAGGGCACCCAGAAACAGACAGGGCAACAGAATTCGGATTGACGGGTTCTGGTACTTCATGGCGGATACTCCTCACCAGAGCTCAATGCTCTGGTGCATGATATTTATGGTACCCACTCGATGTGTTCACTTACTCGACCTTACTGGGACTCCTTCAGGCACGGTGCGTTGGCCGAAAATGCTTCCCTCATCAGCGCTATAGCTGGCGAACAGAAGCAACGTCGCAATGATCTGTCGGGTGTGGCGTGGCCTGCTCGTCGGTCTACGCCGCCCAACAGCGAGGGATACCGCAAAGTATGGGCTCGCCTCCGCCACAAGGGCATCCGCACCAGCAAGGACCGCGTTCGACGCGTGATGCAGGGCTGTCTGCCCCACTTCCCGACCCGAACGCACGGAAACAAGGCCCACGACGGCCGCATCACCACAGACCACCCCGACGAGATGTGGGGAGCCGACGCCACAAGCACCATGACCCGACAAGGAAACGCAACCATCTTCATCGCTGTCGACCACTGCACCGCCGAGTGCGTCGGCATCCACGCTTGCCCTCCGCCACGACCATGGCTGTCAGTTCACCAGCCGATACTTCCAGGACGAGATGCGATCCCTCGGCATCCGTACCACAGCATCATTCGTCGCTGAACCCGAATGCGACGGCGTCGCTGAACGCTTCATCCGAACCCTCAAGGAGCAACTCCTCTGGATCGAGAACTTCGACACTGTCGAGGAGCTCCGACTCGCGATCCTCGACTCCAAACAACGCTGCAATGGCGGCTGGCTCGTACAGAGGCACGGTCACATTAGACCAGACCAGACTCGGGCTCGGCTCAAGCCGCTGCCCGCTCAGGCGGCATGAATCCACAACCCTGTTTGTCCAGACAACTGGGGGGCACTACACGCCCGATTTCGCCGGAGCCGAGCATCAGGATCTTTATAGTAGAAGGAGTCCCAGGAGTTCCGAACGTCGTCATGCTGTCCTCCCTTGGCACAGAGGCGCCTCATAAGCGTCCCCCTCACGCGCCGCGAGAGACGTACTTGTGACCGCACGGCGAATCGAGCTGGCGCTGTGGTGGCGGTACGGGCTCGGGCAGGCGTACCGCATCTCTCTGCGCGAGCGTCCCGAGAAGACCGGCGGCGCTGGCGTGCGCTTCACCTATGGCGAGACGCCGCGGGCGACCGCAGGGCGCCTGCTGGACCGCGCGGCGCTGTCCACCGCGGATCGCTTCCTTGAGCTTGGCGCGGGCATCGGCCGCGTGAGCCTGCTCGCCGCGTCGCGCGGGGCCAGCGCCGAGGGCATCGAGCAGGTCCCGACCTTCGTGCGAAACGCGTCGCGCATCGCAGAGCGGCTGTCCTTGCCGGCCCGCTTCCGCTGCGCGGACCTGTTCACGGCAGACTGGTCGTCGGCGACGGTGCTGTACATCACGCCGACGGCGTTCTCGGCGGCGGACCTGGCGCGCCTGGAGGCCTGCTACGCGACCATCCAGCCCGGCGCGCGCCTGATCAGCCTCACCGAGCCGCCAAAGCACCCTGGCTTCGAGCTTCTGTCGATGGACGTGCTCGACTTTTCGTGGGGACCGGCGACGGTCTTTGTCCACCAGAAATCGGGGCCGGAGCGGTCATAATCTGGGCGGCTGGTGGGGGCGGGATCGAATACGTTCAGGGCATGACAACGCCACGCTTTTCGCTCGAAGACCGCCAGCAATGGGTACATTTTCTCCACGAGAACGGCTACGTCGTGGTCAAAGATGTCCTCGACAGTGCACAGGTCACCGCCGCGATGGACGACCTGTGGACGCTGATGGAGGCCCTCGGCACCGTCCGCCGCGACCAGCCCGCCACGCACGTGCGCAGCGGGAACTGGCCGCCGATGCTGCACGGGGGCATGATCCAGTACCTCGGCCACACACCGCTCCAGTGGCGCCTGCGCGAGCTGTGCGCCCCGGTCTTCGCCAGCTACTACAGCACCGACACCAACGCACTCGCGTCGAGCTTCGACGGGCTGTGCATGATGCACGGCGCCCGCCGCTACCAGGGGCGCGGTGAGCTGATCTCGTTCCTCCACACCGACCAGTCTCCGCTGCGAAAGGGCGAGTGGTCGATCCAGGGCCTCATCAACCTCGCCGACGCGGGGCCCGATGACGGCGGCCTCGTCGTGATTCCCGGGACCCACCTCACGCACGAGGACTTCTTCCGCGACCACCCCAACGGCAGCCAGAAGTCCGACTGGTACAAGCTCCGCGACGCCGAGAAGCCGCCGTTTGCCGGCCGGGCCGTCAAGGTCGACGCGCAGCCGGGCGACTTCTTGATGTGGGACTCGCGGACCCTGCACTGCAACACCGTGCCGGTCCGGCGGGACGCGATCCGGGCCTGCGTCTACGTCTGCATGCTGCCGCAGGACCGGGTGCCGGCCCACATCCGCCACAAGCGGGCGCAGGCGATCGAGCAGCGGCGCACCTCCAGCCACCACCCCGGCGACGGCTTCAAGATGTTCCCCCGCCTGCCGCGGTTCGTGACCGACCGCGACCGCTTCCTCGCCCGGACCCTCGCGCTCCAGGAAGACCTGCCGACAGGCGCGATCCAGGAGTCTCTGCGCTGCGCGCGCTGAAAATTCGGGGTCCGTTTTCCCTCTCACGGCTGCGGCGGTTCTCACAGAGCAGACGCACAGTCAACGGGGGAAGACATGCTCTACACCACCTTTATGGTCGCCACCGTCGCCGCAGCGACGCCCTGTGACCAGGCACCTGCCGCTGCGGCTGCGTGTGTCGAATTCAGCGGCGGGATCGCCTACACCGAGGTCTGGACGGATGCCTTGTTCAGCGACAGCGCGCGGGCCTGGGAAGACCTCACCGTTGTCTGCGGCACCGCCTGCCAGGTGACAGTGACCCGTGGCGACGGCGAATACATCGTCTTTGACGGTCAGTCTCGCGTCGCGCTGGCCAGCGCGACGCGGCAGCTCGCGGTGGTCTCGGTGTTCGGCTCTCGGGCGTCGGATCTGGTCGACATCTCGGGGCTGGGCGGGCAGACCTTCGCGCACATGGGCGCCGGGGACGACACGCTCTACGCGAACGCCTGCACGGCCATCACCGAGAGCAGCGGCCGGGACGCGGTATCCTGCGGACGGGAGCAGCAGACGCTCTCGGCGCGTTGAGCCAGACTGCCGCTCGTGTGCCATCTGAGGTGGGTGTGAGCCTGATCTCAGATAAGAGGCACGAACCGAGAGGGCAGAGATGAGCTGGGATCAGACATGGCGAATGCAGGCACGGCGGGTCAAGCTGCCGGAATTGACGCAGAAGGCATCCTCTGTCGCAGAGGGGTACCAGGGCGTCACGGTCGAGGTTGACAAGGAGGCGGATGACTGCATCACCTTCTTCTTCAGCGTCCCGGCGTCCGAGGAGGAGCTCGCGACGCTGGAGGTGTCGCTGTACGCGATGGGGGACAACACCCACATCCTGAGTCTGGAGGCGGACGCCTCGGACAACAACACCCACTGGGACGACGCGTCGCAGATCGCCGAGGATCTCGCGGAGGCGCTGGGCGCGCAGCCGCTCGACCTGTGATCGCAGGGCTGTCCTGGCTGCTGCTGGCGTGTGGCCCGCCCGCGTCGCCGCCCGAGGCCATCCGCCTGGGCATCCCGCCGGCGTCGCTGTCGCTGCCCGAGGCCAGCCGCCCGGCGCCTGCGCCCCGGCTGGTCGCGCTGGACGGCCCGTTCACGTCCCGTCCGGGGCCGGGCGGCCTGGTGCTGTGGTCGGCGCCGCTGCCGCTGCCGCTCGCCCTGGCGAGCCGGTCGCCCGGCGGCGCCGTGCGTGGCCTGAAGGTCGCCGGCCCCAGCGGGGGGCTCCGCTTCAGCCCACCGCCGGTCGCCAACACCTGGATCCTGGAGGCCGACCAGCTCGTCCTCCGCCTGCCGGCTGGCGTCGACCCCGGCGGGGGCGGCTTCACGGTTCGCCACGAGCCCTCGCGCCTCGCCGAGGACCGTCTGAGTTTTCGCGACGCGGGGCTGTCTGCGGAAGACTTTGTCTTCCGCACAGCCACCCGCGGCGCTGAGACGGTCCAGGGGGTGTACCTCCCCGCGCCCGCAGAGATCCAGTGGTCGGTGGCGGCCCCGGCGGGTGCCTCCCTGGAGCTGACCGCCGAGCTGCTCCCGACCGCGATCCAAGATGGCCTCGCCTCGGACGGCGCGTCGCTGGAGGTCTCCTGGGACGGCCGGGTGCTCGACACCATCGCGATCAAGCCGGGCGCAGCGGTGCCGGTCTCGGTGCCGGTGCCGGCGGGCGCGGGCAGCCTCGGGCTGCGCACCCTGCCGGGCGCCGACACGGCGCTCGACCACGTCTTCGTCCACCACCCGACGATCCTGCGGCCCGGCCGCGCCGCGCGGCGGCTGGTGGTGGTGTTCGTGGACACCTTGCGGGCCGACCACCTGGGCGCGTACGGCTACGGGCGGCAGACGTCTCCGGTGCTCGACGCGCTCGCGGCCGAGGGCGCCCGCTTCACCCAGGCGCGCAGCGTGGCGCCGTGGACGGTCCCGTCTGCCCAGGCGGCGCTGTCGGGCCGGCAGCCGGAGTCCTGGGGCGCTGGCCCGACGCTCGCGGAGCACCTGTCGGCCGCAGGCTGGCAGACGATCGGGCTGGTCGCCAACGCCTACCTCGCGCCACAGACCGGCCTGGCACGCGGCTTCGACCAGTACCGGCTGGACACGACGGCCTCTGCCGATCAACAGGTCACCGAGGCCCTGGCCCGGCTGGCGGCGAGCCCGGATCGAGACGTGGCGCTGATGGTCCACCTGATGGACCCGCACCTGCCGTACACCGAGCCCGAGTCAGAGCGGGACCGGTGGGCAGGGGCGCCTCCGGCGGGGCTGCCGCCGATCTTCACCCGAGAGCGGCTGACCCGCGTGCGGCCCGGCCAGCCCGGCTTCGACGCGGTGCGGACCTACGTGACCGCCCGCTACGACCAGAACATCCGCGCGGTCGACACGGCCATCGGCCGCCTCATGGAGGCGGTGGGCGACGACGCGGTGGTGGTCGTCTTCTCCGACCACGGAGAGGAGCTGTGGGAGCACGGCGGCGTCGAGCACGGCCACGCGCTGTACGACGAGCTGCTGCGGGTGCCGCTCATCATCCGGGCGCCGGGCGTGGCGGCGGGGACCGTGGTGGACGCGCCGGTCTCGCTGCTGGACGTCACGCCGACCGTCCTGTCTGCGCTCGGGCTGCCGGTGCCAGAGGGGCCGGGCCGCGACCTGCTCCCGGCCGTCCACGGAGAGGCGGGCGCTGCTGCCGCGCTCGCTGCGCGTCCACAGGCGTTCGGGCGGCTGCTGTACGGCCGGGACCAGTGGGGCGCGCTCCAGGGACAGACCAAGCACATCCGGGCCGACGGCCGCGTCATGGACTTCGATCTGTCCACTGACCCGACGGAGCGGGTGCCGTCGGACGGCTCGGCCGAGGCGCTGATGGCGCTGCTGGTCGAGGCTGGCCTGCCAGCGGTGCCGGTCTGGCGGCTCGGGAACCGGGCCCGCACCCGCGCCGCCGCGCGCGGAGAGACCCTGCACCTGTCTGTGCCCGGTGGCTTCGCCGCGGCGTGGGGGCCGTATGATCCCAACAGCCAGCTCTCTCCGCCGCAGCTCCAGGAAGATGGGACTGTGATCGTCTCTGCATCTGGGGGGCAGCGCCGGCCAGCCGAGGTCTACCTGGTGCCCCGGAAGGCGAGCGCGCGCGGATTCACGGTGAAGGTCGATGGTGTCAAGATGCGCGGCCGCTCGGCAGAGGGGGCCCTGTGGGCAGGGGACCGCCTGCGGCTGGTCGAGGACGTGTCTGTGCCGATCAGCACAGCGTTTTCGCTGGGGCCGGACGTCGAGGCCGCGCTGCGAGAGATTGGGTATCTCACGGATCCGCTTTGACAGCGGCGGTCGAGTTTTGACCGACACGGGGTACGATCAGCATCATACGAGCAAATACGATTTCCACGAATCAATGGAGCAGTCATGGCTGATCGCGTCACCAAAGTCGAAGAGGTAGGGATCTTCTCTGCGCTCTCACAGTCCATCAAGAACGTCTTGGGTGGCGCAGGGATGTTCCTGGTCGCCTTCCCCCTCATGTTCTGGAACGAGTGCAACTCCGTCCAGGTCGCCAAGAGCCTCGAAGAAGGGCTCGGCGCCGTGGTCAGCGTCAGCGCAGACGCGGTCGACGCGGCCAACGACGGCAAGCTCATCCACATCAACGGGGCCGCGCTGACCAGCGAGACGCTGACGGACGCGGACTTCGGGGTCACCGTCCCGGCGATTCTCCTCGAGCGCACCGTCGAGATGTACCAGTGGAGCGAGTCTTCCTCGACCAAGACCGAGGGGAGCAAGAAGACCACCACCTACAATTACCAGCAGAAGTGGGCCGGCGACCTCATCAGCTCCGAGAAGTTCGAGGAGAAGAAGGGCCACCGCAACCCCGGCTCGATGCCCTACGAAGACAAGAACTTCGCCGTCGAGACCGTCACGGTGGGCGCCTTCACGCTCAGCAACAGCCAGATCCAGAGCCTGAGCGCCTCGGAAGACTTCGTCCCCGAGAACACCAGCCACACCATCAACGACGGCTACATCTACCTCGGCGAGAACCCGTCCTCGCCGGCGGTCGGTGACGTGCGGATCTCGTACGAGGTGCTGAAGCCGGGGCCGCTGAGCATCGTCGCACAGCAGAGCAGCAACACCTTCGTGCCGTTCGTCGCCAGCGCCGGCGGGAATGTCTCCATGATCGAGACCGGCACCGTGGGTGCCGAGGAGATGTTCGCGACCGCGCAGTCGAGCAACGTGGCGATGACCTGGATCATGCGCATCGTGGCCTTCTTCTTCGTGTTCGTCGGGATGAACCTGGTCCTCGGGCCGCTTCGGGTCGTCGCCGAGCGCATCCCCTTCCTCGGCCGGATCTTCAACGCCGGCATGTCGCTGGTGACCTTCCTGCTGTCGGTCGCCCTGACGTTCGTGACCATCGCGATGGCCTGGGTGGTCGCCCGCCCGCTGGTCGGCATCCTGCTGCTCATCGTGGCCGGCGGCGCGTTCGTCGGCGCCGCGTTCCTCATCATGCGCGTCAGCCAGTCGTCCGAGCAGCCCGCCTGAGGCGACACCGCTGAGGACAGCACCGGCCACGGATCGAGCCCCTCGGTCCGTGGCTCCTTCGTTGGCCGTACACTGACAGCGACCCGGAGGAGCGGATGTGGTTCTTGGCGTGTGTGCTCTCCAGTGTGTCCCCTGACGATGCGCTGCTGGCGTCTCTTGAGCACGCAGCCGGTGCGGGGCTGACACCTGAGCAGGCTGCCGCCCACGTCCCGCGTGAGGCGACCCTCAGCTCCCTGCGGCCCGCAGACCGGCTGGCGCTCCAGGCCGCGGACCTGGTCGACGACCCCGCGCACGCGCCGCTGCCAGCGCAGTGGCGAGACGCGCCGGCGGTGATGTACTGGGTGCGTCCGCTGGAGGAGGCGGGGAACCCACGGCTCGCGGGCCTCCTGTGGCACCCTGGGGGAGCGGTGTCGGTCTTCTACGCGGAGATCCTCCCGCCGTGATCAGGTCAGGAGGGCGAGACGTGGCAGGGAAGTACGCAGAGACAGGGGACAACATCCGCCGCGAGTGGGACGTCGAGCGCATCTGGGCGCTCGCGGCAGACCTGCCCGTCGAGGAAGTCCCCATCGAGTCGATCAGCGGCCTCGACGCCGTGACCTGGTTCGGCGGAGACCGACAGCCGACGGTCCGCTCCGTGGCGATGCACGCCCGGCGCATCCTGAACTGTGACCTCTCGTACCCGGTCATCTTGACCGACGACGGGCGGGTGTTCGACGGCATGCACCGGGTCGCACGGCAGCTCCTCGATGGCGCAGAGACCATCCGGGTCCAGCGCTTCCCCACCAACCCACCGCCGTGCCGCACAGTGGTCCTCGAACCACCCTCCCCGGAGTCTACAGCCTCCTGAGAGGCCGGCGCAGTCTGATTGTGCTGGCGTGCCGGTGTGAATGGCTCCCGCTGGGTTACCTGTGGCCGATGCCGATGAGACTGCTGGACCGAGAAGGAAGCGATGACCCGGAGCGGGTGCGCGCTGAAGTCGACGCATTGCTCGCAGAGGGGGGCGAGGCGGATGCCTACGTGCAGCTGCTCGACTTCATGGAGCGGCACACTCGCAGCCAGTCCGAGCCGCTCGCGCCGCTCTTCGCAGCGCTCGGGGAGACGCTCGCAGCCCGCGAAGGCAAGCTGCTGCGAAAGATTGGCTACAACTATCACTTTGCAACGCGTCGGGTCGAGAAGAGTGGCGAGCGCAGCTGGGACCTCAAGAGCCGAGAGACCGTGCTCACAGAGCCGCGGCCGGTGGCCGCGGTGCGCGTCGCCAACGGGAAGAAGCCGTCGCGGGCCTGGCTCAAGGCGGTCCCCCGCTTCGAGTGCTGCACCCTCGTGGACCTCACAAGCTGCGCCTCGATCAGCGCGGACATCATCGCAGCCGTCGCCCCCACCCGGCGCCTGCGCGATCTGAGCCTGTTCTTGACCGACGCCGACGACGCCTGCCTCGAGCAGGCCGCACAGATCCCCACGCTGGAGCGCATCGACCTCGGCCACTGCCCGCGCGTCACCGGGGCAGGCTTCGCCCACCTCGCCCGGCTCCCGAGGCTGAGTGTCGTCGAGCTCCACACCTCAGCGTTCGACGAGGCCCACCTCGCAGCGCTCGCGGAGCTGCCTGGTCTCCGCCAGCTCAACCTCGCCTTCTGCCAGCAGCTGACCCGGCAGGGCATCGAAACGATAACGCAGATGCCCGCGCTCGAGGAGCTGTGGCTCGCCTCGTGCTACCCGCTCAGGGATGAAGAGTTCGGCCTCCTGGCCACCATGCCCAACCTCAAGCGGCTCAACGTCGCCAACACGCACATCACAGACGCCGGCCTCGCCCAGCTCGCTGCCGCTCCCCAACTGAAGGAGGTGGATGTGAGCTCTACGGTCGTCACGCCTCGGGCCCGTACAGCGTTTCTCGCTGCCGTGGGTGCGTGAGCCAAAATATCCCGGAGACCCCATGCGCCTCTCCCACCAGCGCCGACAGAGATCCGGGCCTCTGCGGACCAGTGTGTGCGAAAGGTCAGCGGCATGGCGAAGCCCCTCGGTGGTCAACATGCCGGCCTTCGAGCGGGCGGTCAGCAGATCGGGATGAATCGATAGAGGCCCTGCTGCTTCGCCCAGGATGCCATGATCTCGGTGGCGACAAAGCCGCGCTCC
>Ga0316202_10001674_pt1 | contig 16475 bp, 21 predicted proteins | sample 3monrhotite_MG_FD_204934 | JGI IMG/M metagenome (GOLD analysis project Ga0316202, IMG submission 204934) | Microbial mat bacterial communities from mineral coupon in-situ incubated in ocean water Damariscotta River, Maine, United States -... | ecosystem: Environmental > Aquatic > Marine >... | reverse complement strand
GCGACACCAGCCGAAGGTACCGAGACTTGACTTGGTGACTCGCAGTTTCTTGTCGGGTGTGAGCAGTGGACTCCACGCATAGGTACTCATGCGGTAGGACTCAGCCTCTTCCTCGTGCCCTGTCTCAGCAAGGTAATCGTCAATTCGTGGGCGACTATCATCACCGTTGGGGTTCCATCTCATTCAGTCCACCACCAGCGTCCGAGGTCTGTTCTGTCGTTTTCATTATACTCAAAGAAAGAAAATTTTTGATTGTGAAGAATGCGTTTTCCAAGGCGCACTACACGAATGGAATTACTCTTCTTAATGTACACCACACAATAGTCACCTTGCTTTGCATCTTCCCTGTCAAACTCACCGTAGTCGTTGATTTTAACACCCCACTTGTTTTGATGCCTGTGGAGTGAACCACCAAAGAACTCAAGCCAATTATACTTGTAGCGTTCAACGAATAGTGTTGTGAGATTTATCGCATCATACACCTCATCATCATCCATATCGCTAATATCAACTTCATACACTTCACCCGACTTGTTGAGGTAATTTCTTTTCTCGTTCGTGAGAGCATGTTTGTCTTTCACTTCATAGTATTCAACTGAGTCAACAAAACCGTCACTGTAAGTACCGTTGGTCGCTTTCACATCAACAACATATTCACCCACTGGATGTTCAACAGAAACCGACCAATACTCATCCTCAATTGTTCGTTGATTGCGAAGTACGCTGGCCAGCGTGTGCTTAGCGAAGTAATGCCTTGGACCCTCACCGCCGCTTTTACAGTTACTATCAGCGTGATGGCGGAAATGATGAATCGTACTTTCTCCTTTGACGGGTATCATGCGACCGCTACAATCGGGACATGAGTATTCGCCGCCTTTGTGAGCGTTGTCAATCCATACCATTCGCTCCGCTTCATCAAAAGCGAAAGGCCATTTTACTTCACTCACTCATTCCATCTCCATCTCAATCAACTTTTGCAAGTACACGGCCAAGTCCATCGCTTCTTCCTGTGCGTGGATGAGCCATTCAAGGCGAGACAACGGGGCTGTCTCCATGGTCACGCCGTACTTGCTCTTGCCTACTTCTGCTCGCTGTGCAATCTTCTTACACACTTCGTCTTCTATTCTGCTCATTCTTCCTCAACTCCGTACATTCGCTTTGCTCGCTCGTAGTAGCCTTCAATGATTCGCTCTTTTTCTTGCGTCCTCAGTTTGTTAAACAGCCTGTCCCAAAATCCCATTTCAATTCCCCACATCAACATAGGTTGTCAGTACCGTCTTGTGTTGTGCGCTTGACTCTTCCCAGTATTGAATGTTGAAATCACCAAGCAATGGCTTCCAGTGCTCATTGAATTGTTTCTTTGCATTCGCCAACACATTCTTCGCAAAGACCACGCCGTGCTTGGCACCGACCGTCACCATGTAGCCAATGAGTTGATTCATGTCTTGAGCGTTGAAGTTGCCCTTCTTTACCTCAAAGACATAGAGAGTATCACTACTGTATGCCGTGACATCCATGCTGAGGTTTGTATCTGTGGACTCTTCTGTTTTTATATCACTCCAAATCGCATCACCGCTTGGTAGGGCTTGCGTCTTAAGGTACTCAGCCAAGCCGTCACGAATAAGAGATTCACTGAGGCTATCGTAGTCATCATCATTTTCGGGTGGGTTGAAGAAAGAAGTGATTTTGGCTTCCTTAATTGCTTCGGAAATTACCTTCTTCATCTCATACCATTCATCTGTTTGCTGTATGTTATCTTTCTTTGGTGTGGTAGGCAGGTGCCCTTCTTTGACAACGAGTTGTCCGACAAGCCCATTCAGCGATGTGTGGTTTTTTGCCCTCCATACGGTTAATGGTTCATACACACGGTGCATGATAACTCGGTCGTTTTGTACAACATCAATACCACCACCGTAACTTTGTCTCGCCCATACCCCTTCGTGGTCTTCGGGACTCATTCCGATGGTGAGTTCAGCGACAACATTTTGTGTTGTTACTTCAGTTGTGAGGAGATGGACATTGGTAAGTGTTGTTGGGTGAAAGTACGGAGGAGTAATTGCTGGTACAGTGATGGTGGTTGGGTTGCCCTTTGCATCCTTGATTATTTTACCATTGATTAAATCAACTTCGTTAATGACAATTTTTCCTCCTCCGTTAATGAAATTGGCATATCTTACACCGAGTGAATCTCGGAGACTATTTACTCGCTTAGCCGCAAACACATTCAGTGAAACATTCATCACAATTTTTGTGCCTGTTGAGTCGGGTACTGGTAAACCTTCTTCAATGTGCAAATTATTACCTTCATATCCTGTAATCGCATAAGAATCCACTCCATCGTAAGAATAGATTTTGTCTAACCCTTTGGAAATATCGGTATCACCGAAGTAAGCAATAGCACTCTTCATTCCTACACCGTGTTCATGAATGCCTTGATTTGTTCTTGCGCCTACGCTTAACGCAATAGCACATTCATCAAGAGAAATACCGCACCCGTCATCAATGACTGAGATTTTCTTGATACTTCGTTGCCCGTAGTTATCCACCAATAAATTGATTGAAATGTTCTTGGCTGACACGATGGCGTTATCCACCAGTTCGTGTAATGCCGAAGTGAATGTAAATCCACTCTTGGACATTGTGTTCGCCATTAGTTCGTTATTGCTTTCCATTTGCAGTATTCTTTTTCCCATTGTTCTCACCATAGTTTTCTCGGCACTCGGCGTGCCGTTAGCCTTTCTAAATCCCAGTCAAGTGTTTCGTACACCAACTTCAATTTACGATGAATCCATTTGTCAACGATGGTTGTCCAGTCAATACCATACTCGCTGAGTTGTCGTTCATCTGTAAACGCCAATACATTACAGTAGGGCTGGCCCTCCGGTACATCATCTACAAACACCCATCTTACGCTGTCGTTCTTCTTGTAGCCTGTACCAAGATGCTCGTTGGAATATCGTGCCGCCTTAGCGGGATTAGGCACTACCTTGTCGTAGTCGTCTAACTCCTTGTTGATGCGTCCATATGAAGAAGCATCAGTAGCAGGCCGCTCACCCAAGTACACCCCACGGATAGCAGGACGAATCTCATCAAAGATTTCATCCTCTTCTTTTCCAGTGGAAACCAATTGGAATACTTTACCCAGTAATTCTTTTGTGAGCGGGGGCGCACTTGACGCCTTGATGGAAAACCCCGTGACCTTCATTCCACCCGCTTCTTCGGGAGGCCATGACTTGACACCGAAGTTACGATTCTTCACATTACCAGTGAACCAGTACGGAAAGAAAGCCTCCAACTCAACATCAAGATATTTCAGTCCCATTTCTTTTTGAGCGATGGTGGTGAGTCGCTGAGCGACTTCTTCCGCTTCTTCAAAGGGCACTTGAATGTAGCACGAATCCGTGTGTCCAGCAAGCCCACGGTAGCCCATGTCCTCACTCCGGTCCACCAGCATACTGATGGACTCACGACCAAGGTAGGTGATGGACTGAGCAATCTCATAACTGCTCCACTGCCCACGAACCTTGCGACTACCCACCATGCCGTAGATGGCGTTTACGGAAACCTTCACGGCCATCTGTAGCATGTTGTAGCCCAACTTCTCATCGGGGTCTGTAGTGGCCTTCATCAGTCCCTTGTAGTGCTTGCGAAGGGCAAGCATGTCTTTGACCACCTTGGGGAGCAAACCCTCCTTGCTTTGGTCCCAATGGAATACGCCACCCGTACCGGGAATGTAGTTGCCATCATCACCCAACTTGGGTGGGATGTCAAGCGTGAGAACATTGGGGCCGGGTTGGTCAACCAGTGTAGTCCAACACAGGTTGGCGGAGAGGATGATGTTTGGGTATAGAGATGCAAAGTCAACCAGTGCCACATTCTCGTGACGACCAGCAACGGGAGGCATAACCCATGCGGCCTGTAGTTCGGGCCGCTCTTCAATGTAAGAGGTGGGTGCCTTGAGATTTGTTTTACGACCAATTAAACCACGGAAGTATCGGCTCACATTGTGTGTACTACCGAACTGAACACCTGCCACCTGTTGAAGAGCAAGATGAAAGTCAGTGCAATTCAACTTCTCATCAATGTCACGAAGAAGTGTGGTGTCAACTAAACAGTAGTCCACGAAGTCATCATAGTATTCAGCCCAACCGTTGTGTACAGTCATGCCTTCTATTTCATCAGTAAGTTTTGCACCAAGGCCGAGTTCAGTAGCAAACCAATTCAACTTGCGTTGCTGTGCTTGACCCCTTCCGCTTTTCTGCCATACACCTTCAAAGCCACTACCTTCAGTGGCCTGCGCCGCAGTGTCAAACACCAGTCGTCCTTTGATGGGTTGAGCCGTGGTTTTGTAACCCGACCCGTCCTTGTTAGGCCGAAGGAAAATACCGAGGGGGGACATGTCGTTACGCAGGGCACCCATACGCTCGTACAACTTGGGCAGGTCAGCCCACCCACCAGCGTGTGCAATTAGCATGTCGGGGTCACATTCATTGAGGTGTTCAATGAAACCCGTGAGCATCTTGTCCTCATCGGGGTAGGTACGCAGTTCGTAACCCTCGTATCGGTCAATCCACTCAGTCTTGGTGATGGTGTCACGCACCGACTCTTGACTCCATGCAAACACGACATTGTGTTCAGCGTGGCTGTCAGCCACGGCCATGACTGTGATGGCACCCTCACCTGTAGTTTGCCACTCCAAGTCGTAGTACCACTTGCGTGGGTGAAACTCCGGTAACTTCTCCGGGTAGTTGGTGAGAAGGATTTGGTCAAGGTAATTCAAATCAGCCTCATGAGTCCATCTTTCCACCATTCTCTTGATTTCCCAAAGGACATTGGGATGGTTGACTTCCACCTTCCATAGTTTCTCACCGTTGAGGCCAACGGCTTCTTCACTCTTGATGATACGGGCATGGACATTACGAAGGCGATTTTCCACCCAATTCGGTGCATTCTGTTTGAGCCAACAGTGAGGGTACACATAATCCTCATCCTCGTGCGTAATGTAACGCTCCTTCAACACCCCGTCAGCCCCACGAGTACGCTCGTATATGATGAGCGGTTCGTAAGGGTCATCGGAGATGAAGTCAATAATCATCAAACATCACTCTCGTTTACAATCATCAGTAAAGTATTCTGTTGTTCAAAGATGACCAGCGTATCTTCACCCATGTATATGCGTGCATTACCATCATCAAGGTACTGTAGGCATGTAGGTAGCCATTCACCGAAGTGGGTCTGTATGGTAGCGTTAGGCCCATCTGTATCAAGGGCAGGAAGCGTAGTGAACAGGCGACCAGTGGCGGCTTTACCAGCCACGATACCAAACTCACCTTCACCGCAATGAATACGCATCTTGTACAAGGAATCTTTCGCCAGTAATCCTTTCATTCCTGCAAGGGAAATCAAGTCCTTCGTCTTGAGTGTAGCGTGTACGGACAAATCATCATCAGCGAATTTACTCCACCCTCCCTTGGAAGCCTTCTCAAGCAACGACCTAACCACTACAGTCTTGGCCGCTGAGGTAATGTCATCGGTGCTGGGTAGTTGCAGTTTGTTGCCACCTGCTTCCATGTGCAACGGTTTGACCTCATTGGTTTGTCGTAAGGTTACACTGTTCTGTTTGCTGGCCTTAAGGAAAGCAGTAGCCTTCTCCAGTAGTGCGATGTGTATGATGCCTTCTTCGTCAACCGTGGCACCTGTGAGTTGCTTACGCAAGTAGTAGGTGGCAAAGCCAACCTCAACCGTAATGCGGTTGCCTGCACAACTCATACGAACATCAGTCACACCCTTACCAAATGAGGTAAGGAAGTCAAGCAGTTGCTTTCTGTCAATTGTTAATTTAGTCATATCAATCACCTTTCAAGAGAGGGGAAGGGAAGGGAAGTGAACACCGAACCAAAATAAACACTCCCCGTAGCATGGTGAAAAAAAACCATACGAACGAAACGCTTTTCCATTCATTACTTGCTAAAACCTCTCTCGGATGCGGGATGCACGAGTATTACAAACTCCCATCGTACAGTTCGGGCAAGCCGAACCATTGTGGGTCACCATTAGGGCGAGTCACAAACACAGTGCGTGTTTGGTCTTGAAGAGCAGGGTTAGTCTTACACTTCTTGAAGCGTGCCCTGTATTCGGTTTTGACGAGGTTACCCTCATCATCATGCTCTTCTTCTTGCTCCATCCAAATGATGGTGGGAAGGTAGTTGTTGGTCTTCTTCTCCCATTCGGGCATCAGTGCAGTTGTACTACTTTCCTTACCGAATGAGAAGTTGGATGCACGCAGGTGAGTCTCCCAAAAGACACGGACACCTGCACGCACGAGGCTACGAGAGAGCGCAGTGAGTTGGTGGAAACGGGTGTTACGAATGGCCCAGTCGGACTGTCGCTCCACACGCTTAGCGTCACCGGCACCACGAATGTCAGCCGACTCAATGCCGTCCTTAGCCAGTCCCAAATCAATGATACGCATGTTGTTGGTGCAAATCTCCAACCATGAGTCAAGACCACTTACATGGACACCCCAAACATTAGCGTTACCACTTTCCGCTTCTTCAAGGATGAACTTCATAATGTCCATGACCCGCTGATGTGTACCGGGGTAGTCGTATGCTGTCCGGTCACTCACGCCCATCTGCCATGGCTTCCAAGCCACGATGTTCTCGTTGGTATCAACTGCTGAGTTGAGCATGACCATGCCCATGTCAAAGTCAAGAGAGTGCAACTCAAGAGTGGAGTCTTTCTCACAAGCCTTGTCAAAGGCGTGCTTGACTATTCCCGATTTACCAGTACCGTCAAATCCTGCCAATCCAACAAACAAGTGCTGTAGTGTTTCTCCTTTCATCTTCTCACGCTCAGCCCGGAGGTGAGCGAAGGCATCCTTTACAGGAACAGGGGCTACATGCTTTACCTTTGCTACTTCTTTCTGCGCTTCTGCTGTTTTTCCAAATCCTGCCATGTTGTTCACCTCAGTTAAATTGCTCCACTCCTGTGTCTCCACCAGTCATACGACGGCGGGAACGGCGTGGGTCTGCATAGACACCATACACCGTGAGTTTTGGAGTGGTAAGACCATCTCGTGTCTTCATGCCAATGCGACCGAAGACAAAGACGGTTGAACGCTCAGCATAGGGGAAAGCGTCGTCACCCCAGTGAGACACGAACGGTTGGGTACACTTGCCCACGGCACCCGGCACCCAGCAATCAATGTCACCACTGATACTGCTGGAGAGTGTCATGTTGTAATTGTGGCCCTCATCATCGTATTCGCTCTCACGAGGCTCGGTACTCATGCGAGTGACAGTACCCTTGGTGATGATGAGTGGTCCAAAGGAACGACGCTCTCCACCGCTTTCGTAGAATTGCTTTCGCTCTTCGTATGTTTCTTCAAGCGAATCAATCTGTACGAACAAATCATGGAAGTCGGGGTTGGTCCAAAAGCGAGATGGATGCAACAAAGGTCGGAGTTCATCACTCACGAACTCATCTGTGTAAGTCACTGAGAAGTCCGAGTAAATACCCAACACATCCTTGAAGGCTTCACTGCTGTTCTCACGAGGTGGGACGACAGAAATCTTGCAAGGGCGACCGTTGGTGATTTCATGGTAAACATGCTCACCTGTAAGGTCAACACGCCACAAGGCGATGCTACCATTCTTCACGAAGTCTTCTTCTTCTCCACCGAGGAAGTAAGCATAACGACCCATCTTTGTAGCGGGTGCGGCTTTGTTATCGTATGTGGTAAGACATACCCAATGGTCACCAGCCTTGACACCGTGCGGAGGCACAGGTGTCTCGGAGACTGGAAGAGCAGTTGATACTGAGCCATCCTTTGTATTGAGAATCCATGTGCCCTCCTGCTTGGAGTACACACCAAGGCGACCGCTTCCAACAGCCTCTTCGGGGTCTTTGTTGAACAACTTGATGTTGGCACGAACAATGTTCGCAAGACGGTCACGCTTCTTGTCAGCAACACCAACGAAGCATCCAACCCATGTCTGCAACTTACTGTTGGAACCACTGCCAGCACGACGGGTTTCAACAACCATCTGTTCAGCCCAATCAATGAGCAAGTCTTCGTCTTCACTCAACGGGTCATCAACATATTGTTTGCATAGTTCAAGAAACTCTTTCTTGACCGCTTCAATACCCTTTCCGGTACGCTTAGCATATCCCTTCAATCTCTCAAGCACAGGTTCGGGTAGGCCACCAGCGGCATTCTCTTCTGCCGCCATGCCAAACCCGTTACCCTGCGTTGGTTCTTCCAGTTCGTCGTATTCATCTTCATGTGTCCATGCGCTCATTCTTTCACCTCTATTTTTTCTTTCAACTGTGCGACAAGTACCTCAACATAGGACTCGCCCGAACCGGGCCACTCATACACATACTTCATCATATCTCCCCACACGGTCATGATAGCAAATGTCGTATCGGCATCTCTATCAAACTGTTTACGGATGTTACGATGGAAGTTGTTCATGAAGGACAACCTATCGCCAGTAGAATGTAACATGTCAAGCAAGTTTTCACGCAATTCGTTCCACTTGTTCTTGACGGTAAAATCCCACCAATCATCTTCTTGATGTTTGATGGTGAATTGTTTGATTGCATCAGCCGTCTTGGGGATGCGCTCAAGGGATGCAACGGCGGCACGCAAGTCGCCACCGTGGTACTCCACTACATCACCGTAGAACGGCTCCCAATCTGTAGGGACACCGCACGACTCAGTGAGGCGTGTAAGATGAGAGGCACCCTGCTCTGCTGATACACGGTGGAATGTGTACACCGTACACCTGCTCTTGATTGCGGGGCGTATCTTGTCTGCATAATTAGCGGTGAGGATAAACAACACCTTCTGTGCATACTTCTCCATGATACCACGCATTGCGTCTTGTGCTTGATTGGTGAGGCCATCAGCCTCATCCAGCACGACTACCTTACGCTTCGTACCAATGCCGCTCAATCGTGCGAAGTTCTTGACCTCTTCACGAATGTGCGAGATACCCCTGTCGTCACTGGCGTTAGTCCACATGACATTCATATCATTGTAGGCATCACCAAGCAGGGTGCGAGAAATGGCGTTGGCGGCACTGGTCTTCCCAGTACCCGGCGAGCCGACGAACAGGAGGGCGGCAGGGTAGTTCCCTGTCTTGTCCCAATCCTCAGCGTCCTGTACAAACTGCCGGTTACCCACCACTTGAGATGGGTGAACAGGTCGCAACATTTCGTTCCATGCCATATTTCTCAATCCCTTCCTCTTTGTTGGTTTAAATAGTCCTCAGCAAAATCAAGCCTCAGCGTCTTCATTCCAATCCCTCACAAAATGCGTCCCATGCCTCAACCCAGTACATGAACTTCTTCCAGTTCTTCCCAATCTTCCGTGACCGTCGTGTACCGTCTTCCTTGAACGAAACCCTTGGCATGGGGTTTTCTCGCATCCATAGTATTTTCTTAATTCCATTTACATCATTTGGATTCATCAGTGAATAAAATGGTTCCAGTGTTTCAATCAACTGGTCCAGCATTTTGCCACCTACTTGTTTACGCCCTGTAAAGTCCATACCTTGAGAAAGTGCCCACAAGTCAATGCACTTTCGCTGACTTTCTGTGCATCTGCGAAAGCGAGCCAATGTCCGTACACGAAAACCGTATGCGAAAGGTGAACGAGCAACAGTGACAATGTAATCTATTTTCGTCAGCAACATACCAAGGCCAATCTGCTCAAGATTCATTTTCTCCACCCACTACTGTGATGTAATCAAGAATGTCGTCAACATCATCAATGCCCATGGACTCTTCAACATCAACGAATTTCAAGTGCCATGACTCATCGGGTGTCCAAGTGTAATTGAACTTAGCCACCAAGCAATCGTCTATGTTGTGAAAAGCGTGCCGTATGTTAGCCAACACCTTGCGCCTCTTCAGCGCACTGTCAAGGGCGAAGGGAAGCGACTTCATCCTGTGTGTCGTGATGTCCACCACCTCACCAGCATCCATAAAACCGATAACAAACTCATACCCTCCTTTGTCCAAGTTCCTTATATTCAACAGTTGAGCGTACAAGACATTGGTTCCTTTTGTCAGTAAATAATACTCCCATTTTTTGTCTTCTTTATATACACTCTTTGTTTCATGAGCAATTAAGAATCCGCCTTTGGCGTATGAGTCCAGTAGCACTTGAGATTCATGCCATACAAATTGGTCTGCCATGTGGTTTTTGTATGATGAAAAGGGTAGTATGTCTTTTGTTGAGTGAAAGTGACCTGTACCCATTGGGTTTTCCCACACCCAACATTCGGCTTCACCGTCAAGTAATGCTGTAAACTTAGGGTTGAGTGTCCCGTTTCTGTTGCGAACAATACCTCCAGCCACATACTTCAATGTACCACAGTCGGACACGAACCACCATCTGTCGGGTACTTCACCTTCCCATGGTTCCAAGCGTTTGAATGGTGTTTCACTTTCAGTCACTTTCAGTCCATCATATATGACAGACAAGTGAATATCAATTGAGTGCTCCCTGCCCAACCCACTGTGTTTTGTAAGCCACCTGTTGAGTCTGTTCCTGTAGGCATTCCATCGGTAGTCCATACCCCACCTCCAAATGGTGGTTGACTCAACGGGACTGATGGATTGACAAAAGGGAAGAATCCACCCTTCACTAAGGTGGGCGTTCCGCATAACAGCCATCGCCTCCTTCAATGAGTAGGTACTGGGTTCCTCTTGGGCTTCCCACGCAAGCACATCAATGAAGGGACTATCATCTGCCACCTCCATGATGCGTTCAAGCATGACACCGCACTCCTTGGCCATACCAAGTTTGAGCATTTGATGTGAGACTGATAAGCGGTTTTCACTGTGAACAAAGTCCCACAAAGCGGAACACTCACGCCGAGTAATATCTTTTACCAGTAAACGCTTTGGCATTTTACTCAGCAGTTCACTGGCTCTCGCCAATGTAAGCATGTCTTCACTCTTCTTCGGTGGGAATCTTCCGAATCAAACAAGAGATACCCCACAACCATGGGGGTACTCTTTCATCATCTTTCATCTTCCCCATTACAGTCACAGTGTGGGTAGGGTAACCATCATCAAACATACCAGCATCAGCGAAGTCTTTGAGTTGTTCTCGTGTGAGAGCGATGTACTCCGTGTCTTTAATTCGCCAGCGCATGAACTCGTCGTCACCAGCAAGCAAGTGAAAGTCATCGGGGTCAACATGGTTATCCTTACCACATGAGATACACGACAACATGACACGCCACAAATCAATAGTGGTTGTATTGCCGTTGCTTGTGTCAGCGTCAATTGTTTCCACGAACTCGGCTACAGACTTACTGAAGTCATTGTTAGCCAACGGGAACCCACATTCACAAGTCCACGACTGAGCGATGGCTTGCTTGTTTTGAAAGTTCATCTCAGCCTGTGCCGCCGGGTCAATCGGTGGTGTCACCATTTCCAGTCCATCGGGCTTCTCCACTTCGTAACCACATGTCTCCATGAGAAGGGTGAACTTGTCGTTGTGTTCTTGAGCCAATGGGTGATTGAGCATGAAAATAAGTGCGTACTTGTTTTCACCCATCTTGCGATACTGCACCCCACTGTCGTCGGGTGACCAAATTCCATCTACAGGAATCTTAGCAAGATGCTCATTTCCCCATGCAATCAATTCTTCACTCGGTTGCCATTCCATTGTCCTCACCACTTACCTTTCCGTTATGAACTTGTCCATCCATCAGTATTCACCTGCCCTTCGCTGGCTGAGAAGGTACACGACCTCAGCACGGCACTCGTCGCATAACTTTACCAAGTCATCCGAGGAATCACAATCTCTTCCGTTGCACATGAGGCAATCTTCGTATTCACTCACGCCTTCACCTCCACGCTTTGTAGCAAGGCCAACAATAACCATGGTTAGGGTGAACTTGTTTTCGTCTTTTACATCTCTTACATTCTTTCACGCCGTCACCTCCACCTTTTGACATCTCTCCCATAGGTAATCCATCGCCCAGTCTATGTCTTCAACTGTGCAAATAATGGGTCTGCCGAAAGTGTCCATGCCGTCATTGTATGTCTTGAACCAATCTTTTTCACTACCCTCAATACAGGTGTATTGCATAATGCAAATGTTCAACGCCTGTATCTTTGCTTTGGATTTTGGAAATCTCTTCACGCCGTCACCTCCACGCCTCGCCACCAGTCGGGAGCAGGTGTACCCTTCTCCCACTTGGCGAACTGCTTGGAATGGTAGTAGCGACGGTATGCCTTGACCGCATGTTCGGGGTAAGCGTGATACACAATCTCACCGTCAATTGGTTCGGGCCGGTACTCATCGGGCATAGCCAGTGCGAATTGGGTGAGGTCGCCTACGGGGATGATGTAGTCCATAGTGGACATGATGTGAATGGGGCCGTGGCAAGCGTGCATTTTGTCAAAGCGGTTTGAGTATTCAGTAAGTAGTGCTTGAGCATGACGAGCCAACCAATTGAAATTATCATCATTGTCGCCCGCCCATACTGTACATGGATGGTGAGCATAGCCGCCCTTGTAGGGTGTACCCGCTTTGGTGAGTGGCATGTCCTCATCAGTAGCACCATGTCGGCGCAGGGCTGATGCCATCATTTGTGCGGCCTCCACGCACATCTTAGGCACATGCTTGTCGCAGTGCATACGAGCCGCAACAGTAGGGTCGGTGTCAAGTACGAAGATGTTCATTCCCATACCCCCGTTGGCCTGTCGTCAACGCCAATCGTGGCTGTTTTCTGATAACCGCAGTGAACACATGTGATGGTCACATTGACCGTATCATTCGGGTCACAGGACTCGTAGAGGTAAGCATCCCCTCGCTTCAATTCATACTCGTGTTTACAACTCACACCGTCAACTCCAATGCCTTCACGAATGCCTTCTGCTTGGTGCGGGAGTAGGTACCGAAGAGTGCCGACTCCATGCGCTTGGTGCTTACCTTGCCGTTGGCGAGGCGAGTGAAGTTGTGGTCAACCGCTTCGGTGAGAGCGTTGTATGCCGCCCAACCTGTGTTTGCCATGCCGTTAAGTCGGTTGTTATCGTTGGCCAGCAGACCCTTGACCGTATTGAGCATGTTGTTTGAGCGAGTCGTGAGGTCACCCTTGTCGTTGAAGGTAAGGTTGAGTGCGTCAATAAAGTAGGACTCCATCTCGTCTTCAGTAAGTTTGACCTCAACCAACGACTGTGCCAACTCACCCCACGCCATGAAGTCCTTGTTCACCAAGCCCAAGACTTCTCGTGCCTGCTCCAAGCGGTCGTGCAGTTTACCAGTGTGTCGGATGTTGTAACCGCCCTGTCGTCCTCGCAGTGCCATGGTGAGCGTGTTGTTGCACACTACACGAATGGGTGTGAGGAAAATTTTGAGTGAGCCGCTACCATCGTGGCTGTTCACGATGAGGATATACTGGTCAACCTTGTCCATACCATTGATGAGAATGCTGTCGGGCAACTTAGCAAGCACCCATACCTTCTCACCCTTACCCAGTGCACCAACGACCTCAATCTTGGCCTCTTGGGTTTGCACCAACTCATCAAGGAAATCCATTGCCTCAATGTTTTGGAAGGGCTTCCACACTCGGCCCACGGCTGTGCCACGGTTGAGTGCAATCCACGAGTGTGTACCGTCTTCGTTGATTTGCTTACGGAACACACCGAAGGTGTTCTCCACCACCTCAACCTCACCGAGTTCGGTGCGGTTATACAGCGGTCGCTTCTCTACAAGCCAATCAAGGTTGCCGAGTTTCAACGCCTCAGTCGCCGTCATCAGTCCTTCTGCTTGCGTTCCCAGTTTATGCCATGGGGTGTTGCCAGCCCATGCCGTCATCCATTGTCCATTTTTTGTTTGTGCTAAATTGTGCATTCTTCATTCCTCCAATAGTGGTATAGTTTCTTTCCTCAGCATTTCGCAGTAGTCTTTCATTACCTCTACATTCTCGTATGCCATCAATTCAATTTCACGGAATTGCAGTTCTGTCAATGGGTCACTGGTCGTGCTGAAGTGTTCGTCAATTTGATTCGCCAAAAGGGTGTAGGCTCGTGCGATACTTTTTCTCCTGTTGTTACTCATGTTTCTCATCTCCTTTCTCTTTGTTGGTTTAAATACTCCTCAATTATTTCCTCGTACAATTCACGGCGTTGCGGGATAATGTTGTCCCACATTGATGCCATGCAGGGGCGAGCCTCCGCCATGGCAAAATGCGCTTGGTCGTGTTCATAATCGTGGAGTCGTAGCACGGCGTAGCCTACGCCACCCGTGCGGTCACGGCCATGGACGCAGTGCAAGAGAACATCCTTGCCCTCAGCGATAGCGTCCATGACGATTTGAATAGCGTGTGTCCAAATGGCGGGGTCTTTGTTGTGCGCCCGGAAGTAGTAGTGGTGTCGCTCGTTCTTGTCCACCACGCTCCACTTGGGAGGGAAGCGACACAGCGTGACCACCGTATGCTTCTTGCGTAGTGTGTCACGAAAGTCATCCACCCCGCACATCGTCAGCGAGCCTTCGCCCAGTTTGATTGGTGTGTTCATTCTTCCTCACCACCATGTGGGCAACAGTCGTGGGTACAAAACCCACCTACGAAGTGGGTGTACTCACAGTCCTGCTCATCAGTAAAGAGACCGAGAGCAAATGAAAGGTACTTTGATGTCGTATCATCCACATGATACCGGCTCATACGCAACCTCTCAACCTCAGCACGCAACCGAAGGATTTCCTCACGGAACTTGGGTGCGGCGGCGATGAGGCAAGCGTCTTCGTAGTCATTCACAGTAGCAACATCTCCACCGTCTTGCGTATAGACCACCCATGTGCCTTTGCGTGTAGTCCCAAGCCAATCGCCCTGCGTGTGTCCTCCTGTTTCGTGCAAGAGGTAATCCATCGTCGTCGGTTCGTCGCTCATTCTGCATCACCTCGGTAGTCCTCTCCGTATCGGTACATAGCCCGCCACACATCCAGTGCCGCATCGTGATAATCCTCATCATCAATTGTCGCTTTGAAGTTGTCGTATCGCATATGCTCCAAACGATTGATGATGAAATCAATCACGACACCCCTTGGAATGTCAGCCCGGAAAGGGTAGTCAGCATTAGCGTCGGTGTACATCGTTGCCTTGGGAAAGGTACGACGAATGTGATTGGGATTGCGTGCCCGCACCAGTAGATGTCGGGGTTTGTCACGGTGAGCAACGATGCTCAGCCATCCCTCAGTTAGTGCAATCCACATCACTCATCACTCTCCGATTTACTCTTACCGTCCAGTGCCAGTTTCATTCTTCTTCATCTCCTTCAATTTCCACTTCTTCAACATCAAACAGGAACTCGTCATACGGCTCACCGAACAACGCCTGTGTTACCCACAGTCGCTCTTCCAAATCTTCTGCGCTTTCTGCTTCTGCTTCTCCTATGTAAGTCACCCTTACAGTATATGTTTTCTTCATTCTGCTTCATCGCCGTTGTTTTCTTTTTTTTCTCGGTATTCTTGCCACTCGTCAAACAGGGTTTCCTGTGTGACAGTAGCCTGTTGCTCCATCGTCATACCGCAACGAGGGCACTTGAATCGTAGGATGTAAGTGGTGGGGTCAGCGTTGAAGTCTTGGTGCATCTCTACATACTGCCAAGGGTGTTCATGGCACGGCTCTTCGTACCCACTTTCCTTCCACTGGTTCAGTCGTTCAATGCGACGGTTCAGTACGGCCATCTCCTGTTTTAATTCATCAGCAATTTGTTCTTCTCGTGTCATGTCAGTTCCTCCTCAGTAGTCTTGTACGATTGCTCGGTGTGTGATGTGTGGTTTCATAACAGAGGCACCATCAGCGAAGTAGTCTTGGTGGTAGAAGGGGACGACAATGGTTTCATCGCTGACGCTATCCCAGTCCTCGTGCTTGGTGGAGTACGCTTCGTTGTACTCCTCCACGGATTCGTACTCGGTGAACTCACAGCACAAGGCGATGACATCCAGTTCAATCTCGGTACCTGTGTCTTTCTCGTATTCGGTAAGGTAATCGTAGAGGGCTTTCCGCCCTTGGCGAGAGAAGTTCTCCTTGCGGTTAGCCTCGTCAAATGCGCTCACAAATTCGTATTCATTAACAGTCTGCTTCATTCACAGTCCTCCTGTTCAATCGTCAAATTCAAGTTGCTCATTTTTACAGTTTGGTCAGCACTGGCCGTTGCACAGCACTTCCAACATGCAAACTCAAATTCCACCGTAATGCAATCAGTACCCCACATGTTCCATTGAATGTTGGAGCCATGCCAATCGTGGTCGCAACTCATTCTTCCTCGCCTCCGTACACATCTTCCCAGTCGGATTCGGGGCCGAGGCAACCCGTGATAACGGCCATCATCTTCTCAAGAAGTTCATACTCCAACATGGAGTGCAAGTCATCTTTCTTCCATCCGTTTCCTATCACGGGTAATTGGATGTATCGTTGACACCACCAAACGCTACCGCTATC
>Ga0316202_10001673_pt1 | contig 16477 bp, 16 predicted proteins | sample 3monrhotite_MG_FD_204934 | JGI IMG/M metagenome (GOLD analysis project Ga0316202, IMG submission 204934) | Microbial mat bacterial communities from mineral coupon in-situ incubated in ocean water Damariscotta River, Maine, United States -... | ecosystem: Environmental > Aquatic > Marine >... | reverse complement strand
CGAATTCAAACCACGCCGGGGTGGACTTGTCGGGGCCTTTTTGCTCGGACTCTTCTTCGGCCTCGTCTCCTCCCCTTGCGCGACCCCGGTGATGGTTGTGCTGCTGACTCTGGTCGCCGGTAAAGGACAAGTGCTTTACGGCATCGCCCTGCTCTTCTGTTACGCCATTGGCCATTGCCTGCTGATGCTCTTTGCCGGGACGTTTACCGGTTTTGTTGAAGCCTTCGCCAAAAATCGAGGGGTGGTCAATCTGTCAAGTTGGAGCAGAAAATTCAGCGGCGGGATTATTTCACTAGCAGGAGCCTGGTTTCTTTGGCAGATATTTTAATGCATCGTAAAAAGTCGGATAACTTATTATCTCTCATAAGAGAAAGGTGACGGCATCTGGTAGTCAATTAGTCGTTCCTGAAAAAGGCGACTTCCAGCCCAGTAATCCCCAATCTATTCGACATCCTGACCAACAAATCAATCCAGGACAACATTAAAGACTCTTTGAGTTGGTCGAGGGTTTGGTGCTGAACTAGCTACGGACCAGTGTTCGTCCCTAAGGGCACCATTTTTTCGTTAACTAAGTGGCAAGGTTATGCTGAAACAACTCCCACCTTCTGGGCGATTTCTGACCTCTATGTGACCCTTGTGCGCATCGATTATAGTTTTGACCAAACCTAATCCAAGGCCGCTACTATCAGTCCGGTTACCTCCTTGCCCCCGGTAGAAACGATCAAAGATTTTCTCAATGTCCTGCAGGTCGATACCGCAACCAGTGTCTTCAATGGAAATCAAGGCCAGGTTGTCTTGGCGGCTTGATGCAATGAGAACGGCACCCTTTGGACGATTGTATTTGATTGCATTCTCAAGAAGATTGGCAAAAGCCTCTATTAACCGTTCTGGATTTCCACGAACCTGCAAACCTGGCTCAAAAGTTTCTGCTATCTCGATTTGAGGTTCTCTGGTTAACGGTTCAACAGTAACCCGAGCCCGACGAAGGCAGTTGGCCAGGTCAACCTCCTCTAGACTGGAGGCATTCATCAATTCTGCTTCGGTCTGGGCAATAGCCAGCAAGCGCCGGATTTTAGTTCCCAATGCATCGGCACTTTCCCGAATAACTTCAAGTGCCTCGATATATTCTGCAGGTGGACGCTCTTTTTGCAGGTAAATATCACAGTGGCTACGAATCACTGCCACCGGGGTTTTGAGTTCATGCGAGACTTCGGACAACAGTTCTTCCCGGCTTTGCAGTGAGCGCTTCAGCCGCTCAAGCATGGCATTGAAGGCCGTCGCAAGAAGACCTATTTCTTTATATTGTTTTTCCGCGGACAAGCGAGTTTCGATATTTTTCTCACCAATCGCATCTATCTGGCTGGAAAACTCTCGCAGCGGTTGTAACGATTTCCGGCTGATAACCTGGCCAAGCGTAGCAATCAATAATATTCCAGGAATTCCACTGAGCAACAAGAAATTCCTTAATCGACGGAGCATCTGTTCGCTCTCAAAAACACTCTGGGCAACAATCACCCGTGCCGGATGTTCGGCAAAGACTAAAGAACGTTCCATCAATCGAATAGGCTCGCCGGCGGGGCCATTGCCCCGGTATGTCTTGATTTGCAGCGCCTGGTCTTCGGCAATGAGCTGCTCCGGCGAAAGAGCCAACTCTTCTCCGGCTAAAGAAATAGAGTCGGCAATGATAATTTCATCAATATAAACTTGAAAGTAATGGCCCGAGCGAGGAACGATATAGTCGCCGTGCACAGTTTCGGCATATTCAAACTCCAGGTCGCCATCCTCGACATGGAGAAGGCCGGTGAAAATTTCCAACTCTGACTGCAGTGTGTGGTCTAGAGAGTCGTAAATAATAGCCTTTACTTCCAGGAAGAGCCCGCCGCCACCGACCAGTAATGCGAATATGCCGCCACCGAGTAGCCAGTAAAACAGGCGGACAGATATCGATTTGGGGCCCATCATGCCTTTTCACCTAGATCTGCGAGACGATATCCGGCCCCTCTGAGGGTATGGATCAATTTGCGGTCAAAGCCACGATCGACCTTGCGACGTAAGTTACTGATATAGACGTCGATGATGTTGCTGTCGAAGTCGTAACTGGCGCTGTAGAGATGATTCAGAAGTTCATTCCGACTCACCACTCGTTGATGGTTTAACGCCAGATATTCAAGATAGTCGTATTCTTTGCTGCTCAAGCCAAGGGCCTGCCCCGCACGCATGGCGACACGCGTATTCGTGTCAATCGCCAGATCCGCTATTTCAACTACCGGCATGGGCTTGCCTTTGCTGCGCCGAATCGCCGAACGGATTCGGGCAACAACTTCTGGAAAGTCGAAGGGCTTACTGATGTAGTCATCCGCTCCGCTTTCCAGACCCGTTACTTTGTCGTGCATTTCCCTTTTGGCAGTCACCATCAGCACCGGTGTTTCGACCCCGCTTTTGCGCAAGGTTTGAAGCAATTCCAAACCATTGATGTTTGGCAACATAATATCCAGAAGGATGACGTCGAAAGCGTAATTTTGAGCGAGGAAAAGACCATCTTCACCGTCAAAGGAGAGTTCAACGGTAAAGCCCTGTTCCTCCAGGCCTTTTTTCAACACTTTGGCCAATGGCTTTTCATCTTCGACCAGCAGAAGTCTCATCGATTACTCCGTATTGCTGTTGCCAGTTCATTATTACGAATCACATATTAACGACCAACTTATCTCTTTACCTCCAGTTTCCTGGCAACGAAGGTTTGTTGCTGATAGTGCCCCTTGACTTCAACCCTTTGACCCACTTCAGCGCGGCCATGTTCTTCTTCGATACGCGTGCGTTCATCGACAAAAACTTCACGCCCATCAATCACCCAGGTCCCCAGATTGCCCTGGGGTTTTGATGTGACGGTGCCATAAAACTCATTCTTGTCTGAATCGTGAGAGGAAGAATAGTCACCGTTACGCTCCCCGCCTCGCTTAACCTCCAACTCATAGGCGTGAAAAATCTGCCCATCGTTACGCCCTTTAATCTCAACATAAGATCCGACCATCGCCCGGCCATATTCCTGCTCAATTTTTGTTCGCGGGGTCACCTCCACGGATCGACCATTAATAATCCAAGTCCCGGTAAAATCGGCAGGCATTTTTTCAACAGTGCCATAAAGTTTGCTGCGATATCCATCCGCATGATCATCACTCGCTTTAACCATCTGTTGTCCTGTTAAAATCAGAATTCCTGCCAATAATAAAATTGTTATCTTCTTCATAATATAATCTCCTGTCTTGTTATGTTCCCTGAAGTTGAACCCAGCATAAATCAGAGAAGATGAAAGAAAGATTAAAGGCCAAGAAAATGTACGTTATGAGCCCTGCAAACACGAGACTTGCCTTATGGAGGACAAAGGTCTGCGATTCAGAGTTTTTTCACGACGACCTGCCGGGCATAAAAAGTATTGTTACGATAATAGCTAACTGTTGAGTGCCAGCACTTCGTGGACAAAAATATGTGCCACCAGCTCGTGGACAAAATAGTTCTCTGACAATCGAATAGCCACCCGTCATTCTCTGAACATTTCCTATACGGAGGTGTTCATGAAGGATGAAATTAGACAACGTATCCAGGCCGTTCAGCGCTTTCTGGCAGGAGAAAAGCCCGAATCGATCTGCACTTCCATGCGCCTGTCACGGTCTTGGCTCTACAAATGGGTCTCCCGCTACGATGAGAAAGATGACACTTGGTGTAAAAATCGCCCCACGGTCCTGTTCCATGCAACAAATCGGACGTCGCTAGAGATTGAAGAGATCGTCAAGATGATTCGGCTCAATCTCTATAATCAGGATCTGTTCTGCGGTGCCCAAGCAATTCTGTGGGAACTTGAGGATCTTGGTGTTAAGCCATTGCCTTCATTACGTACGATTAACCGCATTCTGAGTCGCAATGAACTGACCCATCGAAGGACCGGCATATATGAACCCAAAGGAACCCCTTATCCCAAACTCCCGGCGCTGTTACCGAACCAGACACATCAAATGGATCTGGTCGGACCGTGCTACCTGACAGGACCGCTACGCTTCTACGGGATCAATGTCATTGATGCTGCAACCGCACGTTGCGGGCTACACTCATCACCGTCCAAGGCTGGCCAAGATGTTCTGGACGGGGCGTGGGCCATTTGGTCGCGCCTTGGCATACCGGACAATCTTCAGATCGACAACGCCTTATCCTTCTTCGGAAGCCCGAAATATCCTCGGGCAACGAGCCAGTTTATCCGCCTTTGTTTGCATCATGGCGTCGAACTCTGGTTCATCCCGATGTCAGAACCCTGGCGCTACGGTTTAATCGAACAGTTCAACGATCACTACCAGCAAAAGTTTCTCGACAAGGTGATCATGACAACTGCCGATGAGTTGAGAGCGGCAACACTTGCTTTCGAGCAACGTCATAACAGCAAATATCGCTACAGCAAGTTGGGCGGGAAAACGCCTCTCAAGGCACTGGCTGCAACGCAAGCTCAGCTCAGATTCCCAAACCATGAGGAAAATCCTCGACAACGGCTGGAAAAGCCAGAAGTCGGCCGCTACCATCTGGTGCGGCTGGTCCGCAGCGATCTCAAGCTCAATATTTTCGGCGAACAGTTCTCTGTTCCTCCAGAGCTGAAACTTGAATACGTGGTGGCTACTATTGATGTCAAAGAGCAGAAACTGAAACTATTCCTGGATAAAAACCAGGTCGAAGAATTTGAATACAAAATGCGCTAACAATCGTTGAGTCCACGAGGTGCTGGCACTAAAAAGTGTCCACTAGCTGGTGGCACTCAACAGCTAACCACTGAAGCCATTGCTCCCGTAGCAGTCCGACCTTGAGCTTCTATTATTTGACTCAATGTGTCGACTAACACACTGTGCCCGTCTATTTCCCAAAATCCAATTCCTTCCTTTGGAAGATTTTTGATCACTCCCTGGAATCTGCCATTTTCGTGTTTGTGGTCAGGAGGCTCAATAACAAGAAATTTACCCCCAGGTTCTATCTGAATGGTTGTTGCGCGAAAAGTTTCCCCTCTGGCTATCCCCTGGACTTCCGCGTAAGACCCCACTGTCCCAAGTCCTCGGTTCTGTTCCACTCTTGAATGGGGATACACCTGAACAGATCGCCCGCTTATGATCCAAGTGCCATAAAGACCAACCGGCATTTTTTCTACGAAACCATGAAACGTACTCCATTTTCCCTTTTGAGGTTCATTACTCGCAAGTACCTGTCCGTTAAGGACCATTGCCATCATCGCTGCCAACAAAGTTGTAATAATCTTTTTCATAATGAATCTCCCTTTTAAAGATAGAATCTCCTGAAGTTGAATCCACTTTAAAACAGAGAAGATGAAAGAAAGATTAATGGACAAGAAAATGCTACTTGCAAAATAGCTAGAAACAAAAACCGTAGATTCAGATGGACATTTTCATTGGGAAGTGATTTTTTTTAAGCCTAAGACCTTGTGACGATCCCCCGTTATATCCAGTAAACTCTTTTAGCCCGCTCGCAAAATAACTGTCAAAAGGGTTTGCCGTATGGTGGTCTAACTGTCCAATAAGTCACCATTTCCAGAACATCAGAAGGCTCAACCGAAAATTTCGGTTGAGCCTTTCCTGGAAGTTGTTCTGAAATGCAATCCTGGTTAGCCTAAGGATTAATAGAGTTCTCATGGCAGGCTCGTCGAAGTCTTAGACTCCATTTTTTCGGGAAATCCCGGGCCTACAAAGCTAAGCGTACGTTTTCGGTCTGTTGGGCTTCAACCTTCTTCGAACATCGAAGCGCTTAAGTACACTTTCTGTTCCGTTGCTCCCCAAACCCCTGTTTCAAAAAGTCGTACAGTTTTCCGGTTGGAGGTGTCGATCCCTTAGCGTGGGTTTTCGTTCCGTTGGGCTTCAGACCCCGAAGCTGACAACCGTCCGCAGGTTTTATCAGTCCGCCGTAGACAGGAGACTGATCGAGAACAACCCGGCAATCAATGTCCGCGCCCCGAAGGATCGACGGGCAAAAAAGGAACAAATTAAACATCTGTCTGCCGGCGAAGCAGAACTACTTTTTAGAGCCGTACCCTCGGGCGGTGGAGTTAAGGCACTGCGAGATCGAGCAATGGTTGGATTGATGGCGCTGGAAGGGTTACGAAGAGTGGAGATCGTCCGGGCCTGCGTTTCCGACATAGAGGGGAAGGCACAGGAAATGCGATTGCTTATCCACGGCAAGGGGAAGGAACGGTATGTCTATCCCCGTGAAGACACTGCTGCTGTCCTGACCGATTATCTGATAGCTCGTGGTTCTGTTGTCGAGGATGCACACGGAGACCCTCTTTTCGTCCAGATCCGCAAGGGCGGCCACACTGAAGGCAGAATCTCCAGGCAGGGCGTGAACTCAGTTATCGACCACTACCTACTCAAGGCGGGACTTAAAAGGCAGGGATTGTCCTGTCATGCACTGCGACATACCTGTGGTGCGCTACTCTACCAAGCAACAAGGGACATCAGGGCTGTTCAGGAAACCTTGGGACACAGCAACATCTCCACTTCTGCCGGATATGCTCACATCATCGAGCGAGGGCAGGCACGATACACCAGGCAGATCCCCGTGGGGTTACGGAAAGAGCGTGAGGGTGAATTATGAAACAACTGCACCTGCTTTGGCAATTCTGGGACGACTGGTGTGATGAAGATGCTCCAGCCATTGCAAAGAAAATTGGCTTTACGGCTTTCCTCGGCGCGACTATGCTCTTGCTGGGAGTAGTTGTCTATAAATGGTTGGTTGCGCAGCCACCGCAAATAGTCCGTTTTTCCCCACTTCTTCTCTTCTTGATATTTTCGGGCTGCTGCTGGCATGTTGGGCGGAAGGCATCGGCTTTTGGCTACATCGGAATAGTAGCAATTATAGGAACTGCAATCTGGCTCAAGAACCGAGGTTATTGATATGACCTGGCTGGCAACTCTACTTCTGCTGCTGATTACTGGCCTGCCTTGTTCTGCGGCGTCCTTCACCGGTAAAGTGGTTAAAGTTTCTGATGGGGACACGATCCAGGTTCTCAAGGACGGAAAAGCGGTCAAGATCCGACTGGCGGAAATCGACTGCCCGGAGACAAGTCACGGGAAAAATAAGCCCGGCCAACCTTACGGCAAGGCAGCCAAACGGTTCGCTCTCGATCTGGTAGGCGGCAATACTGTCCGCATTGATGTTGTGACAAAAGACCGCTACGGCAGGACCGTTGGCAAGGTCGTTCTTGATGATGGTTCAACCCTGAATAAACGACTGGTACAGGCTGGCCTAGCCTGGGTGTACCGCCAATACGCGAAAGATCCCGCCCTAATTGATTTGGAAGTTGAAGCTAAGGCTGCCAAGCGTGGCCTCTGGTCCGATCCAAACCCTGTCCCACCCTGGGAATGGCGTCACGGTGCAGGTTGGGGGGAAAAGACCTCTTCGGCCAAAGCGAACCCATTCCTGGCAACTCACGATCAATGCAGACAAAAGCGGTACTGCAAAGAGATGGCGAGCTGCGAGGAGGCGATCTTCTTTTTGACCCAGTGCGGAGTGTCCAGTCTGGACAGTGATAAGGATGGTGTCCCGTGCGAATCGCTTTGTCGGTAGTTCGTCAAGGGCAGCTGCCGACCAAGTTGACAGACGGTAAATATAAGAAACATCTAGACACTGAAAGTGTATAGCTTTGGAGGTAGGGCCTAAGATTTAAAACTAAAATCCATAGCTTTAACGAGTATGCTAAAACGATAAGAACGCATCAGGGCCAAAGCTATGGACGAACAAAAACTATCCAAGCATTAATTTAGATAACTCAACTACTTTTGCAGCTTGAACCCTTTCATCTCTCAAAAATTGCTCTGCTTTGCTTTCAAATTCGTCATTGACTGCAGCAAGGGCCTGTTCCCACTCCAATTGAATTTCTTCACCAGCCAATTCAACGTCCTGAAGAGGCTTCCCTTTAGATAAAATCATATCTATTGCGTTCATATACCCTCCTCGTTTGAAACTTTAACAAGATTATTCTTATACATTTTCTCGACGGTACCTTTTAATAAGTAAGTTTTTTGTTCGTTTTTATGATTATTTCTAATCTGATTTTGTTTCTTTATGCTTAAGTAAACAGAATCATGAAAATTTAACATTGTTGCATCAAAAATAATTCTATGCCTAATCAGTTCATCTCTATATTCTTCAGTAGAAGAATACTCTGCGATCCATATAAACTTTGGCATCTGCATACATAATTGAGATTGTTTATATACATCGTCCTGCGAGAACTTCTCAATGAAACTCTTGTACGCGTTGCTAGAAGTTAAAAGGACTCTTCTAACTAGTTTTTCTCCGTCTACTTTCAATGCGTGCTTCTCGAAAATTGGGAGGATCTTTGTGAAGAGCCTCCCAGCTTCGAGGTACATTTTTTCATTGAATGGGACAATGAGTACGTCAATATCTTCAAACTGAAGATTCTTCTCATGTTCAAAGCTGTAAGCCCTAGAATAGGGAAGATGATTGTCGTTAGACACTATGATTTCTTGAAAGAACTTAGAGCTATCTATAATTCCATCGTTTTCTTTTATAACTTCTTCGAAATTTTTAACTTCGCCATGGCCAATCACAGCGATCGCATGCTGATTTCTTAAGAGACCAGCGACACATGGGAGCCCAGATTCAATATAAGTATAAACTAAACGATCAAAGTGACCACCATCATCAATAAAATTCCCTTTACTATCCGATTCTCGAAAATAAATTTCAGGAGCGAATTTGCTGCTAGAAAGGATTTGTGCAATTTGTTCAACTGTAGCTCCCTTAGACGGGACCTTTCTTGTTGCAGTGTCGTGATTTGTTATCTCATGAAGGAATCGTTCAGAATATCTGGTTTTTTTCTGACTATAGTACCTATTTACACCCCATACGGCTACATGAGCGCAGCGTGTAACGTTTCCGTCTTGTTCCATCCAAGGAAAAGCTTCAATCATAAGATCAACGCCTTTAACTTGTACTTCGTACTTTGCTAAGCAATAAAACCCAGGCTCAAATTGCTTTAAAGCCTTAGGATTAAGGTACGATCTGCCTATTGTATATACTTTTGTATCTCTCAAAGAGATAAATCCAAGATAGTTTTCTTGGATGATTTTATTTTTTTCTAAAAAGAAATGGAGTCGGATGGAATCTCTCGACATATCCATAAATCTCTTCGAAAAATCGTTGTAATATGTATCCCTGAAATCCTTATCAACATATGGTGCTTCAACAAGAATTTCTTTAATATCATCAGATAGACCTTGCTCTAATATGCGCAAGGTCCGCCCAGGCATAAATTCACCGACTAGGGCCTGAATTGCTTTTAGGTCTCTGCCGAACGATTGAAAAAGTATCAAGGAAGCCCTCCCCTCCAGGGAATTGTATTGACGTAAAAAGGCTTCGCATCATAGTTGGTATCAATAGGGATGTCAAAAAATAAAGGCCTGTTGGGGTGGCGCAACCTAGCAGACATTTATTTATATCCAGTCTCCCTCTCAATCGACTCTAAACTAATTAATTTTCCTTTTCTTGTGATTTCAAAAATTTTATGTGTGCCATCGCATGCTGTCTCTGCTCGGAGGATAGGCTTTTAAAAAGGTTGAAGGCACCAGAGACCTCGTCATCAACCAACATGTCTTCAGATAGCGTTGCCCCCACTAGGTAGTCAAGAGAAACATCAAGCGCACTGGCTAGGCTCAGCAAGGTTTCAGTTGAGGGGGTCTTTAGTCCCTTTTCAAATTGGTTAATTGCTGGCGGCGAGACCTTTGCGTGTTCCGCAAGCTTTTTCTGAGAGTAGCCAAGCTCCACTCTCTTTTTATTTATACGCATACCTATGATTTTTGGCTGTATTTTAATCATTTAGCCCTCCCCATAACCGCCATATGATACATAAGGATTACCTGTAGTCAATAAAAATAATAACCTGAAGTTATTTTTTTGTTCACTTTTTTTGTTTGCCCATCTGGTTTTTCGGTTCTGATTGATACCGATCATTTGCTGTCTCAAATACAAAACCATGTAAGTATTCAGAGGCTTAGCCCGTCCATAAGAGTTGCCTCAGAATAATTCACACCCTTAATCCCCCTCCTTTAAAGAGTACAACAATACCATCATCAACGCACGGTTAACTTAAAAATAACTAGGAGTAAATTTCTGTTGACTTTAAATTAACCGTGGGTTATTTTTTCAATAACCGAAACCCGGGACGATGGGCGCTCGATTTTAGGGATCCACCCACCTCCACATATAGACAAACGGAAAGGAGCATATAGATGCAAACAACCCAATCAAAGGATAACACTAAAACAGGGACCAGCGTTACTGGCCACAATAGGAACTCACGGGCTCAATTTATTCTTTCACTTACTAGGAGCTGTACGCAAAATTGCAGCTTTTGTGCTGTTGACGCGCTGTACAGTTCTTCAATTGAGGGTTGTAGAGACCGTGCGAACACCGAGCAACTTGCAGGCAGAGAGCTTACTCCTGATCAGTGGTGTTCTGTTATTGATAAAATATTAGCAAGGCATCCCACTGCTGAATTTGACCTCTCTGGAGGTGATTGCCTCGCACTTCCCTGGGTTTATCGTCAGCTCATTCCGTACATTTTGAAGCGAGTACAGACCAGAAAACAACTTTCGGTTACTGCTACCGCGAAATCTCTTCAAGCTTGGATGGAGGACAGTCGAGAAATCAATCGGGATGAAAGGCCTGGCTCTATCCATATAACTTTTGACGGGTGTCGTCAGTACTCCTTTGACAATATTCAAATCGCGTCAAAGGTTTATGGGCTTGGAATGGACCTTCACATTGAGTGTCCACTCACCGAAGAGAATTGTAAAATCAATAAAATTCATGAAATTTACTACGCAGCAAAGGCGGCACGGGTGAGCGAAATACTCTTGATGCGGTTTTTCCCTGTCGGAAGGGGGGCAAGTGAATATGGTGCTATCGATTTAGATCCAACCGCTGCCATGTATCGCTTTGCAATTACTGAATTCTTCAAGCTTTCCAAGCAAAATTCAGATGGTCCTGATATCAAAGTACAATGTGCGCTCAAGAAATTTGCAGATATTGCAACCACTGCAGCGGCCTGCAAAATGGGAGATGCAACTTGGTGCGTAATGCCGAATGGTGTTTTGTTAATATGCCCATGGGCCTATGGCCTCAGCGGCCATCCGCTTGATAAAGCTTTCGTAGCTGGAAATATTCTGAAAAATAGCTATGAACACTGTCGCACAAAGGCGCATCTCCTTCGGTCGGGTTTGCATAACAAGTATCCACGAGAATGTCGGGTCCAGGGCTTTGTTAACGCACGTAACCGAGAACAAAATACTGCTGCTATTCAGGGGGGGGGCAGAATATGAAATTCCCCCCAGCTAAATACATGGTAGGGAAAGTGGTGCTGCCCAATCCAATCGTTGTTGCATCCTGCCCGGCAACCGAGGATTGCGAGCGATTGTTGAGGTGCGCAGAAGCAGGGGCAGGAGCTGCTATCCTAAAATCCTGCCATCCTATAGGAACCTCATTATCTGATGAGGGTTTTCGCCAGTTTTACCACTCTGATCGTGGCCTATGGGGAACGTCAACAGTGGCTCGTGAGCTTCTGCATCCAGATAAAATCTGCTCTATCCTGACATATGTCAGTAACCGCTGCGACTTTATCGTAATTCCAAGCGTAGCCGGATTCACTTTGGAGCTTTCAGAGTGGATCAATACCTTACGACTTCTCAAACCATACAATCCGCCATGCGTTCAACTTGATCTTTTCTACCTAGAGGAAGACCTCTCTTTGCCAAATACGCAAAGACGTTTACGCAAACTTATTATCAATCTACAACGGGAGTGCGGCCTTCATCTCCTACCTAAGCTAAACCAAGAACTTCGACCAATGGCAGCATTGAAGACATTTGACGGAACAGGCATATCGGGTTGGTCACTTCTTGATTCTATCCGAACGAACTTGCCTATGAATCCGTCGCCAGGTGCACATGATTTCCCTAACTTCAATCATGCTGAGGAATTAAATACAGCCTCTTTGTTTGGCTCTTGGCAGCTGCCGCTTGTTTGTGAATATGTGTTTCGCTTGCGAGCTAGGTCAAATATTCCGATTTTGGCTGGCGGAGGCGTGCAGAATGTTACAGATGTCGTGCGACTGCTGTCACTGGGTGCCAATGCAGTTCAAGTAGCAACCGCCATTATTCGTAACGGCCCCGACTGGATAAAGCTCACTCTTTCAGAATTGGAGCGATGGGAGATTGGGGAGCATTGCCGATCAGCGATGTCACCTCACCAACCAGGTGCTCGCGTAAAAATAGACACGTCCCTTTGTTCCTCATGCGGACGCTGTGTGGACCAACTTATGTGTAACGCAATTGAAATGAAAGTTGTTCCATTCGTGAATGTCAATAAGTGTGAGGGGTGCGGTTTTTGTCTCAGTCTTTGCCCCGAGCATGCAATGACCCTGTCTACCGCACAAAATGGGGGCTACCATGATTCGAGAAATTAAGGCACGGACTATTCTCCAGAAAAGCAGACTTCCAAAGTCTCAGTATTGTCTCAATCCGTATGTAGGTTGCACTCATCGATGTTCTTACTGTTACGCGCGATTTATGCGCCGATTCACGGGGCATTCTGGACCATGGGGCAGCTTCGTGGATGCCAAGATCAATGCGTCAGAGATACTTGAGCAGCAGCTTAAACGAACTCATGTTAAGGGCAAAGTGTTAATTGGATCTGTTTGCGATGCCTATCAACCCGTCGAAAAACATTATGAGCTTACTCGAATGTGCATACAACTACTTGTAAAATATAATGTTGAATTCTCAGTATTGACCAAATCAAGTTTGATTTTGCGTGACCTTGACCTCCTTCTACAGGCAGGCCCCAAAGTATCTGTTGGGGTTAGCCTAACGACCCTTGATGAGTCATGCCGACTGGAATTTGAACCTGGCGCATCGCCCGTTCATGATCGTCTAAAAACTTTAGAAACACTCTATAGCCGCGGGATTCATACATATGCGTTTATCGGTCCAATTCTTCCATTAATTACAGATCCGCAAGCCATAGTTGAAACCGTAGCTCCATTCGTTGATGAAGTTTGGGGAGAGTTTCTCAATTTGCGCTGTGGTAACCGTGAGGATCTCACACATTCATATACGGCATGTCACTTACCCGACACCTGGTTGGCGCTGGCGAGGTCAGAGCACTTCAGGAATGAGACAGACTACAGGCTCGAGAGTACCTGCCAGAAAACAAATACAACTTTAATTGGCAGCTTTAAACACTGATTTTGCGGGTGAAGGAGTTTTCTATGCTTAAGTCCTTACAACCAAAAGTATCTCCGCAAGGGGATGATACTAAAAGAGCAATTATTTACTTCACGCTCAGTTTTTTATCTGGAGCTCTGGAAACAGGAGTCGTTACTGTCGGCGTAATAAATTTCAATCTTTTCGCAGGGTTGGCATTTGTGTTCGCTTACCAAGTTGGGTGTTTGACCCGTAACCCTTTGCGACTTTCTTCAGCTGGCGCGGCATTAGCTTTGTGCTGCTCCCTTCCGCTCCTTTTCCTTATCCACGACAGCATTCCAATGTTGCTTATTGTGACGCTCTTAGTAAGTACAGGGATCCAATGTGCTCGAGAGGGGCTGCTTACAGAGCAATATAAAAGTTCACTCGCGACAAAACGAATAGTGCGAGTTTCAGGTTTTATATGTGGCATTTTGGGTGGAGCTATAATTGGGGTTACCCTGCTCACATGTATATCAATATTGGCATGCCTTATTGTGGTTTTCGTGGCCATTAGGACGCAGTGCAGGGGCAATTACATAAACTTGAACAAGAAATTTTTGTCAGACCGCTTTGGCTGGATAATGCTCTTCCATCAAGTCCATTATTTTGCTTACGCCTATGTGTTGCTAGCAATCCTACTAACTCCACAGCCCCATAGCTTGAGAGAACCTGCCCAATGGCAAATCATGACAAGTTCCGGGTGGTTTGCATTGGGATGGTTTTCGTATATTTCAGGAAAATGGCTTTTTATGGACGTTTTCAAAATGTCCCCTTTTCAGGCGGTAGTAACTGGTCATATATGGGTCGTTGGCTGCCTTGCTTGCATGGCCGCATTCAACAATCATCAATTTATTCTCGGTCTGGCTTGGGTTCTTGGGGGATTTGGGGGCGGCAGTGTATATGCCATAAAGGACTTAGCTCGGAAATGTTCATGCAAGGCGGACATGGAACTGTGGGAACACTGGGGGCACGTGATTGGTGTATTTCTATCAATAGTGTCAGTCTTCGTATTCCCATGCAATCTAGCAGTACCGTTCATTCTAGCACTTATCGCTGCCTTGTTAACGTTGATGTTGCTGTTATCCGTGGAGCGACCCACAATATCATCTTGCAGAACGAGAAGAATAAGCACGTCGATTCGAATTGCGGCAGCTGCGAATTATTATAAGGAATAGGCGGTACGTTATCCCCCAAGAGGTAATCTAGCTCATATTTAGAAAAATCAACAACCGAGAAGTTGGTTGCCCTTTCTACATTTTTCTTTGTTTGGTTTGCGTAACTACCGGCGGAGCTGCGTCACCCCATGGATAATGGTACCCCCGCCATACAAGACTGCCTGTTTCGAATATTGAAAGTGCGAGACACTGAAGTTGGCCCGCCGCTCAACTCTCCCGTCATGGAGCCTTAATTTGTAAATTCCGATTTGACGTTAATAGGTAGCCATAGATATGTTACAAATATGGATAATTCTGGACGAGAAAAGCCGATATAACCAGGATGGAGGGAACCGTGTCGATCCTGAATTTTTTGAAGAAAATCAAGCTGCCTAGCTTCGATGACGAGTTCATTGTGGATCCGGTGGATCAGGTCACCCCCGAACACGGACGGCGAATGCAGGCACTGGCAGCCATGCACCGGGAAAAGGTGTTTGCAGATAAACCCTTTCAAGCTCGACAACTTGAACTGGAAGAGTATTTGGACGAAGAATATGAGCGCGCCGACCCGCTAAACCCTGGCGCTACAAGTTATTATGACCCGTGGACTCACATGAATGAGTTGTAGTAGCTCAAACTTGACCTGACAGACATTATCAGAATTACTCAGAGTCAACATGGTCCTGACCCCATATGTTGCAGCTTATTTCTTCCGCAACTACTGAAATATCCCTAGAAAATTCAAGATCGCTGCGTAAGGGTAGTTGTTGCAGGCCGACCGTGATTTCACCTCATATCGCGACCTTTTGCGCTATTCATCCTCTATTCATAAGTGGTTTTCTACGGGGCTTCTGTCTTCGATAAAAAACAATTGACAGCTAACAATTTCAGAAGTTATTGCTACAAAGCAAGAGTGAGGTCTTTCCGCAGTGGACACCATAAAGTTGGTCATGCAGCCCCTACCCCTGAAGAATTCTTCCAGTATGCCACCGGGGAAAGGTTATCGAGACTGGCATGCCGTCTGGGGATATAGATGGATTTCAACTTCAGCTATGCATTTTCAGGGGTGGATCTAATTTTGACGATGAGTACAGACTGGGGTTTAGCTTTATTGTGGTGATAATCCCAAACAAGGTGAGTCTCGTGCGCGTTTTCTGGGCGCTCCTGTTTTTCACACGGGCTGAGTCAGAAACAGTCATATTCTGAGCCAATGCGCTTTACAACGAAAACCCTCCCCTTGCTTCCTGCTGGAGTATTTCTCTCAGTGTACTCAACCCACGCTCTAACGCCTTATGACTATCGGGGGCACTTATAGATAGCCTGGCTGCCGGTAGCATCGCTGTACTTGGGGGAGAAAAAAATTCGCTTGATTTTAAAATTACTCCTCGTTCGGCGGCTACGGCAATAAAGTCACTTAAATGTAGGTGCCCAGGCATAGGTAACCACACATGGAAGCACCCGTCAGCCGTGCGTGCTCCAAACTCTGACAAATAATGATCTGTAATCATTTGCCTCGCCTTCATCTCTTGCCGAATTTGCACCAAAACCTTCTCTGCATCTCCTGTTCGAATCAGTTCACAGGCAATCCCAGTCAACAAAGGACTGATCATCCAGCTGTGGTTCTGCAAAGTGTTGATCATTCGCTGATGCAGGACCTTGGGAGCCTGAAGATATCCGACCCGTAAGCCAGGTGCTAGGCATTTTGATAAAGCGCCCAGGTGGATCACTAATTCAGGAGCAAGATTTACTAATGGTTCGGGTCGTTGTTCAGGTAATAGGCCGTTCACCTGATCTTCAACCACATACAGATCATGGTTGTAGCAGACATCTAGGATTGCCTTTCTACGAACCAGGCTCATTGTGGAGGTTGTAGGGTTTTGCAAGGTTGGCATGCAGTAGAGCAGTCGCGGTTGGTAGCGTCTGCAGGCGGTATCAAGAGCATCAGGAAGCAAGCCTTCATCATCCATTTCGACCGGCTTCAGTGTTAGTTGCTTCTGTCTTGCCAGGCTGATCATA
>Ga0316202_10001672_pt1 | contig 16477 bp, 15 predicted proteins | sample 3monrhotite_MG_FD_204934 | JGI IMG/M metagenome (GOLD analysis project Ga0316202, IMG submission 204934) | Microbial mat bacterial communities from mineral coupon in-situ incubated in ocean water Damariscotta River, Maine, United States -... | ecosystem: Environmental > Aquatic > Marine >... | reverse complement strand
GGTGGTGCTGGACCTGCGGATGCCGGACATGAGCGGCCTGGCGGTCCTCCAGGCGCTCAAGGAGGCAGATCCGACGGTGTCGGTGGTCATGCTGACCGGCTACGGCAGCATCGCCAACGCGGTGGATGCGATGCGTCTGGGGGCGGTGGGGTACGTGCAGAAGCCCGCGCACGCCGACGAGATCATTTTGGCGTTCGCCCGGAGCACGGACCCGTCTGCGCAGCTTGTCGAGGATCATCACACGCCGTCGCTGGCACGTGCGGAGTGGGAGCACATCAACCGGGTGCTGACGGACTGCGGCGGCAACATCTCGCAGGCAGCGCGGGTCTTGGGGATTCACCGGCGCTCGCTGCAGCGAAAACTTCAGAAGTACCCGCCTCAGACCTGAAAGGAAATTCTGGTCTCCGGATTCGTTCTCGCAGCATCACCTTTCCGTGTCACACCTGTCGCTGCCGTGTTGTTGTAATACGGAGGGTGTCGAGGGCGGTATCCGCAGCACTGCTGCAAATTTATGGCTGCGCGCGTGCTCTTCTTGCACTATCAGACTCCTTGCGAAGTCCGTGCATCAGTGTACATACTTGGAGAGACCTCCTGTGGCGGGTCGCTCGAAACTTCAAAATCACCCGCCTCCTGACGAGACCTCCAGGCTGACACATGGGCTACCGAATCAAGACTGTCTCCGAGATGCTCCGGGTCCCCCGGAACACGCTCCTTGCGTGGGAGCGGCGCTATCAGGTCGTCTCGCCGGCGCGGCAAGACAACGGCTACCGCGAGTACTCCGAGTCTGACGTCACCCGGCTCCGCGAGGTCAAGCGCCTCATCGACGACGGCTACAAGGTCAGCGAGGCCATCTCGATGCTGCGCGTCCGCGAGCAGCGGACACACCGACAGCAGGCCGCGCAGCCGATCCTCCAGAGCGTCTGCGACGAGCTCCTCGGCGCGCTGCTCCGCTACGACCGCGCCACCGCGGACGAGATCACCCGGCGCATGCACGCCATCTCGTTCCGCCAGCAGATCGAGTCGATCTACTTTCCCATGCTCCGCGCCGTCGGCGAGGGCTGGTGCAGCGGTGACGTCTCGATCGCCCAGGAACACTACGTCTCGGCCTTCTGCCGCGAGCGCATGCTCGCCATGCTCCTCAGCCTGGAGTGTGGTCCCCTGCACGGCCCCCTGGTCATCTGCGCTGGCTTCCCCGGCGAGCGGCACGACCTCAGCCTCGTCGCCCTCGCGGTGCTCCTCGCCATGCGCGGCAAGCGCATCCTCTTCCTGGGCGCCGACGTGCCCCTCGAAGAGCTCCAGCGCCTCAACGGCGAGAAGGCCCCGGAGATGACCTGTATCTCTGTCATGATGCCCCGCCCCGTCTCTGAGATCGCGTCGTTCGCTGCGGGCCTCAGCGGCTCCTCTGCCGGGCGTGTCGTCATCGGCGGCCGCGGCCTGCCGCCGGCTGGTGTCCTCCCCGTGCTTCCCAGCGTCGAGTGGCACCACACGATGGACGACATCATCTGAGTGTTGCTTCTGGTGCGGTCGGTGGTGCTTTTCACACAACCAACCGCACGCGCGGCCCCCTCCCGCGCGCTCCTGTGCTGGCCCGGAGCTTGCTGTGCCACACGGCGCGGAGGCCCGCGATGATGAACGCCCAGGACCTGATGACCCCCTCGCCGATCCACGTGACCCCTGGCACGCCGCTGGCGACCTGTGCGGTGCTGCTGTCTCGGCACGTGATCCGGCACCTGCCGGTCGTGGACGCAGACGGCAGCGTCCTCGGGGTCGTCCGAGACCTCGACGTCTTCCAGCACGGCGGCCTGCTGGCCGGCGGCGGCTGGATATCCTGGGGCGAGCCGCCGGCGGACGCGGGCGCCGTGATGATCCCTGCGCAGACCGCGGGACCGTACGCCCCGGCCGACGAGGTCCTCTCGCGGCTCGCGGGCGCGGCCGACGACGCTGTCCTGGTCATCGGCGAGGGCTCCCGGTTGGTCGGGATCATCACCGAGCACGACGGGGTCCGGCTCGCGCAGGACGTGCTCTCGGAGACAGAGCCTGCCCGCGCCACCCCGGCGCCGATGCTCCGCTCGATCCGGCTCGGAAAGCCCGCAGCCAACGCGCTTGGCACCATGATCGCGCGGTCGGTGCGCCACGTCCTGGTCATCCGCGGCGATCGCTCGCTGGCGGGCGTGGTCTCGGTGCGCGACCTCATCAGCGACAACGTCCACGAGCCCGGAAACACCACGCTCATCGACCAGGTGATCCGGCGCTCGATCCCCGTGACCGCCTCGGCGGCCGTGTCGGCGGCCGCGCTGGCCCGCCTGATGGCGCGCCAGCGCATCGGCTGCCTGCCGATCATCAACAACAGCGGCCAGATCAGCGGCATCGTCAGCCGGACGGACCTGCTGCGGCAGGCCGCTGACGCCCTCCGCCGCGAGGCGTAGCGCAGAGGTCTGCGACCATCACGACCCGCCCGCTCCCTGGCCGGACGCCTTCGGCCGCCGCGTGGCGCGCCATGTCCGGTGTCCACGCCTCTTCGGGCACGGTCTCGAAGCCATTTCTCTCATAGAACGGCCTGTTCCAGGGCAGGTCCCGGTACGTCGTGAGGGTCGCGGCCGCACACCCGCGCTGCCGCGCAGCGTCGAGCACCGCGTGCAGCAGCCGCGTGCCCAGGCCCCGGCGGCCGTGGTCTGGGTGCACGTCCATCTCGTCGAGGTGGGCCACCGCGCCTGCGACCGAGAACACCGCGAAGCCGACCGGGGCGCCCGCGCTGGCTGCGACCAGCAGGCCACCCGCCGCGCAGGCGGCCTCCAGGTCGGCCAGCGGCATCACCGATATGGTTCCGCCGATGCCGGCTTCCACAAACAGGCTCGCGGCGGCGCGCTCGATCGGCTGGAGGTGCGGCAGGTCTCGGGGGTGGGCGGGGCGGATGGTGTAGCCGGTCATCGGGCCATGCTCCGCGCGCACCAGTCTGCGCACTGCTCGTCGTCTGGGGGCGCGCTGCTGTGGCACCACAGGATGAGGTTGAGGCGCTCGCCCTGCGTGATCTCCAGGGCGCCGTGGCGGTGTTTTCCGGCATGCAGCAGCGCCACGCCGGGGGTGTGTGCCCAGGTGAAGCGGTCGCTGGGGCTGCACCCGGTCTGCCGGTGGAGCCCGCAGCGGCGGCCCTCAAAGTAGAGATCGCCGCCCTCGAATTGGCTGCCGAGGCACAGGTTCAGGGTCACGTCGCTGGCATCGACGTGGAAGCCGAGGTCGACGTCCGCGCCCGGCCGGTACTCGACCGCGAAGCCGTGGTGGCTGTCGAGGCTGCCGCCGCCGACCGCGGGGAACAGCTCCACAGCCAGCGGAGAGACCACCGCCTCCATCAGCGCGGCCATCGCCGCCTGGAAGCCGACGCGGTCGAGCACGACGCCGTAGCTGTTCATCGAGTTGGGCGGGTCGTGACGGCAGCCGGTCTCGGCGGCCCACGCCTCGAAGTGGATGATCTCCTCGACGAGCTGCTGCCGCCAGGCGTCGGTCACCGGCCGGAAGGCGAAGATCTCGGGGTGGACCTCCTCGACCGAGGACAGGGGGTCGCGGACAAAGTCGGACCGAAGGTGCTCGGGCCGCAGCGTGCGCAGCCCGGGGTGCAGCGGCACGTAGTCGTCGAGCGTCGCGACCGCGCGCGGGAGCGGAGCGGCCGGGGGCGGGGGCAGGGCACCGCCCAGCAGGCGTCGCAGGAGGCGTTCTCGGAGACCCATGCACAGGAGGTAACGCTGAATTGTGCTGCCGCGGTGATGCCACAGGCTACGGTGTAGAGAGGGGGCAGTGTGTCTGACGTTACGCAGGAGAAGATCGTAGCCTTCCTCTCCAACCTCACGCTGGGAGAGGCCGCACAGCTCGTCGCGGTGCTGGAGGACACGCTCGGTGTCCGCGGGCAGGCGACCCCGCCGGTGATCTCGGCCGCCTACGGTGTGCCGGACGTCGAGGACGTGCTGGTCGATGTCTTCCTCGACGGATTTCGCCGCCAGAAGATCGACGTGATCAAGGTCGTCCGCCAGCTTCTGGGGCTGGGGCTGCGCGAGGCGAAGGCCCTCGTCGACGGGGTGCCGTCGCGGCTGTACACGCAGGTCGACATCGCGGAGGCCGAAGAGCTCCGGGAGGTGATCGAGGGTGTCGGTGGGGTGGTGACCTTCCGTTGAGCCCTGGAGGGGGCTTTGCTGTAGAGTGGGTGCGTGCTTGACGGAGTCCCCATTCCCCGGGTCCGCTTCCCCCTCTGGACGCGGATGGCGGTCGCCTTCGGTGGCCTGATCGGGCTGTTTGTGGTCCTGTCGGGCGGCGCCGAGCTCCAGCGGGACATCGCGCAGGAAGAGGCTCGGCGGAAGGCACGCCTCATCGGGCTCGCCCAGACGCTGGCGGCGAACATCGACGGCGAAGACCACGCCGCGCTCGCGGAGGCGACGCCGGAGGGCCGCGCGCCGGCGCTGGCCCGCCTGCGGGCGACCCGGCAGGCCAACGGGCTCAACTGGGTCGGCACCAGCGCGCGGGGCGACGACGGCCACTACACGTATGTGCTCGACGGCGGCAGCCCGCCGCCGATCCCGGTCGGCTACCCCATCTTCGACGGCATCGAGCTGCGGGAGCGGGTCTACGCCGGCGAGGTGGTCTTTGACCTGAGCATGGCCGACGAGTGGGGCGAGTGGACCGTCGCGATGGCGCCGCTGATCGGGGCCGACGGCTCGGTCGTCGGCGTCGTCGAGGTGATGGAGGACGCGGCCTGGCAGTCGCTGCACGCCGACGGCGTCATCCGCCGCACGCTCGCCCAGACGCTCATCGTCATTTTGCTGTCGGTGGGGGTCGCGGCGGCGTTCGCGCGCTGGATGGGCCAGCCGCTGCGCGGGCTGACCGAGGCGGCCCTCGCGGTCGCCAACGGGGACCTCGCCCGCGACGTCGCGGTGCGCGGGAGCAGCGAGATCAGCGTGCTCTCGCGGGCGTTCAACGAGATGGTCGTCGGCCTGCGGGAGCGCGAGCGCATCCGCGAGACCTTCGGCCGCTTCGTCTCCGCCGAGGTCGCCACGCGGGCGCTGGCCGACGGCGGCGCCGACCTCGGCGGCGAGGCGCGCACGGTCACGATCCTGTTCAGCGACCTGCGGGGCTTCTCGGCGCTGTCAGCCCAGCAGGCGCCCGCCGAGACGCTGGCGACCCTCAACCGCTACTTCTCGGTGATGACCGAGGTCATCCTGGCCCACGAGGGCAACGTCAGCGAGCTCCTGGGCGACGGCATGCTGGTGCTGTTCGGGGCGCCGGTCCAGCACGAAGACGACGCCCAGCGGGCGGTCCTGTGCGCCGTCGAGATGCAGCAGGCGCTCGACCGCTTCAACGCCGCGGTCGGCCAGCAGCTTGAGATGGGCATCGGCGTCAGCACCGGGTCGGTCATCGCCGGCAACATCGGCAGCGAGAAGCGGATGAAGTACGGCGTGGTCGGCCCCCCGATCAACCTCGCCGCGCGGCTGGAGAGCTTCACGGTCGGCTCCCAGATCCTCATCTGCGACCAGACCCTCAAGGCGGCCGGCCCGGTCGTCGAGGTCGGCGCCCGCATGGAGATGCTCGCGAAGGGCTGGTCGGAGCCCATCGCCTGCTACCCGGTCCGCTCGGCGGGGGTTCTCACCGCGCCCGAGGAGACCATGATCCTGTCGTGGGCCTCGGTCACGCTGCCGGCCCGCTGCCGCCTGATCCGCGGCAAGCGCCTGAGCGTCAACGTCCGCGACGGCTCGGTGCTCGGGGTGACCCGCCGCAATTTTATCCTCAAGACGCGCTGGCCGCTCAAGCAGCGCGACCAGCTCCTGATCGACATCGGCGAAGGGAGCGCCATGATCCGGGACGTCTACGGCCTGGTCACCGAGTGCACCGGCTCTGAGGATGACTGGATGTCGACGGTGCGGATCACCTCGATCCCAGAAGAGAGCCAGCGGCGGCTGTTCCAGCTTGTGTCGCGGGGCTGATCCGGGGCTGGTCAGGAGCCATACTTTACGGAGCAGCCCCAGGGCTTGGGGGCGGACTCTGCGACGGGCTGGCCACTGGTGACGGCCGTGAGCGCGGCGTCGACGTAGTTGACCTCGTCGTCGCCGCCCGAGACGTTGCCGAGGGGCGCGTTCGAGAACGCCCCGGCGAAGGCGAGCGTGCCGTCGGGCGCGATAACGTACATGTGCGGGGTTGTCCGTGCGCCGTACGCCTTGCCGACCGCGCCCGACTCGTCGAGGAGCACGGGGTACGTGATGTCCCACTTGCTGGCGGCGCGCTGGTTGGTGTCGAGGCCGGTGCCCTGCTTGCCGAGGGCGCCGGAGTTGATCGCGATCCAGACGACGTCCTGCGCGGCCCACTGGTTGGCGATGCTGGTGACCTTGTCGGCGTTGTGGACGTCCTTGACGAACGGGCAGCCGGGATTGAACCACTCAAGCACGACGGTCTTGCCGGCATAATCGGACAGGTTGACGAGCTCGCCGCCGATCGAGGGCAGCACGAAATTGGGGGCCGCCTCGCCGATCAGCGCGTGGGCGTCCGCCGCGATGGGCGTGGGGGCGTTGGGCATCGCGGGCTCGTTGGCGCCAGCGGCGCTGCATCCCACCAGCACACACAGTGTGCCCATCATCGTCATCTGGCGCATGGCGCTCCCTCCTGCCGGGGTTTGTCTCTCCTGGGGGCTAACGCAGCGTCGCCTCACCACCACCGGTACACTGTCCCGTGGAGGTCTGTGGATGCGTGTCTTGATCATCGGAGGCAGCCGCTTCATCGGCGCCTGGCTCACCCGCCGCCTCGCCCAGGCCGGCCACGCGGTCACCCTCTTCAACCGCGGCCAGACCCAGCCGCCCTTCGCGCTCGACGCCGCGCGCCTCACCGGAGACCTCTCGGCGATCGATGACCACGCCGCCGCGCTGCGGGCGCTCGACCCGGACGTGGTGGTCCACATGATGCTCACAGGCGCCCAGTCGGCCTGGGATCTTGCCCGCCTGTTCGCGGGCACCCGCGCGCGGGCCGTGGCGATCTCCAGCACCGACGTGTACCGGTCGTACGATCGGCTCCTCGGCCGCGACACCGGCCCGTCGATCCGCGACGCGCTCCACGAGGACGCGCCGCTGCGCCGGAAGCTGTACCCCTACCGCCAGGACACCCCCGAGGCCCCCGAGGACGCGGACGGCTGGGCGCTGCTGCGCCGGCAGTCCGACTACGACAAGATCCCCGCCGAGCTGATGGTCCGCGAGGCGTTCAAGGCGCGCGGCACCATCCTGCGCCTGCCCGCAGTCTACGGCCCCGGTGACTTCCAGCACCGCCTCTATGGGACCGTCAAGCGGATCGACGACGGGCGGCCGGTCATCCTGATGGACGAGCAGATGGCCGACTGGCGCTGGAGCCTCGGGTACGTCGGCAACGTGGCCGAGGCAATTGCCCTGGCCATCGAGCAGCCGGGCGCGGCGGCTGGCCGGACCTACAACGTCGGAGACAGCCCCGTGCCGACCGCCGCCGAGTGGACCCGCCAGATCGGACGGCAGCTTGGCTGGGGCGGGCGCATCGTGGCCGTGCCCCGTGCGGTGCTGCCCGAGGGGATCCGGCCCGAGGAGGACTTCTCGCACCCGATGGTGCTCGACACCACCCGCATCCGGCGAGAGCTGGGCTACACCGAGGTGGTCTCGGCCGCCGACGCCATCGCCGCGACGGCCGCGTGGGAGCGCAGCAGCCCGCCCGAGCAGTGGGCCGACCCGTTCGACTACGACGCCGAGGATGCTGCCGTGGCCGCGGCGTCCGCCAGCAGCACGTCGGGCACACGAGAGTCCAGCCAGTAGCGCCCCCCGCCCGCCGCGAAGCCGACGTGGCCACCGCTGGCCGACACCTCGAATCGGACAGCGGCCGACAGCGCTGATTCGTCCGGTATCATCGACGGGACCATGAACGGATCGTCCGCCGCGAACAGGACCGTCGTCGGCACCGTGATGTGCTTGAGCAGCGGCCCGCTGCTGCTCGCGGTGTAGTACGCGTCCGCGTCCGCGAAGCCGTGCAGCGGGGCGGTGACGACGTTGTCGAAGTCGCGGAAGCTGCGGGCGCCGAAGAGCGCGTCGAGGTCGACACCCGCCTCGCGCAGCAGCGGCTCCTTGAGGCGCGCGTCCCGCTTCAGGCAGCGGAGCAGGTAGCGGTGATACCCCCGCGACAGTCCCGCAGACATCCGGCGGATGCAGGCGTGCAGATCGAGGGGCGGGCAGACGGCGACGGCCCGATCGAGGGGGCTGTCGGTGCCGCGCCGGCCGAGGTGGCACAGCAGCGCGTTGCCGCCGAGCGAGGCGCCAGCCGCGCGCAGCGAGCAGCCCGGGAAGCGCTCACGGAGCGCAGACATCAGCGCCTCCATGTCGCCGGTCTCGCCAGAGTGGTAGCCGCGGGCGCGCTCGTTGGGCACCCCGCCGCAGCCACGGAAGTTGACCGCCACCGAGACGACGCCGCGCGACCACAGCTCCGCCGCGATGCCGCGGACGTACGGCGAGTCCGACGAGCCGCCCAGGCCGTGAAGCAGCACCACCAGCGGCTCGCCGTCCTGCGGATCCCGGTCGCCGTTCCAGCGTATCCGGAGGAAGTCGCCGTCCGGCAGCGGGAAGCGCTCCATGCGGCCAGGGGTCACCGGCAGGCGGCGGCGTGACGCCCACAGCGTCTGGCGGTGCGGCCCGGCCAGCCACCAGGGGGGACGAAATGCAGAAGAGACGACCTGACCCGACAACGGTACCTCGCATGCCACGCACGCGCCGTGACGGTTCAAAGATAATGACCCCCAGGCACCGGTCGAGGAGAGAAGCATGAACCGCTGGACGATGGCTGCGCTGATGGTGATGGCGTCGGGCTGCACCGGCAGCGGCGGCGACTCATCCGAGGACGGCGCGCTGTCCTACGAGACCACCGCCACCACCGACGGCGGCAGCTTCGTCGTCTCCTACGTCACCGACCCGTCCCCGATCACCACCGAGGACTACTTCTCGGTGACGGCGACGGTCTACGCCGCAGGCGACACCAGCACGCCGCTCCTGGGCGCGGTCGTCGAGATGGACGCGGACATGCCCGGCCACGGCCACGGCATGAACGTCTCGCCCGAGGTGACCGACAACGGTGATGGCACGTCGACGGGCAGCCCGTTCCTGTTCCACATGGGCGGCGACTGGCGGCTGCAGCTTGCGGTGACCGCTGACGGAGTGTCAGAGGTCGCCGAGATGTACATCGACTGCTGTGAGTGACTCAGGGCGCCAGGGCGTAGAAGCGCTCGGCGCCATCCTGCTGCACGCGGAAGACGACGCTGCTTCCCGCGGGCGCGGCGTCACTGAGCCACAGGCGCGCCTGCTCGCCGCGGCTGGCGGCCTGGACGAAGACGGTCTCCAGGGCGAGGTTCGCGTAGGTCTCCTCGATCGTCGCGCCGGGGATGGAGACGGTGATGTCGCCAGCGCTCCGGGTGACGGTGGCGTTGTCGGGCATCGGGGCGGGGAGGTGCGCGCTGGCGGCGCTGACGTCGAGTGTGGGTGGCGCCGCGAGGTCGAGGGTGAGGTCGGCCTTGCCGGGGACACACTGCTCGTCGCGGCAGACGAGCCAGCGGGTGCTTGCACTGGCGGTCCCCTGCGGATCGCCGGAGAGGGTGACGGGCACGAGGAGCGTGGTGTGGTTCTCGTAGCCGTAGTTGATGAGGTCGCCGGGCGCGGGGAAGCTGTGCGGCCCGGGGTATTGGGTGGGCTGCGCGGTGACGCCGTCGGGCAGTTCGAGGGAGACCTCGGTGGGGATTCCGCTCTCGCCGGGGTTTTCCCAGTAGATGTGCCATCCGGGCTGGATGGTGTACTCGACGGCGAGGAAGCCGGGCTGTCCAGCCTCCAGGGGTCCAGCAACGAGCGCAGCGATCACGAGATCCGCCATGGGGTCCTCCTCTCGGGGAGGACTGTATCCTGCACGATAAGTGAACACCGGTTCGGTTATAAGGACAAAAATGAACACGTTCACCAAACGTGCTCAGCGCCCAACCACACCAAAAATACCACCCGAGCACAGCCCCGAAGAGACCACCGCACGGGCTAAATACATCAACACTTGCGACTGGCCCGGATCTGGTGAGCACTCAGTGTGCCTGCTTGTTGCAGCAGAGGGAGACAGACATGGAAACCCCACGACATCACTTCCTGATTTTCTTCTCCCTGCTGGCTGCCTGCACAGTCGCAGAGCCCGTCGAGAATCCCGTCGACAATCCCGTCGACAATCCCGACACCGACACCGGCGAGGACACCGACACCGATCCCAACGCCGCGGCACGGCAGCTTGACTGGCGGCTGCACGATGACCACGAGTCCCTCGTGTATGTCTCGTGGCTCCAGAAGGCCGCCGGCGAGATCACCATCGAGTACAACCTCGACGGGCAGTGGGTCTCGATACCGACCCACGACGGCGTCGAGGGCGAGAACGAAGCCCTGGTCGTCGGAATCCCGTACGACACCGATGCCGACTGGCGCCTGACCACCAGCGGCGGAGAGGTCTTCGACGGTGACACCATCACGACCGGCGACCTCAGCTCGGGGTTTCCCCTCCCCACCGTCGTCAGCGGAGACAGCGGCAAGTGGCTGCCGGGCGGCAGCTACTACCTCGGCAGCCTCACCGAGAGCGACGGCAACTACTGGGACGGGCGTGACTTCTGGACCTTCATCATTGACCGCGAAGGACGCGTGGTCTGGGCCAACCTGACCCCCAGCCAGAACTGGACCCTGTTTGCCCAGGTCTCTGTCTCGGGCGACCACATCCTGTGGGACGAGCAGACCTTCTGGTCCGACTACGACAACGGCGCGGCCTCGACGGTCCACCGCACCTACCTCGACGCCGAGATCGAAGTGATCGGCACGCCCGGCCTCCAGCACTCGTTCAACGAGCTGCCCGACGGCACGCTGGCCTGGATGAGCAGCTACCACGGCGGCTCCTACAACGAGTCCCTCGTCGAGCGCGCGCCCGGCGCCACCGACGTCGAGGTCGTCTGGGCCTGCGGCAGTTGGGGCGCCCGCGACGGCTGCGCCTCCAACGGCCAGTTCTATGTCGCCGACACCGACTCGTACCTGCTCAGCTTCTACAGCAACGAGTCTATCGTCGAGGTCAGCCGCAGCACCGGCGAGAACCTGTGGTGGGCCGGCGCCCGGCGCGGCGGCTACAGCTTCGACCCGCCCAGCGCGCAGTTTGCCTGGCAGCATGGCATCTCGTACACCGACGCGGGCACGCTGCTCGTCTCGACCCACAACGAGAACTCCACCAGCACCATCGTCCGAGAGTACGCCGTCGACCACAAGGAGCGCACGCTCACTGAGGTCTGGTCGTTCGACCCCGAGATCTTCGGCGCCTACAACGGCGACGCCTGGCGGCTCGACAACGGCAACACCCTGCACACCGTCGGCTCGGCAGGCCGCGTCAAGGAGGCCACCGCGGACGGAGAGGTCGCCTGGGACGTCAACTTCGGCGGCCACCGCCTGATGGGCCGCGGAGAGCTCATCGCGGATCTCTACAGCCTCGTCTCGCCGTGAGCGGGGGATACACTCCTCGGCATGAGCCTCCTCTCTTGCCAGCTTGATGCCTACCTGACCCAGACTGACGCGGCGGTGCTCGACACCCGCGCCCACCCGGATGGGGTCGAGGTCCGCCTCGGCGCCACCCTGCTGTACCCCGAGGGCGGCGGCCAGCCCGACGACCACGGCTCTGTCGCTGGTCGGCCGGTCCGCGCGCTGCGCAAGGACGCCGACGGAGTCGTCTGGCACCTGCTCGACGATGCCCCGGCCCAGGAGACGGTCACGGTCACGGTCGACTGGGGCCGCCGCTTCGACCACATGCAGCAGCACACCGCACAGCACCTCATCTCAGCCATCGCGGCGGATCGGTTCGGCGCGCTCACCACCGCCTTCCACCTCCGGCCTGGTGTCTGCGACATCGACCTCTCGCGCGGCCTGTCTGCGAAGGAGCTGCGCGCGCTGGAGTCAGCCGTCAACACGGCCATTCGCGACAACCTCGCTGTGCGCGCCCAGGTCTCGTCGGTCGAGGCGCTCGACGCGGTGCGCACCCGTGGGCTGCCCGCGGGGTTCTCGGGGGACGTTCGCCTCGTCGAGATCGACGGACTCGACCTCAACACCTGCGGCGGCACCCACGTCGCGTCGCTCGGAGAGCTCCAGGCGGTCTCGCTGATGCCGCTCCAGAAGAACAAGGGCGGCGCGAAGCTGCGCTACCTCGCGGGGGGGCGGCTGCTCTCTCGGCTCGCCGAGACCTACGCCCGCGAGCACACGATCTCGAAGCTGCTCTCCAGCGGGCTGTCGGAGCACGCCGAGGGCATCCGCCGGCTCCAGCAGGGCGCGAAGGACGCCGCGCGGTCTCAGAAGGCGCTGCTGGGCGAGCTGGCGTCCTTCATCGGCGGGGACCTGGCGCGGCAGGCGCGTCCGCACCTGCACCGGGAGGAGGCGGACATGAACTTCCTGCGCGCTGCCGCGACGGCGGCGACGTCAGCGGCACCGGAGCGGACCTTCCTGCTCACGGGCGGCGGCATGTTCATGGTGGCGGGTCCGGAGGCTGCCGTGAAGGCGCTCGGCCCGCAGGTGGCGGCGCTTCTTGGTGGCCGGGGCGGGGGCGCCCGCGGCCGGTTCCAGGGCCGCGTCGGCAGCCTGGATCAGATCGAGGCTGCGGTGGCGATGATCTCGGCGTAGAGCTCGCGCGGGTCGAGCAGGTCAGGCAGCGTCACGCTGCCGCCGTCGTTGATCTCGACGACGATCCAGCGGCCATCTTCGGTCCGGGCGACGTCTGCGGCAAAGAACGGCGCGTCGATCCGCTCACCGAGGAAGCTGAACAGTCGCTCGTAGTCGGGGCGCTCCGCGTCTGCGTCGTCGTTGTAGGGCGACGCGGCGGCGATGCGCCCTTCCCAGAACAGCAGGCGGTGCTCGTCGAACAGCAGCCGCTCGGCGTCGTGGTGTGGCAGCCGGTCGAGGGGGACGAATGCTCGGATGACGATGCCGCGCTCGAAGCGGTCGCCGCGTGCGTCGATGAGGTTCCGGCAGATCTCTTCGAAGCGGCTGCGGGACGCGCCGTGGGGGACAAAGGTAGCCTCGTCCCAGTCGTCCTTGGCTGATTTTACGTGGTCTTTGACGATCCAGGGCGGCGGCCCCAACTCGTTGGCGGCGTCCCATGCTTCGCGGAGGTCGGTGCCCCAGATCCACCGGGTTGGGAAGGTGCAGTCTTCGATGTTCGGGACGTACTCGGGGATGTAGCTGGCGGCCTCGAACGCGGCGGGGGACGTTACGAGGGAGTCTCCGCGGTCGAGCATGGCTTCATAGAGGCCGGTGTACTCTTCTGCGGAGAGCATCCAGCCCCGAAATATCCAACGGCGCCCGCATCCGGGAGGCAGATGTTCGAGGGCAAAGGCGAACTCTTCGTTGACGATAGACTCGATGGGGATGACGTGGTACGGTATGTTGAGTTGTTCTGCAGCATGGGCTTCGTACTCAAAGCGGTCTGACGCGGAGATCCCGCCGCGGGGGCGACAGAACAGGATGGCAAGGTCACCTGCCGGGTTACCGGCGGTGCCTGCGAACAGGTCGGCGTACATCTGGCCTCCGTGCTGCGCTGTGGCGCGCAGCCTCTCTGCGTAACGTACCCCTCCCGTCTGTGCACCGGTGTGGCCCAGAGGTGCTACCGTCAGCGCTCAGGAGGTGTCCCTTGTTCTCGCTGATGGAGCTGCTTCACGACGGCGGGCCGCTGATGTACGCCCTCATCGCGCTGCTGATGCTGGGGGCGATGGGGCTGCTCATCACGACCGCGTTGGGGCTGATGCGGCACCGGATCCCGGCGGTGGTGTGGCTGGTCGCGCCGCTGCTGATGGTCTGGGCGGGGCTCCTGGGCACCCTCCAGGGCGTCATCCTCGCCTCTGACGCGATCTCGTACGCCTCTCTGGAGATGCGGGGCGTGCTCGCGCACGCGGGCTACTCTGTCGCGCTGGTCACGAAGTTCAGCGGCCTGTTCTTGGCGTCGGTGCTGCTGGTCCTGGGGGCCTGGGGCGCGGCGGTGGTGGCGGCGCTCCGTCCGGGGCCGGACGCCACCTTCCGTCCGCTGGGCGGCGTGCTGGGCGGCGGGCTGGTGACGCTCGTGGGCGTGGGGCTGGTCGGCTGGGCCGCGGTGTCCCACACAGACACGGCCATCATCGGCGGCGTGCTGGTGGCGAGCGGTCCGGCGCTGGCGCTGGCGGGGCTGCGCGAGGGCGGCGACCCCGCCGACCGGAGCCGCAGCGGCGAGGGCCGTGTCGCGGTGATGATGTGCGTTCTCGGCGCGGTGTTGAGCATGGGGCTGTTCTCGTACGTCCAGGGCAGCAGCGGCGTGCACCGGGCGATCGCGATGGCGTCGGCAGAGATGCGCACGACGCTCGTTGCGGTCGGCGTCATGCAGCAGTCGTTCGCCTGGATGGCGCTCGTGGTCGGCGGCCTGTCGGCCATCCTGGGTGGCCTCGCGTCGGTCGGCGGGCTGTGGCGAGAGGCGCTGTCGGGCCGCACGGTCGTCAGCGTGACCGCGGTGGGTGCGGGCGTCCTGGTGGCGGGTGTCATCCAGCTCCTGAGCGCCTCGTTCACCCTCCGGCTCACCGAGGCCTGGCCGGAGCCGTCCCTCCTGGGGCTGCGCGCGGAGGTGCCGGACCTGCCGGTCGACGAGGACTTCTCTGGAGAGGAGGGATACTCGCAGGTCCCGTCGTTCGGGCACCTGCTCGTGTCCCACGGCGACGACTGGGAGTGGCGGCGGGGCGCAGAGCAGCTCCCGGCGACGCTCCCGCTGGACGGCGTAGAGCCGCACATCCTGCTCGCCGCGCCGGCGTCGATGCCGGCCTGGGACCTGGTGGAGGAGACGTGGTCGTCGGAGCGCACGGACCTGTCGCTGGTGGTGCAGCGCCCGCTGTACCCGGAGGCAGCCGGTGAGCTGTGGCTGGAGCCGGGCTACCTGGGCGCGGTCACGGTGCAGTGGGAGCCTTCACGGGAGCTGACCGCCGAGGCGTACCACACCGGCGACGTGGTGGTCCTGGACGGCTCGGACGCAGAGATCCGGATCTCGCGGGAGGGCCACCCGCAGCAGTCGGCAGACACGCTGGCGCAGGCGGCTGGCCTGCTGGCCGACAGCCTCGACGATGATGTCGACACTGTCGCGGTCATCCCGTCGCCGTCGTGGACGGTTCAGGATCTGGTGCGTCTCTCCAGCAGCTTGCGTGAGCACCGGATCGGGGTGTCTCTGATCGCCGGCGCGTCGATTCCGGTCGCCGCGCCGTCGCCGTCGTCGCTCTCGACAGCACTGGGCGGTGGGACGGAGATCCGGGGCATGTTGAGCAAGGAGCAGATCGATCAGGTGATGCGGCGCAGCATGAACCAGATCAAGTACTGCTACCAGCGCGAGCTGGCGCGGTCGGGGGCTGGCCTGTCTGGTCGGGTGACGGTGAAGTTTACGATCGCGAGCAGCGGGAGCGTGGCGTCTGCGGCGATCAAGGAGTCGACGCTCGGCAGCGAGGCGGTCGAGTCGTGTGTGCTGGGTCGGATCAACCGGCTCCGCTTCCCGGAGCCTGCGGGGGGTGGGATCGTGATCGTCAACTACCCCTTCGTGTTCCAGCAGGCGGACTGATGTGTGTTCCGGTCAACAGTTGACCTCCGCAGAGCGCTGCAGTGCAATACGCGAAGGTGGAGTGGGAGAGCAGCGTGAGTGATAGCGGTTCGTTTGACAAGAAACTTCAGGAGCTGCGGAGCCGGCGCCTCAACGATCTTGACCAGGAGACCCTGGCGAAGCTCGTGTCCGACCTGGAGGCGGAGCAGGACAAGCTGGAGGTGGAGCTGGACGGGCTCAACGCCCGCCTGAGCGGCGAGCTGGAGGCCCACAACGCCCGGCGGTTCCGCTCCATCCAGGCCCGCGCCCGTCGCCTGGGCGACGACTGGGAGGAACTATCTGACGACCTGGAGGACGCGCGCAAGGCGTACCGCTACCGCGTGCTGGAGGACCGCCTGGTCGAGCGGCTCGGCAGCCGCTTCCGGCTCGTCGGGCTCGACATCTTCATCGGCCTGCTCATCGTCGTCGTGTTGGGGCTTCTGTTCTGGGAGTTTACCGCCAGCTTCAGCGAGGAGACGCGCCTGTCGGCGGGCCTGGTCTGGAACCTGTTCCTCATCGACACGGTCTGCTGTGCGCTCTTCATGGGCGACTTCTTCCTGCGGATGTCGTGCGCGGACAGCAAGTGGCGCTATTTCCGGGAGCACTGGATCGATTTTGTGACCTCGATCCCGATCCCGCCCGGCGAGATGGTGGGCCGCTACATCCGCATCGGCCGGCTGCTGCGCTTCGTGCGGCTGCTGCGGTTCTTGCGCCTGCTGCGCGTGGTGGTCCTGTTCTGGCGCGGCATGGACAAGCTCAAGGAGGTCACCGACGTCAAGCTGATGAAGCGCTCCCTGCGCGACAGCGCGTTCGCGCTGTTCCTCGGTGG
>Ga0316202_10001671_pt1 | contig 16492 bp, 11 predicted proteins | sample 3monrhotite_MG_FD_204934 | JGI IMG/M metagenome (GOLD analysis project Ga0316202, IMG submission 204934) | Microbial mat bacterial communities from mineral coupon in-situ incubated in ocean water Damariscotta River, Maine, United States -... | ecosystem: Environmental > Aquatic > Marine >... | reverse complement strand
CTCTCAGACCAGCTATAGATCGTAGCCTTGGTGAGCCATTACCTCACCAACAAACTAATCCAACGCGGGCCCATCATTTGGCAATAAATCTTTCCCCCGAAGGGCACATACGGTATTAGCACAAGTTTCCCTGCGTTATTCCGTACCAAATGGTAGGTTCCCACGCGTTACTCACCCGTCTGCCGCTCCCTCCGAAGAGGGCGCTCGACTTGCATGTGTTAAGCCTGCCGCCAGCGTTCGTTCTGAGCCAGGATCAAACTCTCAAGTTGAGATTATGATCCCAATCACAAATTACGTTCACTCAAAGCAATCCAACGGATACTTATCCATGGATACTTTTTGCAAAGCGTAAGTTGACTAGTATCTCGCAAGGAGACACCGCCTTCCACGCTTCGCATTCTCAAAAATATAACAATGTCAAAAAACACCCAGCAGAAAATTGCCCATCACAGCGCGAAGCGAAATCCCCGGCCCGAAAGCCAAGATTGGAACCGCTTCAATTGTCAGGACAACTGAACCTACCAGAGCCTCGTCGGAGGCGCTAGGCCACCCGTCGAAGAGGCGCGTAACCTACTCGGAAAAGTTCAGGTGTCAACAAAAAGTTTCGAGAAAAATCACTTTTTTTGAAACTTTTATTGCAGAGCAGCATTTTGGTGGAAAACCTTGGGTTTCTGCCCCTAATTGTGAGTTGACAGGCGGCCCTGTGAGTAAGATCGTAAGCTATTGGTACTCTTACCGAAACCTTAACACATCCAATTTAGGATTTAGTAACTACCGGGGCATAAGGGGGCTGTTCAGCCTTGCTGGATTTGGCAAGCTGGATGAGGGCACTTTGCGTGTTTTTGGGGGAAAGTGGTCTGTGCCGGGGCACGGACCGGGGAAGAATTGGCTCAATTCAGTCATTGAGTTGTAGAATCAGACAACGAGGTGCCGTGGGCGGCACTAAGGAGGTCAGGTGAACTCGACCAGTTTAGTCATCGTGTTGCGTGAGTTGCCAAAAGCTGTTGGGAGTTTTTTGGCCAATCAATCAGGATCCTCCGCCCAAATCATGGGCGCTACCTCTATTATGGTGGCTGGGGTTTTTGGATTGGGGATTGTCGCTCTTAACTTCGATCACCGCGCCCCCCAAACCGTCGTCGTTCAGGACGAGACGGCCGCCGCCGAGCTGATGGCCGCGCTCAATGCCGAATTCAATACAAATTTGAGCGAGATGAACGCTTCGCTTCGCAACGAAGAAGAGCAAGTCCCTTCTGTCGTTGCCGCGTTTGACCTGGCCCTGCGCCTGGATAGCGCTGATGACGATCATGCGGGCGCACCTTTGAATGCCTCCACGCTTGATCTTTCCATTAATGATCTTGATGCAGATGACCTTGATGAAGTCGCGGCAGCAGAGCCTGTGACCGAGGAGATGACCGCGCCAGCTCAACTTGCCAGCTTCTCCCCTGCCCTCGCGCCCGTTCGCGAGGAGGCCCTGCCGGTAGCAGCGGCCCCCGCAGTGACGGCAATGGATGCGAGCCTGCCCACCACAACAGATACTCCGCAGACGGAGCTTCCGGCCATCCGCACCGCCAGTTTCATGCCCATTATTGACGAGGACTTCCGCTCCGCTCTGATGAACGGCACCGTGGATGTCTTTAACCGCGCCCTACCCGTGATGGAACAGGCCGTTGTCTCCATTCAGTCCGGCGATACAATGATGGATCTTCTGACCAATTTTGGCATCGATCGCACCGAGGCCTACTATGCCATTGAGGCCTTTGGCGAGGTCTTCAACCCTCGCCGCATTCGTGCAGGTCAGGAATTTAACGTGGCTTATGAAGTCTCCCCCACTTCAGAAGAAGAAAGCGCAGCTGAAGAATTCCGCCTAGTCAATCTCTCCATGCGCACCGCCGCCGACCGGGAAGTCATTGTGGAATGGGACGAAGACGCAGACAATTTTGTGGGGGTTGCCCGCGACATTGTTCTGGAGGAACGCTTTACCCGAGGCCGAGGCACCATCGACAGCTCCCTTTATATGGCCGCCAACGGCATGGGCGTGCCGGACGCCATGACCATCAACATGATCCGCATCTTCTCGCATTCCGTCGATTTCCAACGTGACATCCGCACGGGAGATGATTTCGACATTTTCTATTCTCGCCACCATGACGAAACCGGGGAGGCCGTACAGAACGGCGATGTGATCTTTGCCTCCATGACCACGCGGGGCCGGGAACGCAATCTCTACCGCTTCACCACGGAAGATGATGGCGACACAGATTATTATGATGAGAACGGCCAATCGGTTCGCGCCTTCCTCATGCGCACGCCCATCGATGGCGCACGGATCACGTCTAACTTTGGCGCTCGCCGCCACCCGGTGCTGGGCTACAATCGCATGCACAAGGGTGTAGATTTTGGCGCGCCCCGCGGCACCCCCATCTATGCGGCTGGCAATGGTACCGTTGTCAGAGCGTCCGCCTTTGGATCATTTGGCAACTATGTCCGAATTCGTCACGCCAATGGGTATGAGACCGCCTATGCCCACATGAACGCCTATGGCCCCGGCATCCGTTCCGGGGTACGCGTAGAGCAAGGCCAGATCATTGGATACGTCGGCGCCACCGGCCGCGTGACCGGCGCGCATCTGCACTATGAAGTTTTCATGGGCGGCGAACAGGTCAACCCGCGCACCATCGAGCTGCCCTCAGGCCGCGAGCTGGAAGGCGACATGCTGACCGCGTTCCAACAACATCGCATAGAGATCGATGCGCAAATGGCCGAAGCCTATACATTGGGTAACGGCGAGACGGCGTCACTGGATGTAAATGGTGCTTCTGCGAATTAGGAATTGGCTTGATTGAATGGAAAGCGACCCACCGGTTACGGTTGGCCGCCTTTACCAGTCACCATTAATATTGCCAACTTTTCAATGAGAGGCGTTCCCTGGACACGTAGTGAGGACGATTGGTCAAACTCAGAATCAAACTCGCAGCGGCCGTTGTAAACTGACCGTGTGGTGACACGACAACATCGTCATAGCTCTTGGCTGAAAAGTGTAGATTAGCGCACAAATCAATGATTTTTCGATCTGCGAAGCATGCCTTTGTGCTGTGTGCGAACTCATTTCTTATTTTTCGGATGATTTGGCAGTCATTGAATTCATTCCTTCCAACGACACCAAGTGACAAACAAGCCATGGCTCTTGCGGAGAATGTCCCCAACGGTGCGTTAAATCCAATGATGAGATCTTTCGATTCTTCCGCCTCTAATAAGTAGGCTTCGAGAACCTGGGCGAGCTGGTCATCAATATATGCTGCAGATATTAGTACTGCACCTCTTTCACTTTCCTTGTTCAATTGATCCAGAAAAGGCAAAAACTCAGACAAGTGCGAATTCTTTTCTAGAAGAGATTCCGAAACAGGATGGCCGCGTGTCTCTTTGGGAGTGCTGTCTTTTTTCATTTACTTCAAATAACCATCTTTACTGCATTGAACGTCTTTCTGATGCTCAGCAGTGAGAAATAAAAGCGTGTGGTTCGCAAGATTCACACCCGATGGAAGAATTGCCACCCTCACCCCTCGCGGCGCTCGGACCTCCCCCGTCCCAAGGGGGAGGTAGATGTAAAGGCGCGCTCCATTGACTTCTCTTCCCCCCTTGCGGGGGAAGGACAGGATGGGGGGGGGTATGCCGAAGGCACATCACAGTTGAAGGCGTCTATTTCTGACAACCAAGAACCGTAACGAGAAACGGCGTCACTCGCCAGGAGCAACGCCGCTTCATTGTCATTGTCGTCAAGCCTGGCCTTAAGCCGCCTCGGCTTTTACTTCCTGACCGTTGATCATCAAGTGACCGCCGGAGGCGCTGACCTCGATACTGTCGCCATCCTTGATAGTTCCGTTGAGGAACAGTTCCGCAAGCGGATTTTGTAGCCGCCGTTGGATCACGCGCTTTAAGGGCCGTGCCCCATAGACCGGATCATAGCCCGCGTCCGCCAGCCATGTGCGGGCGGCTGCGTCCAGCTGGATCGTCATCTTGCGATCTTTCAACAAAGCCTCCAGGTGCAGCATTTGGATGTCCACGATGGCATCCATCTGAGGACGGCTGAGGCGATGGAACTGGATCACTTCGTCGATGCGGTTCAAAAACTCCGGCCGGAAGTGACCGCGCACCGCGCCCATAACCTGTTCCCGCGCAAGCGCCACATCCGCATCATCATCCATAGCGGCCAGGAATTCCGAGCCCAGGTTCGATGTCATGATGATCAGCGTGTTGCGGAAATCCACCGTGTGGCCTTGCCCGTCCGTCAGGCGGCCATCATCGAGCACTTGCAACAACACATTAAAGACATCCGGATGGGCCTTTTCGATCTCGTCAAACAAGATCACCTGATAGGGCCTGCGCCGCACGGCCTCGGTCAACGTGCCGCCTTCTTCATAGCCTACATATCCTGGAGGCGCGCCGATGAGACGGGACACGGAATGTTTTTCCATGAACTCCGACATATCAAGCCGCACGATGGCATGTTCGTCATCGAACAGAAACTCTGCCAATGCTTTGGTCAGTTCCGTCTTGCCCACGCCCGTGGGGCCGAGGAACATGAACGAGCCAATTGGACGTGCCGGATCCTGCAGACCGGCGCGAGACCGCCTCACCGCGTTGGAGACGGCGGTAACGGCCTCTACCTGCCCAATGACGCGGGTGCCAAGGGCTGCTTCCATGGCCAGCAGCTTGTCGCGCTCGCCTTCCAGCATTTTGTCCACGGGCACGCCGGTCCAGCGAGAGACCACTTGAGCGATATGTTCGTCCGTGACCGTCTCTTCCACCAATGATGTGCCGGCGGCTTGAGGATTGTCTTCGATTCCCTGCAACTTTTTCTCAAGCTCCGGAATTTTGCCGTAGGTCAGCTCCCCGGCAAGGGCAAGATTGCCTTCCCGTTGCGCCTGTTCAAGCTCGCCCCGCGCCGCATCCAGCTGCGTGGCAAAGGCTTGAGAGGCTTGCACCCCTTCTTTTTCTGCCTGCCAGCGCACGGTAAGATCAGCTGACCGTTGTTCAAAATCTGCAAGTTCTTTTTCCAACGCTTCAAGGCGATCTTTGGAGGCGTCATCGGATTCTTTTTTCAAGGCTTCCCGTTCGATCTTAAGCTGAATGACGCGTCGGTCCAGCTCGTCCAGCTCCTCGGGCTTTGAATCCACCGCCATGCGCAGGCGCGAGGCTGCCTCGTCCATCAGATCAATCGCTTTGTCCGGCAAGAACCGGTCCGCGATATAGCGATTGGACAGAACAGCAGCAGAAACCAGCGCGCCATCGGAAATACGAATGCCGTGATGAACCTCGTATTTTTCCTTGAGGCCTCGCAGGATGGAGACCGTGTCTTCCACATTGGGCTCGTTCACAAACACAGGCTGGAACCGCCGCGCAAGGGCTGCGTCCTTTTCCACGTGTTTGCGGTATTCATCCAAAGTCGTCGCACCGATGCAGTGCAGCTCCCCCCGCGCCAAGGCAGGTTTAAGCAAATTGGCCGCATCCATGGAGCCTTCCGCCTTGCCCGCGCCCACAAGGGTGTGCATCTCGTCGATGAACAAGACCACTTCGCCTTCGGCAGCGGTGACTTCCTGCAGCACGGCTTTGAGGCGTTCTTCGAACTCGCCCCGATATTTTGCGCCAGCGATCAAAGCGCCCATATCAAGCGACAGGAGCTTTTTGTTGCGGAGGCTTTCTGGCACATCCCCATTAATGATGCGCAAGGCGAGGCCACCGGCGATTGCCGTCTTGCCCACGCCGGGCTCACCGATGAGAACGGGATTGTTTTTCGTGCGGCGCGAGAGCACTTGCACCGTGCGGCGGATTTCTTCGTCACGGCCGATCACAGGATCAAGCCTGCCTTCCCGCGCCATGGCGGTGAGATCCGTTGTGTATTTCTTGAGCGCTTCATAGGCGTCTTCGGCGCTGGCTGTATCTGCCGTGCGCCCTTTGCGAATTTCGTTGATGGCCGCATTCAGCCCCATGGGGGTGAGGCCCGCGTCTTTCAAAATGGTAGATGCCTTGCCGCCGTCCGGCATGCACAAAGCCAGTAACAGGCGCTCAGCAGTGACGAAACTGTCGCCTGCTTTTTTGGCGAGCTCTTCGGCCCGGTCAAACACCTTTGCCAATTGCGGGTCCAGATAGACCTGGCCTGCGCCGGAGCCTTCAACCTTGGTCAGTTTGCCTAAAGCGGTCTCAACACCGATCAGCGCCCGCGCTGCATCGCCGCCGGCCGCTTTCATGAGGTTTGCGGCCAAGCCTTCTTCGTCATCCAGAAGAACCTTGAGCAAATGTTCGGGGGTGAATTTCTGATGGCCGGATCGCAATGCCAATCCTTGGGCCGATTGAATGAAGCCGCGGGAGCGCTCCGTATATTTTTCGAAGTCCATAATCGTTCCTTCTCAGCACGTCAGGGGCTTGGATCCACGCATTCGCGCCAAATCTTGTCTGCTTTCGCAGGGCCCCACGCCTATTGGGTTTAGGGGGCCAGCCCACATTCGCGGCACCGGCCTATACCCTATGTGGCGATGGTGAACGGTTTCTCAAGAGGTGGCCCTTCAGAAGGGTTTCTGAGGCATATTTCAGCAAAAAGGCCAGCCCCGAGGAGCCAGCCTTTAAGAATTCCCAAATTTCTGAGCTAAATCAGGGTTCAAGCCTGAATTGAGACCTTGATTATAGATCCCCTCAAGCGCCTTCGGCAGGTGCCTCGGCGGCATCCGGCGTAGGTTTTGTCGCAGCTTTAGGGGCGATTTCTGCGGCCGTTTCATCTGCCTCCCCACTGGCGCGGACCGTTGTGCGGGCCCGGCGTCCGCGACGAGGGCGCGGTACACGGGGGCCATCATCCTCGTTTGCTTCAGCCTTTGCTTCGGCTTTTGCTTCGGCTTTTGCTTCGGCTTTTGCGGCAGACTTAGCGACAGGTTTTGCGCTACGCTTCTCAGGTGCCGCAACTTCTTCGATGGCAATTTCTTCAACGGCAACGTTGCCAGCGTCATCGTCTTGCCTCTCCGCTACGGGCGCTTCCCGTTGAGGCTGAGGGGCAGGTTGCGAGGCAAGAATGATGCGGTGATAATGTTCTGCGTGCTGAAGGTAATTTTCATGGGCAATGCGATCACCAGAGGCATTGGCATCGCGAGCAAGCTGCTGATACTTTTCGCTAATCTGATGCGCCGTACCGCGAACCTTTACGTCCGGGCCATTGCTTTCCATGTTTCGGTTCGAGTTATTGCCACCATTGTTATTGTTGGGCCTGCGTCCGCCGCTGTTATTGTTATTGCGACCACGTCCGCGTTTCATCGATTGCCCTCGGCCCTTTTCCATCCCTGAACTATTCCTTAGTTTTTTTTCCGTTCACCACGGATCATAAATTGACGGGGTCCAGGCGTCACAAACTCAATTGTGAAAACTCAACGCAAGACCACACGGAGCGCTGAATTCATCAGCGCATGAAAAGCAAATTCGTTAGGTTTTCTCTCAAGCTATCGCCGCGGTCATACTCAACAGACTTCTTGACCCGACTGCAGCTTATCTCCCTTGTTTTGGAGTAAGCCACCAATTCTATCATTATAGTTTTGGTGTCTTCGGCGATCTCAGAGGGAGCTCAAATCCCAGCTCCATTTGATCGTTCCGGAAGTGAAGCTAGCCTTTCCGCCCGCGAATTCCAACTCTTTTTTTCGCTTGATTTATCTGGCAAAATCACGTTTGCGAAAGCTTAAGCCTCGATACCGATCCGCGATATCCTTAATCGCTTCAATTTGGTCAAATTGGCCTTGGCAATCAACCAGTTCGCGAAGCTCCGTATAAAGATCAGGCGAGGTCTCAAACGCCGCAATCCCATGCTGACACAGAAGATCGGGCAATTGCTTAAGGATGTCTCGGTAGCAGACCATGCCGTCTTCCCCGCCATCCAACGCCCTTGCGGGGTCAAAGTCCCTGACTTCCACGCTCAATTGCCCCACCTCAGCGGTAGGGATATAGGGCGGATTTGAGACCACAATATCAAATTCTTGAGTCAAATCCTTCCCCCAATGGCCTTGCTGAAAATCAACGCGGGCGGCCAAGCCCAATTTATCCGCATTTCGCATGGCGACACCAAGTGCCGCCTCGGACACATCAATGCCGACACCTGTTGCCGTTGGGAATTCGTGTATGAGCGCCAGCAGCAAACACCCGCTGCCGGTGCCAAGATCAAGAATGCGCAAAGGCGCCTGACGGTCCTTCACGAGGTCCAGAACCTTGCTGACGATGGATTCTGAATCCGGACGGGGGATGAGCGTTTCCGGCCCCAATTGAAACTCAAGACCCCAAAATTCACGGGTGCCCAAAATGCGCGCAATGGGCTCACCCTCAGCACGGCGTTTGATCAAGGCATTGAATTGAGCTGCTTCAACTTCCGTTGCAATCACATCACCATCGGCGACAAGCCTCTCATGGGAGATACCGACCGCATGGCACAGTAGCAATCGCGCATCCAATGCTGCCATATTATTGCCGACTTCTTTGAGCGCGGTGATACCCTGCCGATGAAGCTCGCTGTATTTACTCTGCGTTGGCATCGAGAGCGGCAAGGCGTTGTGCTTGATCATCTGCGGTAAGGGCGTCAGCCACTTCATCCAATGCTTCGCCAAGCATCATCTTGTCAAGCTTGTAGAGCGTAAGATTGATACGGTGATCCGTCATGCGCCCTTGCGGAAAATTGTAAGTGCGAATGCGTTCAGACCGGTCACCGCTTCCCACTTGGGTCTTGCGGGATGCGGCTCGTTCCTTTTCCTGGCGTTCGCGCTCAACTTCATAGATTTTCGCGCGTAGGATTTTCATCGCCTTGGCTTTGTTCTTGTGTTGCGACCGTTCGTCCTGCACCGCCACGATAATGTTGGTGGGGATATGCGTAATGCGCACGGCGCTGTCCGTGGTGTTCACGTGCTGACCACCCGCACCGGACGCCCGGTAGACATCAATGCGCAGATCCTTTTCTTCCACTTCAACATCAACATCTTCGGCTTCCGGCAACACGGCAACCGTTGCCGCTGAAGTGTGGATGCGTCCTTGGGTTTCTGTTTCTGGAACACGCTGCACCCGGTGCACACCGGATTCAAATTTCAGGCGGGCATAAACACCTTTGCCCGTGATGGAGGCGACGATTTCACGATAGCCGCCCACATCGGATTCATTGGAATCCATGATCTCGACTTTCCAGCGCTTTTCATGGGCATAGCGCTGATACATCTGAAATAACTGCCCGGCAAACAAGGCCGCTTCATCCCCGCCGGTGCCGGCCCGCACTTCCAAAATGACACTGCGGTCATCAGCTTCATCGCGCGGCAATAACAAGACCTGAATGGCATGTTCCAGCACCGGTATTTTTTCCTTGAGAGCCTGGAATTCCTCCGCCGCCATAGCGCGCATTTCAGCGTCCGTATCAGCATCAGCCAAAATCTCTCCCAGATCAGCACCTTCTTCTCGGGCACTATGAAGGGCTTTGATGGCCTCGACGACGGGACCAAGTTCCGAGAATTCCTTGGCCAGGCGCACATAGTCATCAGGGGATACGTCCGTGCCCGCCATTTCGTTCTGAACTTGCTCATGGCGTTCTAATATCTGGTCCAGGGCTGCGTCTAAGCTCAAAGGATTATTCCGTTTACTGATGGATTAAGAGCGATGCGCCCAAGGGATTTTTCATTTCAAGGAGTATCGCTATTCGGCAGCTGGTGCAATGGAAGCAGCCGTCTCGGCCTCTGCTTCACTCTGTGCTTCAATCTCGGCTGCTTTCTTTTCCACAAGTTCCACCAGATGATCAACCATCTTGGGGTTTTCCAGCTTATAGGCCGCCTCGCCATTGAGGTAAACCATGCCAGCCCCTGCCCCGCCGCCGGTAAAGCCGATATCGGTTTCCCGCGCCTCTCCCGGACCGTTCACAACGCAACCAATTACAGAAAGGGTCATGGGTGTAGAAATGTGCGCCAAGGCCTTTTCAAGGGTGCCGACGGTCTCAATGACGTTAAACCCTTGTCGTGCACAGGACGGGCAGGAAATGATGTTCACGCCGCGATGGCGCAAGCCAAGGGATTTGAGAATATCGAACCCGACCTTGATTTCTTCCACCGGTTCAGCGGACAAGGAAACACGGATGCTGTCGCCGATACCGGCCCAAAGCAAAGCCCCAAGACCGATGGAGGATTTTACCGTGCCGGACATGAGCCCGCCTGCTTCGGTAATGCCCAAATGCAGGGGATAGTCGCAAGAATCCGCCAACCCGTGATAGGCGGCAACCGTCAAAAATACATCAGAAGCTTTGACGGAGATTTTGAATTCTGTGAAATCATGATCTTCGAGAATGCGAACATGTTCCAGCGCGCTTTCCACCATCGCTTCGGGGCATGGCTCGCCATATTTCTCAAGAAGGTGCCTTTCAAGGGAGCCCGCGTTAACACCGATGCGAATGGAGCATCCATAATCCTTGGCCGCCTGAATCACATCGCGAACGCGAGATTCATTTCCGATGTTGCCCGGATTGATGCGCAGACATGCGGCGCCTGCTTCGGCGGCCTCAATGGCACGCTTATAGTGAAAATGGATGTCAGCCACGATGGGCACGTAAGCCGCTTTGGTGATTTCTTTGAGCGCCGCAGATGAGGCTTCATCGGGAACGGAGACCCGCACAATGTCAGCGCCAGCTTCTTCCAGCCCGCGGATTTGATCAATGGTCGCGCCCGCATCAGCGGTCAGCGTGTTGGTCATGGATTGCACGGTGATGGGCGCATCGCCGCCGACGGCCACGTTGCCCACATGGATTTGCCGGGACTTGCGGCGCTGGATATCGCGATAGGGTCGAATACTCATAAAACCAATTCACCACACAAAAGAGGCCTGAAAATGCCCAACTGCCTTTAGGTTTGTCTAAAGGCTTCCTGCCTATAGCACAGATGGGGCGCATCTCGCCAATCAGGAAAATGGCGGTATTATTCAGGGTTGTTGGGGTGCATCGGCCAGCAGCACATTGGCGTCCAGGGTCTTGTTGAGCAGGGCCTGGCCCACAGAACCGGCAGGTCCAAGGCTTGAGCCGTCCACGATCATTTCCACGGCTCCGGCGTTGCGGGTCGCCAGGATCAGTCCGTTTTGATTGGGCACCCTAAAACTGTCACCCGGTTGCAGGGTCTCTTCAAACAAGACCGTGCCGTCTTCGCCTTCAATGCGGACCCAGGCATTCCCGCGGGCCCTCAAAATGACCCGTGCATCGTGATTTGCGGATCCAAAGACCTCAGAATCCCGTGCAGCCGTTGAAGCCGCCGGTGTGATTTCTTCTTCAACCGCTTCAGTCGCGGTGGCTTCAGGCTCAGCAGCTGATTCAGCTTCAACGGCTTCCTCAACCAAAGTTTCGGACGGCACATCGGATGCTTCAACAGGCGTATTTTGGGTTTCTGACGCGGCTGGATCTATTGCCGGAATGACTTCCTCGCCCGCCAAAATAGCTTGCGCTTCTTCCGGACTTGGCAGGCCTATGGCCTCTTCCGTTTCTGTTGTCTCTGCGGATGAATCACTAAAAGCCCGTTCATCCGTGGTGGAGAGATACCAGCCGCCCCAAACACCAAGGATCAGCAAGCCGGTCACAACGATAATCGATCCCGTTGGCAGACGCGTATCTTCTTGTAGATCAGGAAACGCCATACCCATTTTCTTGGACTTTTTCGTGCCCTCTTCGGCCTCAGGTTCCGTTGCCGCCATATACTCCAGCTTGAAACGGCGCACGCAGTCTTCTGGATCAAGACCCAAATATTCCGCATAGGCGCGAACGAAACCTACCGCATAGGTCTTGCCCGGCAGTATTTCGAAATGATCATCTTCAATGGCTTTGAGGTGCTTGATATTGATGCGCAGAACGCGGGCGGCCATTTCCAGCTCGTGGCCCTTGCGGGTGCGGTGGGCCTGAAGTTCCAGGCCAACACTGTCAAACTCTGACGGGGGTTCCTGCTCCACAATCTCGGAGATGTGCAGGCGCGATTGACGCGCAGCAAAACGTTCCTGAAGAGGGTTCAGTTGAGAGGCCTGTGACATCTATCCTGTCTTCCCGTCGCCAAGTGCCATTTCGTATGACCCGAGCGTCCCACCAGGGCCCGCCTCCCCCGAGGCTGGACCCGTAATCTCAGTTATTTGTGCCGCTCTGCCCCTCAACGTTGCGACTACATTTTTCATTATTAACCTCAGTATGGTCAAAACGGGACCGGGTTTCAATATGGATGACGCGATCTAGAGCACAATTCCGTTGGATTCAGCAAAGCTGCTTAACTCATCCCGCAAACTATGGTCCGACCGCTCCAAAAGGGTCCCGATAAAGGGCTTCAGCGCTTTTAGGTGCAAGCTACGGACCATCATTTTGACCGATGCCACGTTCGCTGCAGGCACAGAAAGCGATTTTACGCCTAAGCCCAAAAGCACCATGGCTTCCAGGGGACGCCCTGCCGCCTCCCCGCAAATGGTTACCGGCACATTGTGACGATCTGCATGAATGACCACATGGCGGATGAAGGAAAGCACAGCTGGGCTCAAAAAATCATAGCGATCGGCAACCCGCGGGTTGGCGCGATCGGCGGCAAAGAGGAACTGGAGCAGGTCATTGGTGCCAATGGAGAGAAAATCCACCAGGGGCAGCAAGGCATCTAATTGCCAAGCGAGCGACGGCACTTCCAGCATGCAGCCGACCTTTACCGCACTGGGCAGTTTCCGGCCGCGGGATTTGCGCAGCTCAATCTCCTGATCCACCAGAGCCCGGGCGCGGACAAATTCATCCACCTCTGCGACCATGGGAAACATCAGGCGCAGCTCGCGTCCCTCAGCGGCCGCCAACATGGCGCGCACCTGATAGCGCAGCAGTCCCGGCCGATCGAGGGCAATTCGCAGCGCTCGCCACCCCATGGAAGGGTTCTCTTCTTCCGCCGCTTCCAGATAGGGCAGAACCTTGTCGCCGCCCAAATCAAGGGTACGAAAAGTCACCGGATGGGTTCCGGCCTCATCCAATATTTGGGAATAGAGTTCTGTTTGAGCCGTAAGGCGCGGAAAGGTTTGGCTGACCATGAATTGCAGTTCGGTCCGGAACAGGCCGATGCCGTCCGCGCCGGTCTCCATCAGATGCGGCAGATCAAACACAAGGCCCGCGTTCATCATCAGATTGATGCGGCTGCCATCTGCGGTCTCGCTTGCCAAACCACGCAAAGCTGCATGGCGGGCACGGCGTTCCTCGGACAAGTTCAGTTTGGCATTGAAGGCTTTCAGGACATCGGGCTGGGGCCGAATGTGGATCTCGCCGGTCTCCGCATCCACCACAACCTTGTCGCCAATGACAATGCGGTCTTCGATGTCCGGCACACCGCCGATCATCGGAATATTAAGCGCCCGGGCAACGATGGCCACGTGGGAGGCCTCGGTGCCTTCTTCCACAACAATGCCGACCAGCCGATTGCGGTCATAATCCAACAGATCCGCTGGCCCCATGTGACGGGCAAAGAGGATCATCTTTTTTGGCATGCGGGCCTTGGTTCCGGCCTTGCCGGTTAGGTGCCGCAGCAGGCGGTTTGCCAGATCATCCAGATCAGAAAACCGCTCTCGCAAGTATTTGTCCCGGTGGCGCAGCATCTTGGCGCGGGTGTCATTTTGCACCCGTTCCACAGCCGCTTCAGCGGTCAGGCCCGATGTGATCGCTTCGCGCAAACGGCCCAACCAGCCCCGATCATTGGCGAAAAGCCGATAGGTTTCCATCACTTCAAGCGGGGTGCCGGCCAACATGGGATCGTCTTTGCCAAGGGTCAGATTGATGGCATCCCGCATATTCCCAATGGCTTCCTCAAGGCGGGCCATTTCCTTGTCTGCGTCGTCCGCAATCAGCTTGGTGATGCGCACCCGGGGCTCGTGCAATACCGCCGAGCCCGTGGCAAATCCGGGAGACAGGATCTTGCCCGGAACCGAAAGAGGCATGTCTGGGCGGCTGTCGCCATTCGTGCCGCCGCGCATGGCATGGAATTCTGTTGCCGCCAGCATTTCGGCGATGACCATGGCAACCGTTTCCAAAGCCTCTACCGCTTCTTCCGTATAAAGCCGCAGCTCGGCATTCTGCACAACCAGCACGCCGCGAGGGCGGCCACCGCGCAGAACAGGCACGCCGAGAAAGGACTTGAACGGGTCTTCGCCGGTCTCTGGCAGGTAAGCAAATTTGGGGTGAGAAGGCGCGTCGCTCAGGTTCAGCGGCCGGGCGTTTTGCGCCACGGTTCCCACAAGCCCTTGGCCCACAGCAAGGCGTGCATTGTGCACCGCATTGGCGTTAAGACCCATGGTGGCACTGAGTTCCAAGAGATTATCGGTACGCAAAACATAGATGGAGCACACTTCGGCAGACATGTTCTGGCCCACCAGTTCCACAATCCGGTCGAGCCTTGCCTGAGCACCGGCCTTTTTGGCCAGCACTTCTCGCAAAGTTCGAAGAAGGGCGCGGGGTGAGGTGTGGGGCATGTTGATCCTAGGCCGTCTCCAGCCCATAGGCGTCATGTAGTGCCTGCACCGCCCGTTCGGTCTCGTCGGAATTCACCAGCACGCTGATCTTGATCTCGGAAGTGGAAATCACCTGAATGTTGATGTCTTCCTTGGCAAGGGTCTCAAACATTTTCTGGGCAACGCCTGCGTGACTGCGCATGCCGATGCCGACGACGGACACCTTGGCGACGCCCTTCTGGGACAGGAGCTCGCGGGACTTGATCTTTTTGGCTTCCAGCGCCGCAACGGCCCGTTCCAGATCTGCCTTGCCGACGGTGAAAGTCAGATCTGTGACGCGGCCATCTTCGGAGATGTTTTGGACGATCATGTCCACATTGACATTGGCCGCCGCCAAAGCGCCGAAGATTTTCGAGGCAACGCCGGGCTCATCGGCAACGCCCAGAAGCGTGATCTTTGCCTCATCTCGGCTATAGGCGATGCCGCTAACGACTTGTTTTTCCACGATTTCATCCTCCTTGCACACCAAAGTGCCGGGTTCGGGATTGTCAGGGTCAGCAAAACTCAAAAGCACACGAAGAGGCACGCCATGGGCCATGGCCATCTCAACAGACCGGGTCTGAAGCACCTTGGCCCCTTGGGAAGCGAGCTCCAGCATTTCCTCGTAAGAGATCTTTTCCAGCTTGCGCGCGCCCACCACCATGCGGGGGTCGGTGGTATAGACCCCCTTTACATCAGTGTAGATATCACATTCCGCCCCCAGGGCGGCGGCAAGACCTACGGCACTCGTGTCCGATCCGCCCCGGCCAAGCGTGGTGATGCGATCATCGGGACTAATGCCTTGAAAACCGGGGACGACCGCCACTTCGCGGGCTTTCCAGCGTTCCTCGATAGGCCCTTTATGGATCTGGGCAATGCGGGCGCGGGCGTGGTCTTCGGACGTGCGGATGGGGATCTGCCAGCCTGCCCAGGACCGGGCGGGCACACCCATACCTTGAAGAATGATGGCCAAAAGCCCCGTTGTGACTTGTTCCCCGGCGGCGACCACCACGTCATATTCTGCATTATCGACGGGCACACCGCACTCAGCCGTGAGGGCCACAAGGCGGTTGGTCTCTCCCGACATGGCAGAGACGACGACGGCCAGATCATGGCCCGCGTCCCATTCGCGTTTGATGTGGCAGGCAACATGGCGGATGCGGGCAATATCCGCGACCGACGTTCCGCCAAATTTCATCACCAGCCGCGCCACTTTGACCTTAGCCCCTCAATTCGTGCCAATTCGTACCTTTGGTGCTTTGCTGTAGCCACAGAAAGCGCCATATTCGGGGCGAACGCCTGCAAAGCGGCCCCTTGGGCCATGGTTTACGCGGGCCCGGCCCCATTTTGCAATGCAAGAGACGGATAAATGACCAACACGCAAGCGAGGACACGTACGGCATCGGGCTTTACCGTTGATCCGGACGAGGTGGAGAAGTTCTCCAAGATTGCTGCAGAATGGTGGGATACGTCCGGCAATTTCGCCCCCTTGCATCAATTGAACCCGGTGCGACTGGCCTATATTCGCACACAGGTCATTGAGCATTTCGCCGTGGATCCCAAGAAACGCAAAGCTCTTGAAGGGCTGAGCCTGGTGGATATCGGCTGCGGCGGCGGCCTGTTGTCCGAGCCCATGGCCCGCATGGGGGCCGCTGTGACGGCCGTTGATGCGTCCGAACCCAATATCAAGACCGCAAGTGTTCATGCCGCCGAAGGGGGATTGGACATCACCTTCCGCCATGGCACGGCAGAAGACCTTGTGGCGGAGGGCGCAAGCTTTGGCATCGTCCTGAACATGGAAGTGGTTGAGCATGTGGCCGACGTACCAGCCTTTTTGGAAGCTGCCGCCGCCCTTGTTGCGCCGGGGGGCCTGATGATCATGGCGACCCTCAACCGCACGGCCAAGGCCTTTGCCCTTGCCGTGGTCGGCGCTGAATACGTGCTGGGCTGGGTGCCAAAGGGCACGCATGACCACAAG
>Ga0316202_10001669_pt1 | contig 16508 bp, 22 predicted proteins | sample 3monrhotite_MG_FD_204934 | JGI IMG/M metagenome (GOLD analysis project Ga0316202, IMG submission 204934) | Microbial mat bacterial communities from mineral coupon in-situ incubated in ocean water Damariscotta River, Maine, United States -... | ecosystem: Environmental > Aquatic > Marine >... | reverse complement strand
TATCAAATGAGAACTTACAACTGTTTGATAAGGCTAGACAACTTGCAGATGAAAGCACAGGCTTTCCATCATTCGCACACGGACAGACAGGTGTACAAGGTGTAGGTAGAACTGCATCAGGTATATCCATGCTTATGAACGCAGCGGCAGGTAGTATTAAGACTGTCATCAAGAATGTAGACGATTATTTACTCAAGCCATTAGGCGAGGGCATGTTTCGTTTTAATATGCAGTTTAACTTTGACAAAGATATTAAAGGTGACTTAGAAGTACAGGCTAGAGGTACAGAAAGTCTTATGGCTAACGAAGTACGTAGTCAGAGACTAATGTCCTTCCTACAAGTAGCATCTAATCCTGCATTAGCTCCGTTTGCTAAGTTCCCATACATTATTAGAGAGATAGCTAAGTCTATGGAACTAGACCCTGAAAAGGTAACTAATAACATGGATGAAGCAGCAGTACAAGCAGAGATATTAAAAGGTATGCAGGGTGAACAACCACAACAAGAACAACCTCCACAAGCAGGTCAACCACCTGTAGGTGCTAACCCATTAGACCCCACAGGAGCAGGTGGTGGTAATATAGGTACAGGACAAGCTCCTATACCAAATGAACAAGGATTTTCAGGAAATGATGGACAAGCAGGTGCTGCAGCAAATCAAGCCGCTAGTGAACAACCTCAAGCTAATGAACAGCTTCAATGATTACATTGATGAATTAGTGAAGCAACAACATAAGATACTAGAACAGTCTAGTGATACAACTACTCTACATAGGTCTCAAGGAGCAATAGCTACTTTGAATAAATTAAAACACTTAAGGGATGAAGTAAATGGCATTAAGTAAACAAATGGAAATGTTTGAAGATGGTGGTCTCAAAGATGAAGGTGGTATGACTGATGAAGTATCAGGAAACGATGTACCATCAGGCTCTACACGAGAAGAAGTGAGAGATGACATACCTGCACAGCTAAGTGAAGGAGAGTTTGTATTTCCTGCTGACGTAGTGAGATTCATAGGTCTTGAGAAGTTAATGCAATTACGACAAGAAGCTAAACAAGGACTGAAGCAAATGGAAGCTATGGGTCAGATGGGTAATTCAGATGAAGCCACCATGCCAGATGATTTACCTTTTGATGAAACAGACCTTGACATGGAAGACGAATTAGAGTATAATAGAGGTGGAGTAGTTGAAGCAGCTAATGGTACATATGTAGCACCTACTGTACCTACAGGCAGTCAACCACTAGGAACAAATCCAATGGGCAATCCTATGGGAGTACCACAACAAGTAGCAGATGGAGTATCAGGCAGTACGCAGGGAACACCTTATGTGCCTAATGTAGGTAAAATGTATGGAGCAGGAGCAACACCATATGCACCTGTAAGCTACAATCAATTATTAGGACCTAGTGCAGGTGGAGCACCTACGACAGAAACCGTTAGATACTTTAATGCAGCAACAGGTCAGACACGTATGATACCACATCTAGTAAACGCAGATGGCTCAAGAGGTGCAACATTATATCCTGTACCTGAAGGTTTTGTCATACAAGAAGAAGCACCTAAAGAAGAAGCTAAGAAGACACAAGTGCAATCAGCTAAAGTAGCACCTGTAGAATCAGGAGATGGTGGCGATGGTGGTGCAGGTGGTGGTGCAGTAGACCTTGCAGGAGACCCTTTAAGTTATAGCAGTGTGTTTAGCATGGATGCTTTAGATAAACAAATGGCTAAAATAGGTGCAATGCAACTTAGTACCCTTGGTAAAGCAGGAGTATTTCAAGGAATTAGTAGTGCCGCAACAGGAAATCCTGAACGAAATCAAATGAAATTAGGTGCTCTTACACCTCTTTTCACATCTCTTAAAACTCAACTAGGAATTAAAGGTCAGGATTTAGGCAAATTAAAAGGTAAAACACCTGAAGAAATTGCAAAAATTAGAGGAGTAGTTGCTGCTGATATTGAAAGAGTAACTGCTGCTGTAGACAGATTAACTACTAATATAACATTTTCTAAAGATAAAAACGGAAATACAATTAGCACAGAATCTAATAAAAGCACAAAAGATACTATAGCTGACGTTAACGCTATGGCAAAACAATATGGATTAGATGAGATTAGTACAAAAACTAATGTTAATCTAGGTTCTAAAATAGGTCAAAAGATAGCTGAAATAAATCAAGCTATTAAAGAGCAACCTACCTATAGTGAAGACCCAAGCGACACCATAGAAAGCAGAGACCCAACAGCAGGTGATGTTTATAGTGATGAAACTCAAACAACAACTGCTGCAGAACAAGCTGCGAATCAAGCCGCTGCAAAATCTTTTATAGATAGTGGAAATGATTCTGATAACAACCAATCAAGTAGCACTAGTGGTGGTGGCTACAGTGATTCTGATTTTAGTGGTTTTTACAATCAAGGTGGACTAGCAGGTAAAAAGAAACCTAAACCTAAAACAAAGAAGATGAAGCGAGGTGGGTTAGCTTCACGTTAATAACCCACAATAAAAGGCTACTTATCCCCCAACAATAATTGGCTACGATAACCCCCAAGGAGAAGACAAATGGCTGAAGAAGCTACAAAAGACATGGTGCAAGATGCTACACCTAAAAAAGCAATGTTTATGAATAGACCTTATTCTCAGGAAGAAAGAGTAAAGCGAGATGAAGAAGAACTTGCAAGGCTCGTTGAGGAGCAAAAAGGTACAGAAAAGACTAGCGAGGAGGAAACTCCTAGTGAAGAAGAACCGACTAACGCTGAAGAGAAAACTTTTAAAAAGAGATATGGCGATTTAAGAAGGCATACTCAAGAGAAAGAGAAGCAGTTTCAAAAACAGCTAGATGAAATGAAAGAGCAACTAGCTAAAGCAACTAAGAAAGAAATGAAGTTGCCTAAGTCTGATGAGGACATAGAAGCATGGGCAACAGAGTACCCAGACGTAGCTAAGATTGTTGAAACTATTGCTATGAAGAAAGCAAGAGAGCAATCACTTGAGCTAGAAAGTAGAATACAGAAGATAGATGAAATGTCTGTTGAAGCTAAGAAAGAGAAAGCTGAAGCAGAACTAATGAAACTTCATCCTGACTTTAATGATATTAGAGATAGTGATGAGTTCCACGATTGGGCAGATGAACAGCCAAAATGGGTACAGGATGCACTTTATGAAAACGACAATGATGCTAGGTCAGCAGCAAGAGCTATTGACTTATACAAAGCCGATAAGGGAATCGGTAAGGAAACTAAGACAAAGAGTAATAAGAGTGCTGCTATGGAAGTTGGCACGAAGTCTACAAAGACTAAAGTTGATACTACAGAAGCAGGTAAAAAGATACTTGAGTCACAAGTTCAAAAAATGTCCTCTGCACAGTATGAAAAACAGGCTGACACAATAATGGAAGCTATTAGGTCAGGCAACTTTGTATATGATGTATCAGGTTCAGCTAGATAAATAAAAAATAATGTTGACAAACAAGAATTTATGTATATAACTATACATAACTAGAAGTGTAACATAACCCTATAATTGCTACTTATATATTTTAAGAGGTTTTTTTATATAGGTGGGGTATTCCTTTATAGACACTTATGTTACACTTTAAACTACACTTTAGAGATTACCCAATTATGTGAGCCTACACAGGAATCGCTATCCTACGTACAACCTCAACGCATGAATGGTCCTTATAAAGTAAATGACTAAAACTATATAGTACACATTCCGTGTACATTTGATAAATGTTTAAGGAGATTAAAATGGCATTTTCAGCAGCAGCTGGTTATGGTAATCTACCTAACGGTAATTTTAGTCCTATTATTTACAGCAAACAGGTGCAACTTGCGTTCCGTAAGTCATCTATCGTTGATGCAATCACTAATAATGATTACTTCGGTGAGATTGCTAATATGGGCGATTCCGTTAAGGTTATCAAAGAACCAGAAATAACAGTTAAGGCATATGAGAGAGGAACTACTATTACTCCTCAAGACCTTGATGACGAAGAATTTTCACTTAATATTGACAAAGCTAATTACTTTGCATTTAAAGTGGATGATATTGAGGAAGCTCATTCACACGTTAACTTTCAACAGTTAGCATCTGATAGAGCAGCCTATAGACTAGCCGACCAATTTGACCAAGATGTACTTGGTTATATGTCAGGTTACAAGCAATCATCTATACATGGTGCTCCAGACACAGCTAATACAACTACTAATGGTAGTGTAGCTGTTTCAACAGCCGGTTCTGACGAACTCTTATCTTCAATGAAAATTGATGCTGAAGACTTCGGTGGTTCTGCTGGAGATGCTGTAGCTATCTTACCAAGAACAGGTGGAGCTACTACTGCTGCTCCTGCTAATGGAGATAGAAACCCATTGACAGTGATTGCTAGAATGTCAAGACTACTAGACCAACAGAATGTTGATACTAACGGAAGATGGTTAGTGTTAGACCCTGTATTTATTGAAGTACTAAAGGATGAGGACACAAGATTGTTTGATGCAGACTTTGGTGGTTCAGGACTACAGAATGGTTTAGTTCTTAATAATCTACATGGATTTAAAGTGTATCAGTCAAATAACCTTCCAAGTTTAGGAACAGGACCATCTAATACAGGTGCGAACAGTTCTACAAACTTTGGTATTATTGTTGCTGGTCACTCTTCATCAATAGCTACTGCCGAGCAAATCAACAAGACAGAGACTTATAGAGACCCTGATTCTTTTGCTGATATTGTTCGTGGTATGCATTTATATGGTAGAAAGATTCTTCGCCCTGAAGCAATCTGTACTGCCGCTTACCACTTAGCATAGGGAGATTGAATTATGGCGAATATTACTGCTGTTCTTAAAGCCGCTTCTGGCAACTCCCAGAGAGGTCGTAATGTATATTACATGGATAATGTTATTGACTTAACTGCTAATAGCATTAACCCAAACGGTGATACCATTCAAGCTATCACAGTTCCAGCTAATACTCTTGTTGTAGCTGCAGGTCTTCAGGTTGTAGAAAGTGCAACTCAGAATACTGGCACAGATGCAACAGCATCACTTGGTTTCACAGGTGGTGACGTTGATGAGTTTGTTGCAACTTTTGATATTGACGGTGCTGCCGATGGTGCTTATGCTCCTCAGATTGCAATCACAGGTTTGACTGCTTCTACTTCTGCTGACACTATTGACGTGTTATTAGCAGGTGGTGGTGCATCATTTACTGCTGGTAAAATACGTGTGTATGCAATGATGATGGATATAAGCGACCAAGGTGACATGTCTGCTGACGAAGTTGACAGAGACACTTTAGCTTAAATCATATATAAGGGAGCAGGGCAACTTGCTCTCTTATCTTTATAGGAATTATTATGGCAGAAACTTACCTAACACTAACAAATAAAGTAATAGCAAGGTTGAATGAGGTTGCATTAACTTCAGCGACCTTTTCTAGTGCTAGGGGTATACAAGTTCAATGCCAAAACGCTGTTAATGAATCTATACGTTTTATTAATCAGCGAGAGTTTAACTACCCATTTAACCATGCGACTGCTACTCAGACACTGACAGCAGGTGTGGTTAGGTATAGTTTACCTGCTTCTACTAAGACAGTAGACTACAATACATTTAGAATAGTCAAAGATAGTGACTTAGGAAATAGTGGGTATAAATTAGGATTACTTGATTACAATGACTACATAAATAGAGTTGTAAATCAAGAAGATGAAATAGAAAGTACCACTACTAGTACAACACATACAGATAGTGTTACAACTATAACTGTTGTAAGTACTACAGGATTTGATAGTGCAGGTACTATAGTTATAGGTAATGAAACAATTACTTACACAGGAATAACTAGTACAACATTTACAGGGTGTACAAGAGGTGCAGCAAGTACTACGGCAGCTTCAATACTTAGTGGTGTCACGGTAGCACAATTTAATAGAGGTGGTGTTCCTGAATATGTAGTAAGAACACCTGACAATAACTATCTACTATATCCATACCCTAATAAATCATATGCAATAAAGTTTGACTACTATACATTTCCTACTGACTTGTCAGCACACGGAGATACCACAACTATACCTGATAGATTCGCACCTGTGATTGTAGATGGTGCTACAGCATTTGTATATCAGTATAGAGGTGAAACACAACAGTACCAACTTAATATGCAAAGATTTGAGCAAGGCATTAAAAATATGCAGACATTACTTGTCAATAAGTTTTCTTATCTACGTTCAACATTTATACCTAGAACAGGAGTATATAACTCAGGTAGTGTAGATATTAGGGCGTTATAATGGCAGACCAATCTCAAACAGTACCTTCATCATTTACTTGTGAAGGTGGGTTAGTACTAAACAAATCTACCTTTATGATGCAACCGGGTGAAGCATTAGAGTTAGAGAACTTTGAGCCTGACATAACAGGTGGCTACAGAAGAATAAATGGATACTCTAAGTATGTAACAGCAGTTGTGCCACAGACAGCATCTGCTACAGAAAAAGTACTTATGGTTGCAACCTTTGGTAATGTCGTGTTAGCTGCTAGAGGTACTAGTATATATAGTGCAACTCCGGGTGGTTCATCGTGGACTAGCAGAGACAGTGGCAGAACAGGTGCTTTAAAGTATAGGTTTGAGAGATATAACTATGATAACACAGATAAGATTATAGTTGTTGATGGTGCTAATGCACCGACTATATTTAACTCTTCCTTAGCAGCTTCAGATGTTTCAGAATCTGCTGTTGCAGGTGCTAAACACGTAGCATCATTTAGAGACCACATGTTTTATTCAGGCATGTCAGGTACTCCACAGGAATTAGTATTTAGTAAGCCATTTGATGAAGATAACTTCTCTAGTGGTTCAGGTTCAGGTAGTATCAAAGTTGATGATACCATAACAGGCATCAAGGTTTTCCGTGATAACTTGTTTATCTTTTGTGAAAATAGAATATTTAAATTAGCAGGTTCGTCTGTATCTGACTTCGCAATAACAGACATAACAAGAGACATAGGATGTATCAACGGTGATACAATCCAAGAATTTGCAGGTGACCTTATATTCTTAGGTCCTGATGGTTTAAGAACCATTGCAGGTACAGCAAGAATTGGTGACGTGGAATTGGGTACTATAAGCTCTAACGTGCAGTCTATATTTAATGAAAACATAGCTAGTGCATCAGAGTTTGACAGTATAGTAATACCAGATAAGACACAATACAGAATATTCTTTACTAAAAGTGGTACTCTAGATAATCAAACTAAAGGTATCATATGTTCACTTAGAGGACAGAAGTTTGAGTTTGCAGAGATTAGAGGAATAAAACCTGCTAGTACTGACCACTTCGTAGATGATGGAGATGTTATTGTTTTACATGGTGGGTATGCAGATGGTTTTATATATAGGCAAGAAGTAGGCAATACATTTAATGGTGTTAATATAGCAGGTAAATATAGAAGTCCTGACTTAACATTTAATGACCCCGGAATAAGAAAACATATGCAAAGGGTTATTATAAACTATAAGCCTGAAGCAGCAATAGATGCAGACTTATTTTTAAGATATGACTACGAGGATAAAGATGCACCAAGACCTGCAGCATATCCACTAGATTCAGAAGATGTTGTTGCTATATATGGTACATCAGTTTATGGAATACCTACATATGGTGGAGCATCACAACCTTTAGTTAGACAAGCAGTAGAAGGTTCAGGATTTGCTGTTGCTTTAAGAGTTACGGATGGCACAGGAAGTGCTCCATACTCACTTAAAGGTTTTCAATTAGAATATCAACTAGGAGCTAGACGTTAATGGGAGCTACATACACAAGACAGTCCTCTTACGCAGATGGAGACGTAATAACTGCTGCTCATACCAATGATGAGTTTAATCAGATATTAGCTGCCTTTGCATCAGGCACAGGACATACACACGATGGTACAACTGCTGAAGGTGGACCTATTACTAGCCTACTAGGTAATACACTTAGTTTTGGTGATGGTTCAACAGATGCAGACATAGTCATTACATTTAATGCAAATGGTAATGATGGTGTAATGAAATGGATGGAAGACGAGGATTATTTTGAATTTAGTGATGACATACTTATTGCTTCTTCAGAGAAGCTACAATTCAGAGACACAGCAATATACATCAATTCAAGTACCGATGGACAACTTGACATTGTCGCAGACACAGAAGTACAAATAGCTGCCACAACTATTGACATAAATGGTAATGCTGACGTATCAGGAACACTTACCTATGGCAGTTTATCTGACGGTACAATAACAGTTACAGCTTTTGCTGATGAAGATGACATGTCTTCTAATAGTAATACTCTAGTGCCTACACAGCAGTCTGTAAAGGCATACGTAGATGCTACAGTAACTGCACAAGACTTAGATTTTCAAGCAGACAGTGGTGGTGCATTAAACATAGACTTAGATAGTGAGACACTTACACTCACAGGTGGTACAGGAATTGACACAAGTGGTAGTGGTAATGCTGTTACCTTTGCAATAGATTCTACTGTAGCTACACTTACAGGTTCGCAGTCACTTACCAACAAAACAATAGATGTTGATAACAACACTGTATCTAACATTGAAGTTGACAATCTTAAATCAGGGGTGTTAGACACAGACTTAGCTTCTGTATCAAGTAGTGATGACACAGTTGCTTCTGCAAAAGCTATTAAGGCTTATGTGGATGCACAAGTTACTGCACAAGATTTAGACTTTCAGGGTGATTCAGGTGGAGCATTAAGCATTGACCTAGACAGTGAAACCTTAGACATTGCAGGTGGCACAGGTATTGACACTTCAGGTTCAAGTAATACACTTACTGTAGCCATTGACAGTACAGTTGCTACACTAGCAGGTTCACAAACACTTACAAACAAAGCTATTGATGCAGACAATAATACAATATCCAACATTGAGGTAGATAACTTAAAAGCATCTGCTGTTGTAATTGAATCAGAAGGTATTGGCTCTAATGATAATGACACAACTATACCTACTTCAGCAGCTGTTAAGGATTATGTAGATACACAAATTACTGCTGAAGATTTAGATATAACAACAGATAGTGGCACAATAGCTATTGACTTAGACGGTGAGACTTTAACTGTCTCAGGTGGAGAAGGCATAGATACTTCTGCTACAGGTAATGCTATCACTATAGCAGGTGAAGATGCTTCAACAAGTAACAAGGGTGTTGCTTCTTTTAGTTCTGATAACTTTTCTGTATCAAGTGGTGCAGTAACAATTAAAGATGGTGGTGTTGTAACTGCTGAATTAGCTGCCGATGCTGTAACAGGTGCGAAGATAGCAGATGATGCTATAGATTCTGAACACTATACAGATGGCTCTATTGACACTGCACACATAGCTGATTCACAAATAACTTTAGCTAAGATGGCTGCTAACTCAGTTGATAGTGACCAATATGTAGATGGCTCTGTTGACAATGAACATTTAGCAGGTTCTATTGCAGATAGTAAACTTAGTACAATATCAACAGCTAACAAAATATCACTGACTGCATTGGACATAGATGGTGGTACAGATATAGGTGAAGCAGTTGCCGATGCAGACTTGTTTATTGTTGATAATGGTGCAGGTGGTACAAATAGAAAAGTAACAGCTTCTGCACTTAAAACATATGCAGGAGGAAGCTCGGCAAGTAAAGGCTTTGCAACAGCTATGGCAATAGCATTATAATCAGATTTTACTTGACAAATAAAGCAAAACCGAGTATAATTATATAAAAGGAAAAAGAAATGGCACAAGACTTTGAAAGAACCCTTACAGCTAACATAGATACTGCTCTTGCAGATATAAGGGCAACATCAGATAGTGATGATGCAATAGTTGGTATAAGGATGGCTAACATACACACCTCACAGATAACTGTAGACGTAGCTATTACTGACAATAGTAATAACGTAACAGCTTACCTAATTAAATCTGCACCTATACCTGTTGGTGGTGCATTAGAGTTAATAGATGGTGGTTCAAAGATAATACTACAATCAGGTGATAAACTAAGAGCAAAGTCAAGTGTAACAAATTCACTTGATGTTGTTGTCTCAGCAGTTGATACTATTAGTGAATAGGAGATAGAATGGCATACTTAGGAAATGTAGTACCTGCTAACTTCCAAGCACCACCTGCTGTTGTAAGATTTAATGGTGATGGTTCTGATACAACCTTTGCACTTGGAAGAACAATAGGTTCAGTACAAGAGATACTTGTAAGTGTTGATGGTGTTGTGCAAGATAGTGCAGCTTACACTGTACCTGATGGCTCTACGTTAACATTTAGTGCAGCACCTTCAAGTGGTACAGGCAATATCTTTGTATACTTTCTTGAGTTATCAGCAGGAACAATTACACCTGCAGCAGAGAACAAAGGTAATTTTAAAGCAGGTGGTTTGTTTAGAACAAATGCACAGAACCTAACGGCTAATACAACAATACTAGCCACAGAAAATGCACAAGTTACTGGAACATTTACAGTAGATAGTGGCGTTACATTGACTGTCAATAGTGGTGGAAGGTTGGTGGTATCGTGAGTACATTAAAAGTAGACAACATAACAGGTCGTGGTAGCACAGGTTTTACTGGCTCTGTTAAAAGTGAAGGTGGTAATACTACTACGGATTTACAACAAGGGTTGGCAAAGGTTTGGGTGAACTTTGATGGTACTGGAACTATTGCGGCTCGTGATTCACTTAATTTGAGCAGTTTAACAGACATTGACACTGGTAGATACCAAATAAATATATCGTCTGTTTTTGGTAACAATGACTATGCACCTAGTTTCACTTGTGGATTTGAACAAACTGCTTTTGGTAGAATTGTTTGTTATGATGGTGCATTTACTACATCTGTTATTCTCATAAGGACTAGCCTGACAACTACTACTGAAGATATGCCAGTTATAACAGGTAACACTCACGGAGACTTAGCATGAGTACAGTAATCCTAGACACAATCACAGGCAAGTCCACTGCAACAACCATAACCATTGGCTCAACACCTGTAGTTAGTGCAAGTGCAAACTCTATGACTATTAGAGGTGAGGGTACTGCACAGACAAGTATTCAGCAAGGGTTGGCTAAAGTATGGATTAATATGGATGGTACTGGCACTATTGCTACTAGAGATAGTTTTAATATCGCAAGTATTACGGATAATGCAACAGGTGTGCATCAGAATAATAGCACTAACGCTTTAGCATCTGATAATTTTACTTGCGTTTACAATACAGGTAATGGTTCTGGAGCATCTAATGATGCTACAAATCCCGGCACTGGAGCTTCAGCAAGTCATCCAAACACAGCATCACAAGCAGTTTTTGAAACTTTTGATGAAAATGGAAGCAATGTGGACAGAGAATATGTTGGTGGTAGTTGGCATGGAGATTTAGCATAATGGCAAACGGAACAATAGCATTTGATACATTACAGACAAGTGGACAGATAACAGGCACAGCTAAGTCTGTGGATACAGATTACTTGGCAAATGGTGTAAATAAAGTTTGGGTAAACTTTAATGGTACAGGCACTATTGCTGTTAAAGACAGTTTTAATGTTTCTGGCATAACAGATGATGGAACAGGCAATTATACAATTACAATAGCAAATGACATGGTTAATGCTTTTTACTGTTCAAATCTAACATCTCAAGCAGGTGCAACAGCTTATGGATTTAGCACAGGTAATAACACTCAGACAGCATCAGCTTTGACAGGCATATTCACTATTCAACATGGTGGTTCTACGCAAGATGTTAGTCATTTATCTGCAAGTATTAACGGAGACTTAGCATGACAATAGAAACACCAGAATTTCAAGGCACACATCTTTGGGATAGATTGTGTTGGGCAAAAGAAAAGCTAGAGCCTTACAGAACAGAATACTGTGTCGTATGGGAAGACCCAGAGACACCTGATGAACCTGCAAAGATTACACATCCTGACCCTAATTGGATGGCTTGTGCATTAAAGGGTGGCATACTTCCACCTGTAGAAGCCTATTGGGAACTCAAGAAGGATGAAGAAAAGCCTGACTTTGTAAAGCATACAAGAGGTTACTTGTTACACAACACTAAACCTATTGAAGCTATGACAGAAGAAAGAGCAATAGAATATCTTATTATGAAGGACCTACCGAGACATGTATGGCAAGACTACGACAAAGCCAACAAACCTCGTATGCTCATTTGTACTAAGTCACAGTTACCAAGCACTAGAGTGTGGCGAAATGCTTGGAAGATTAATGAAGACATAAACACCACGCATAATGAAGAAGCTGCTTAAAGGAGAAACCAATGGCAACAACTAACATCGTAGACAAAGATGGTAACAGTATATCTGCTTCAGATGCTACTGTTCCTTCAGACAGGCACTTCAGAGGTGCATGGTCATTATCAGGTACAACCATAACAGAAGATTTGGCTGTAGCTAAAACTATATTCAAGGATAAAGTAAGGGAAGTAAGAGGTCCTTTATTAGAAGCTGAAGATGTAGTTTATATGAAAGCAATGGAAGCTGATGATTCATCTGCTAAAGCTGCAAGTGTAACTAAGAAGACTAACCTTAGAAATGCTCCTGCTGCAAGTGCAATCACAAATGCTTCAAGTATATCTGCATTAAAAGCAGCTTGGGATGCTGACTTATTAGGCGATAGTCCATACGCATAGGGAGTAGTTAATGGCTTTAACGCAAATAACTGGAAGTGGCATTAGTGGTGTAACAGTCGGTAATTTCATTACTATGGCACAGCAATGGAGATTAACTACTACTACAAATGAAGGTACAAATGCAGACGTTACTTCAAATTGGGAAGTAAATGATGCAGGTGGTTATAGTGGTATAGGAACAGGGTTAACTGAAAGTTCTGGTATTTTTAGTTTTCCTTCTACTGGTATATATTTAATAAATTTTAATGCTCGTATAGTAATAGCTGATTCTGATGACGTTGCATCACTTGAGTTTAAAGTTACTTTAAATAATTCTTCTTATACAGCAGTAGCTATAGCATCAAATGGCAATAGTGGTGGTGGTGGCAATATTAATGCAAGTTCTAATAGTTTTATTTTTGATGTAACAAACATATCAACTCATAAGTTTAAATTTAGCACATCAAGTTTTGCAAGTAGTACAGCTTTAAAGGGTGATAGCACATCACAAGAAACTGGTTTTACAGTAATCAGATTAGGAAGTACATAATGGCATATATAGGCAAATCCCCTTCACAGGGACTACGTAACAGATTCCAATATCAAGCAACTGCAGGGCAGACTAGCTTCAGTGGTTCTGATGCAAACTCATTGACACTTACCTACACAGATAGTTTGTACCTAGACGTATATCAGAATGGTATATTGCTTGTTCCGGGAGATGACTACACAGCAACAACAGGTACAACTGTGGTGCTTGTACAGGGTGCATCACTTAATGACATCATTGAGATGGTAGCCTATGATGTGTTCTCTGTTAACGAGACATACACTAAGACTGAATCAGACAATAGATACCCATTCAAAGGTAACAACTCAATCATCAGATTAAATGGACAGACAATAAGTGCAGACATTACAATAGATAGTGATGAGAATGGTGCAAGTGCAGGTCCTATAACACAGAACGCTACAGTTACTGTTAATGGATATTGGAGTATAGTATGAGTTCACAATTAAATGTAGACACCATTGTAGATAAAGCAGGGTCAGGTGGCACGAACGTAAAGATAGCGAATACGTCTGTCACTGTCGCTGAAGGTGGTAGTGGTACAACAAACACTGTGCAAGGGTTGGCAAAGAGTTGGGTTACTCACGATGCTTCTGCTTCAACAGATGACAGTTTTAATACTTCAAGCGTTACAGATTCAGGTACAGGACACTACGGTTTAAATTTCACAAGTAATATGGCTAATGCTCATTACATCGGAAGTGGCTCTAATCTAGGCTCTAGTTCTAGCTTTGCAACTGCTATGACTTCAGATGGTGCTGTTCCAACAACAGGAAGAATGGACTACCACTTTAGAAATTTTGGTACAGCAAACGCAACAGACCAAGCTTTCAATAGAACTATGACACACGGAGACCTAGCATAATGGCATCACAATTAAAAGTAGATACACTCACAGGTGTAACCACAGCAGGTAGCATAGACGTTACAGGTGAAGGCAATAGTACAACAACTAATCTGCAACAAGGGTTAGCGAAGTCTTGGCTTAACTTTAATGGAACAGGAACTATAGCTTCTCGTGATAGCTTTAATCACAGCAGTTTATCAGATGAAGGAACAGGTAGTTATACAGTTACTATGGCTAGTGCTATGGGCAATGTAAATTATTCTTTTGGTGGTGGTTGTGCAACAGACCAATCTGGTGATGGTGTTAGAGTAATTATGTTTGGTTTTGATGTAGATTCAGGCTCACTTCACCCTAATTTTACTACTACATCTTATACCATAAACGGAATTTATGCTAATTCAGGGGGAGATGAGTATGATATTCCTTTTATAGGAACACAAGTATTTGGAGACCTCGCATAATGGCTAGTATATTAAGAGTAAACACATTAACAGATGCAAGTAGTAATAATTCTACTGCAATGAGTACAATTAATCAGGGTACAGCAAAGGCTTGGGTAAACTTTAATGGTTCTGGAACTATAGCAGCTCGTGATAGCTTTAATAATGCTTCAATTACAGATAACGCAATTGGTGATTATACAGTAACAATTACTTCAGCAATGGCAAATGTAAACTATGCTCATGTTGGAACAGCAGGGCAAGGTAATACGGCTTTAGTTAATCTTAGTCAATGTTTTAATATAGCAAATCCAACAACAACGGTTTCAAGGTATCAAACGGCATATGTAAATGGCACTATGTTAGATGCAACAAGCGTTAATGTGGCACTTCACGGAGATTTAGCATGACCAAAGCAGCAGAATTAGCAAAGATGGGTGAAGTCCTAACCAATAGTCAGATTGGTGGGCGAAGAAATATTATCATAAATGGTGCAATGCAAGTGGCACAGAGGGGTGACGTTACAGGCATAACAGGTGAATCATATGGTGGACCTGATAGATTTGAATTAACTGCATCAAATATTGGCACATTTACAGTTTCTCAAAGTTCTACTGCACCTACAGGTTTTAAAAATTCATATAAGGTAGACTGCACAACAGCCGATGCATCTCTTGGTTCTGAAGATTTGTTGAGGGTAGCATACAGAATTGAAGGTCAAGACTTACAACAACTTGCATATGGAACATCAAGTGCAAATACCATAACTCTATCTTTTTATGTTAGGTCAAATAAGACAGGAACTTATAACATACAGTTTCAACAAGCAGACAACTCTTCTAAACAAGCAGTTGTGTCCTACACAATTAGTAGTGCAAACACTTGGGAGTTTAAAACCATAACTGTACAAGGTGACACATCAGGTGTTATTAATGATGATAACGGAGAGGGTTTGATTTTGTTTTGGGTACTTGGAGCAGGTTCACTCTTTACAAGTGGTAGCGAGAGGTCAACGTACACAGCATTTAGTAATGGTGATGTTGCTCCTACTCAAACAGTAAACTTAGCAGATAACACAGCAAATGAATGGATGATAACTGGAGTCCAAATGGAAGTAGGCGAACAAGCCACACCATTTGAGCATGCTTCTTCATTTGGGGAACAACTAAGTTTGTGTCAGAGGTATTATTATCAAAGTGCAGAAGATATAACAGGTCAGCTTGATGGTGGTAGTTGGCATGGTCATTCTATAAATACTACAGAATGTTTTGGAAGTGGTAATTGTTTTTCTGGTTACATGAGAGCCACACCTACTGTTGTAATATTAGATTCAAGTGGTGCTACTACAGGAGCTTCACTGCTTGGAACAGGTAATACAACTGGAATTGTAGCTTCTCTTATATCTAATAGTGGCTTTGCTAAAATAAGTAAATCAAGTGGATTAACTGCTGATAGAGAATATCAATGTCATTTTACGGCAGATGCAGAGTTGTAGGAGATAATTAATGGTTATAGAAAATGCTCAATATATTAAAGGTATTGCTACTAATACCAATGAAGTAATTAAATGCAGTATAGATGGAGTGACAGTATCTGTACCACTAGACCCTGCAAACAGACACTACCAAGAAATTCAAAAATGGGTAGCTGAAGGCAACACAATAGCTGAAGCAGATTAAGGATGAAAATGAGTATGCAACCTGAACTAAAAGTACAACTAGAATTAGATGCCCACGAGAAAGAATGTGCTATCAGATATCAGATGGTTAATGACAAGTTAGAAGGCTTAGACAAAAGAATGTGGCGAATAGAAGCTATGTCTATGGTGGGAACTTTAGGTGTAGTAGCTTTGGTTGTCGCAATAGTAATGAAATAGGATAAGAATACATGGCAATGTTTAAAGGCTTTAAGCCACAAGGATTACAGAAGATAGCTAGTAGAATGGGATATGCAGG
>Ga0316202_10001668_pt1 | contig 16510 bp, 17 predicted proteins | sample 3monrhotite_MG_FD_204934 | JGI IMG/M metagenome (GOLD analysis project Ga0316202, IMG submission 204934) | Microbial mat bacterial communities from mineral coupon in-situ incubated in ocean water Damariscotta River, Maine, United States -... | ecosystem: Environmental > Aquatic > Marine >... | reverse complement strand
TTTTGAAAATATAATAAAACTATTTAAAACAAACGATTAGTATGTTTTTATAAAGCTGGCGTAATTAATGAATACATTTGCTTAGTACAAAATATTAATTAAAGAAGTGAGGATGTTGTAATGGGTATTTTTTCTAGATTTACAGATATAATTAATTCTAATATCAATAGTATATTAGATAAAGCAGAAGATCCTGCAAAAATGGTACGTTTAATTATTCAAGAAATGGAAGACACTTTAGTTGAAGTGCGTTCAACTTCGGCTAAAACACTTGCGGAGAAAAAAGATCTTGCTCGTCAAGTTACACGTAGCGAACAAGATGCATTAGCATGGCAAGAAAAAGCAGAGTTAGCATTAAGTAAGAATAGAGAAGATTTAGCAAGAGCGGCATTGCTTGAAAAGAAAAAATGTAATGAAAATGCTTCATCTATAACGGAAGAATTAGTTAATATTGATGTTCATATCGCTAAACTACAAAGCGAAGTGTTGCAATTACAAGATAAATTAGCGGATGCGAAAACTCGTCAAAAATCTATTTTATTACGTGAAAAAACAGCAACATCAAGATTAAAAGTTAAGCGTAATATTCAAAGTGATAAAGTAAATGATGCTTTAAGCAGGTTTGACAGTTACGAACGTAAAATTGATGGTATTGAAGCACAAGTTGATGCTTACGATATGGGTAGTAAATCGTTAGCTGATGAAATTGCTGAACTTGCGGAAGATGAAAAAATTGACGATGAATTAGCGCAATTAAAAGCAAAATTAAACCCGACATCTAGTAATAAATCTAAACCGGTAACAAAAAAAGAAACACCTAAAAAAAGTGTAAAAAGCACTAAATAAAAGACATTAAATTAGATAAATAGGTTGTAAGGAGAAGTATCGTGGAAGAAATAATAATGGCTCCAATTATAATATTTTTACTTGTAGTTGCACCAATTTGGTTAGTGCTGCATTACCGCAGTAAACGTCAAGTAAATCAAGGTTTAAGTGAAGTGGAATACATACAATTATCTGAATTGTCTGAGTTGGCAGACAAAATGGCTGATAGAATTAAAACATTAGAGGCTATTTTAGATGCGGAATCTCCAGAGTGGCGTAAGCGGACAGAGGGCTAAATTATGAATGGCGATCAATGTGGTTCAGGTAATTCAGGAAAAGAATTATACCGAATTCCAAGTAAGGGAAAAATAGCCGGAGTATGTGCTGGTTTAGCCGATTATTTTGGTTGGGAAACTTGGCTTATACGTATATTAGTCGTTTCTGGTGTGTTATTTGGTATGCCTTTTTTAATCATGATTTATATTGCTGGCTGGTTTATTTTAGATAAAAAACCTAATTCTAAAAATCAAAGTGATTATGGCGTTAACAACCCAGCGTATAAAAAATCACAAAGCCGTCGTTCATCATCCGCAAATGAGCCGATTAAAGTGAAATCAAGAGTGTGGCAAGCAGGAGAACCACCCAAACAAGCATTTCATGATATTCGTCGTAAATTTAATCATTTGGAAAATCAGCTTAGAGCCATGGAATCTTATGTTACCTCGGCTGAATTTACGGTTTCTAGAGAGATCAATAATCTGTAATTTAAGGTTAGCGTAATTTGATATTTGTTTCGTGGGCTTTGACCCACAACAAATATTTCACTTTAACTATTATCTAGCACAGAAAAACGCTAATATTTTACATCGATAACAAATCAATAGCTTAAAATCTTGAATGCGATTAATTAATTCCGATAAATTTAAAAAAGTTAAACATAAAGCAACCGGCATGCTAAACCGTGTTATTGATCAACAAGTTAATTTAGCTGTAACTGGATTAAGTCGTAGCGGTAAAACTGCTTTTATTACGTCATTAGTTAACCAATTAGTGAATGAAAATAGTAATTCTCAATTAAGCTTTTTTAATCCTGTTTATGAAGGGCGATTTATAGCGGCAAAGCGTGTCCCACAAAAACACTTTCATATTGCACGTTTCGATTATGATACGGCTATTTATTGTTTAGAGCAGCCACAGCCTAACTGGCCAGAGCCAACTGTTGGTATTAGTGAAATAAGGCTAGCAATTCGTTATCGGCCTAAAAATTCTTTATTAAAATATATTGACGATATAGCAACCCTATATGTTGATATTACCGATTACCCTGGTGAGTGGTTACTTGATCTACCTTTGTTAGATCAAACTTTTGAGGAATGGTCGGAGCAAATGAAGGCGTTACTTAAGCAGGAACCTCGTCAACAATATGCTAAGCACTTTATTACCAGTGTAAAGCAATTAGATCCTTTTCAAGCACCAAATGAAGAGCAGTTAAAAGATATTGCTCATGAATATACGCAATTATTACATCATTTTCGTTATAAGTTAGGTTTGTCGGTTATTCAACCTGGACGATTCATCTTGCCCGGAGATTTAGATAATGCCCCTATTTTGCAGTTTTTTCCTTATTTAAATTTTGATGATATTGATGCTAATGCCTATCAAAATGCAGGAGAAGATACTTTAATTGGAATGTTACGAGCGCGTTTTATTGAGTACAAAGAACGCGTTGTTCGTAAGTTTTATCAAGAACACTTTTTGCGATTTGATCGACAAATAGTGCTTGCCGATTGCTTAACGCCTTTAAATAAAGGGCCTGATAGTTTTGCTGATTTACAACTTGCGATAAGTTTGATTTTAGAAAGTTTTAGTTATGGTAAATCAAATGTATTAACAAGACTTTTCTCACCTAAAATTGATAAATTACTGTTTGCTGCTACCAAAGCGGATCATGTAACGCCAGAGCAACATGATAATTTAGTTAGCTTGCTAAATCAGTTGGTTTTTCAAACAAAAAAACAACTTAGCTTTGATAATTTAACCATGAAAACATTAGCCATTGCCGGTGTTAAAACAACCACTGTAGGCAAAACAACACATCAAGGGAAATTAATGCCTGTTATTAAAGGTACAACGTTAAATGATAATAAGTTATTAACCTTATTTCCTGGCTCAGTACCTGCGAAAATACCCAATGGCGATTATTGGCAACAAAATCCATTTAAATTTGTCGAGTTTGCTCCTCAAGTTAAAACAGACCCATGCCAAAATTTAGCGCATTTACGTATGGATCAAGTGTTGCAGTTTTTGTTAGGAGATAAAATGAAATGAGTGAAGTGAAAGGTAAATATCAACAGCAAATTTTATTTGATACTAACAGTGAGTTAAACGTTGAAAAACAATTGTTAGCTAATCATCAGCAAATTGTTTTTAATAATGATGATTGGCAAGTGGATGATCAAGACACTCGAAACGAATTAGAAAAAATTAAAAATGAAGAAAAACTGGTTGCTTCAAAACCTCGTTGGTTATGGCGAACTATTGCCTTGTTATTTACCGGTTTAGTCGTTGTTGAAGGTTTTGATTATTTTACACAAGGCTTTATTAACTCACCTTTTACTACTGGACTTGTGGCTGCTATTAGCGTTTGTATTAGTATTGTTGCTGGCGCTTCTTTATTTCGTGAGTTACATGGTTTAAGGCAATATAAGCGACAGCAAATAATTAAAAATCAAGTATCCGATTTATTGATGGGGCAAGAAAATGATTCCGATTCAATAGGTATTAGTGCGTTTGATTTATGTAATAAAATTAGTGATAGCTTACCTGGTGATCTTGAGTATATTTCACATCAAAATTGGCAAGATTGTATTCAAGCTGAACATAGTGAACAAGAAACGCTAATTATTTATTCTCGAAATGTACTAAGTCCGCTTGACCAAAAAGCAATTAAAGAAATTGCCAAGTTTTCAACAGAGTCTGTAGTGCTTGTCGCTCTGAGCCCTGTCGCTATTATTGATATGATGATCATGCTTTGGAGAAATTTACGCATGATCGACAAAATATCTGGCTTATATGGTTTGAAATTAGGTTACTGGAGTAGGATTAAATTAATCAAACAAGTCTTTGTTAATATGGTTTATGCCGGAGCCAGTGAAATGATAGTCGATGTTGGTGCGGATATGTTAGGAGCAGACTTGTTAGGAAAAATGTCAGGACGATTGGCACAAGGCTTAGGCGCTGGAATGTTGACTGCTCGATTAGGTTTAAGAGTATTAAAGTTAGCTAGGCCAATTTCGTATGCTTCACCTTTGTTAATTAATGATGAACCTAAAATAGGTGAGATTCGTAAAGCAATTATTAGTCAAGTCAGTGCTTTAATAAAAAACAAAGCCTAAATATCATACATTACTAAGAACTGTACATTCAGTGTATTTATCCGTTTACACTTGTATGGATCGTATAAATAACCACCAAACCTATAAAGTTTATTTTTATTATCCTAATGCCTTACTATTAATATAACTAAAGTGGTGTACCACATTATTTAAAAATAATGTTTGTTAATAAGGTAATAATTAAAATGGCAAAGGTGACGAACTATGTCTCCAAAAATGCTGATAAAAATGGCATTATCCATTGGACAACAGAAGAAAATAAAGTATGGCAAGAACTGATAACCCGTCAATTAAGCTGTATTAAAGAAAAAGCATGTGATGAATATTTTGAAGGCTTAAAAAAATTAGATTTGCCTTTGGATCATATCCCACAACTTGATGATATTAGTGCTGTACTTAAAAAAGAGACCGGGTGGCAGTGTGAACCTGTTCCTGCTTTAATCGGTTTTGGTAAGTTTTTTCAATTATTATCAGAAAAAAAATTCCCAGTAGCCACTTTTATTCGATCTCGTGACGAAATGGATTATTTGCAAGAACCTGATATATTTCATGAAATTTTTGGTCATTGTCCATTGTTAACTAATGAGGATTTTGCGGATTATACACAAGCTTTTGGTCAAATGGGTTTAAATGCGAGTAAAGAACAACGTGTATTTTTAGCTCGTTTATATTGGTTTACCGTGGAATTTGGTCTACTTAATACTGCTGATGGTATTCGTATTTATGGTGGGGGAGTTTTATCTTCACCAAGTGAAACAAATTACGCGACAACGAATAAAACGATAGAGCATAAAGTCTTTGATATGCTTGATGTGTTAAGAACGCCTTATCGCATTGATATTATGCAACCTATTTATTTTATGTTGAATAAAGTGAGTGATTTAAAAGAAATCCGCAAACATTCAGTTGAAGATATTATGAGTTTAATTGAACAGGCACAACAGTTGGGGTTGCATGATCCTAAGTTTCCACCGAAAACAGAAAAAATAGCGAGTTAACTCGTTAAAAAATAATTGAGTAAAGGATAAGTTATGTCAGATTTAACCGCGCAATCATTAGTGGCACAAAAGTGTGAAGCGTGTCATGTTGATGCACCAAAAGTAAGTGATGATGAATTAGCACAATTTCTCAGTAAAATTCCTGACTGGGTACCTGAAGTTAATGATGGCATCATGATGCTAGAAAGAGTTTATAAATTCAAAAATTTTAAATTGGCATTAGCGTTTGCTAATAAAGTGGCTGATTTAGCTGAAGCTGAATTCCATCATCCGGCTATTTTACTTGAATGGGGTAAAGTCAAAGTAACGTGGTGGACACACTCAATAAAAGGTTTACATAAAAACGATTTTATTTGTGCTGCAAAAACGGATGAATTACTTTAATTTTATGATTATCTAACACACTGTTTATTATGAAAATAATATTTAGTTACATTTTTATAAAGCTTCCATTTTATAGGAGGCTTTTTTTTTGTAAAAATTAGTTTACAATGTGCGTTTTAATTTCGGCAGATAAGTTAGGTTTTGTTTTATGCGGTTAGAAATCCTTTGTCAAGATCGCGTGGGTATTGCTCAAGAAGTACTTGGTATTTTTGTTGAACGAGAAATAGATCTTCGCGGTATTGAACTTAAACATTCAGGTAAAATATTTGTTAATATTCCAGATTTAGATTTTACTGAATTACAAAATTTTATGCCACAACTTCGCTTAATTGAAGGGGTTACAGATGTTAAAACCACACCTTTTATGCCTTCTGAACGCGAAACTAATGAATTAACAACACTCATTAAAACCTTTCCTGATCCTTTTATTTCAATTGATGTAAAAGGGAATGTTCTCTTAGTGAATAATGCCGCGCATGTTGCTATTAAGAGTGATTTTGAACAAATAAAAGGTGAACATGTTAGTAATTGGCTTAAAGGTTTCAATTTTACTCGATACCTTGAAGCTGAAGAAGTGTTTGCTCAAACACGTCGATTAAAATTTCAAGAAGAAGATTTTGTTGCTGACATTATGCCTATTCATGTTGCTGATGAGTCTGTAACACAAGTTTTAGCTGGAGCGATGTTAATACTAAAATCAGAAGCACGTTTAGGGCAGCAAATTAATGCCTTTAAACAATCTAAAGACAGTGATTTTAGTCATATTCAAGCAACGAGTAGTACCATGCGCAAAATTATTCGTGAAGCTAAGCGTATGGCGCAACTTGATTCTGCAATGTTGATTGTTGGCGAAACAGGTACCGGAAAAGAACTTTTAGCGCGTGCTTGTCACAATGCTAGCGAGCGTGGCGATAAACATTTTATGATGCTTAATTGTGCTTCTTTGCCTGATGAAGCAGCCGAATCAGAATTATTTGGTTGTGTTGAGCAAGCGAATGGAGCAGCGAAGCGTGGTATTTTTGAAATTGCGGATGGTGGCACCGTATTTCTTGATGAAATTGGTGAAATGTCAGCAAAATTGCAAATTAAATTATTACGTGTAATTCAAGATGGTAGCTTTAGACGAATAAACGACGAACAAGAAATTAATGTAAATGTTCGTATTATTTGTTCGACTAATAAAGACTTATTAAGCTTAGTTTCTAGTGGTGTATTTAGAGAAGATCTTTATTATCGATTAAATGTTTTAGGTTTAAGTTTGCCGGCATTACGTGAACGTCGTGCAGATATTATTCCTTTAGCTGAGTTTTTTGTCGCTAAATCAGGACAAAAAATCGGTAAACATAATTTAAACTTTAGTGATGATTGCAGAGACTTTATTGAGCATTACCCTTGGCCGGGAAATGTTCGTCAACTTGAAAATATATTAATACGGGCGGTTTCTTTATTAGAAGGCGATGTATTAGCTATAAGTCATCTGCAACTACCCGCTTATACGCGCGAACGTGGTTATTTAGAACAGGATTTTGAAGGTACATTGGATGAAGCGGTTAAAGGTTTTGAGGCTAATCTACTAAGAAAGCTTTATCCTGCTTACCCGAGTACACGCCAATTAGCGAAAAAATTAGGTTTAAGCCATACTGCAATTGCTAATAAATTGCGAGAATACAACATTAATAAAAAAACTGTAAAGATTTAATTACTTCTTACTTTGTAGGCTAAGCTTTTCCACCACTAGCCTACAAAGACATTTGTTTTTTTAGTCATAATAAAAAACGTTCAAACGATTACTTTTGAATTGTTTTATTTGTAAAGAAATTTAAACATCTAACAACATCGTGTATAAGCGTTAGCTTATTAGATTTAATGGAAAAATCCCGTACAATTCTGCCTATTCAACTTCATTAAGCACAAAGAAGGTTTATCAATGAAATTAGCTACATTAAAAAATAACACCCGTGATGGTCAATTAGTCGTTGTAAGTCGTGATTTAACGACTGCTATTTATGTTTCAGAAATAGTATTAACACTACAAAATGCTTTAGATAATTGGGACGATATTTCTCCAAAACTTAATACTGTGTACCAAGCACTTAACGCTGGAAATCTTGAAGGTAGTTTTGTTTTTGAACAAACTCAGTGTGAATCGCCATTACCAAGAGCATATCAATGGGCTGATGGTAGTGCTTATGTCAATCATGTTGAATTAGTTCGCAAGGCTAGAAATGCCCAAATGCCTGAAACTTTTTGGACAGATCCCTTAATGTATCAAGGGGGAAGTGATTCATTTATTGGGCCTCGTGATGATATTGCTGTTGCGAGCGAAGATTATGGTATCGATTTTGAATCTGAAGTAGCAGTCATTACAGATGATGTACCAATGGCAGCAACGTCAGAAGAGGCTGCTAGTCATATCAAATTATTAATGTTAGTTAATGATGTATCTTTACGTAACTTAATTCCAGGTGAATTAGCGAAAGGCTTTGGTTTTTTTGGTAGTAAACCCTCAAGCGCCTTTTCACCCGTAGCTGTAACCCCTGACGAATTAGGTGATGCTTGGAATGGCAGTAAAGTACATTTACCGTTAACTACGCATTTAAACGGTGATTTATTTGGTCAACCCGATTGTGGTGTTGATATGACTTTTGACTTTCCTACTATTGTGGCTCATGCAGCAAAAACTCGCCCATTAGGCGCTGGTTGCATTGTTGGTTCTGGTACTATTTCAAATTATGATCGTAGTGCCGGTTCAAGCTGTTTAGCAGAGAAGCGAATGTTAGAAATCATTGCTGACGGTCAACCAAACACTTCATTTATGCAGTTTGGCAATACAGTACGCATTGAAATGTTTGATAAAAAAGGTGAGAGTATTTTTGGTGCTATAGATCAAACTGTCGTTGAGTATAAATAAAGTATTTCTATTCATTTCTCATGAAGATGTATGGCTCTAGTTTAATCATGCATCTTCGAATAAATTGAGCACATTATTTGGAGTAAATAATGGAATTATATGGTTACTGGCGTTCATCTGCAGCTTATCGTGTGCGTATCGCTTTGTATTTAAAAGGTTTATCGTTTCAAGCTAAGTCAGTACACTTAGTTAAAGATGGCGGTCAACAATATCAGCAAGAATATGTTAATTTAAATCCTAACCAGTTGGTACCCACATTAATTGATGGTGATTTAATCCTAAACCAATCTATTGCTATTATTGATTATTTAGACGCGCAATATCCTCAAATACCACTTTATCCGAGTAATGTGGCTGAAAAGGCAAAAGTACAAGCACTTTCACTTGATATAGCGTGCGAAATTCATCCGATGAATAATTTGCGTGTTCAACAATATTTAGTGAATGAATTGGCTGTTAACGATCAACAAAAACTAGCTTGGTTACACCATTGGATGGTTATTGGTTTTAACGCAGTTGAAAAAACACTGGTTAAAACATCGGGTAAATATTGTTATGCGGATAACATTACCCTTGCAGATATTTGTTTGATCCCACAAGTGTATAATGCGTTACGCTTTAAATTACCGATGACCGATTATCCATTGATTTCGGCAATCGTTGAACGCTGCAATCAAATAGAGGCTTTTATTAAAGCTTTACCTGAAAACCAGCAAGATGCTCAATAATTATTAATGTTTATTAATGTTTATTAATGTTTATTAAGTGTTTTTGTCACTTTTTGTAAATTTTTCACATTCTTGGTTGCATCCTTTGGCAAAAAGCGGTGCAATGAACTTATCTTGTATTTGAAAAAAATTAGGTAGACATTTTTCAATGGAAAATTCAGATCAAACTCAAAAACAATTTTCTCCTATGGTTATTATTGCCATCGTAGTTGTGTTATTAACCGTATTCGCTTGGCAATTTTTTAACGCTGAAAAGTCAACTCAAGTTATTGCTGAGAAACCTGTTCAAGTTGTAAAAAAAGAAGTGCCTGAACCCATCGTGAAAGCAGTTGAAGAAACTATCTCAGAAGTAGAGCCGCAACAAGAAGATATTCAAACTATTGCTGAGCCCGTTGAAAAGAATCCATTACCGTTACTCAATGACAGTGATTCTTGGATGCAAGAAAAATTAAAAACCATGACATGGCGTAAAGAGTTACTAAAACTTATCATTGACGAAGATATGATCCGCCGTTTTGTTGTTTTTACTGATAATTTTGCTCAAGGACAATTAGCCTACGAGCATAGTCCTGTAGTACAGCCACAAAGCGCCTTTTCCGGAATTGAAACTAAGGAATTCACTAAAGAAAATGGGAAAATATGGCGATGGGATGAAAAATCTAGTCGCCGTTTTAGTTTGTATATTGATTTATTACGTTCATTCGACAGTGAAAGTTTAGTTAGCTGGTATATGGAATTAAAGCCACTAATTGATCAGGCTTATAGTGAGTTAGGTTATGAAGGCGATGATTTTACTGAAACATTACAAGCCGCAATTACCCGCGTACTCGATATGGAAATTCCAAAACAGCCCATTGAAATTATTCGTCCAAGTGTGATGTTTCATTATAAAGATCCTAAAATTGAAGCATTAGATGATGCTGATAAATTATTACTGCGTTTAGGTAAAGAAAACTTGTTAGTGCTTAAATCCGTTTTGCTGGAAATAAGTGAAAAAATTGGGAGACAAGATGCTGAGCGTTAATTTATTGCACAAACTTTGGGTTAATTAATGCCTATTGAAAAACTTGATAAATGTGTCCCGCAATCATCTAATGCTTTCGCGCAATGGTTGGGCAAACAAGTATTAAAGCGTTTGGGGTGGAAAATTTGTGGGACATTCCCCAAGCGCTCAAAGTTTGTTGTCGCTGTTGCCCCACATACCTCAAATTGGGATTTTGTAATTGCGGTAGCAGCTATGCTCGCATTGCAACTTAAAGTTCGTTTTTTAGGTAAAGATGCACTTTTTTTTTGGCCATTTAGTTGGTGGTTAAATAAAATCGGTGGGATCCCTGTTGAACGAAATTCAAATCATGGGGTAGTAGGGCAGATGACTACCTTATTTTTAAATACAGACAAGTTAGTACTAGGTATTGCTCCTGAAGGAACTCGCCGAAAAACAAACCAATGGAAAAGTGGATTTTTGCATATTGCTTATAATGCACAAGTACCTGTTGTTCCGCTAAGTTTAGATTTTAATAAAAAAGAAATTAGAGTGTATAACGAAGTGTTTATCGGTGAAAATATAGCACAAGAATTAGCCTCTTTTAAATCCATCTATACTCATGTTACACCTAAAAATATTCAAGGCATTTAACTATTTTTTTAAAACTTGTATTTTGGTATAAAAAAACAGCAAGTAAACGTTTTTTTAAAACAACTACTTGCATCCTTTGTTTTGATTAGCGATAATTCGCGCCGCTTTAACAATCTTTATTAGAAATTAAAGCTTTTATGGTGACCATCTTGGTCCCTTCGCAATGATACTCTGTGAACTCGGCCAGATCCGGAAGGAAGCAACCGCAGCAGACGACTCATGTGCCGGAGTGTGGCTGAGGTGGTTGCCACCCAATCTTTAAAATCTGTTGATACAACCATCCCATGACAAAATACAATCATCCCTTGACAAAGTTCATTTTTTGACCAATAATTCCGTAAGTTTATTACATTTTGGTTGGAATTCAAATGTACAAACGTACTTTAAAGAAATCAACAGTAAAAAATATTCATAAATTTGCAAGTAAAAAATGCGATAAAATGATGGTCCTTGAATCATCATTAGAGTATGACGCATGTTTTCATTTTGAATTCTCTAAAAAAATAGTTATGTATGAGCCCCAACCCATAGGTTTTCATTATGAATTATGCGGTCAAGTAAGAAGTTATACTCCTGATTTTTTAATAACGCTTGATAACGAAGAGCAGATATTCTACGAAGTAAAACCTTTTTGTAAAACTCAATCTGAAGAATTTGATCTTGAATTTAAAGCTAAACAATCGGCAGCACTCAATCTAGGTATAGAATTAGAATTAATAACAGAAAGACAAATTCGGGTAAAACCATTAATTGATAATTTAAAATTACTTCATCGATATCACCGTCTAGAGCAAAAATTAACACCCTTCCAAAAACAACTGTTAAAGCTTGTCGCTTCTGCTGAAAGTTTAACGTTGTCTTACTTGATTAATAATACTGAAACTTCATATGCGAAAATTATCCCACAGATTGCAGACTTATTAGCTAAAGGGCTATTAGAGTCTAATTTACTCAAGCCATTAGAATTCGACAGTAACTTATACGTTTATGGTTAATTCATTTGATTCACTTTTTTCTGACCATAAAGAGCCATTAAAAGAAGCTCTGAATAAAGATGAGAGTGAAAAACCTTTTCATGCATACAAAGAGGCTGAAAAAACAGTTGATAATTTTATCGATATCACTGCTTTTTCTGAAGATCAGCAACATGAAGCAATTCGCCGATATTCTTGGCTACAAGAATTATATAATCTTAATATAAATACTTTTTCTCAAAGTTCTCTCAAAGAGCCTATCGCTAAAATACAAATCATTTTAGGTGATACTGCTCCAAGTTGGCGTACCCTTGCTAGATGGCATAAAAGTTATCAAGAATCCGGCGGAAAAATCACTTCTTTACTCCCTTTAACCCCTTCAGGCAATGCAACGTTACGTCAATCGAATATTGTAGATGAATTCATACAAAAAACATTAGATCGATTATTAAGTGTGGAAAGACCCTCTATTGCAGACGGTCATAGGTATTTAGAAGAGTTGATTTATTTACATAATAAGAATACAGGTTCAAAAGTAGATACTCCTTCATATGAAAGTATAAGAAAAAAGTTTAATGCAATTTCACCATACGATAAAAAATTAGCGTTTGAAGGCAAGGCAAAAGCACATCAAGAGTTTAATAAAGTAGGTATGATATTAAAAACAACTAGGGCTCTAGAATGTGTAGAAGTTGATCATACCCCCTTAGATTTATTTGTAATTGACGAATCTTCATATTTACCACTAGGTAGACCATATTTAACTGTTTTCAAAGATCGCCATACAAAATCATTAACGGGCTATTATATTGGCTTTGAACCGCCAAGTGTTGTTTCTGTAGGGTATGCCTTAAAAAACTCAATTATGCCTAAAACGTGGTTAAAAATTGAATACCCTGAAATAAAAAAGAAATGGTCTGCTTATGGCATTCCTGAGCAGTTAGTGGTTGATAATGGTAGTGAATTTTGGAGCGGAAGTTTTGTTAATATGTGTTTAGAGTTGAATATTGACATTAAACAAAACCCCGTTAGAAAGCCTTGGTTAAAACCTAGTGTAGAGCGTTTTTTTGGAACCTTGAATAGAAGCTTGTTTACAAATACACCAGGTAAATCTTTTTCAAATATTTTTGATAGAGAAGATTATGATCCTCAAAAACATGCAGTATTAACATTGGCGGTGTTAAAAAAGGTATTAGCTATATGGGCCGTTGAAATTTATCAACACTCGCCAAATTCAAGAAAAACAGATATTCCTGAATTAAATTGGACTAATGCGTGTAAAAAATTTCCGCCTCTAAAGTTTGAAGGAACAGAAAGGCAGTTAGATTTCTATATGGGCAATATATATAATAGTATGTTGAGAAAAGAAGGGATTACGTTCAATTACCTACGCTATCATAGCGATGAACTTGCTGGTATTAGGGCTAAGCTCGGGGATCATAAAATACAGTATAAATACCTTTCTGATGACTTAAGTTACATATATGTTCTAGATGTAGAGCATAAAAAATACATAAAGGTGCCCGCAGTAGATGTTGAATACACCGAAAACCTTTCTTTGTGGCAACATAAATTACACCGAAAATATGTTCAAAAATATATACGTAAAAACTTTAATGTCGATGATTTAATTGAGGCTAGAATTAAAATAAGACATATTGTTGAGGATGCGGTTACTAATAAAAAGACTAAAATAACAGGTAAAAAACGTGCTAGTCGTTATATAGAAAAAGATGGCGATTATTCACCGGATACATTAATAACTAAAAGCGAAAATAAGAGTAGTCACCACACACAGGAGGATGACGATAGCGACTGGAGTTTTGACGATAGTTGGGAGGTTGTAATTAATGACAATTAACACACAATGCAATACAAATTCATCTATTCCATCATTAAATACAATATTTGTAATTACCCCAAAACTCATTCAGGTATCAGAGTTAATGGAGGATTGTCGTTTAGATAGTAAGCTCACAAATGATCCCCAATGTATGCTTGTAACAGGTGATACAGGATCAGGAAAAACATCATTAATTGAATACTACCAAAAAGAAAAACCTAATTTAGAAGAAAAACACGCTTCTAAAATACCAATACTATCAACAAGTTTACCGGAAAGCTCTACACCCATAACTGCAGCTCAACAACTTTTGTACGACTTAGGAGATCCTTTTTACTCAAAAAGTGACAATATTATAGAACTTACTGCAAAATTAGTGGCCCTTATTAAAAACTGTCAGGTTGAAATGATAATAATTGATGAATTTCAGCACATGATTGAATTTAAAACAAAAAAAGTATTATTTAGAGTAGCTGACTGGCTAAAAATGTTAATTGTAAGAACTAAAGTACCGATTATACTGTTTGGGTTACCTTACTCTGAACTGATTCTTCAGACTAATAAGCAATTATCAGGGAGGTTTTTATTAAGGCAATCTTTAGAGCCATTTAGAATTAAATCAAAAAAAAATAGACCTGACTTTTTAAGCTTTTTAAATGCGGTAGATAGAGCATTACCATTCGAAAATATTTCTAACTTAGCTGATTTAAAAATAGCTAAGGCTCTATATGTTGCATCAAAAGGTAATTTGCGTACTTTAATGGTGCTAATTAACTACTCGGTTAAAAGATCCTTAAAAAAAGGAGAATCGAATCTCTCTATAGGCTCATTAAAATACGCGGCTGATATCTTAAATATTACTTCTCCCAACCCTTTTACGCTTGAAAATATAGAGCTGAGTGATATTGTTGAACCTTCTCAGTATATAGGTTGGGAAACTATACTAGAACAGAAAAATGTCACGAAAAAAGACATTAAATTAACGATCGACGATCTTTTTAACTAAATTATTTTAAGGTAATAAGTCTCTAGCGTGGCAACCTAAAACTTTAGTTAACGCATACAGTTTATCCACCGTAATATTCACTTGCCCGCGCTCAATTCTACCTACGTAACTCCGATCAAGATCGGCTAGTTCAGCGAATTTATCTTGTGCTAAGCCCTTTTCTTTTCGTTTGGCCTTTATGTTAGCACCTAATCTTTTTGCTAAGTCTTTCATTTTAGGAATTCTTAAAATAAAAGACTATCTTTTTTTGCGGATTATAAGTCCACGGTTTATAATCCTCTTTTTGGTTTGTAGCAGTAAATAGATGTCTAATATAAAAGTAATAACGATTAATCCAGCTATTCACAATATTTTCAATGAAAATAAAGGTAGTTATGTCTCAATAAAAGAGATTAAAGCGAGGCTTGTTTCTGAAAAAAATCTTCAAATATCATCAGGTGAACTTACTAAAGTTGTATATAGGCAATTACTAAGGCTTGTAAAAAATAAAATAATAGAAAAACAATTATTAGATGAATCAAGACGGCTTGGATATAAAAAAACCAAAAAATTTGAGCAAGTAGAGTTTAAATTTAAAATGTTTCCATGCGAGTCAGATATTGTTGAAGTTAAATGTAAACCAGAGCCCAACAATAAAAATGAAAGTGTAATTAAAACCTTAAAAATACAACTTACTCAATATGAAGTTGATTTTCAGTCGAGTATTGCTGAGTCAGAAGAATATAAACGTCTTTTTACTATTGCACCGGAAATGAAAGCGATACTTAAATCACACTTTTTAACAGCGAGAAACCATTCGAATCAGTTGCTAGGAAAAATCACAGCAGTAAAAAATATTATTGAAAAAGTTGAACTGAGTCATCAACAATGAAATTAAGGCAATGGCAAAAACAATGTGTACGTTCAGCACTAAATAAATATAAAAAGAGCAGGCATTTTATGTGTCTAGCAACACCTGGCGCAGGAAAAACAAGAATGGCCGCCGTCCTTGCTAAACAATTAAAGCACAATGGATTAATTGACTTTGTTATTTGCTTCTCACCAAGCATAACGGTAGCTAATAGTATTAAATATACGTTTAGCGATGTATTAGGTGGTCGATTCGATGGAGTGATTGGTGCTGTAGGAAAATCATATACGTATCAATCAATGCTTTATTTAAATGAAGAGTTTTGGGAAATATTAGCGAATTATAAAGTGCTCGTTATATTCGATGAAATTCATCATTGCGCGGGTGACTCAGAAGGTAATGTTAATGCTTGGGGAGAGCCAATTCTTTCTTATATTAAAAATAAAGCGACATATACTCTTGCTCTTTCAGGAACCCCTTGGCGTTCAGATACACTGCCTATCACGTTATCAGAATACTCAAATCCTGATGGAAAAATAAAGTGTGATTTTATTTATGGCTTATCTCAAGCAATTAATGACAAGGTTTGCCGAAAACCTAATATTGTTCTTATTGATAATGAAAATATTGTTATCACTAAAAAAGAGGTCGAATCGCAAACGTTCACTAGTTTTATAGAGTTGTTCAATAAAAATATCATCAGTTATAGCGAGCTAGTACAAAATACAACGGCGTTAAAATATATTCTGGCTCGTGCTATAGAGAAGCTCAAAACTATAAGACTTGAAAATGGTAATGCAGGTGGCTTAATTGTCGCTTCCTCGGTAACACACGCGAACGACATTTATAATTTAATGACGTTATATTTTAACCAAGACGCAATTGTTGTTACACACAAACAAGCCAATGCAGCTGATATCATTAATAACTTTAGGCAAAGTCAGCAAGCATGGATAATAA
>Ga0316202_10001667_pt1 | contig 16544 bp, 11 predicted proteins | sample 3monrhotite_MG_FD_204934 | JGI IMG/M metagenome (GOLD analysis project Ga0316202, IMG submission 204934) | Microbial mat bacterial communities from mineral coupon in-situ incubated in ocean water Damariscotta River, Maine, United States -... | ecosystem: Environmental > Aquatic > Marine >... | reverse complement strand
TGGCATAACGTGTTGCGGGCAGGGTCAAAGCAAATATGACGATGCCCGCAAAACCTACCAGCATTCCTTTTGTTTCTTTTTTCATACCCGGCCTGATCACTTATCGGTTGACAGGCAGACAGGATAACCGGCACACTAAAAACAGTACAGATTCAAAATAACTTAATATTGATCGGTACAGTTATATTTTACCCTGATGTGTACTGCTTGATAAATGCTCGATCTGTATTGCATCCAATGCTTAAAAGTCATTGTCACGGTATATTTGAGACTTAACCTTTGCACAAACTCTACGAAACCATTGCCCGGCAACTGACTGAACGTATTGATCAGGGCCTGTACCTACCCGGTGACCGGATACCCGGCGTACGCAAACTGGGCGAGCAATTCGGTGTCAGTATTTCCACCGTAGTGCAGGCACAGCGCTTGCTGGAAGACGAAGGCCGGATTGAGGCCCGTCCGCGCTCTGGCTACTATGTGCGCGCACAACCCTGGCCGGTTCCGAATCCCCCCGCCCTGTCACGTCCCTCCATAAAACCGATGCCGGTCACTGGCCAGGAACTGGTTTTGCGTCTGATACAAACCACTAACGAAGCAGACTTTGTGCAATTGGGTACCGCAGTGCCTCACTCGAATTTTTTACCCACGCGTGCAATCCAGCGTTCACTGTCATCTATTGCTCGTAAATATGGACATGAACTTTCTACCTATCAATTTCCGCCCGGTAATCCAGAGCTACGACGACAGATTGCACGTCGCATGGCAGAAGCGGGCTGCCAGACCCACCCGGATGACATTATTATCACCAGCGGCTGCCAAGAGGCGCTCACACTTTGCCTGCAAACTATCGCGAAACCCGGAGACATTATTGCCATTGAGTCCCCAGCATTTTACGGTCTGTTACAAGCCATCGAAGTACTGGGCATGAAAGCATTGGAAATACCCACAGACCCAGATACCGGCATCAGTCTCCCTGCACTTTCACTGGCACTGGAAAAATGGCCTGTGAAAACCTGTGCATTAGTGCCTAATTTCAGCAATCCACTGGGCTGTACGATGCCGGATAAGAACAAACAGGCGCTGCTAGATTTACTGGCACAATTTGATATTCCATTGATCGAAGATGATATCTATGGTGACTTGGGCTTTGCTGCCAAACGACCACGTGCCGTGAGCGCCTTCAAGCATAATGAACAAGTGCTCTACTGTTCATCATTCTCCAAAAGTCTCTCACCGGGATTACGAATTGGTTGGGTTATTCCCGGCAAATACCGGGAGCAAATAGAATATCGAAAATATGTGACCAGCCTTGCTACACCCACTCTGCCACAATACGCAATTGCTGACTTTCTCCAGCAAGGTAGTTATGACCGTTATCTGCGTCAGGTGCGGCGTGACTATCAACGACAGGTGAGCATTATGATTCGTGCCGTGGGTAAATACTTTCCAGAGGAAACCCGTGTTACACAACCGCAAGGCGGTTTCGTTATTTGGGTTGAATTACCCAAAAAAGTGGATTCACTACAACTCTGCCAGCAAGCGTTAACACAACGCATCAGCATTGCACCGGGTCAGATATTTTCCGCCACGCAAAAATACCAAAACTTTATCCGACTCAATTGCGCACAACCATGGAACGAAGCATTGGAAAAAGCGATGATTACATTGGGACGAATGGCACATGAGTTGAATAAGTCCGGTTAACACTGTTAATGCAAAAACACGAAACTCAAAGCAATAGCGTTCTATGCTAAAAAACTCCAGTCTTTAGTGAGAGACTTTAGCCTATTGATAATTAAATGGTCTCGATAAGTTATTTTTATCAACCGAATAAGTGAGATGAGACAACACCAAATTGTCTTTTGCCCACTACACCAAAAGTGCAACAGCTTCACGATGCAGTTTCTTTCCTTGTGTATTTTTTTTCAGTCAGGTTTTAAGTTCAACGGGTCACACTCTGCTCTTTCTCGTTAATGATATAAATATCTGAATGATCACTATCTGCTATCCATCAATGGTATTCGCTATCTTTCACGCACAAAAACCCACTGCGATCAATGTTGTGAAAAGCATCACTGTAACGAAATAAAAATGGCGCACAATAAAACTGAAACCTTAAGCACTGCGGGTATATACTCATACTATTCAGGATTTAAGCGTGTATTACACACTAAATTCCTAATCGCTTTAAGTATATTTTCACTGTAAATTGAAGGAACAATATGAGGGTATCTTCTTGATTATTGTATCCGTTTTTTGGAGTGTTACTGCGATCTTTCTGCTACACCTGACTTATCGCTGACAAACTGAGCGAGGAAATTTTGTAGCACTTATATCTATATCAAATTGATATGGCAATCGATTGGAATGATTGATTCCAATAAAGCATGCATACATGTACAAAACACGGAGTTTTCAACGGGAAGCAGTAAAGGAGAAGTAAGTATGCCCCAGTACATCCGCTGGTTTAACGAAATTAGCATCAACGATATACCTTCGGTAGGTGGAAAAAATGCTTCCCTTGGTGAAATGTATCAAGAACTCATGCCACAAGGCATTAAAATACCGAACGGTTTCGCCATTACCGCCGAAGCCTATCGTGACGGACTCATTCAAGCCAGTAATCAAGATGCATTGAAGGCCACACTGAAGGGGCTTAACCCTAATGACATGAATGACCTTTCCCGTCGTGGCGCCAAAGCTCGCGCAATTATTCACAATACGCCACTCGCGAACACTTTACAGCAGCAAATTCTGGATGCCTATAAACAATTACAGGAAGAATATGGCGACGGTCTGAGTCTGGCGGTGCGCTCCTCGGCCACCGCTGAAGACTTGCCTACAGCCAGTTTTGCAGGTCAACAGGAAACCTACCTTAACATCCGTGATGACGATCACCTGTTAGAGGCTTGTCGCAATTGTTTTGCATCGCTGTTTACCGACCGCGCCATTCACTACCGCATTAACAATGGTTTCGACCATTTCAAGGTAGCACTATCCATTGGTGTCATGAAAATGGTGCGTTCAGATCTCGATGCCAGCGGTGTCATGTTTTCGTTAGATACCGAAACCGGCTTCCGTGACGTGGTGTTCATCACAGCTGCCTACGGTCTCGGCGAAACAGTGGTACAAGGTATGGTGGAACCTGATGAGTTTTACGTGCATAAACCCACGTTCATGGCAGGTCATCGTACCGTATTACGTCGTCACCTCGGCAACAAGCAAATCAAAATGATCTATGCAGTCGATGAATTGCGTGAAATGACCCGCACCGTGCCTGTACCCGAGATAGGTCGCCAACGTTACTGTCTCAGTGATAAAGACGTGCTCACCCTGGCGGATTACGCCATCAAGGTGGAAAAACACTACAGTGAAAAAGCGAATGAAACCCGACCCATGGATATGGAATGGGCCAGAGATGGCATCGATGGTGAGCTATACATAGTGCAGGCACGGCCAGAAACTGTGGAATCGCAAAAACAGGGTAACCTGCTGCGTCAGTATCATCTCAAACAACAAGGTGAAATTCTCGCACGCGGTTATGCCGTAGGCAGCAAAATTGCCACGGGTCACGCACGTTATATCGCAGACGCTACCCATCTGCATGAATTTCAGCCCGGTGAAGTGTTAGTGGCCGAAACCACCACACCTGACTGGGAACCAATAATGAAAATCGCCTCAGCCATCGTCACCAATCGCGGCGGACGTACCTGCCACGCTGCCATCATCGCCCGCGAGCTTGGTGTTCCTGCTGTAGTTGGTTGTGACAATGCAACACAAGCCATTACTGAAGGGACAATGGTCACTGTCACCTGTGCAAGTGGCAATGAAGGGCGTATTTTTCATGGTGAGCTTGATTATGAAATCGTTGAAACTGACCTTTCCGGTTTGCCTCGTCCCAACACCAAAATCATGGTCAACCTGGGTAACCCGGACTTGGCTTTTTCCACTTCTTTTCTTCCCTGTGATGGTGTCGGTCTCGCGCGCCTGGAGTTCATCATTACTGAATACATCAAAGCCCACCCCATGGCCCTGCTGTACCCCGAACGCATCACTGGACGCAGCACCCGCGATGCACTGAAAACGCTGATTAGTGGCTATAGCGATGGTACTGATTATTTTGTGCGACGACTTGCCGAAGGCGTAGGCACCATTGCTGCTGCTTTCTGGCCCAAGCCAGTGGTAGTGCGCTTGTCAGACTTTAAAAGCAACGAATATGCCTCGCTACTCGGCGGTATCGATTTTGAGCCACAGGAAAATAACCCTATGCTCGGTTTTCGCGGTGCAGCCCGTTACACTCATCCCGCCTATGCCGAAGGTTTTGCACTAGAATGCGCAGCCATGAAATATGTGCGCGACAACATGGGTCTGACTAACGTGAAACTGATGATTCCGTTTTGTCGCCGTATTAAAGAAGGTGAAAAAGTACTACAAGCCATGGCTGAACATGGCCTGAAACGTGGCGAAAATGGACTGGAAATTTATGTCATGTGTGAAATCCCCAACAATGTCATTCTTATCGATGAATTCGCCAAACTGTTCGATGGTTTTTCCATCGGCTCCAATGATTTAACTCAATTAACCTTGGGTGTGGATCGCGACTCCGAGATTGTTTCTTTTGATTTTGATGAGCGAGACCCCGGCGTGAAAAAAATGATTAAACTTGCCGTGGAAGGTGCGCGACGTAACCATCGCTATTCCGGGTTGTGTGGACAGGCGCCCTCTGATTATCCTGAAATGGCGGAGTTCTTGGTGAAAATTGGCATTGACAGCATGAGTCTCAACCCAGACACCGTGTTGGCAACGACACGGCATGTATTGGAAGTGGAAAAAAATTTACAGAAAGAACATCAATGTTCTAAGGAATAGAAATGAAATAACTGACACAAGTGGCGCTCTGATTTGGTTCGTATTCGTTCGTTCTGATTGAGAAAAAGTGCAGGAATAGTCGTTCTATTTCGAGCTTTTGTGATTGAAGAACGGGCGAAGACGGGCTGAAGCAGAGATGCCACTTGTGTCAGTTATTTCATTTCCATTCCTAAGTAATGGTTTTTTCATCGTCACTCAGGTATTGAGTTTATTGCTTTAAAGAGGTCTTTTTAGTTTCTGCAGGCAAGCGCAACGACAGCAGGCCCGCTATTAATACAAAAACCGCAGACCACCACAGGCAACCTACCAGCCCTTGGGTTTGATATATCCATCCGGACAACACGGTACCCATCAGTCGTCCACCGGCATTGGCCATGTAATAAAAACCAACATTCATCGAAACGTTGTCGTGCTTCGACCAAGCGACAATCAAGTAAGAATGCACAGCCGAATTGATCGCGAACACTGCACCGAAGACAATCAGTCCGACAATAATCACCCAGTCTGGCTCCATGCCTTGTTGCAAAGCCAGCGCAATAGCGGCGGGAATCAGCACCAGCACAAAAGCCCATCCGCGTGCCGTCTTTCCATTAGGGTGATGGCCTCGTAATATCATCGGAACACAGGACTGAACGATACCGTAAACAATCACCCATAGCGCCAAAAAGGCCCCGACCTCACTGAAACGCCAACCCAGTACCGAAAACAGAAACACCGGCAAGCCCACCACAAACCAGACATCACGCGCACCAAACAGGAAGAACCGTGCCGCTGCGAGCCCGTTAATTACGGGTGTATTGGAAAAGAGTTGAGTGAATTTCGGACTAACTTGAGTTTTACCCAGTCTGTGCGGCAACAGCGTTGCAGTGAGAATCAACACAGACAACAAACTGCCCGCCAGAATCAACAAAGCGGTACGAAATCCCACAAGCTCAAGCAACAGCGCACCGAGAAAAAAACCCACCCCCTTCAAGGCATTTTTGGAACCAGTCAGCATCGCTACCCATTTAAACAAACGTGAATCACTGCGCTTATCACCGTGTTGAGGTACCAGTATTTTCACCCCCGCCTTGGCAGACATCTTGTTCAGGTCTTTAGCAATACCCGACATGGCTTGGGCAGCCATCACATAGGCCACACTAAGCCAGGCCTCCGGCACAGCAAGCATAAGCAAAGCCAATACCTGTAAACCCATGCCAATATGCATAGTGAGATTGAGGCCGATGCGCGCGCCCAGCCATCCGCCCACCAGATTGGTGACAATGCCAAAAAACTCATAAAACAAAAACAGCATCGCAACTTCAAAAGGCGAATAACCCAACAGATGAAAATAAAGCACCACCAACATGCGAATAGCACCATCGGTGAGAGTGAATGCCCAGTAGCCGCTGGTGATCAGACAATAGTTACGGCGATGGTTGCGTTGCTCACTGCATTCAGGGCTGTGCAAACTACTGTCCATCACTACAGACTCCGCGCAATCTTCGCAGCCAATTCCATCATGCGATTGACGTAACCCCACTCGTTATCATACCAAGCAAGAATTTTCACCTGAGTGTCATCGATCACCATAGTTGATGGCGCATCAATAATAGATGAACGTGGGTCATCCTTGTAATCAATAGAGACCAGCGGGCGGGTTTCAAAGCCGAGTACACCTGCCAACGAGCCGCTCGCTGCGGTCTTGAATAATGCATTAACCTCTTCGACAGACGTTGCACGCTCTGCCTCAAACACAAAGTCGGTGAGCGAAGCGTTGAGTAACGGCACCCGCACCGCTAACCCATTCAGTTTGCCCTTTAATTCTGGAAAAATTTGAGTGATTGCCTTAGCTGACCCTGTTGTTGTCGGAATCAGCGACTGACCACAAGCACGCGCCCGACGTAGATCTTTGTGTGCTTTATCGACAATGGTCTGAGTATTCGTGATGTCATGAATGGTGGTCATGCAACCATGGCGAATACCAATACCCTCGTGCATAACCTTAACCATCGGAGCCAAGCAGTTAGTGGTGCAAGAAGCCGCGGTAACAATATGATGCCGGGCAGAATCATAGAAATTGTCATTAATGCCCATCACAATATTCAAAGCCGGATCCGGTACCGGGGCTGATACCAGCAGCTTTCTCACGCCTCGAGCAAAATATGGCTGCAACGCAGCTTCACTCTTGAATTTCCCGGAGCACTCAATCACCAGATCAACGCCCCTGGCAGCCCAATCTACCTTTGCTGGATCAGCATGGCCGCTATAAGTAATCTCATGCCCGTCAACAAAAATTGAGTCAGCTGTTGCCTCAATATCATGCAGCCAGCGTCCATGCACCGAATCAAATTCCAGCAAATGGGCCTGACAAGCGGCATCACCTGCGATGTCGTTGACGTGAACAAACTCCAACTCCGCACAATCCCATCCAGCCCTTAGCGCCAGCTTACCCATACGCCCAAAACCGTTAATACCTACCCGAATCGCCATGGTGATTCCTTATCTTTCTATATACCTACACACCTATTACCGTATATCCGCATAAGCAGATAAACAAAACCTTAAAAAAGACCGGAATGCGCCAGTCTATTTGTCCTCGTTCTCGTTATCCGTTCACAGAAACATCGTTACATCAACCACACTGTTGAGACGGGCTGACCGCTTTTAAGCGCACAAGATCGGCCTGCATCTCCTGATTAATCACACCGCACTGACGGATATGCTCAAATAATGGATCGCAGCAATCCTGTACAATGCGATAATGCACCCACACACCCTCGCGCCGGGTAGACACCAAGCTGTTATTGCGCAAATAGGCAAGGTGACGAGACACCACACTTTGCGACAAACCCAAAGTATCCACCAGGTCACAGACGCACAGTTCGCCCGACTCCAGCAGCAGATAAACGATTCTCAGACGCACCGGCTCAGAAAGGGTTTTAAACAACGCAGCAAGGGATTCAGTATTCATGAAGGCATTATATCTGCTTAGGCGAATATATCAATGAGCAATTTCATATATACCCGTAGCATTTGAGATTTAGGTTTTTAGTGTGCGTCATATTCATTCCATAGCGGCACTAAAATTCCTCGCAATAGTCCGGCTATTACTCGTCATTCTGTCATTCATGAAATAAATAGCCGCACATCCAACACTTCAATATCAATGACTATGAGGATATTTTTTATTTTTTTCTGCAATCCACTGTGACATATATTTAGTGCTCATCATCGAATGATATCTAAGCATTCCTCCCGTAAAATTCCCTAAACGATGCTGTGCCAAATTCTCTTCTACTTCTGTTATTTTTTTGATTAATCGGGCACCTGATATATGACCATCATACCTCGCCTGTAATAAAGCATTCGCATTCATTTGTGCGTCAAGCCATTCTTCCTCGTTGTTGTATAACCTGACAGCCGCCTCCACAAACTCAGTAAAATCATCCGTAACCACACCCGGCCAGGGTTCGTTTTGATGCATACCCTCACTACCTGCTGGCGTTGTAATACTTGGTGTCTGCATTATCATAGCATCGAGTAATTTACCTTTAATTCCCGCGCCAAACCTTACGGGAGATAAACAAATACGGGACTTTCCCATTACCGAAAATAGATCCTTAACCCACCCTTTAATTAAAAAACCAGTCTTCGGGTTGTTTAACGCTGTTGCCTTTGGCGGCGGATAAGATCCGTAAATATGTAATTCAGCATCCGGGATTTTCTTTTTAATCAAAGGCCATATCTTTTGCAGATGCAAAACTGCATCCCAGTTTGGCGCATGACGAAAATTACCGACGGTAATAAAATGTTCGCGATCGGAAAAACTGGGGGTTTTTTTCGGGCACCTGGAAAGGTCAAGCATAAATGGCAAGTGGTGAAGTAAAGCGGCATCCACTTTAAAAGTGTTACCCAATAACGCCATTTCAAAATCAGAGATAATCAGAGAAATATCACTGCGTAATATCGCCGCTATTTCACGTTTTGCCGTATCACTGAACAGATCTGTTTGCGTAAATTTACGGCCAGCTTTAATGGCTTGATAGCGGGCATTACGCAAACAATGCAAATCTTCAGTATCCAATATTCGAAGCGCATTTGGACAGTTTTTCTCGACTCTCCACCCAAACTGTTCCTCCGTAATAAAACGGTCAAACATTATGATATCGGGCTGATATTCTGCAATATAAGCATCAAAACTATCACAATTCAATATAATACGATGGCTTGAAATTCCTTCACCAGCCAAATCAACCATATGTTCAGTGGGTTGCGCAGCCGAAGAAAAGCTGACTTTCCAACCTTGTGCTTTATACAAACGCAAGATCGACAGCATGTGACGGCCCGCTGCCGATGAATCAGGTTCTGGCCAAACATAACCGATCACTAATACTTTTTTCATACAACCACCTATTAGCGATCACTCGCCAGCATGACTCTCATGGCCAATCATACCAATCATTCTGGATTTGTAACTACCTAGATATACCCGTGGCGTTTGAGATTTAGGCTTTTAGGAATGCGCACGGAACAACTTCCCTGTTTGGCGCCCGAATTTAGTACGTATTCGTTCGTTCTGATTGAACAAAAGTGCAGGAATAGTCGTTCTATTTCGAGCTTTTGTGATTGAAGAACGGGCGAAGACGGGCTGAAGCCGGGATGTAAAACAGGGAAGTTATTTCGTGCGTGTTCCTTAGTGTGCGTCATATTTATTTCATGGTTAGGCGAAATGACGAGTGATAGCTGGCTATTGCGAGGAATTTCAACGCTGCCATGGAATGAAGAGGGCGTGCCATAAAAGCGAAATCTCAAACGCCACGGGTATAGATGGAGGTGCATTCCATACACTACAAACTGAGGATTGTTTATCGGTATCGCTGGGAAGGTCAATAGTTAAATAGATGTCGTTAAACCTTTACTTACTTCGTATCTCGTATAACGACACAAGACACTTAAAATACGCAAAAAAAAGCCCCTATTTGCATAGGGGCTTCATTCAGCATTTCAGGCTTACTTCAGGCGTATGTTGTCAAGCAATACTGCTGTGTCAAAAATATCATCTCCAGCATCTTCAATCACGATTTTATATGAGCCAGAGCCTTTTTTAACAGAGACTGTTTTATTCACTTCCTTCCAACCACCTTTAAGTTGACCGACGGTTGAATCTCCTCCAGGAAAGTCAATGCCGGAAACCGCTTCAAAATTTGAGCTATTTATCGATTCTTGCGCAAGAATAGTTTCTGTGCCATCCGGCGCAACTAATTTAATCTTCAAATTATCATCAAACATAGAATCGACGTATTCTGGATACTCTTCACTAACAAAGTTATACCAGAACTTAATAGTAAAATCAGAGTCTGCAACAAAGTTCAATTCTTTGATCAAAGTCGCAGCAACTTGATTATCTGCAGGTCCAGTTGTACAAAAAGCCATTTTCTTACCCGATTTTGGCAAAATTGGTCCAAGTTTCGTTTTTGTAGAACATGTTCCCTCGTATGCCCACTCCTTAAGGTCTAGTTCAAAATCTCCATTGAAAAATGCCTCGAATGCATCAACTCTTTTTCCGATTTCCTGACCTTCCAATCCAGGTGCTGCAAAAGCAGTATCAAGTAATCGTTGTTTAACTTCAGATGCATCCCAGTTGGGGTGTTGATTCCAAATAATCCGCGCAACCCCTGCCACTAATGGAGACGACATACTGGTACCACTCATTGTTGTTGTTCCACCACCAAGCTTTGTCGACAATACATTCTGACCAGGAGCCGCAATATCAACCCAACTACCGTAGTTACTTGAGCTTGCCCTGTCGTCCGAATCGGTACTATTACCGACACACAATACATTTGTATTTGCACATGGGTAACGCCTTCTATCGAGGCCATCGTTATGCGCAGCGGCAACAATCACTTTCCCACCAAGTTTTTTGGTTACTCTCTCATAAACCCGTGAATTAGAATAAGACCCACCACTAATGTTAATCACCTTTGACCTTGTGGCTGCATATGTAATAGATTTCGCAATCGCGCCAATCCCACGAATAGCGATAAGATCTGTATCTGCAACGCCTGCAACCCCCTGGCCATTATTTATTATAGCACCTGCTATACCAGCAACATGGGTTCCATGGCCATTCACATCCATAGGATCATCATCTGAGGACACTAAATCTTTCCCTCTTTTGACGTTAGTCAAGTCCGAATGATTATAATCAACACCAGTATCAACAATAGCGATTGAACCACCTTTAGGCGCAATCAAACGAATCTCATCGACACGAGAAACCTGCATATTATTACTTGATCCACTATCGTTAGGGAAAACTGCATCAACATCCTCCTGCCCGGATAACTCAGCAAATTCTACTTCTTCTCGCGCAGTGTATGCATCAATCAGCAACTCCAATTCTGGTAGTGTTTTTTGTTCAAAACCGACTTGAATTATCGCAAAACCAGCGATACTACCAATAATTTCTCCCCCTACTTCATTGACAACGTGCTTAATTGTCGATGAAAGAATCTTTTCCTTAAATGAAACGATAATATGGTCAGCATAAACTTTCACCAATGGATCATCAGTTTCAATCAGTGCATCAGGATTAGGAATGGCTGTCGTCGTTGGAAAGTCTACAATGGCTAAAGACGTCACACTCGAATGCCCAATATCGACAAAGGATACACGGTAGTATTTTTTACCTTCTACATTTGAACTTATCAGGAATGTCCCACTGTATATTCCATCATTTTCAGTCACGTCACCATCTTGCCCATTATCCAATAGTATTCCGACTGTATCGATAAACGTCCCGTTACTATCCGTTTCTTCAAGCTCCAAGCTGCCGGGAGCATTACTTTCAATATCTAACTGTGCACTAAAAAATACTGATTCGGTTTGGTTTGATTGAATTCCCCCTGGGAACATAATTGGCGCATTCAAATTATACTCAAGCTGATTTGGTTGCTTTACCGTCACGAAGATATCTTCAGTCACCACATCTCCAGTTTCGACAATTGTGGCAGTCGTCGTTACGGTGTACTGACCAGCAGAGAATGCGGATAATGTCCCATTAACAACCCAGTCATTTGTTGATGAACTCTCCCATGAATTCGGAGCATCATCCGTCACTTGAATCCCACCAGAGGGCGAAACTTGTTGGTTAAAAATGACTTTCTTGCTAGTGGCATCAGTTGCTACAAAACTAACGGTATAGGATTGGTTAACACTCTCTCCTTCATCAAGAATAATCTCAGTGGGTCCAACATCAATGGCGATGGTATTAACGGCATCAAAACCCCATGATAAAACGTCTCGATTAAAGGGCACAGTTCTATCGATGCTAATCGTAAAGGTATCATCGCTTGTGGTCGGAGTGTTACTGACAAGGTCACCAACCACCACGACACCTTCTAAAACTTTTACATTTGTACTTGAACTACTGACTGTAGCGGTTACATTGCTTACATCTAAACCATTATTTACGAAAGTGGCTTTATATGTATAGTCTAGCGTAGTTCTGCTAGACCTTTTTTTACCGACTAACTCTAATGAAGTTGCTTCGATACCAGAAACGGGTTCCGCATTACTTATTGAAATACTAAAACATAGCGAAAATAAAACCACACCCCATATTTTCATTAATTTGTCACTCATTTTAACTCCCTCACCTGTATCTTAATCTTTATAAAATTTTCGAGAAAAAGCAAAACCGGCAAATCCAAGTAAGAATAAAGCAATTGATGAAGGCTCAGGAATCGGTGACGCCGTAGAAGATGTTGTTTCTATCACTGTATCTGTGTAACCAAACTCCAGTGTATCAAAGGTGCTAGGGTCGATAATTTCATAAAACTGGCTCATCGAAGCACTCCCACCTATCCAGTCAAATTCGACCGTAAATCCTCCTAAATCACTTCCACTACTGATCCCGGCCCCTGAAATCGACGCATCATAAAACCCACCATCGGGAATACTGGCATCAGGCTGAACAACAAGCGGACTCCAGTCAGCAGGCGTTGAAACAATAGAAATATTTTCGTAAAGACCAACATCAAACCAAATAGTAAACTCTTCTATGTCTGACTTTAAGGTATCATTTTCGACGGTGTATTCAGCTTGCCAAGAAGATCCGCTGAAATTTATTAAATTTGCCGTGATAATTGCTGCGGAAGCAGTGGAGAAATTTAAAAACAACAGAATAAAAACAGCTAGGAATTTTTGCTTCATTTTTAGTGACACTCCTTTGTCTAACATAAATTAATAAAATATTCTTGCTCGATTATACGTTCCTACTGGAAACCCATAAAGCCAGACACCAGCACTAACAATGCCAATATTCTTATCTGATTGATTTAAATATACATAAGAAAATCAGCAAATTTATATTTGTAAAATACTTCGACAGTAACGTGAAAGTTTTTTAACCTTGATCAAAAAACGCACTCTACGTATAAACCCTGAGGAATGAGGAAGTTTACCACTACAACACGATTCTTCGCACGAAATGTTTTTTATAATTTTCAGAGTTATATTTTTCCAACTTTTAAAACATCACGTATAACCGAGCCACCGTAACAAGACTTACCATTGTATTACCGTAACGAAGTGGAAAGTACAATTCAAACATTTTAAAGATAGACTAGCGTCACTGCTCCTTGTTATTTTTCCTTTATTATGGAGAAATAAATTAACTCTCATTTTCTATCTATAAATTGTTATATATAAGCCTGGAAATATTAGCATTAATCGCAGCCCCTATAAATCATGACCTACTCTATATTTAGGGATCATTTCTAACATTTTTTTCATATAATTTTTATTAGAGTTACTCTTTTAAAACACCAACTGCCAGTTAACTTTTAAAATAAAAGCAATGGGGAAATTTTTAACGCTTTGTAACACTGCGTGAAAGCTAAAAAGCTATATTCAATACTTCATAGTAAAAGACTATACTATTTCGACAAACACTCCCCCCTCTCTTTCTTGCGAATTTAAACTCCAGAGTAACGATGCTTTAATTTTGTCAATGGTTATAATTTTGGGCAGTATTGTACAAATATGACACAAGCATTGATAAGGTTTCAGCTGATTGACTTTTACAGCTTCAATCACACTGTAAATAGCGGTAGTGACCTCAACATCATTGCCACAGATATTAAACAATTGTGTCGACAATAAGCTTTCTTCCATTTTTGTCAGATATAAAATTGATTATATTTTAACCTGGGCAATATGGATAAACGCTTGTGGAAATGGAAAATTCAGACATTGATCTCAACAGACCCGGTCAATGTGCAGAGAAGCTTGAGGATGCCAACAATTCTGCCGACTCTACGCTAACCACAGCATGACCAGAAAACATACATTTCTGGCCGCCACACTCTCGTATGAAAACACAGATAACATTTATGCCTCTGCAGCAATAATTGTCAGTGATTTTTTTCGACGCCACCAGCGTTTTAATCCGGCACGCGGCAAAATAAATTTACTGCCATTGCAAGTATAAAGGGTTAGTTCGTCAATCTCGCCTCGGCGCAATGCATTCAACAAAGGCAACATCCATTCGCGATTTAATGCCTGCACCTGTTGCGCCCAACGCCCTATTTCCCCGCCTTGCCAATAGCGTGACAAATTATCCAGTACCATCAAATGTTCACCGGGTGACATAGTGGTGTTTAACCATGTTGCCGCATTCTTTGGCAAACCTGTGCGTTGTGTGCTGGAAAGAACGGCCAACCCCAGACTCACCGGTTCATTACTCCATACCTGGCTCCACTGATTGCCTGTGTTGCCTGGAGGTATTGTCGGCGTTTCACCCCCACCCCAAAACCATAAGCTGCTCACCGCGGCTTGTCCGATCGCTTGTCTTTCCTGATTCACCGTGCTGGTATGCAAAACCATCTGTACTTCATTCATCAAACGGTGCCATTGCTTGCCATCCACTCCGCCGGGCAAATATTCCCCAATAGCCCGACCGCAGACTTGCTCCAAACGATAAGTACGCAACCTTGGTATATCAGACTGGTGTAAATACCAGCGTGTGGGAGTAGCGGTTTCAAGATGCCAGCCATCCTGCGCAAACTGCGTATTCAGATCCGACACCAACAAATCAGCCTCGACTTGGGACAAGGACAAACTTTCCGGCCTCATCAGCACTAGCTGATCACGATCAGGTATTAACTGCACCGGATCAGCCCGCAGACACCAACCCTTTGCTGCCTGCCCGGTATCGGCCACATAACCGACAGAAGCTATGGGCAAATCGGCATCTGTTGGCAAAACAGCTTCAAAAAGTGCAAACAGCACTGCTTCAAGATTGGCTCCTGAAAAACCTTGCTTTTGCGCACGAGAAAAAAACCATTCCAACTCAGGCAAGCGCTCCATTTGTGCAAACGCGGTTGCACGTTCAGCAGGCGGTAAATCCAGCAGACCCGGTAGCACCAGCGTGCAACGCCGACCCGGTGTATTTTGATCATGCCCCATGTGGTTCAGATATTTTGTCGATGAAGAAACATCGCATCACCGTAACTGAAAAAACGATACCGTTGCTCAATCGCGTGCGTGTAGGCCGCCTTTATTTCATCAACACCCGCAAAAGCGCTCACCAACATTAACAAGGTGGATTCCGGCAAATGAAAATTGGTGATCAGAGCATCCACCACACGGAACTCATAACCAGGAGTAATAAAAATATCCGTGTCACCCTGAAAAGGTGCCAGCTCTCCACCACGGGCCGCGCTTTCCAACGCACGCACACTGGTCGTGCCCACGGCTACCACACGACCACCACGGGCATGTGTCTGTTGTACCGCCGCCACCGTGTCCGCCGACACCTCGATGGTTTCTTTGTGCATGTGGTGCTCGGCAATATTATCGACACGTACAGGCTGAAACGTACCCGCCCCCACATGCAGCGTGATAAAAGTCGACTCAACGCCCTTTTCCGCCAGCTTATCCAGCAAACTCTGGTCGAAATGCAGCCCCGCCGTTGGTGCAGCAACAGCTCCCTGTCGTTTAGCAAACACCGTCTGATAACGCTCACGGTCTTCAGACTCATCAGCACGCTCAATGTAAGGTGGCAATGGCATATGGCCATAGCGTTCCAAGAGCATCGTCACCGACTCCATCCCCGCAAAATCCAGGCAGAAAAGTGCGTCCTCCCGTCCTGTTACCGTGGCCCGTACCTCACCTTCCAGTAACAAGCTACTGCCCGGTTTTGGGGATTTGCTGGCTCGCACATGGGCCAATACACGGTGCTCATCCAACACCCGCTCCACCAGCACTTCGACCTTACCACCGGAGTCTTTCTGACCAAACAAACGCGCCGGAATCACCCGGGTATTATTCATTACCAGCAAATCACCCGGCTGCAACAACCCCGCAATCTGTGCGAACAAAGCATCCTCAACCGCATCACCACGCAGTACCAACAACCGGCTGGCGGTCCGTTCGGCGAGCGGATGCTGGGCGATCAGTTCGGGAGGCAGATCAAAATGGAAATCACAACGACGCATGGCGCGGGAGTGTAACAAACTACCCACTGAAAAATCTTCCCTCCATCCGTTACTTGCCTGTGACGTGTTAAACACATATCATGTGCGCCGTCTCAACAAGTGAGAATGCCGGGGTGGCGGAACTGGTAGACGCGCCGGATTCAAAATCCGGTTCCTTCACGGGAGTGCCGGTTCGATTCCGGCCCTCGG
>Ga0316202_10001666_pt1 | contig 16553 bp, 17 predicted proteins | sample 3monrhotite_MG_FD_204934 | JGI IMG/M metagenome (GOLD analysis project Ga0316202, IMG submission 204934) | Microbial mat bacterial communities from mineral coupon in-situ incubated in ocean water Damariscotta River, Maine, United States -... | ecosystem: Environmental > Aquatic > Marine >... | reverse complement strand
GGAAGGCATCGCGCTTGAATCCAGCGACAGCCATGCGAGAGGTGTAACGATGGCTGATGATATTTTATTGCAGGCGAAGGATTTATGTAAATATTATCGTAGCGGTGATTCGGATATTGCCGCTCTGGATCATGTGAATTTTCAGCTGGAAAAAGGGGCGTTTACGGTGTTGTCGGGGCGTTCGGGTTCTGGGAAAACAACACTTTTGAATATGATTGGTCTTCTGGATAAGCCTGATACGGGTAGTTTATGTGTTGCTGGAGAAGATGTGTTGGCTTTATCAGCGTCAAAGCGTGCTGATTTTCGGTTGCAACGGATTGGCTTTGTTTTTCAGGCGTATAACCTTATTCGTGTTTTATCGGCACGGGAAAATGTTGCTTATGTGTTACAATTACGCGGCATGGCTAAACAAGAGCGTTTGGATATTGCAGATCGCTGGCTGGCAGAAGTGGGCTTGGAAGGTTTGGAAAATCGCCGACCCGATCAACTATCAGGTGGTCAACAGCAACGTGTGGCAGTCGCCCGTGCCTTGGCGAGTGAGCCAGCCTTGGTCTTGGCAGATGAGCCGACGGCTAACCTTGATTCTCAATATGGCGAATCGTTGATGGACTTAATGCGGGAGCTGAATGAGCGTTGTGCCATGACTTTTTTGATTGCATCGCATGACCCCGTTGCCATGGCTGCGGCCAAACAATGTGTTCATATGCAGGATGGGAAAATTGTATCGCTTGATGTTGTGTAAGTTGAGGTTATCGCTGTGACTTCTTTATGGACGCTACATGTCAGTCTTGTGTGTCTGTCTTTATTCTTATTTGTTTGGCGTGGCATATGTATGTGGAGAAGAATTCCAATTCAATCACACACATGGAAACGAAGTGTTCCAGATATGATTGATAGCTTGTTGCTTATCAGTGGCATCAGTTTGGCCTATATATTGAGTGTTACACCGTGGCATGATGACTGGTTATTCATGAAGCTTGTTGGACTTATTGTTTACATAGTTTTGGGCATTATGGCGCTTAGAGAGCGCGAAATCTTATGGCGTAAACGTACTTATTTCATATTGGCTCTACTCACGGCAATATATATGGTTGCTGTCGCTCATAGTAAACTGATATTTCCATGGACTATGCTCTGAGGCACTTTGTTCTTGCTTTGCTATTTCTTCTGATAGCCAATCATGCCCAGGCTATTGAATTATCTGGCGTTTATACCAACCTGTTATTTCAGCATAAAGATTCACGCAATCAAGATGTTACAACAGATTTAAATCGCTTACGCTTGACTGCAGATGGTGGTGAAGGCACATGGCTGTGGAGGTTAAGTTATGACCATGAGTTGTTATATGGTGGAGCCGTGCGTGATCCTACGTTTGCTCTACGCCGTGAAGTGCCTGATCCAACTTGGCTGGATTTAAGTGCAAATATTGCACACACATCATCAGTTGATTGGCGGCATGACCTTTATCGCGGCTGGTTGGAATATAAAAAAAATGACTGGGATGTTGTCGTTGGTAGGCAACGTATTGCTTGGGGGTCAGGGCGCATTTGGAACCCCACAGATCGTTTTAATCCCGTTCAGCCGACAGCCGTGGAATTGGATCAAAAACTAGGTGTCGATGCGGCATACATTACACATGCTTATTCCGACTTTGGCAGTGTTCAACTTGTTGCGGCGCCAGGCCAAGCGAATCGTTCTGCACATCGGAAATGGGCACTACGGTGGCAGGATACCATGGGGCAAACCGATACGGGCCTATGGCTTGGTGAGGTGGGTGAAGAGCGTATAGTCGCTATTGATGTGACTGGTAACATGGGAGATGCAGCGGCACGTTTAGAGTGGCAGCAGTCCTGGCGGGGTTTGCAAGGTGACTTTGGACAGTTTGTTGTTGGTCTTGATGGAACTTGGGCAAACCAGCTCTTTTCCGAGGGTTTATATTTAGCGGTAGAGTACTTTTATAATGGCTTGCCAAACGTAAGTAAAACACGATTTATAGCGTCCGATATGTTGCAAAGCAGTTCGCGGCAATTACTAGGCATGTTGGCGGGTTACGATCTCACGCCTCTATGGCGAGCCGAGCTTGTATGGTTAGTAGATTTGGAAAAAACAAGTATGTTTATTGCACCAAGTGTACGTTGGTCAGTATCTGATAATATAGATGCAACAGCATTTACGCAGTTGCCCATGGGTGTTGCAGGGGCTGCATTTTCAGATTTGAATAACCTGTTTGCTATAAATTTGGAGTATTATTTCTAGATGGTATAAAGCTGGTTACTCATTCGTGATCAGTGAGGCCTTGGCAACGGCTATCACCATGTGTTTCTACCCAACGTTCAAAATCACCATAGGCTGTCATAAAGGATTGAAAAATAGGGTCTGGAATACAACAAATAAGGCAGCGGTCCTCAGCAGATAGTGTCGTAGATTTTGGCAACATGAGATGCTTATTTAAATTGCCAAACATGTCATTTTTTCCCAATGTGCATTGTAGTACTTGGCCTTGATTGTCTCTCTTGGCCGTCAGCTCGCCGTGTATGACCACACAGCAGTGATCAGTCATATCATGATCAGCGAGAATACCTTTTTTTATTTCAATGATATTTGACTCTGCGGCCAGCCAGTCTCGGTCGGCTTCTGCCAACTGTGTGAAAGCAGGGTGGGTTTGAGGCATGGAACGAATTAAACGCATTTTTACCGCTCTCATCAGTTGTTCGCCAGCGGCAGGAGACTGTTCTATTAATTTTGCAATAGCCTCATTGGAGAACTCTAAAATGACAGCCTCGCCAACTGCAGTCACGTTGGCAGTGCGTGGCAGTTTGTACACACAAGCATATTCACCAAAATAATAACCAGGAAGAAGTGTGCTAAGGTGAATATCAGGCCCTGCACCTAGCTGGACGTGCACTTTCATCTGACCTTCAAGAATCAAGTAAAAACTGTCGCTTACTTCACCCTGTTGAACAACACTATCGCCATCATGGCAATGAAAAATTCGAGCTTGTGCGATGAAATCCATAGCTTCTTTATCAGAGAGCTTATCAATCAAAGAGAATGTCTGACTCGAGGTTGGCTGGGCACTGCTCAGTGTCATTTTTGCCATGCTTATCATTGACTCAACATCGTCTTGCTCAGGGTAATTTAAACGTTTGCAAATTTCCAAAAAGCCTAAGGCACTACTGGGCTGTCCGCGCGCCATCATTCGACGTGCCATCTCCATCGCCAATTGTAGCGCTTTTGCTGTTTCATTTTGGTGCTGAAGTATTTGAATGAGTGGCCGTGCCAAGTGTAGATCTTCGCGAAAGATATGGTGTAATCCATGGTACACATAGAGTAATTCTTTATCATTCAATGGCATAGCCAAAGTGTAGATGCTTTTATAGTAAAAAAATAGTTTTTACATTCCTAGTAGTGCCAGTACTAAATACTATCCTCTCGCGTAGCTTTAAAACGCCGCATTTGAGCGAATATTTTATTGGGATATTTTTGTTTGCCAAGTGATCCATTATAGGCTGCAAGTGCACGCTCTAAGGTTTTATAACGGTCAATGTAGTGCCGTAAAATGGCCGATCCATAGCGGATATTGGTTTCAATTTCAAATAGGTTATCACTTTCTGAACCAAGCTCTTTCTTCCAAAAAGGCATCACCTGCATCAAGCCACGTGCACCCACACTGCTGACTGCAAAATGGTCAAAGCGTGACTCCACAGAAATAAGGCCAAGCATTAATTCAGGCGAAAGTTCAAAGCGTACACTGTAAAAATAAACCCAGCGGGCAATACTTTGTGCCTCCTGCTCATTGGGAACCCAGTGTTGAATAACCCTACGAATATCTTGTTCCCAGACCTGCTGTTCGAAGTCTACTGTATTAGCACTTTTCGTTGGTTGCTGCAGCATTTCACGTAATTCTTTTTTTTCTTTTTCAGGAATGATATCAAGGGGACCCGTACTTTTCTCAACGACTTCAATGGCAGTCGTGTTTTCCACCATGCTCTGTTTTTCTTCGGGTGTGCTCAGTATCCAAAATGGCAGGGTGATACAAAAACCAAGAACCAAGATCCCCGCCAGCGCACCTTTAGCAGATGCACCCTTTAAATAGAGGAGGATAGCTTGTTTCAGTTTGAGCCAGCTAAAATATGATGAACTGTGTCAATAACTGCGGCTAAACTGACTTCTTGTTTTGAGCCAGTACGCTGGCGAATTTCGATGGCATCGGCATCCAAGCCGCGATCACCAATGACCACATGAATAGGCAACCCCATTAACTCGGCATCTTTAAATTTTACGCCAGGCCGTTCTTTGCGATCATCCCAAAGCACTTCAATACCAGCAGCACTCATAGTTTGATAAAGTTTTTCTGAAGCTTCGATTGCAGTTTCGCTTTTGCCCATAGTAATGATAGCTACTTGAAAAGGCGTGATGGATAGAGGCCAAATCATGCCGTTTTCATCGTTGCATTGTTCAATGACAGCTGCCATTAAACGGGATACGCCAATACCATAGCAGCCCATGGTTGCTGTAGCGCGCTTGCCATTCTGATCCTGAAACAACACCTCCAAGGGCTTGGTATATTGCTGCCCTAGCGCAAACACTTGTCCGACTTCAATGCCGCGTGCATGTTGAATATGTCCCTCATGACCATTGCTTGCGCATTGGGTACAGCCATCATTCAAGCGAACTTCGCGTAAGTCCACAAACTCAGCGTTTTCAACATCTCGGCCGATAGACAGCCCAGTAATATGGTAGTCAGCTTTATTTGCACCTGCCGCCATGCCAACCGCATCACGCAGGCTTTCATCCATAAGAATTTTACAATGTAAACCCTGGGGGCCAACAAAACCTTTGATGCTGCCAATGGTTTTCAGAGCGTCATCACTTGCCAGTTCAACGCTATCGGCAGCTAAGGCACGGGCTAGTTTAATTTCTTGTAAGGCATCATCACCGCGAACACAAGCGGCCACTATTTCCCCATTAAATTCACCGCCAGTGACTTGATAGATGAGTGTTTTGACCAGCTGGTCGGCACCCATGTGAAGGAATTCGGCTACATCTTCAACGGCAGTCATACGCGGTGTTTCAACTTCATTTAACGATGCATCATCAAAGCTTGGAATATCGCGTGTTGAAACGCCTTTTTCCACATTGGCGGCATAATCACAGTGCGAACAGTAAGCGATTAAATCCTCGCCTGATTCAGCCAAAACATGAAACTCATGTGATTGGTTGCCACCAATTGAGCCAGTATCGGCTTCAACAGAGCGAAATTTCAGTCCCAAACGTGTAAATATACGCTGATAGGTCGCAAACATAGTTTGATATTCTTCTTGCAATGACGCTTCATCGGCATGAAAAGAATAAGCATCTTTCATCACAAATTCACGCCCGCGCATCAAACCAAAACGTGGTCGAACTTCATCGCGAAATTTATTTTGAATCTGATATAAATTCATAGGAAGTTGTTTATATGAGCGCAATTCACGGCTTACCAAATCACAAATCACTTCTTCGTGGGTTGGGCCAAGGCAGGATTCATGGGCATGGCGATCTTTAAAACGCAACAATTCACTGCCATATTTTTCCCAGCGCCCAGACTTCTGCCAAAGCTCGGATGGCTGTACCATGGGTAATAACAACTCTTGTGCGCCCGCTTGTGCCATCTCTTCACGAATGATGGCTTCAATGTTGCGCAATACACGCAGACCCATCGGCAAAAAATCATAGATACCTGAAGTAACACGGCGAATAAAGCCAGCGCGTAATAATAGTTTGTGGGAGATGACTTCCGCATCGGCAGGGTCATCGCGTAAAGTAGGGGCAAAGAAACGTGAATATCGCATAGCGCGCAGTTTAACTATGAAGTGGTCGATGAGGTAGTGGCAAATTGTTAAAGAGTGAAATAATTGTGCAAGACCTAGAAAGCATGCAGCCTTGCGGCATGCAGATTCATTGGCCAAATACTCATTTTTTACTCTCTGTCGCGGATACACGTGAATTTCCATATATTAATTTACCGCAAATTGCGATTGCTGGGCATTCCAATGTAGGAAAATCCACACTGTTAAACGCCCTGTTTGATAGAAAGGGCATGGTAAAAACATCCAAGAAGCCTGGATGTACCCGTTTGCTAAACCTGTTTGAAGTGGACAAACAGATCCTGGTTGTTGATTTGCCAGGTTACGGTTACGCACGAGCCCCAAAATCAGAAAAACATAGATGGGCGAAATTGATTGATCTGTATTTGCGTGGCAACACGCCACCGCAACTGGTTTTGCTATTATTGGATATTCGGCATGGTCCTAAAGACAGTGATTTGCAGTTGATTGAATATTTGAATGAGCATGGTGTTCGCTGGATTCCTGTGGCAACCAAAGCGGATAAACTTACAGGCAATAATCGTGCGAAGCGATTAAAAGAAATGTGTGATGATATGGGAGGCTTGCTTAAGCCACTTCCTACATCCAGCACCAGTATGCGCGGTATTTCGGAGTTACGCGCCTTAATGATTAAAGAAATTATCGCTCAGCAAGAAACCGTCTGGGATCAAAATTTAGATCAGAACGACTGACCAGTTCCTAGATGCACGCGCCAGCGATGTAGAGCCGTGCTATAGGCGATATCGCCACGCAATGTGCCATTGACTAGCCATCGTAAGGTCCAGCGTGCGCCGCCGCCTATGCCTGCGACAACAGAGCGCCCTAAAGCCCTTCGTCCCTGATTTGTAACATGACCGACATCTGTAAAGACAACCCATTGAACATTGCTATCTGGTGTAATAAGCATACGACTTTCGAGGGTTCCATAGATATAAGCACTGCCTTGCAGGTCGCCTGGATAATAGCCGCGCATGCCTTTGCCATCGCCTAGGTCAAATAAGCCATCCCGCAATAGGTTGCCATCCGCCCAGCCCGCATTCACGCGTACATTGATTGTGTTTTTCTGTTTTAGTGGGATGTAGCTACGCCACGATACGCTTTGCCGAACCACGTTGACCGATGAGCCGAATAGTTTGTTGGCAAAGTCTAAGTGATAATTAAATGTAGAGCCTGTAATCCATGTGCTATGGTCGTCTACTTGGCGGTAAAATAGATCTAGATTTGCGGCATTACGTTGATTGTTTTGAATATCGGGGTGAGGCAAGCCTGTTTTTAATGTAAATGCCTTACGACTATGTGAGAGCCCTATGCGAGCACCCCATCCTTCACCTGGTACTTCATCAAAAGCATAAGAAAGACCTAACGCCCAGCTTTGGGTGTTTTGTGTGTAGGAACTAGCCAATAGGCCATTTTCAAAAACATCGAAGATGCTGTCGCCCTGATTGAGCGCCATATCGATGTCATATTTTGAATCGTACACTCGACGCCAGGTATATGATGCTTGATATGACCGACCTTGATTGGAGCTGAAATTCTTTCCAGTATCAACGCTTCCAGAAATGCGAGAAAAGTGATTTAGCCCCCATAGGTTATAGTTAGTTAGTGTCAGGCCTGCACGCGATGCACCGCCATCTTTTCGCGTTGCTTCTGGTAATAACCAAACAGACCAGCGCTCTTTGACGATAATTTTTACTTCCCCTTGGGCATTGAGATTTAGAAGTTTTACCTCACTAAAAATACCTAGGTTTCTTAAGCGTCGCTCACTGGTTGCAAGGTAGTCCTGCTTCCAAATGCTACCTTTATGAAAAGGCAGGTCTCTTAAAACAACCCGCTCATCGGTGTGTTTTAGTCCCACAATATGAATGCTTTTTACTATGGAGGTTTCATCTGCATGCGACCATACAGGTAAAAGAAAAATCCATAATATAAGTAAGAATGGCATAAGCTAGTTTAAGCGTAGTTTTACTGGAGTGTCTATTTTTTTTATTGCAGGGCGAGTTTTTGAGCCTCATCTTTATAGGTTCTAAGGCGCTTTCTCCAGCCGGCTAACCAGCGGGACTCATGGCGAGCGAGTGGAGATAAGTTTACGCGCCGTGTTAATATATAATCAGCACTATCAGAGAAGTCTTGTATGGCCTGTAAGCCAGGTCGTGTGCTTTGCATATGCTCGAGGACTTGTAATAAACCCCAGCCTAACCCTTGGTAACGCTCAGATAACTTGATGCCTTCACCTTTGAAATTCACATAATCGATTAAGGCATAATAACCCATGGGGCTATCGGCAACGTATTGAAATTGTTGTTGGATATGGGCATGCCTTTCTAATGGAAGGTGCTTTAAAATGCGGGGTAGTGCATGTCGTAGCCTATTTTTCATAAATGAAATTTGGGTGTCACGGCTGCGGAACAGGAAATTACGTAATGCCTGCATTTGCGGCGTGGATTCGAGGGTCTTGAAGTGCTGTTTATTTTGCCAAGGGTTTGAATGTTGTTTGGATAACCAGCTTGGAAGCGGGGTGCCTTCTTTTTTCATCCACGCTAATAGCTTCGGAAAGCTTTCATCAAAGTTTCTATCGCTTTCATTGACCCTTTTAGGATACCAAATAAAGTGACCGATCCCAAGTGAGGCAAAGTCTTCGCCTTCATTCCATGATGTTAGGCAGCTTATTTTGGAGGCGCATTCATTTTGAAAAATAAGCTCACCTATGCGGGTGAAATCTTCTTTAGATAATTCATAAGAAAGTGCATTTGTTCCTGCTAGAAATAAAAAAAGAGGGAGCCATAAGGCTCCCTTTTTCCATACATCAATGCTGAACATTAAAACTTAAAGTTTACTCCAATGGAGGCTACGGGATAAAACTGCATGTTTTTCAAAGAGTTATCCAATGTCCGTTGCTCTGCCGCAATATTGGCTGCTAATGCGGGGTTGCCCGCCGCACCCGTTGCTGTGACCGAAGTTTTAGGTTTGCCCATATACAGCGCACCTAATTCAATGCTAAATCCAATAGGGCTACCACTGGAGATTGCATCGCCCCAACCAATGCCAACATAGGGAGCGAATTTATTGAAATCAACTGTTGAAGTCACTGTGCCTGCTTGAGCCGCGGAGTAATTTACGCCGTTAAATGTAAAGCCACCTGCAGCTGGTTTTCCGGTCAGGGTCAGTTTATTACCATTGTAATATGCGCCACCTGTAATGCGGAATTTTCCTGCAAAAGGATAAATATCGGCAAGCAGCCCTAGGGTCGCTAGTTTTAATTTTCCATCATAGGTCACATTGGTGTTGGTGATGGTAGTGTTGTAATTAAAGGCATTGCCCTGCAATCGAAGGTTGGCAAATAACGGCACAATGTTGGTTGTTGCCTCTACGCCGAAACCTAAGGTGCCGACTTTCGCAGCAATGGCTAAATCATCTGCTTGAGCGGTTGTATTCATTGCCCCTAGTGCTAGCAGCAGACTAAGAGCTTTTAAATTGTGGTTGGATTTCATGTAAACCTCCTAAAAGTAGCGCCATGGTATAGGCGTTATAAATGTAATAACGTGACTCGCATCACTTGATTGTTGTGATCCTGCACAATCAGTTGCGAACGAAAAAGTGCGTAAACTTCGAGCACTGAAATGCCAACAATAAGCCCGAGTCCCATGATCCACAAGCCTGCGACAATCAAGGCGGTGCCACCAATAAAAACAACAAGGTTTATGATGCCACGCAACCAGTGGCCCAAATAAAAGTGATGCAAGCCTGTAATGAAGAGGTAATTCAATACGGCGAATGTGTCGGGGTCTTTCAATTTCTTCTTGGCGGTAGCATAGAATTGTTTTCGTTTGTCATCTGGTAAATCTCGGATAGCCAGACGTAACGATTCTTCCTCGGCTTGAACCTCTTTTTGGTCGAGCATGTTAACGGCCTAAGGTAATTACGACTGTTTCACGGCTCCAGAAAAGCCATAAGCGTTTCTTTTCTACGAATTGGAACACGACTTGCCATCCATCTGCCGCAGCTTCATTCAAATCCATTTCCATATTTTTAATGGGCAACCCTGACGCGCCTAAAAAGACTGTGCCTAAGGCACCTTCAGATACTGAAATAATCTTATATTCTTTATATGCCATGATTTATTCCTTTAGCCATTGTTCAAGTGTTTCTAATGCACGATCAGATACAGCACGGCGGCGCTCTGCACGTGAAAAGCGGCGTTTTCCTTCACGCTTCTTGCCTGCGGGTAACAGACCAAAATTAATATTCATGGGTTGAAAATCTGCCACGCGGGTGCCAGAAATGTGCCCCAATAGTGCCCCGTGCGCGGTATCTGAAGGTGGTGAGTTAGGCTCATTTCCAGTTACTATATTTGCCAAGAAACGGCCTGCCATCAGACCCATGGAGGCGGACTCCACATAGCCTTCCACACCTGTTATTTGTCCTGCAAACAATATGCGAGGCTGCTTTTTCAGACGAAGTGTCTTATCCAATAAAGCGGGGGATTTAATAAAAGTATTGCGATGTAGGGAGCCTAAGCGAAAGAATTCAACATTCTCCAGCCCAGGAATCATTGAAAACACACGCTTTTGCTCGCCATAGGTCATCTTTGTTTGAAAACCGACCATGTTCAATAAAGACCCCATACGATTATCTCGGCGTAACTGCACCACTGCATAGGCTTTCTCACCTGTCTCAGGATGATCCAAGCCGACGGGCTTCATCGGTCCAAAGCGGGGTGTATCTTCACCACGCTCGGCCATCTCTTCAATCGGCATGCAGCCATCAAAGAATGGGATATCTTCAAAGCCCTTGAATGCTACTTTCTCGGCACTCACCAACTCTTTTACAAAGGCTTGGTATTGCGTTTTATTCATCGGGCAATTGAGATAATCGCCAGCTTCGCCCTCTTCAGTATTTTTATCATAGCGATTTTTCCAATAGCAAACATCCATATTGATGGATTCAGCATCCACGACGGGGGCGATAGCATCAAAGAAACAAAGCCTATCTTCACCGGTTAGTTCTTTTATTTGTTCGTATAATGCATCGGATGTTAAAGGCCCTGAGGCAATCAATACCAATCCATCAGAGGGTATTTCAGTGACTTCACCCTCCACAAATTCAATCAATGGTTCAGCGTGAAGCGCGGCTGTTACCAGCTCTGCAAACTGCTCTCTATCCACTGCCAAGGCCGTACCTGCGGGAATACGCGCCTTATCCCCACATGCCATGATTAAGGAGTCCATTTGCCTCATTTCTTCATGCAGAAGGCCTACAGCATTTTCCAAATGATCGGCACGAAAGGTGTTGGAGCAAACCAATTCAGCGCACTTTCCACTGCTGTGTGCGGGCGTCATCTTGTTTGGACGCATTTCATGTAAACGTACCTTAATGCCACGCTTGGCTAATTGCCAAGCGGCTTCGGAACCGGCTAACCCAGCGCCAATAATACTTACAGTTTGTGTTGAAGGTGAAGCCGTGGAAGAAGGAGTTTCAGTCATGCCGATAAACTACTTCAGCAGTTGCTGACAACAAGTGATAACTGGATAATGATGACTTCATTGGATGAGTTCTTATAAAATCATTATCATGCGGCGATGCAAAAAATATTAATTCATTTCGCCGAGCTATCACTGAAAGGCAAGAACCAACGTGTGTTTGAAAAGAAAATGGCAGATAATTTAAAACGCCTATTAAAACCGCAGCGTTTGATACGCAAACATGATCGTACTATTCTGGAAATGGATCACATTGATGATGCTTTGCTTGATTATTTGGCAATGATTCCTGGCATTAGTAATTTTGCTGTGATGCATCAATGTGAATCTGAATTGGATGAGATGCGTGCCGTGGCAGAGCGGGTAGTGCGCGAAACATTTGGTGATGTGTCGGGCAAATCCTTTCGTTTAAAAGCACGACGTTCGGATAAACGCTTTCCACTTACCAGCCCTGAACTGAATTTTGAGGTGGGTGGTTATCTAAAAAATGCCCTGAATTTGAATGTCGATTTGCGCAACCCAGATATCACTGTGCATGTGGAAGTCACCACCGAAGCGACATTTATTTATACCGATAAGCGTAAAGGAGCAGGTGGCTTGCCTGTCGGTTCTTCGGGCAAAGGCGTGGTGCTATTTTCTGGTGGCATTGATTCACCTGTTGCGGCATACACCATGATGAAACGCGGCATGAAAGTAACATTGGTGCATTTGTATAACAGCACCATCAACCGTGATTTTTCGAAGATTAAAGATTTGGCAAAATGCCTGTCGAAATATCAGGGGCGAACACGTTTGTTGATGATTGATTTGGAAGAATTTCAACGCCATGCCATTGCCATGGTGCCTGATAAATACCGCATGATTATTTATAAGCGTCAGATGATTCGTTCAGCAACCGAAGTCGCCAATGAAATTCATGCCCATGCCTTGGTGACAGGAGACTCTTTGGGGCAGGTTGCCAGCCAAACGGTGGAAAATATCCGAGCGATTTATGATGTGAGCCCTTTGCCATTGTTATCACCGCTGATTGGCTATGACAAAGAAGAAATTATTACCGTTGGCAAACGCATTGGTACCTATGAGATTTCTATTGAAGAATATTGTGATATTTGCTCCTATTTGATTGCCAAACACCCTGAAACACGCGGTAAACCACATGAAGTAGCTGAATTTGAAAAGTTATTACCATTGGAAGGCCTTGAATGTACCCGTAAGGAAGCTTTTTTTGATGGTGGTGTGGAGATTGTTCGAAAAAAATGAGTGAATCTCAGCATGTCACAGACAGCATTTATGCTGACAAACAGGGGCAAGTTCAAGGTTTTCGCTTTGATGATAAGGTGACGCGCGTCTTTGCCGATATGATTCGACGCTCTGTTCCAGGCTATGGCCTGACCTTGCAGATGATCGGCGTGATTGCTGCACAATATGCGCAAAAAAATAGCCGCTTGTATGATTTGGGCTGCTCGCTTGGGGCCGCAACCTTAGCGATGCGTCATGGCATACAAGCAGAAGGCTGTGAGATTGTTGCCGTGGATAATTCACAAGCGATGCTTGATCAGTGCTCGGGTTATATTGCATCCGATGATGGTGATGTGCCTGTTGTATTAACGTGTGCCGATATTCAAGACAGTGAGATTGAAAATGCATCTGTTGTGGTGTTGAATTTTACATTGCAGTTCATTCCTGTGGATGAGCGCGAAGCTTTGTTGAAGCGTGTTTTTAACGGTTTAAGAGCTGGTGGCGTGTTGGTTTTATCGGAAAAAATATCCTTTGATGATACGGGGAAGAATGACAGCCAAACTCAATTGCATGAGGTTTTTAAATGCAGTCAGGGCTATTCAGAGTTGGAAGTAAGTCAGAAACGACAAGCATTGGAAAATGTGTTGATTCCTGAATCGTTGGAAGCCCATCATGCACGTTTAAAACAAGCTGGATTTACGGGTAGTCAGACTTGGTTTCAGTGCTTTAATTTTGCATCCATGCTGGCATTTAAGTGAAAGCTTATCGCGATGAAGAGCGGACGCGCTTAGCTACAGAACTATTAGCATCGCCTTTGGCTGATGATTCACCTAAATATTTAAAAATCTACGATCAGGGCTGGCTGAAAATCTTAAAACACGGCGATGTAGGGCGCTGGACGAATGCTTTTTATGCCCTGCCAGATGTGATGCCTTCCAGTATCGATATGACAGCCGACTGTGTCAGCATCGGAAAAGCCGAGGATGTTTCTGATAGTGCAGAATCCATTGAAACAGCATTAAAAGGCATGCACCCGTGGCGAAAAGGTCCGTTTAATGTGTTTGGTGTACATATCGACACGGAATGGCGCTCGGATTGGAAATGGCAGCGTGTTCAGAGTCATATAGCGCCCTTACAAGGACGCACTGTTTTGGATGTGGGTTGCGGCTCGGGTTATCATATGTGGCGTATGTTGGGCATGGGAGCTGATGTGGTGATTGGCATTGATCCCACGCCATTGTTTTCCATGCACTTTGCGACGATTAAACATTATAGCCCTGATTCGAAGGCATTTTTATTGCCTGTAGGCATTGATGATGTGCCACAAGAAACCCGTGTATTTGATAGCGTTTTTTCCATGGGCATTTTATACCATCGCAAATCACCATTGGATCATTTGTCGCAATTGAAGGGCTTGTTGCGCCAAGGTGGTGAGCTGGTGTTGGAAACGCTGGTGGTTGAGGGCGATGAAAATACATGTTTGATGCCCAAAGGGCGCTATGCAAAAATGCGTAATGTGTGGTTTATTCCATCAGTGAAAATGTTGGAGCTATGGTTGTCGCGTTGCGGATTTAAAAATATCCGTTGTGTGGATAAAGCGGTGACATCGCTGGATGAACAACGCAGTACAGACTGGATGACATTTGAATCTTTGCCTGATTTCCTTGATGCAGATGATCGCGCTAAAACCATTGAAGGTTACCCCGCTCCGATGCGTGCGGTGATTCTGGCCGAGGCAGTTTAACGCCTAAATTAAATCGATATTTATGTTAAAATTAACATAAATACATGATTTTATATGAATATTTACATTTACTTTTTTTTGAATGGCTGTTTTAGGCTTATTTCACCTACTTTATTGCATTTTTTATACTTTATAATAAGCGGTCGTTTATCTGATAGGTCACCATCGACTCAATCAATAAATAAACTTAAATACCTGTTAAAAAAGAATAGCTTATTGCGTTGATAGCCCGTTTGCTCATGAAGAACCCCGTCTTCAACTAGCTTCTTAATCAATGATGAGGCAGTGGGGTAACTGACATTCAGGACGCTTGCTGCCACTGTTGCAGAAATGAAAGGTTTGCTATACAGGTGCTTTAAAAGGGTCTGAGCATTTTCAGCGCGTTTTCCATAGCCTAGAATTAATGCGTCCATTTCATGCCTAAGCTTTAGAATTTCCTCAAAGGTTTGCTTGCCTTTACCTGCTGTTTCAATAACAGCTGATAAGAAAAACTTAACCCAATGAGTCATATCATTTGATAAGCGTACACGCGTCAGCGCATCATAATAGTTGCCTCGGTTTCGTTCAAAAAAATCTGATAAATAGAGGGATGGCTTCCTTAGCAACCCCTTGCTTACCAAGTAAAGCGTAATCATCAAGCGTCCGACACGACCATTTCCGTCTAAAAAGGGGTGAATCGTCTCAAATTGATAGTGGCTAATCGCAATGCGGATTAACTCTGGCACATTCACATCCTGATTATGCCAGAATGCCTCCATATCACTCATTAAATCAGGAAGCTCTTCAAAATGAGGCGGAATAAATGCTGCATCTACTAAACTACTACCGCCAATCCAGTTTTGAGAGCGACGGAACTCACCTGGGCACTTGCTTTCACCGCGTACACCCTGCATCAATGTCGTATGTGTATTTTTCAGTAGCCTGTTAGATAAAGGCAATGACTCTAGCTCTTGGATAGCATTATTTAGGGCCAAAACATAATTTTGTACTTCTTGCCAGTCATCACGTTTTTCAGGTGTAATCAGCTCTTTATCAAGCACAGCTTCACCCATGAGAGTCTGTGTTCCCTCAATTTTAGAAGAGGTTTGCGCCTCTTTTTTAATATGTAGGTGAAGAAATAGATCAACATCAGGTACAATCAATGTAAAAGCATCAAGCTCTGCCAATGCCCGTGAAGCACGCTCAAGCAGCGTGTTAATCTTAGGTTCTTCCCAGCTCCATTCTTTATTAATCATCACAGGAGAAAAACTCTTATACTGACGTCGCTCTACCCACTTCCCTGATTCAAAATTTTCAAATTTCATCCTAAACCTCACGCCGCACTCACATCAAACTAAAGAAGCTCTTGGGGTAAGAGCCAAGTAACTATATGTAAACTTATACTGATAATCTTGCATATAAAATTCCATATGTAAACTTAGTGCATGTAACCTTACATATAAATTATTGTATGTAAGGTTCAGGCTCACCATTTTTATCAAAATCCAAAAAATAGACCGAGACCCTTCCAGTACGCTCGGTGATTCTGGCTGAGGCAATTTAACGCCTAAGTTAAATTGATTATTATGTGAAAATTCACATAAATATATGATTTTATATAAATATTTACATTTATCTTATCTGTAAATAGCCGCGCAGGCTTCTTTTGCCATATTTGGTTGCTTTTTTTTGCGTTTTGTCGAGGGTATTAGCTTATGAAATTAATGATTCTTAACCTTGCTCGTAGTACGACCGAAGAAGAACTAAAAGCTATCTTTGAAACATATGGCTCAGTCGAATCTTGTGATTTGGTGTTAGATAACGCTAACGGTGGATCCAAAGGTTTTGGCTTTGTTGAAATGCCTAAACCAGAAGAAGCTGAATTTGCGATAAAAAAAATGAATAATAGGCAAATTGCCAATAACAAAGTTCGTGTTAAAAAAGCTGAAGACAAAAAGGCATAAGCAACTGCTCCAAAACCATTGAAGGTTAGCCTGCTCGGATGTGTGCGGTGATTCTGGCTGGGGCAGTTTAACGTCTAAGTTAAATATGATTGTTATGCTTAAATATACATAAATACATGCTTTTACATAAAATTTTACATTTATATTATCTCTAAGGCTCTAGACTAGCAGATTATCATGGATAGTCTGATATTATGTTTAATAATAGTAAGTTAAGTGGTTATAAGGTTAGAAAAATTATTTGGTGTTTTTGCGTTGATATAAACGCAAGTAAAACAGC
>Ga0316202_10001664_pt1 | contig 16562 bp, 9 predicted proteins | sample 3monrhotite_MG_FD_204934 | JGI IMG/M metagenome (GOLD analysis project Ga0316202, IMG submission 204934) | Microbial mat bacterial communities from mineral coupon in-situ incubated in ocean water Damariscotta River, Maine, United States -... | ecosystem: Environmental > Aquatic > Marine >... | reverse complement strand
GGGTGCTGTACCTGCAGCGGTTGAAATGGCGGGGTTTAATACGCCAGCATTTGCTTGGGGAATAGCTTGATCTACTAAAGGAACGGATGTCTGTTGTCCAGTGCTGTTGGAATCTATACCCTGAATGGTTGTTCCAGCACCTGCTGAGCTTTGGGTTGCCGATATCGAAATGCCTTGATCAAGCGTTCCTGTGCCAACATTAACGCTAGTCTGCGTCCCACCTTGGGTTAAGTTTGATTGGATGTTTTCAAAGCCTGCGTCACCAACTCTAGATTGGGTTCCGCCAGAATTGCTAGCTTGCCCTAATGTTGCTCCACTAATGGTCCCAGTGTCGCTAAGTGATGTTAGTTGATCAAACGTAAGCCCAGTCTGATCCGCTGTAACAGTTGGGCTTGCAGTTGATCCTGTGTTTTGTGTGCTAGGAGGTGTATTGGTGGCCATGGTTAATCATCCTTTAAGTGAACTGTTCCAGTAGATCGAAGGAGCAATAAATTTTTCCGATGTATGGATAGTATAAGTAAGCACTGCAATATGGTAGACAGCCAGAAGTTATAGATTACCTTTCATGGAATGACATGGAAACAACATCAATCAAGGGTTTGATTAGATAAACTAGTAAGGTTTTTTCTCCTGTCATGATTTCAGCTTCTACATTCATGCCGGGCTTAAGGAGATTGCGACCAGCCACTTCACCCACGTAGGGGTGTTCTAGCTCAATCAGTCCTTGGTAATACGAGGACTTACTGGCACTTAGCATGCTAGATGCGCTTACTCTTTTCAAGCGTCCTTTGACGAAGCCGAAGCGGGAATAGTCGTAGCTAGTTACGCGGATATTGACTTCTTGTCCTTCGTGGACGAATCCTATATCACGAGGAGATATTTCTACTTCAGCTTCAAGAGCCGAGCTATTGTCAGATACGATCTGCATGAGTAGTTCGCCGGGTTGGATAACTTGCCCAATGTTATGCACTGCCATATTCAATACATAGCCACGGATAGGGGCACGTACTTCAAGTCGATTTACTCGTGATAGCAGGCGCTGAATCGTCTCATCTACTTCCGCCATTTCTGCGCGCACTGCACCTAATTCCGTTAGGGCATCACGCCGAGATTGGTTCATTGTGTCGGTATGGCGATTTACGCTTTCGGCTAATTCGTTTCTCGTTACTCCAATTTCGTCTATCAAACGCTCTACCTCGCCTGCTGCCGTGATTTTGGCTCTGCGTGTTTCTAAGAGTACTGTTCGATTGACTAGCTGTCGTGCTGCTAGGCTTTCGCGCATTTTTGCGAGGTCTCCAGTTAGTGCTAGCTGTTCTTTAGCAACAAATAATGCTCGTTGCAATTGACTGACACGCTGTTTCTTCTGGGCAATTTGGCGATCTAATATTGAAAGTGTTGATTTTAGTGTAGCTACATCAGTCAGGAATATTTCCTGTTGATTGGAAATTAGACTAGGTTGATGTATATCTAGCTTGAAGAAATTAGGTCTGCGATTTTCTGTAAATGCCATTAATCTTTCTTCACGTAGACGCAATACATCAAGACGGGCTTTCATTTGCTTGAAATCAGAGTCAGCCCGATTGCCGTCCATGCGGACTAGAACTTCGCCACGTTCTACCAACTTGTGTTCATCGGTGAGGATTGCAGCGATTACGCCACCGTCAAAATGTTGTACTAGCTTGGTGCTGCCAGCAGGAACGATTGTGCCTGGCGCACGTGCGATTTCCTTCATGCGTGTTAATGCGGCCCATACGATGAATACAATAATTAGGGCGGTAACGAGATACAGGATTGGTCGTACAAATGCGGGAACTAGTTCCTCTTCAATATGAACGCTTTCTGAAAGCAGATTGCGCTCTCTGCTGCCTAATGGTGTTGAACTCAAATTGCCTGATTCGTTGGTATTTTTTTTGCTTTTGAAGAACATTTAGTTTTGCTCCGCCATGATTTTGTCTTTTATTGTGTCAAATGGGCCAGAAGCAATCATGTTGCCACGATTCATCAAAATAACGTAGTCAGCCATGCGCATGTGGGCTGGGCGGTGTGAAACCATGATAACTGTAGATTGTCCCCGCAACCACTCAATACATCGTGAAAGTGCTTCTTCGCCACTTTGATCCATACCGTTGCCCGGCTCATCAAATATCATAATTTCAGCCGGCTTTAGCATGGCGCGCGCCAGAGACAGTCGCTGGCGGAAACCATGCGGCTGCTGAGAGGATTTGCTGTTGGATATACGGGTGTTGAATCCTTGTGGTAGGGCAGCAATATCCTCCGCAATTCCTGCCATTGTAGTAGCCCAATCTAGTTCCGCATCCGAGGCAGTGGGGTAAGCTAGACGCAGATTTTGTGCCACAGTGCCGTAAAATAATTCGCAATTTTGCGGCATATAGCTGATCTTAGAGCGGAGGTCAGCTGCTGTAAGTTGGCGTATGTCTACGTTGTTGATGCGGATAGTCCCTGCTTGAGGAATATATATACGTTCAATTAATTTAATTAAGGTCGACTTTCCGGAACCATTTCCTCCAGCAATGACGATCACTTGTCCCGGGGATATTGAGAATGAGATGCCTAGCAAAGCCGGATCCGTATCGTTTGAATAGCGAAAAGATACACGTGCAAAACTGATTGCTCCTCCTTTTGTAGTGCTGATGGTTTGGAATACACCAATACTGGATTCGGTACGAATGCGCATTAAATTTTCAACTTGACGAATACTTGCTTTGATATGAACTACAGATGTTGCAGCTAGAAATATATTTTGTATCGGGCCTGTTACACGCCATAAAATCATCATGGTCGCAATCATCGTTCCGCCAGTAATGTCGCCTAAAATCGTTAAATATGCTGATAAGGCTAAGGTCATAAGGCCTGTACCAGAGCTTAAAATTTGCGCTAGGCTATTAATGCGAGAATGCAGTAGGTTGTTTTTGAAATTGGCCATAACTGATTTTCCACTCAATTCTCGAAATCGAGAAATCCATGAACTGTTGGCACCAACTGAGCGGATTGTACTCATATCAGTCAAAGCCTCACTTAAGAATTCCCAACGAGCTGTTGTTAGAGCACCGGATTTAGCAACGGATATTTCGCTTGGTTTTCGAGTTGCGAACCACAGCACTATGTACAGAGTGACGGAGGCAAAAATGACGGGCAATATCCATGGATTAATGATGGCGATGGCAAGTAGTAGTACTATAGTCGAGGGTACTTCAAAGATGAGTAATGCAGCTGGGCCTAAGAAGAAATCTCGCAGGCTCTCTAGATTTTTAAACCGCCCTACTTGGTTGCTGACTGTGGCACCGTCAGTAGAGGTCGCTGGTAGATTGATGATGCGTTGGAATAAAGTGTTGCCCAGAATGTATTCAAAACGTCCCCCGATAAAAGCCATTATGTTGCTTTTAAGATTGCGTAATACCCCATCAACAGTGATAGCAACAAGCACCCCGAATAATAAAAACGCTCCCATTATGATGTCTCCAGAGGGTAATACCATGTCAAGAATCGATCTGACAAATAGGGGGGTGGATAGTGCAAGTACTGCGGTTACCAGTGACAGTACGAATGCCATAACGATGTGGCTCTTGAATCGTAACAGTACGGCACCAAGCCAACTTGAATCTGGGCGTTTAGATTTGGCTTGAATGTCATTTTTTTGAAACACAAAAAATTCACCGATCTCTGCGTCAGGGCTGATTTCTTTTTGGCTACGCGATAGACTATCAAATACTAAGAGATTTCCTTTTTGAGTATGTTCTAATATGACCATTGCGCTTTTTTCTTTAGGAATAAAAAGACAAGGCGTTAAACGATAGTCTAAACGTGAGAGTTGGCCTTCCAAGTGTTTTGGGAAGAGTTCCAAATTAGCCATGATCGCGCATAAGGATGTGACATTCAACCTTTTGACCATGTGCGGCATGGCATCGGCCAGTTCACGGGGATGGCCTTCCCAATGTAGCGCTTCCAGCAGAGGTTGCAAACATATTGACAAGTCTGATGCTTCTTCAAATTGTCGATTGATAACGGCAGCAATATTTTTATCAAGTTCAGGGCGATCAATTATCTCATGAGTATCTGTCGTTTGTTCAGTAGAGAGGCTGTAGTTGGCATGTGTTTCCATACTCCCTTTAATTAATTGACCATCGGTCAGAGAATATTTTTTATCGGCAATGCTTACGAAAGAGGGGCGATGGGTGACTAATATGATGGTGCACTGTCTTTTCAGTGTAGCGAGATAGTCACGCAGCAATTGATCCAAACGCATATCCAGCGCAATATTGGTTTCGTCGAATAGAATGAGGCTTGGTTTTCGTACGAGTGCACGGATTACAGTGATGATTTGACGAACTCCTGATGGCAATATATCCGACACACCTTCGCCGATGTTGGTTTCATAACCGAGTTTCATTCCAGCCACGATTTTATCCAAGCCAAGTACTTTAGAGAGCGCTAATGCCTCTTCATTCAGGCTGGGATCGAACATGGTCAAATTTTCGAGGAGATTGCCGGTTACCACCGTGCCTGTTTGAGGTAATAAAGCTATTTCTTTGTGAATGCTGTTCGCGGCAAAAGTATTTAAGGCTTGTCCATCAACAAGGATTTCACCGGAAGTTGGTTGAATTAAGCCATTCATTAGCGATAGCAAGCTGGTTTTTCCGCTTCCGCTGGCACCTAAAATAGCAATACATTGTCCTGCTTCCACTTTTAGAGAAATATTAGAAAACAGTTCCGTACGTAAAGCAGGCTTGCTAAGCGGCAAATCCTCTCCGTGTTTAGCTTTGTTTGCAGCTCCCCCTCCGTATAGAGCACCTTTGGACAAAGAGAAAGTAGATCTTGCATCGGCACCTTTGAATTTTAATGTGATATTGCGTAGTTCTAGTTCGTTTTTTATTGGGGGTAACAAGGGCTTTCCCTCGTCATTATCATATGGGATTTCAAACACTTGGTTAAGTCTGGAAACTGCGGCGACAAAGGACTGGTAGCGCATCCAAACTGATAGGCCACTACGCAAAGGTTGCAAAGCACGTACGGATAGCATCATGCATGCGGCAAGGCCTCCAGGAGTCATTTTTCCGTTCATGACAAGCCATGAGCTGGTAAAAGCTACCGATACGATCATGATTTGTGAGAACAACATACCCATATTGGATGCCAATGCATTGCCACGAATTAAGGAATCGCCCAATTCTGAGTTGGTTTCTTGTAGGCGCTCGTAGCGACGCACCATCAGGGCTTCCATCGTGAGCGTTTTTACTGAATAAATGCCGGATAACACCTCCGTTAGAAAACCCAGTCGCCGGTCATCCTGAGTGTGGCGCTTTTGTACTTGATCGCGCATCCAATTGCCAAAACGATAGATCAGGAGGGAAAACAGTAACAGTAGAAAGATAGGGACGAGTACTAGCCAGCCGCCAATGAGGTAAATCAGGAAGGCAAAGATGACAACGAAAGGAAGATCGAATAGCACCAGTAAAGCTTGACCTGAATAAAATGCGGCTACTTTTGTAGTGGCTAAAATTCTTTCTTCATGCACACCTGGTTCATCTTGCTGAAAACGCTGTAGAGGTACATGCATCAACCTTTCAAGAGCAGCAATGCTGGTGTTGTGCTCAAAGCGCGCGCCCAGCCAACTGGTGACCTGCACATTGATTCCGCGTAATGTGTCTTCTAGTATGATGGCAACGATTACCCCTATTACCAAGAAAGTGAGTGTTTGTATCGAATGATTCGATACTACACGGTCAAGAATTTGAAGAATAGTGAGAGGTAATGCTAGTGCTAATAGGTTAGACAGGAAAGTGGATAAGCCTAGTCCTGGTATCATTTTGCGAAGGTCAGAAGAATTGAGCAACTGACGTAGCGCACTATTTCCGTGAGTGTCTCCCAGCGGATTATGATTGCTCGATTTTCCCGAATTTAAGGCGGCAATAGACTTTTTCATGCTTTCTGGTGATTTAGATAGGCACAACGCCACTCGATAGGGTGCCAGATCTGACTGGAAATGTTCGTCGTATATCTCATGAGTGGATAAGTGTTTCTAGCATTGTTCTATAACCAAATTATCGATCGCTTGACGTAGCAAGGGATGAGTGAATGTCAGCCATTCTTCTTCGCTGCATGTCAATACGCCTGCGCTAACACATCTTTGCATTTGTGGGCGCAGTGTCGTGATGTCTTCACCTAGTGTGGAGGCCACCTCTGTCAAATCTCCGCCCGCGACATTTTTTGCAACTTGAAGCAACAAGCTATGATCCAGACGTAGGCTGTCAAGACGGGCATTGATAGCAACTCTTAGTGGCAATGATAGATAGTCCTTCTCGTGATGACGCGCCAGTTCGACCGCAAAAAGCGGCACACCCGCCGCCGCAGTGGTGATTCGTTGAACTTTACTAGTCCGATCTTTGAGTGTGGATTTGCCCAATGCATTTCGCACTAGCTCCTGAATCGCTTTTGCTGAGAGTCGTCGTAAAACAATTTCTTGCGGTGTTATCTCGTTGGTTTCGCGAGCCCATTTTCGCCCTGAGAAAATAACTAACTTTCCCTTATCTGTGGCTTCTACACCAGCATCAGAAATTTGTTCCTGCTGTTCTTTAGGAAGGAGATGAAAATCATCGACAACAAATAGTTCGGGAAAGCCGCTAGGGGGGAGGCGTAGCAATTCAGATACACTATCGGCGGATCCTTCCGTGCCATTTACAGTGTCGTAAAGATTGTTGCCCAGCGTGGCGGGTAGGCTGCGATAAAAATATACAACCCCTTTTTGCTGGCGACAGAGTTTTGAAATGGCATCACAAAGACTTGATTTGCCCATGCCCATCTCACCTTCGACAATCACTAAGCAGCCCTCTTTCTTTGCAGATTTGTTTAACGCTGCATAAATTCGAGTTAACTCACTTACGCGTCCCACTAACTGATAAGTTCGGCGTGCTCCAGTCCAATGCAGGTTTTTTAACTCTCTAAAAAACATGCTAGGTAATACCTCTTGAGTGCCCCCAATGCCAAACAACTCAATGAGATCCAGTGCACTTTCATCAAATATAAATTCCCCAAGAGGAACCTTATTTAGCAAGTCACGGGCTGATGCAATTGCTGAACTGGCGATAGCTTCCCCTGTCCATCCCCCAAAACGCTCCATGCTCGCAAAAGCGATGCCAGCAGTCATGCAGCCGTGAAGTTTTTCTGCCATATCAGTATCAATTGATATTAGGTCTTCATACACTGTGCGCGCTGCTTGTAGGGCAATGGCTAAATCATATTCCGTGACCTTTTGGATACCAAAAATAAGATCTCCGGCATTGCCGTTGCGGGCAAGAAAAACTGCATTGTTGACGGAAGCCATCGCTGCCAAACTCCCATACATGAGCTTGGTAGCAATAGATGAAGAGTCCTGAGGGAGGGCAATGCTAAGTACGACACAGGGACGGCTAGCTAATAAATTAATAGGTAATGATGTATTTCTTCTTTCCTGTTCATGAAAGATTTCCATCCCCTGACTAGCCGCCATAGCACGATTGCTGACATTTAATTTTTTAAAAATGGCTACAATATGCTGTTTAACCGTACCGAGGCCGATGCCTAATTCTTGGGCAACTTCTTTGTTGACTTTGCCTGCTTGCAATAGTTTGAGTATTTGCAGTTGGCGCTGGGTCAAATCAGACTGAGGGGGGCTTTCTATCATGACCGCTCCTATTTCAATTATTGTTGGAGGCGCTATTGTCAGATGCTGGAGGTGTATCCGATGTGTCATTACTTACGATTGCGGCGGAGGATACAACACTACAATGCTGCTGACTATTACGTAAGCTTGTGCAAAAATTTTCTGCTATTTTCTTTTGTGTGAATTTGGCAATAAATAACTGGTAAAGAGGGGGGGCGCTACTGTCATCGTTGTTTTTGAAAACTTGTCGACGCGGAAGAACTGTTCGGCTTTTCATTTGTTTTGGGAAGCGCATGAGCAATTCACGCCATTTGCTTGCAATAGCGCTACGTTTATATGTGTCAGACATGAGAACCAACCAAAAAGTCTGCTCCCCCCAACTTACGCCATCAATTTGATCGCTATTCAATAGGGCCGTAGTGGATTGTGGCTCTGCCTTTATATGAGCTACTTTAGCGTTTTTTTTTGCCTGTCGTTTTGCATCGACTCTTGACTGTTGTTCGGCCTTGAGACGCAATATATTGTTTTTCAAATGAGCTATTTTCGCATTAGCTTCTTGTTTAGCTTTTAGCTTTTTTGCTTTAGCGATAGCGTCTAACTTAAATTTTTCTTTTTCAGCTAGTAATGAATCATGCTCTGCCTTTAAATGAGCTGCTTCTGTGGCTGCCGCAACAGCTGCTTTTTTCGCGGCTGCTTGTTCGGTTTTTATCCGAGCATTCTCTGCATCGATAAGCTGTTTTGCCTTCAGTGCAGCTTCGTTTTCAGCTTGCTGCTTGGCCAGACGCTCTTTTTTTTTGCGAGCAGCTTCGGCTTGGTCTTTCTGTTGGATTAGAAGCTGTGCTGCATGGGCCTTTGCAGCGGCCTTTGCATCTAACTTTGCTTGCGCTTCTTGTTCGGCTTTTATACGTAGCGCTTCGATCCTCGCTGCTTTTTGAGCTTTAGCCCTTTCGGCTTTGGCTTTGTCCTCTCTAAGTACGCGTTCTTTTCTATCTTGGTATTCTTTTTCAATTGCTTTTAGACGGGCGATTTTTGCTTTTGCCGCAGCCATGGCTTCGCGCTCGATTTTTTCACGCGCGGCTTGGATTTTTGCAGCATGTTGTGCTTCCTTCGCAGCACGTTTTTTTGCTTTGATTTTCGCTTGCTTTTCCGCCTTTAGCCGCGTTTCTTCGGCTTTAGCTGCCTGCATAGCTTTTTGTTTGGCGGCGCGAGCTTTTGCCGCTGCTAGAGCATCAGCTTTAGCTTGAGCTGCTTTCTCGGCTTTAATACGCAGAGCTTCAGCTTGTGCCTCTTTTAAAGCTTTTGCTTTCGCTATTTTGGCTTCTTTCGCTAGTCGGGCTTTTTCTTTTGCCATTTCGATGGCTTCTTGTTTCGCCTTTATGCGTGCAGCTTTCGCTTCTGCTGCAGCCTTGGCCTTCTTTTCCGCTTTTACACGTTTTGCCTCAGATCTCGTTTCCTTGCGAGCTTTTCTTTTGGCATCAACTCGGGCTTGTTGTTCGATTTTTAGCCGAGCTACATTGGCTTTTATTTGAGCAATTTCTGCTTCAGTTTGTTGTTGTGCTTTTTCTTTTGCGGCTTTAGTGATGGCCTCTAAAATCGCTTTGTCTTTTTCGGCTTGCAGCGCTTCACGTACAGCTTCTAGGCGAGCAGCTTCAGCTTTGATCGCGGCGAGGGCTTTCTGTTCAGCTTTCAAACGTGCAGCTTCAGCTTTGGCGGCCTTCCGCGCTTTAATTTTGGCTAGCTTGGCAGCTTTTATCCTGGCTTTTTTCTCAGCTTTAAGTTGTGCCGCTTTGGCCTTTGCTTCTCGTTGAGCTTTGATTCTTGCTGCGCGTGCTTCTTTTGCAGCTTGAGCGTCTAGTTTAGCTTGAATTGCTTTTTCAGCTTTAATGCGTGCTGCTTCTGCCGCCGCTTCTTTTAACGCTTTTGCTTTCGCTATCTTGGCAGCGGCCGCTAATCTAGCTTTTTCTTTTGCAGCTTCGATGGCATCTTGTTTTGCTTTTATGCGTGCAGCTTTAGCTGTTTCTGCGGCCTTTGCATCTTGTATGGCTTTGATGCGAGCAGCCTCTTCCCGGGCCTTTTTGTCAGCTTGCTTTTTTAATTTGAGGCGAACTGCTTTTTCAGCTTTTAGGCGTGCGATGTCCGCTTTGAGTTCCTCCACAGCTTTAGCTTCAGCAATTTTAGCTTCAGCCGCCAGTTTGATTTTTTCTTTTGCAGCCTCAATAGCATCGCGCTTCGCTTTAATACGTGCAGCTTCAGCTTCTTTTGCGGCCTTTGCGTCTTGTTCGGCTTTGACGCGAGTAGCCTCCGCTTGTGCTGCTTCCTCTGCCTGTTTTTTTAATTCGAGTCGTGCCTCTTTTTCAGCTTTTAAGCGTGCAATATCGGCTTTTAATTTTGCGATTTCTGCTTCTGTTTCATGCTGGGCTTGAGGCGTAGCATTATTGCTAATACTCGGATTAGCTGAGGCCTGCTCTTGTGAAAATCCATTGCCACTTACGGATAATAGCAATATGCAAAATATCTTAAGCGAAGTGTTCTTAATGCTTGAGAATTGATGCGATACCTTGACTGACATTTACATCGTCCCCCTTGTTAATGTTAAGGTTTTGTTCTGTCTGAGTGGCTTGCTCTTCCAGCAATGCTTTGCGTTCTGCTAATAATTTTTCCATCTCCGTAGTCGCTTCTGGCTTAGCCGCGACTTGCGATTCTGATGTGATCTCGGACAGATTGCTCACGTTTGAGTCGCTTGCGACGCTTTGTTTTTCTTGTGAACTTGTCGTAGCGCCCACAACTGTAGTGACACCTGTTGCATCATAATTGTTTTCTTTATTGCCATTGCTCTTTTTATCTAGCTTAGCTTTCTCTTCCTCTTTAAGCAGAGCTTCTTTCTCAGCTTTAAGCTGAGCAAATTCACTGTGCTCTTTATCCTTTGTTTTTAGTGACAGCGCTGCTTTTTCTTCTTGTTGCTCTTTAAGTAAAGCCTCTTTCTCAGCATTAAGTCGAGCAAGTTCTCTGCTTGCTTTCACCTTCTGTGTCAGCGCTGCCTTTTCTTCTTCTAGTTGCTCTTTAAGTAAAGCCTCTTTTTCAGCGTTAAGTCGAGCAAGTTCTCTGCCTTCTTTAATCTTTTGTTTTAGTTTTGCCTGTTTTATAAGCAAGGCTTTGTTCTGCTCTTTTAATTTGCTTGCTTCCTCTAAGCGTACTGTTTTTGCAGCGCTGGATAGAATTGAGTTTGCGCTAGGAGTTGTCTTAGGCTTTTGATAGGTGGATGAGAAAAATAAATTTTTGCCCCATGAGAGTGATTGAGATGATACGACAAGACAATGTTGCGATCCTTTGCGCAACATTGTGCAAAATTCATCAGCTCCTTGCTTATTGGCAAACGGGGCAAGATATAGTTGGTAGAGCTGTGGTGAGTTCGCGCTTTGCGATCTAGATTGATGGCGCGGCAGTATGCTTTTATTTTTCATCTGCTTAGGAAAATTGGTGACAAGCTCCCTCCATGCAGCAGCAATCGCTCTTCGTTCATGTGTGTCTGTCATTTCGACTAGCCAAGACGCATTGTTTATTAAGTTCATGCCGGATGCTCTATTACTGCTTGGCTTAGGGGTGATGTGTGTGGACACTGGAATTGCCCCTGGGGGGGGCGCCTTGGTTATAGGGAGTGAGGGAAGTGTTGCACTGAACGCTTTAGCTTGGTGCTTTTGAGACGGAAGCGCAGAAAACTGTCCTTGTCCTTCGATGGCATCGGCGGATACAATTTTACAATCTTGTTGTCCAGCGCGTAGTTTTTCACAAAACTTTGCTGCCGCCTGACGGCTTGAAAAATCGCCAATATACAAACGATACCAAGAGGCACGTTCTTTGTTTCCCATCGTCACCAATCCTTGGCGTTGTGGAAGTAATACCCGCCGATTAAGTTCCTGTGTAAAGCGCGTAATTAGGTAGCGCCATGCGGGCAGTACCGCTCCATGGTCATACACCCCTTTTATTTTAACCAGCCAATGATCCCCTTTGGTTAGTATCGAAGCTCCTGCCCAATCTATACTTTCAGTAGCTACATTTTTTTTCAAAATATTAGAAAATAATAGGCTTGGAAGTGGATTTCTAGTGCTTTTTTTATTAGGTGTTTCTGTTTGTGGTTTCTTGTCTTCCGATATGCTGGCATTTTGAGTTGCAGCAGTGTTTAGAATTGATCCGTAGTCCATTTTATTTTCCAGTGCGACTGGTCGTGCACCTTCTCCGGGAAGGGGGTCGCTACTGGCTACGCCTCCGCCTAGTGCACTGAATAGATTGACTAGTGCACGAAAACGTTCCATTTCTATGTTGTCCAAATCATCAAGGCTTGTTAGGTAAGTACGTTGAGTATCTAACAGTGCTAAATAATCAATAGCTCCAGCGACAAAAGTTTCTTGGCTGTAATTCCATGCGCGTAAAGAGGCATCACTGGAGATGCTCTGATTTTTTAGGCGCTGTCCCGTAAATTTGATAGAACTGAGAGCATCATCAACTTCCCGCACTGCGTCGTAGATAACGCGCACATAGGTTTCTAATAACTCTTCATGTGCTGCTTGTGCAAATTCAATTTCTTTGGCGCGTTTACCGCTGTCGAAAATAGTGACTGACAGATTGGCAATGGTATTCCAAAAAAGCGCTTGGGGCATAAACAGCTGTGACATATACATGCTACCGTAGCCAATCTGTGCACTCAGATCCAAAGGCGGCAAAATTCGCGCCCGGGCGATATCTATGTCAGCGTCAGCGGATAAGAGGCGCGACTCAGCAGCGCGCACATCTGGTCTGCGTAATAATAAGGCTGACGGCACACCAGGAAGGATCTCTGGGAATTTAATCGAATTAACGCCTGCAGGAGAAAGTTTAAGTTTCATTGGCATGGCGCCGACAAGCGAAGCAATACGGTTCAGAATAATTTCTCGTTGTTGGGTGAGTACCGGGAAAGTTGACCTAACTGAATAAACGGCCGCTTTTTGTTGTTCCATTTGAGTAATGGTAGCGTCGCCAGTTTTTAGGCGGGCTTGTACTGATGCAAGCATTCCTTGTAGAGACTTTTCGCTATCACGAGCAACTCTTATACGATCATTAAGTGACAAGTACTCAATGTAAGCAATGGCTATATTTGCTGCCACTTTTCTTTGCATATCGTCACGCTGGAAAGTTGCGCGCAACAATTGCAAGTCGGCAGATTCATACATTGATGCAGTCTCGCCCCAAATGTCAGGACGCCAATCACCTTTGAGGCTAAGTTGGTTTGTTGGACGTGCGCTATTATTGCCGCTGGGGTTGCCCCTGCTCACGCCAAACTCAGGATAAGTCGTGTTCATCTGTATTGGCATGCTTAAAGTAGGAAATTTACCGCTACCAGATTGATCGAGACGAGCTTTGCTTTGCGCGATACGCAATGTGGCAATCCTTAGATCTGGATTATTTGCCAGAGCGCGATCCATTAAAGCATTGAGTTCTTCGCTACCCAATAGCCGCCACCATTCTGCAAGTGCAGTGCTAAATGGAGAGGCAAGAGTGCTTGCTAGTGAAGGAGTAGGGGGCTTTTTGGCGGAATCGCCAACGGTCCTGACTGCTGAATATTGATCGGGAAGTGCTATGGCTGGTACGTCGTAATGATCGCGTTTAGCCGCGCAGCCGATTAATAATGAAGCGAACAAGGGTATGAATACAAGACTCTGTAAACAATTCATCAGCGGAATATCATTCCGGTGTTTTAATCTCCTACCAATTGCTATTGGCATATCCCTCTTAATATTAAGAAAAAGTTGCTATCTTTATTTGAAATGCTGAAAGCTAACTTTGTATGGTTCCTAATGCGCGGGGAATATTACCACATTTCAGTGTCGAATAGCCTGTTTATGAGGTGAGAGCTTTGCAAAAATATGTTCTATGTTGTTTTTTAATTCAAAGAGTTATTCTTTGCTGTTTGAGTCGATACTTATAAACCCAATGATGCAAGCAAGTCATCAACTTCATCCTGCCCCTTAACGCTGTCTTTTGTTTGCTGTCCTGGCCCTGCGGTTAACCCTTCAGTGCTGATCAGCGAGTCTTGGGAATTGGGAGCATATTCCTTAAGAATGTCGAGTAGTATATTTTCAACTTCTTCTGCGGCAACAACAATTTTGTTGACCATTTGCCCTGCGACATCGCGGAATTCTTGTGCCTCCATAATTAGCATTAGGTTGTGGTGCACGCTTTCTTCTGCTGCTGCAATTTCACCTAACTTGGAGATGGTATCCATTACCAATGGCTGATGGATACCAAAATCCGTGTCTGCTAGACGCATGGAGAGATTTGCGCAGGTATCGCGATTATTCTTACTTAGTGGAAGAGATGCCTCCACAGCACTAATTGTTTTTTCTGATGCTTCATGCATGGATAGGTCAATAAAAGACAGGCGGTCGCGTGCATCCGGCATGGTGGATGCCGACTTTTCTAGCCCTCGTGTATGACCGAGCTCCTTTAGAACTCGATGCAATCTTGAGGTCGCGAGGGCGATTTTCTTGACTTTAGCATCAGGAAATTCGGTGCTTTTGCTGAGAGGATTTGTGCTCATATCATTTCTCACTTCTGCATGGTGGCAAATACTTTTTTCAATTTTTCATCTAGTGTGGCGGCAGTAAACGGTTTGACTACATAGCCCGAAGCACCAGCCTGTGCGGCTTCTATAATGTTTTCGCGTTTAGCTTCCGCAGTAACCATTAGAACTGGAAGATGTTTTAGTTTTTCATCCGCTCGTATGCTGCGCAGCATCTCGATACCAGTCATATTCGGCATATTCCAGTCGGATACGACGAATTCAAAATTGCCTTCAGAGCGCAGTTTATTCAGTCCTTCGACTCCATCTTCAGCTTCAGATACATTGGCAAAGCCAAGTTCTTTGAGTAAGTTACGCACAATGCGACGCATAGTGGAGAAATCGTCCACTACTAAAATTTTCATGTTTGGATCAGCCATTCCTTCTTGCTCCGGTTATGTTCATTAGCCTCAACATTATAAGCTTAACTGAGTTCATTTGTTGTTAAGAAATCCTTGCATAGCAGCCACGGGTTTGACTTGCGGAAAATATACTGTGGAAAAACGGCTGGCTAAGGCATCTGACCAAGACAAGCCTTCTTTGTGGGCAATATCCCGCCAGAAATGCAAGAGTGTTTCGTCGTAAGCATCAATTGCTTCAGTATAAGCGGAGGCATTGTAATATTCATCGTGGCGGAAGGTTTTAATATCCATGCGTGGTTTTTGTGGTGTATCTTTGTCAATATGACCTATGCACAGTCCCACTAAAGGGAAGGTGAGAGGAGGGAGTCTGAGTAGATCTGTTATGTCTTGTGGGTTGCGGCGGAGGCCTCCGATAGGGACGATGCCTAGTCCCAATGATTCGGCAGCGGCTATAAGTGCGCCGAGTACGATGCCTGCATCTGTAGCTGCAACGCCGAAACCTTCCATGCTTTCGTGAATAATTTGCGTTTTACCCGCTTTACGTACACCGAGATCAGTTTTATGGAAGTCAATTAGGATGGCGATGAAAACAGGGGCTTTAATAATCCAAGCCTGACCACCGGAAAGCCTGGCAATTTTGGCGAGTTTGATGGGATCACGTACAACGACAAGTGAGATTTCTTGTGCGTTCATCGAGGTCGGTGTTCTATGGGCTGCGGTGATGATTTGGTCGAGCATCTCGTCGCTGACCGGATCAGCCGTGTAATCGTGGATGCTGCGATGAGATTGTAAGGTGTGTAGTGTTTCGTTCATTATGGTTTTAATAATTAAATCTATTGTTTAAGCATGGCTTTCGCTACCTCGTCGCGAGTTAAGTGCGGGGCGAATAATTCGATAAAGTCGTAAGTATACCCGCGTAAGTATTCATTTTTACGAATGGCAAGGCGAGTAGTGTTAATTTTAAATAGGTGCGATGCTTCCATCTTGCGTAAATGGCGATCACGCTCCGGTATAAAAGCCAATTCGGCGAGGATGCCAATGCCCAGCCCTAACTCTACATAAGTTTTAATTACGTCAGCATCAATCGCGGTAAGAGCAATATTAGGTGAGATACCAGCGATGGCGAAAGCCTCATCAATATGTCCGCGTCCACTGAATGCATAGTCATAGGTGATAATTGGGTACTCAGCCAGTTTGGCAAGAGTCAGGTGTTTTGTTTCAAGTAGAGGATGTTTTGGCGGCACAACGACACAGTGATGCCAAGTGTAGCAGGGCAGGGTAATTAGACCGTCGTAGCGAGAAAGGCTTTCTGTAGCGATGGCCACATCGGCTTCCCTGTTGAGCACTTGTTCAGCGATTTGAGTAGGGCTGCCCTGATGCAGGGTAAGCTTAACTTTTGGATAACGTTTGATGAATTGTTTTACCACTGGTGGTAATGCGTAGCGTGCTTGCGTGTGTGTGGCGGCAAGAATGAGTGTGCCGCTGTCCTGCCCTTGATATTCCTGCCCTACTTGTTTCAAATTCTCGGTTTCATGCAAAATTCGCTGTGCGATTTCGAGTATGGTTTTTCCGGGTTCAGAGAGTGCGACGATGCGTTTACCATTGCGCACGAAAATTTCTATGCCTAGTTCTTCTTCTAATAATTTTATCTGCTTGCTAATGCCGGGTTGAGACGTATAAAGCGCGACTGCGGCATCTGAAATATTCAAGCCACGGCGTACAATCTCATTTAGGTAACGTAATTGCTGTAAGTTCATGCTGGTATGTGCATTATGCTAATTGGTTATGGCATTCTAACGAAAAAGTATTTAATGGTATATGGGTGCGCAACATAGAATGCACGCCTGTTTAGTTATTGCTGATCGCTATTAATGGCGGTGAAGCATAAATCGAGGTGAAAAATGAGTGAGAATAAACCCAATAAACCCAAGCAAGTGAGCTGGTTCAATGG
>Ga0316202_10001662_pt1 | contig 16584 bp, 15 predicted proteins | sample 3monrhotite_MG_FD_204934 | JGI IMG/M metagenome (GOLD analysis project Ga0316202, IMG submission 204934) | Microbial mat bacterial communities from mineral coupon in-situ incubated in ocean water Damariscotta River, Maine, United States -... | ecosystem: Environmental > Aquatic > Marine >... | reverse complement strand
GGCGTGGTTGAGGCCGCGGTCGACCAGCGGCTCGTCCATCGCCCGGCGGCCGATGGGGTCCTTGATCCGGTTGGGGACCCACGACATCGGGGTGACCTGCATCCGCGTGTCGGCGTCGTCGAAGGGACGCTTCTGGGACTGGATCTCGTTGAAGATCATGTCCTCGGCCTCGACGAAGGCGTTGGGGAAGCCGTTGAGGGTGGCGTCCTGGGCCTTCTCCAGCTCCTCGTCGACGAGGGCCTCGACGACGGGGGACTCGAAGCCGAGGGCGTCGAGGTCGGCGAGCTCGTTCATCAGCTTGCCCAGCTCATCGATCTCGAACAGCTCCACGACTTCTTCGACCTCCAGGTCGTCCTCGGCGAGGGTCTGGAGGTTGAGGGCTTCCTCATCGAGCTCGGTGTTGATGAGCAGGTCTTCGATGAGGTCCTCGGCCTCTGCGATCGGCGCGCCGAGGAGCTCTTCCTTCTGGTTCTCCTCTTCTTCGCGCTTCTTCTTCTTGCGACGGCGGCGCCGGCGCCGGGTCTGGACGATGTTGTCCTGCAGCTCGGCGGCCTTCAGGGGGTCGGTGTCGCGGGAGCGCAGCGGGTCGCGGATGGCGTCGGCCTTGGCCTTGGGCTGCTGTGCCGGGCGTGAGTCGGCCTCACGCTGTCCGCGCTTCTTCTTCTGTGCGGTCTTGACGCCTCTGAGCACAAGCAGAGTATTGCCCGCCCCCTGGAGGCGGTCAAGGGCCCCCGGTCGCAGGCGGGCTCTCGGCGACTGTGTGCAGCGGCGGCGGTGGAAGCGGCTGCGGTGGGGGGCAGAGGGGAGTAAGCTTGGGGCTGCCATGAGCAGAGGTGTGCGGTGCCCACCCGGACCTGTACCGTGATGTTCGCAGAGCTTGCGAACCAGGATCGAACGTTCAGCCACACCGATCGGGCTGGCATCCGCAACCGCGCCGCCGACAGCGAGCGGCGCGCTGCGCCGATCTTTGAAGAGCACGGCGGCGAGATCATCAAGCACACCGGCGACTCCTTCCTTGTGCTGTTCGGGGCGGCGACAGACGCCGTCCGTGCAGGCGTGGCGCTGCTCGACGTGCAGGGCCGCGACCCGCGCGTGCTGGTCCGCATCGGCATGGCGACCGGCGACGTCGAGGTCATCTCGGGGGACACCTTCGGCGAGGTGGTCAACCTCGCCAGCCGCATCCTCTCGAAGGCGCCGCTGGGGCAGGCGTGGTTCTCGCAGGCGACGCTGCTTTGCATGAACCAGTCCGAGATCGCCTGGGAGGGGGTCGGCCGCTACTCGCTCAAGGGCATCCCTGGCGACATCGAGCTCCAGCGGGCGGTGCCCGCGGGGCGGACGTGGCTGCCCGAGGCGGTCTCGACGGCGATCCGCAGCAACACCCTGGTGCGCTTCCAGCGGGGCTCTCCGCCGCCGCGGCTGCCGCCGCGGTGCACCATCCTCCTCGAGGGCTTCGAGCCCGGCAGCGCCGCGCTCGACACGGCGATATCGACGCTCCCGGTCGTGGACCCGGCGAGCCTGTGGCTGGTCGCCCACACCATCGCGGCGACGGATCGGGTCAACTGGCAGCGCACGGGGCGTGGCCTGGTCATCGGATCTGCCAAGGGCCTGGAGGCGGCGCTCCAGGCCGCGCGGCGCCGGCTGACGGCCTCCAGCAGCACCGACACCATCATCTTTGACTCCGTTAGCAACATCGCCGCGGAGCTGGTGCTCGCGGGCCTCGCCCTGCCCGCGGTGCCGCTGTCAGAGGTGGTCGCGGGCTACACCTACGACCTGCTGTCAGACGGCCGCTGGGTCAACAGCAGCGACCACGCGGTCGCGCGGGTGGACGTCTCGCCGGAGTCGGTTCGCCTGGAGGCGCTGGTCTCTGGCCTCCAGCTCGAGGGCCGGCAGCTCCAGCCGGGCTCCTCGGTGGTGCTCTCGGACGGCGACGCGGTCACCATGCTGACGGGCACAGTCACGTACCGCTCGCTGCGCTCGGACACCTACGTCGGGCTGCTGTTGTCAGACTCTCCGTCGCGGATGGGCCTGTCCTCAGGCCAGCAGGCCGAGATCGGCCGCGAGCCCAAGCACCCCGGGCTCGCGCTGCCCGACCGGCGCGGCCAGGAGAACATCCGGTGGTGCCCAGGCTTCCGCGCGGCCCGCGCCCGCAGCAGCGGCTTCACGATGGACCGCGCGATGGCTGGCCGGCGGCAGGCCGCCATCCGCCTCATCGGTCAGTCACCGATGGTGACGACTCTCCACAGCCGCTGCAAGACTTACCTGGCCGGCTCACACGGGCTGGTGGTGGTCGAGGGCGAGCAGGAGGCGCTCCCGGGCGCCCTGATCGTGACCGGGACCAGCGTGGTCGCGGTGCGCGAGCCGTCCTGAGCGGCGACAGTTACACTGGAGCATCAAGCCCGGTTGTGGGTGAGGGGAGTGCATGGCGAGGCTGGAGCTGACACAAGACGAGGTGGCCCGCGCGCTGCTCGCTCACCCGATCTTCAACGGACTGACCACCCAGGAGGCCCGCGACTTTGCCGGACACTGTCTGGTCGTCCACCTCCACGCCAACGAGGTCCTCTTCCACCAGGAGGACCCGGCCCAGGACATGTACATGGTCCTCGCGGGTCGGCTCACCCTGAGCTGCGTGAGCCCCGACGACATCCCGGTCGTCGTCGGCACCGTTCGCGACGGCGGCATCCTGGGTGAGATGGGCGTCTTCGACGACGCGCCCCGCTCCGCGACGGCGACCGCGGCCTCGGACGTGACCCTGCTGCAGCTCCCCGGCCCGGCGTTCTCGATGATGGTCGACCTCGGCCACGCCGCAGCCGGCAACCTCCTGCGCTGGCTGCGCGGGCAGCTCTGCGAGCGGCTTCGCGTGCTCGACGAGCGGCTCGACGCGGTCTTCACGAGCGACAACGACGGCGCGAACGAAGACTCGGTCCAGAAGCGGGCCCGCGACCTGTGGGGCGCGCTCCGTGGCGAAGGAGAAGCACAATGATCCAGTCCAGCGAGCTGCGGCACATCCCCTCCCTGCGCAGCCTGGACGAGCGCTCCCTCAGCGCCCTGGCCGGCGTGATGGTCCGGCGCGAGTTCGAGGACGGCGCGATGGTCGTCCGGCAGGGCGCGCCTGCGGACGGCATCTACCTGGTGCTCAAGGGCCACATCCGGGTGACCCGCCAGCTCCCCGACGGCAGCAACGTCGGCCTGGTGACCCTCGGCCCTGGCGCGCTGTTTGGCGCCCTGGCGGCGCTCGACGGGCGGTCCCGCGCGGCGGACTGCCTCGCCTGGGGGCGCGTGCACACCTGCTTCCTGTCTCTGTCCGATTTTAACGCCCTGATGGAGGGTGTGACCCCGACCGCGCTGCGGTTCCAGGTGGCGGTGCTGCGCACGCTGTTCACGGATGTCCGGTCCACCAACCAGCGACTCGCCGAGCTCGCGACCCTCCCCGAGGTCGATCTGTCCGCGGACGGGACGCTGATCACCGGCCTCGCCTGACCGCCTGCGGGAGGTGCCACGGGGGTGGCGGCGTGGTAGACGCATCCCTCAACTGTGTGGTGTGCGATGCGTGGTCCCCCGAAGAACAAGAAGCGGCGCCAGGGCCGCCCCCAAGCCCGCCGCCCGAGCCGGCCTCCGCGCCAGGCCGCGCCGCCTCCGGGCACCGGGGTGGTCGTCAACGGCTACTCGGACGGCTGGCTGCAGAAGGGCTTCCCCTGGGTGTACCGCGAAGAGATCACCGCGCAGACCCCCGGCCTCGCCCCGGGTGCCGTCGCCACCATCTACAACGAGCAGCACGCCGTGCGCGGCGTCGGCGTCTTCGACGCGGCCAAGGTCGCCGTCCGCCGCTTCCGCGAGGACGCGGGGCCGCTCGACCAGGCCTGCTTCCAGGCGCTCATCCAGGCCGCCTTCGACCGCCGGGTGCTGCCGCCCGAGACCACCGCGTGGCGCCTCGTCCACGGCGAGAGCGACGACATGCCCGGCGTGCGCATCGAGGTCTTCGGCGGGCTGGCGGTCATCACGCTCGACACCCCGGCGCTCCAGTCGGTCCTCCCGCCGCTGGCCGCTGCGCTGCGCGCGGTCGTCCCGCTGACGTCCATCTGGCTGCACTGGCGCCCCTCTGACGAAGACGGCGACGCGCGCTTCTCGGACCTGTCGCGTGGCCTGTACTGGGGCGAGGCCCCCGAGGGCGATCCGGTGGTCTCTGAGTTGGGGCTCCGCTATCGGGTCCGCCCGACGGCGGGGCACGACATCGGGCTGTTCTGCGACATGCGCGAGGTCCGAGCCTGGATGGCGCCGCACTGGGCCGGGCGTCGGGTGCTCAACCTGTTCTGCTTCACGGGCGCCTACAGCGTCTCTGCGGCCGCCCACGGTGCGCGCGAGGTCGTCAGCGTCGACCTATCGGGGCCGATCATGGAGCGCGTTCGGGGCAACTTCGACGAGAACGGGCTCTCACAGGAGTCGCACCAGTTCTGGGTCGAGGACACCTTCAAGGCCCTCGACCGGCTGCGCCGGAAGGGCGAGCAGTTCGATGTCATCGTGGCTGACCCGCCCTCGTTCTCGCACGGCCCGGAGGGCACCTGGTCGGTGGCCAAGGACTACAAGCGCCTCGTGGCAGCGTGCCTGCGGGTGCTCGCGCCGGGCGGCTGGCTCATCGCGGCGACCAACCTCGGCGCGATCTCACCGCGTGACTTCAAGGGCTACCTGATCGACGGCGCGCAGCGTGCGGGCCGCCGGCTCCGGGTCATCCACGAGGCGAGCACGCCGATCGACGTGCCCGCGGCGCTGCACTTCCCAGAGTCGCGGTACCTGAAGTGCTGGATCCTGGAAGGGTGAGCACGGTCCAGCGATCCCGTGTCCCCGGCCTCGGCCCGGAGATAGCGGTCACATCGGTCTCTTCTGGCCGCTCTGGCCCAGTGGCCGTCGTCACGGCCAACCTGCACGGGGACGAGTGCACCGGCATCGGCGCGGTCTTCCAGCTCGCGGAGCTGCTGCCGGAGGTGCTCGGGCGTGGCACCGTGCACCTCTACAGTTCGCTCAACCCCGAGGGACTCGCCCGCAACAGCCGCGAGCTTCCGGTCATCGAGGCCGACCTCAACCGTGCCTTCCCCGGCCGCTCCAGCGGGGATCGGGCGGACCGGCACGCCTGGCGGCTCTGGCGCGAGCTGACCGGGCGCCAGCCCGATGTCGTCGTGGACCTGCACACCGACTCGGGCGCGGCGATTCCGTACGCCATCGTCGACCGGGTCGTGCGCGGCGCGCGGCGGCCCCAACTGGCTGCGCGCTGCCGTGCGCTGGCTGCTGCCAGCGGACTGACGGTGCTCTCGGAGTACCCCGCTGACCAGTACCTCCGGTACCGCCTCGATCGCAGCCTCCCCGGCGCGATGATCAACAACCAGGGCATCGCGGCGGTGACCCTGGAGGTTGGCCCGCGCGGCTACATCTCTCGCGAGAGCGTGGACACCGCGGTCCAGGGCACCCTGGGCGTGCTGACCGAGGCGGGGCTCGTGGACACCCCGGCGCCGGGGCACGCGACCTGCCGCAGTGGCGGCCCCTGGCGCCGGGCGAGCGGCCCGACCATCACGGCCGAGGGGGTCTTCGTTCCCGCCGTGCGTCCCGGAGACTGGCTCGGCGTCGCCGGGCTCATCGGCACGATCTGCTCCCTCGACGGCAGCGTGCGGCAGCGGCTGTTGGTCCGGCGACCGGGCTTCGTCGTCTCGCTCACCGAGCGCGCCTGGGTCCGGCCCGGCCAGAGCTGTGTGACCATGGGTGTCGCTGATCAGCGTTGAGCAACGGGGCGGATCGGTTACGCTGAAGGTGTGTTCAGTGAGAAGCGGTTCACCATCTCCCGGTTTCGAAACGTCTACGACAACCGGCCCCGCACTGTGGAGCTCGACCTCCGCGCGCTCAAGGTCCTGCTGACCGAGTGGTCTCCGCCTCAGGAGGTCAAGACCCGCGCCCCCTGCTGGAGCCCCGCAGGCTACCCCCAGGGCGCGAAGCGGCGGAAGTCGTCGGTCCAGGCCGTCTCGATGCTGGTCTTTGACTGCGACGACGGCACCCCACCCGAGGCCGCCCGCGAGGCCTTCCGCGGCTGGTGTCAGCTCGGGCACACCTCCTGGAGTCACTCGACCGAGACCCCGAAGTGGCGCCTCGTCCTCCCCCTCGCCCAGCCGGTCCCCGGCGAGCACTGGCCCTCCGCCTTCGCGGCCGCCTTGCGGATGTGGGCGCTGTTTATGCCGCCGGGCAGCCACCCCGACAAGCGCTGCCGCGACGCCAGCCGCCTGTTCTTCCTCCCGGTCTACCGATACGGCCAGGACGATCGCGCAGCCTGGGCCGATCGGGGGGACCTGCTCAAGCTCGACTACGATCCCGCTGAGGTCCTCCCGGACCCTGTCACCGCGACCCCGTCCAAGGTGTGGACCCTCAAGGGGTTCTACCGCCACCGCCTCCGGACCGATCCGAAGGCCCGCACAGCCCTCGGCGTGCTGATGGGCGGGGTGGTGCGCGCGGGCATGGTCGGCGGCGTCGACTGCCCGAAGTGCAGCAAGCCCACCGCGCGCTGGGCCGTCGACCCCGGCCGCGGCATTGGCGGCTACTGTGGCGACGACGACTGTGACTGGTCCGGCCCACTCGACGCTGTGGCCCACCTGCTCGGGGATATGGCGTAAGGTCCACCCGGAGGGCCTGTGGATTTTGCCGCCAGCAACCTGAGCCGGACCATCGACGGGCGCACGCTATACACGGGCGTCTCGTTCTCCCTTGCCCCTGGGGAGCGGCTCATCGTCCAGGGTGCCTCTGGCGCGGGCAAGAGCACCCTGCTGCGCGCGCTGGCCTGGCTCGACCCGGTCGACGCTGGCACTGTCCGCCTCGGAGGCCACACCCCGGCAGATTGGGGCGTGCCTCGCTGGCGGGCGCGGGTCGCCTACGTCGCACAGCGCCCGCCCGCGCACCCTGGAACCCCCGCTGAGACCTGGGTAGCCGCGCAGCGGTATCGGGCGCACCCCGACGACGTGGGAGAGCCCCGGCAGTGGCTCGAAGACTGGGGCGTGCGCGCTGGCGCCTGGGTCGCGCCCTGGAGCCGCCTGTCTGGCGGAGAGGGGCAGCGGGTCTCCCTCGCGCTCGCGCTCGCCCTGCGGCCCGCGGTGCTGCTCCTCGACGAGCCCACCAGCGCCCTCGACCCGGACGCCGCCGCGCGCGTCGAGCAGTCCCTCGCGGTGGAGCGCGCGGTGGTCGTGACCCACGACACCGCCCAGGCCGCGCGGCTCGGCGGGCGCGTCCTGTGGCTGGGGGCTGCTTGAGCGGTCCCATCCCCCTCAGCGGCCTGCAGCTCGGGATGGCTGCGGCACTGGTCCTGGTCAATGGTGCCCTGTCGGTCTGGCTGGGCCTCGGGCTGGAGCGGAAGCTCGCTGTCGCCAGCGTGCGGACCGTCGTGCAGCTCTTGCTGGTCGGTGTCGTGCTCGCGCCGGTGTTCTCGTGGCAGCGGCCGGGGCCGGTGCTCGCGGTGATCCTCGGCATGGTGGTCCTCGCGGGCCGGGAAGCCGCCCGGCGGAGCAGCCGCCGCTACCGGGGCATGCTCGGCGCCTCGGTCCTCGCGATGCTCGTCGGCGCCGGCGGGACCGCGCTGCTCGGGGTCGGCGTGATCGTCGGCGCCGAGCCCTGGTGGCGCCCGCAGTATCTCATCCCGCTCGCGGGCATGATGATGGGCAACACCCTCACCGGCGTCAGCCTGGGCCTCGACCGCTCCCTGACCATGCTCGACGAGGGCCGCGGGGTCATCGAGGGGCGGCTCGCGCTCGGCGCGACCTGGTGGGAGGCTGCACGGCCCGTCGCCTCCGAGGCGCTGCGCAGCGGGATGGTGCCCATCCTCAACGCCATGAGCGTCGTCGGCCTGGTCACGCTGCCCGGCATGATGACCGGCCAGATCCTCAGCGGCACCGACCCGGCGATCGCCGCCCGCTACCAGATCCTCATCATGTTCCTCATCGCAGCGGCGACCGCGCTCGGCACGACCACCGCCGTGCTCCTGAGCGTGCGCGCCCTGTTCGACGGCCAGCACCGGCTGCGCCCCGAGCGCCTGGAGCCGTAGGTCAGCGCTGGGTGCCCTGGGGCGTGCCAGGGACCGCGCGCTCGACCGACATCCGTGGCCCCAGGACCTCGACAGCCTCGATCTCGGGGACGTTGACGGTGCCTGGCACGCGGGAGAGGCGCCAGACCCGGCCCGCACCCGAGGAGACCATCGGCTCTCCCCAGATGGCCCGGAAGTACGTTGTGTACGCCGCTGCCCACTGGCCCTCCAGGCCTGGGCTGTACGCCGCCGGATCGACGACGGCGTAGCGGAAGCCGGCCTCCAGGAGGGCGTCGACGTCCGAGGAGCTGACCCGCATCCCGTTAAATTTGCCCGCAGAGAGCTGCTCCAGGCCCTCCAAGATGCGCAGCTCGCGGACCGACGCCTCGAAGCCGGCGGGGCGGTGCGCGACGATGTGGTCACCGAGGCCCGCCAGGATCGGCTGCTTGTGGAAGATCTGGAGCCACAGCAGGTGGCGGGTGATCTCGTTGGTCGAGAGGACCGGCGTGGTCAGGATGGGGCCGTTGACAACCGAGTACAGGCGCTCGTCGTAGTCACGCGGGGCGTTGGCCTCGACGGGGAGGTAGCGGTTGCGGAAGGGCTTGTCGACGAACAGCGCCCCGATGGCGACCACGACGATGAGGCGGCGGTAGCCTGGCCATATCCGGCCGAGCTGCTCCAGCACCAGCACCGCCAGCGCGATGGCGCCGACCAGGAACACAAGCTCCAGGCGCTGTGGCCACCAGAAGCGCTCGAAGAAGGGGAGGTTGTCGTACAGCCAGAGGTACGGCATCGACAGCCGCAGGGGGACGAGCGCGGTCCACTTCACGTACGGCCCGAGCGTCAGCAGCCAGCCCACGACCGCGACCGCGATCCAGCGGTTCTTGCCGTACAGGGTGCGAGACAGCGCGGCCGCAGCGGCGAGCGCCAGCAGCGCGAGGGCGACGCGCTTGTCCTCGGGGTCATTGAGCGTGTGGAGGAGCGGCCACAGCGGCCAGTGAGACTGGTTGATGGCCATCGACAGGCCAAACTCACCGCGGCCGAGGTCGCCGTACTGCGCCATCCACGGCTCGAGGTCGCGGGCGACGCCGGGGAGTGTGGCGTAGGCATCGGCGAGGGCGCGCACGGCGGGGAGGCAGACCCCGATGGTGACGCCTGCCGAGAGGAGGAGCTGCTGCCACCGCTTGCGGTCCCAGAACCAGAACTCAGCGAGCCAGAGGGGGAGGGCCGTGAGGGTGAGGAAGAGGCCGTAGTACCAGTATGTGAGGTGCGTCGCTGCGGCGGCGAGGCCGGTGAGAACAGCGAGCTTCCAGGTGCCCTTGCCGGCCATGATGCGGAGGAAACCGCTGAGTGCGAGCAGCCAGAAGACCAGCAGGGACTGGCTGAGGCGCCCATGAGAGAGCTCCAGCAGGCAGAACGCGGAGGTCTCCAGTGCGATGCCGGCGAAGATGGCGGTCGTCCGCGAGGCCCCGATGGTGCGCGCGAGCACGTGCGCGCCGCCTGCCGACGTGGCAAGGGTGGCGACAGCCGCAAGGTTGTAGCCGACGCGTGGCCCGAAGAGGACGAAGAGGGGCCAGAAGAGGAAGGCGTCGAGGAGGTTGTACTGGGAGAGGGGAGACTGCCCGTTGGGAAAGAAATTCCAGGTGGACTCGAAGGGGTTGAGGCCGCTGGTGAGGGCAAAGCCGGTCCACCAGTATGCCCACGCGGTGCCGGTCCAGTCGGGCTGGTCTCCGCCGCCGATGAGGAGGCCGTCGCCGAGCCACGCGGGAGCGGTCACCGCGAAGGCGACTGCCGTGTAGAGGAGGGCGACGTTGAGTCGCTTTCGCCAGCGGGGTGCCTCGGTGGCACCCGCTGAGCCTGTCGAGACTTCAGCCATTCGGGGACATCTTAGGCCATCGGGGTGTGATGCTGCGTTGCACTAGAATTGAACGTGTTTTGTAAACGTGTTCAATTCGATGCTGCGACACAGCATCACTCCTCCAACTCTTCTGGCTTTACCGTTGCTTCCGAGCCCTTGTCGAGAAACGCCATCGCACGATGGAGCACCGCCGGACGCCACTGCAAGAAGGAATGCACCCCCCCGACCAGGATCGGCTCCACGCCCGGAAGACGCGTCTCCTCGAGGCGAACAACCCCGTCGTCGTCCCCGTCCAGCCGCGGGTTCATCCCCGCCTTCTTTCCGCGTCCCCCGGCGAGCACGCAGACCTCACAGTGATCCGGTGGCAGCGGGATCTGGTTCACTCGCTCCGGGACCAGCTCTGAGGCCGCCGCGCCGAAGACCCACCGGTAGACCGGCCAGTCGCGGAGCTGGTGCGCGAGCTGCGCGCCCTGGTTCGGCGGCGCCATCATCACCAGGCGCACCCGCTCGGCGTGCTGGTGTGATTTTGCCCGGCCCAGGTACGTTCGAGCGACCAGTCCGCCCATCGAGTGCGTCAAGATGCCCAGCATCGGCACCGGGGCGCGGTCGCCGAGCCACTCGTCCATGAACGCCTCGACACGCTCTGCGTGGTGCTCCAGCGTGTCCCGCCGCGTCGCGTAGCCGAACGGCTTCGCCTCGAAGCCGTGCTGGCGGAGGTACACCATCGTCGGCACCAGCCCCAACCGGCCGCGCAGCGCGCCGTGCAGCAGGAGCACCGGCATGTCCTTCTCTTCGGACTCTTCCATTCCTTGTTTCCCCTCTCTCACAGAAGGCTGCGTGGATCCACGTCTAACGTCACCCGGACTCGGCCCCGGCCAGAGCCCCGGAGGAGCGCGCGGGCCTGGCCTAGCCAGCGCCGCAGCTCCGCGACCGCGTGCCCGCGGACGATGATCTGGTAGCGCCAGCGGCCCACCAGCCGCGACAGCGGCGCGAGCACCGGGCCGAGGAGGTCGACGCGGGTGCCGCTCTGGCGAGACAGGGCCCGCAGCTCGTGCGCGAGCTGGCCAGCCCGCTGCTGCGTCTCGTCTCGGTGGGCGCCCTCGACCCTGACCAGCACCAGCCGTCCGAACGGTGGGTATCGCAGGAGCTGGCGCTGCTTGACCTCCTGGGCGTAGAAGACCATGTCCGGATCCGAGACCCGACCCTTAAATTCGCCCGACAGCAGCCGGAAGACGAAATGGTCCGCGTGGCGGGTCTGCACCAGGACACGGCCAGGATGCTCTCCGCGTCCGGCGCGTCCGGCGAGCTGGGTCACGAGGCTGAAGGTGCGCTCTGCGCTGCGGAAGTCCGGCAGCATCAGGATGTGGTCCACGCCCACGACCGCTGCGAGGTGCACGTCCGGGAAGTCGTGGCCCTTCGCGACGAGCTGGGTGCCCACCAGGAGCTGCGCCTCGCCTGAGCGGAACCGCTCCAGCAGGGTGAAGTGTGAGCCCCGCGCCGCGGTCGTGTCCGCGTCCATGCGCACGATGCCGGTGCCCGGGAACTGGATGCGCAGCTCTTCCTCGACCCGCTCTGTGCCGTGCCCCACGAAGTCGAAGGGCACGCCGCACTCGGGGCAGTTTGGCACGTAGTCGCGGTGGAAGCCGCAGTAGTGGCACTTCAGCCGGCGGTGCTTGTGGTGGAGCACGAGGCTCACGCCACAAGACGGGCAGTCGTAGTGGGCGCCGCAGCCGGGGCACTCCACGACCGGCGCGTAGCCCCGCCGGTTGTAGAGCACGATGGCCTTGCCGCCCTGGCGCAGGGTGTCGCCGAGCGCCTGGAGCAGGTCTGCGCTCAGGGCCTGCTTCGGAGACAGGCCCTTGATGTCGAGCAGCTCGATGCTCGGGACCGCCCGCGGGGTCGCGCGCTTGCGGATGCGGAGCATCGTGTAGCGACCCGCGTAGGCGTTGTACCAGCTCTCGACGCTGGGGGTCGCAGAGCCCAGGATGACCGGGCACTTCGCCAGTTTTCCACGGAGCACCGCGAGGTCGCGGGCGTTGTATCGGACCCCGTCGTCCTGCTTGTACGAGTCGTCGTGCTCCTCGTCGACCACGATGAGCCCAAGATCTGCAAACGGCGCGAACAGTGCCGAGCGCGCGCCGACCGCTGCGGTCACCTCGTTGGCCCGGATGCGGCGCCACTCCCGGAGCCGCTCCGTGCTCGTCAGCCCCGAGTGCAGGACGGCCACGGACTCCCCGAAGCGCGCCTTGACGCGCCCCGTCAGCAGCGGGGTCAGGGCGATCTCGGGCACCAGGACGACCACCTGCTTGCCCTGGGCGATGATCTCGGCCGCGGCTTGGAGGTACACCTCGGTCTTTCCTGCGCCGGTCACGCCGTGGAGCAGGAAGGTCTGGTCGCCGGCGCCCTTCAGCGCCTCCAGCGCCTGCGCCTGCTCGTCGTTGGGCTCGAACGGCCGCACGCGGCCGGGCATCACCGGGATGAGCGCGGCGTTGCGGTCTTCGCGCTCGCCGCGCTCGACGATGCCCTTCTGCTCCAGGCGGACGATCGCGCTGCGCGCCGAGCCGCCCTCGGCCTCCAGCAGGGCCGGCAGGTCCATCGTGCCGCCGGCCTCGGTCAGCCGGGTGACGATGGACTTCATCCGCTTGCCGCGCTGCGGCGGGATGATCTCGGGGGGCATGCTCAACGAGACGGTGGTGATCATGCTCGCCGGGCCGCCGAAGATCTGCTCTTCGAGGCAGATGAGCTTGCCGCGCAGCAGGCCGTCGACGGCGCGGTTGATGTCGTCGTTGGACAGCTCATTGTGCAGGCGCCGGAGCATGCCCCGGCGGGTGCGGCCGGGGCGGCTGACGACCTCGCGGAGCACGGTGCCGCGGGTGCCGTCGACGGCCTCGGCGGCGAGCGCCTCGATGCCCTGCTCGGTGGGGATGAGCACCCGGCGCGCCTTGCGGCGGTACGCGACCGGCAGGGCGGTCGCGATGACCTCTCCGAGCCCGGAGAGGTAGTAGTCGGCGATCCACTTGAAGAAGACGAGCTGCTTCTCATCGAAGGCGGGCTCGATGTCGAGGAGCCGGTCGATCTCCTTGGTCTTCTTGAAGTCAGAGGTGTCAGTCAGCTCGATGACGTAGGCCGAGACACGCTGGTTCCCGAAGGAGACGGAGACGGTGTGCCCGATCTCCAGCTCCATTCCGATGGGGATTTTGTAGGTGAAGAGGCCATCGACCGGGAGAGCAATGGCGAGTCGGGCGAAGCTCACAGGCCGGAGAGCTCCTCCAGGATGCTGCGGAACCCGTCTCGTAGGTCGGGACGGCGCAGCGCGGCAAACATCGAGGCCCGCAGCAGCCCGAGCACGTTGCCCGTGTCGTGCCGCTCGCCGTCGAAGACGTAGCCGCTCACGCGTCCCTGGCTGGCGAGGTCTGCGAGCGCGTCGGTGAGCTGGATCTCGTTTCCGCGGCCGGGGCGGGTGATCTGGAGGATGTCGAAGATGTCTGGCGGCAGCACGTAGCGTCCTACGATGGCGTGCCGGCTCGGGGCGTCCGCGGGGTCTGGTTTTTCGACCATGTGCGACACCTGCATCTGGCCGTCGTCGCGCCACGTGCCGGCGCAGATTCCGTAGCGGTTGGTCTGCTCCTGCGGGACCTCCATCAGCGCCACGACCGCGGCTGCGGCCTGCGCGTCGTATCGGTCGATCATGTCGCCGATTGTGGGTCTGTCGCTGAAGATGATGTCGTCGCCGAGCAGGACCGCGAACGGCTCGTTGCCGACGGCCGGGCGGGCGGTGAGCACCGCGTGGCCGAGGCCGAGGGCGACCTGCTGGCGCACGGCGACGACCTCGGCGCGGCGAGCGGTGTCGAGGACCTTGTCGAGCAGGTCCTGCTTGCCGGCCCGCTCCAGGTGCGCCTCGAGGGCGGGCTTGCGGTCGAAGAAGTCGACCAGCGCGTCCTTGCCCCGCGAGGTGACCAGCACCACGTTCTCGATGCCGGCCTCGACCGCCTCGGTGATGATGTAGTCGATGCACGGCCGGTCGAGGAGCGGCAGCATCTCCTTCGGAACGCACTTCGTGGCGGGCAGAAAGCGGGTGCCCAGCCCAGCGACCGGCAAAACGGCCGTACGGATCCGGCTCATCAGACCTCCCTGTGGGACAGTTAGTATGACAGAGCCGACCCCCACGCCAGCCCCCCTTGCTGAACATCCTCACAGACCGATGCCCATGACTGCTGCCATATCTCTGCTCGCCGCCGCGCTCCTCTTCGCCGCTGCTGCCTTCCAGATCGCCCTCGCCGCAGGCGCGCCGGTCGGGCACCTCGCCTACGGCGGCCGCGCTGCGGAGCCGGGCCAGCCCCTGCCGCAGCAGCACCGAATCGCCAGCGCCGCGGCGCTGGTCGTCATCCTGGGGATGGCCGCCGTGCTCCTCGACCGGGGCGGCTGGGTCACGGTGGTCCCCGCGGGCAGCGCCCGCACCCTGACGGCGCTCGTCGCCGGCTTCATGGCCGTCAACACCATCGGAAACCTGGCCGGCAAGCACTGGATCGAGCGCTTCGTTATGGGCGGCATCACCGCGGCTGTCGCTGCATGCGCGGGCTGGCTCGCCTGGGCACCGCTGCCATGATCGTGCTCTTCCTCGCTGCCTGTGGCAGCGACCACACCCGCTACGACATCGAGGCCGTCGGCGGCCTGCCCGACGCCGATCCGACGGCATTTGCCTGCTACGAGCAGGAGGACGGCAGCGCCCTGGTCTCGGTGGCCGATGAGAGCGTGCGCCTGTACCGGCTCGAGCCCGGAGCGGTGGTGGCCCAGCAGCTCGGCGCAGACCTCTCTGGCCTGCAGCTCTCTCCGATGCGCCTCGTCGTGGACCCTGGCCACGTGCAGCCGCTGCTCTACGACGATGATAATTTCGTCGTCGTCGACACTGCCACGAGCACGCTCTCTGCGCTCGCGCCCCACTTCAACAGCAGCGGCGGGCTCGGCCACCCGGTCATGCTCCGCGACGCCAGCGGCGAGCTGCTGGTGAGCAACGGCCACCTCATCCGCTTCAACGCCGGCGAAGCACAGTGGCAGCGGATCTCCCGCTCGCCGAACCCGCACCTGCTGTGGGCGACCCGCTGGGACGGCCGCGCCCTCGCGCTGACCTACGACACCGTCGGAGAGCTGAACGCGCTCGGCCACGTCTCGGTCGCGGGCTGCAGCGGTGACTGTGACAGCGTGGTCTGGGGATCGGGTCTGCACGACCTGTCGGACGGCGCGCTGTGGCTTCGGGACGGTGACCGGTTCTGGATGTTCGACGGCGAAGAGGTCAGCGATCTGGGCCGCCTGCCGCAGCGCGCGGACGGGCTGCTCCTGGTCGATGGGCGCCTGTTCGGCACCCTCTCTGACGGTCGGATCGTGTCCTGGGCTCCGGGCGATGAGGGCATGTACGACCACGAGCAGAGCGTGGACGCCAGCTTCGCCTGCCGGATGTCAGACGGCCTGCTGATGCTCGGAGGCAGCGCCTACGTCTACCGGAAGTAGGCGGCTCGTCGGGCCACAGCAGAGTAGATAAGAGGGCTGCGAGGCGGTTGTGGCGGCGGCACCCGGGAAGAATCAGGTCTTCTATCGGTTGTAGGGTGTGCCTCGCAGCCCGATGAGGAGTACGGATCATGTGGTGGTTGGCATTAGCCCCGGCGCTCGCACAGGCGACCGATCCGGACCCCCTTCAGGCGGCAGATCTTGGCTTTGGGGGTGCTATCCGGGCAAATCCGTATTCCATTAGTGCCGCCCTCACAGCCCCGGCAGTTATCGCGCTGACGCCGGTGTATTCCGTCGGCGTCGGTGGGCGGGTCGGCTCCTCGAAGGTTCGACGCGTCGACGCTGGCGCGATCGACTCGACGACCGGCCCGATCTCGCTGGGCGTGGTCTACATCCGCGAGTCCTTCACCCGCGACGCCACGACCGGTGAGCTGCCCGGCTGGCTCGAAGACCCCACCGACATCGTCAACCCGCAGACCCACACCATCCTCGGCGGTGGCCTCGCGGGGAGCTTCCTCAACCGCCGCATCGGCATCGGGGCAGGGGTCCGCTACTGGACCTACTCCTCCCGCTTCGTCGAGACCGACAGCGCCATCCAGGCCCACGCCTCGGTCGCCGCGCGCCTCGGGCGCGGGGTGTTCCTCTCGGTCGGCGGAGAGAACCTCCTCCCCAACGCCTGGGACCTCGCCACCCCAGCAGTCTCGACATCGGTTCGCTGGGAGGAGAAGGGCATCTTCGCTCTCGAAGCAGACCTCGTCACCGACGTCAGCAGCGGCATCGGCGCCCCGAAGCTGTACACCGGCGCTGAGGGCTGGGTCAGCGAGTTCGTGCCCCTCCGCCTGGGCTACCAGCGCGACTTCGCCGAGGCTTCGAACACGGTGAGCGCTGGCATCGGTGCTGGCGAGGAGCAGGCCATCCTGGAGTACGGCGCCAGCCTGGAGCTGGACTCTCTGGAGCATACCCACGCGCTGACGCTGCGCATCTTCTTTTGATCCTGGCCCTGCTGCTCGCCTGTGCCCCCGAGCCAGTCACCCCGGACGCAGCGCTGTACCTCGCTGCGCTCGACAGCAGAGATCCGTCTGCCTGCGCTCCAATCCGGGACGGCAGCCTGCGCGGAGAGTGCGCCGCGATGCTCGCCCGTGACCTCGCCCGCGCCGGAGAGCTGGGCCGCGCGAAGCAGGCG
>Ga0316202_10001661_pt1 | contig 16588 bp, 12 predicted proteins | sample 3monrhotite_MG_FD_204934 | JGI IMG/M metagenome (GOLD analysis project Ga0316202, IMG submission 204934) | Microbial mat bacterial communities from mineral coupon in-situ incubated in ocean water Damariscotta River, Maine, United States -... | ecosystem: Environmental > Aquatic > Marine >... | reverse complement strand
ATTTAGCGATGCGCTGAAAGAAGAAGAAAATATCCGTAAATTCCTTTCTATTTAATCCCCTAAATAACTATTCTCCTCGTTGCAAAAACCTTTCAGCACGTTCAACTCTACGAGGTTTACCACGTAAAATCAAAGTGTCTTGTGATTGTAAAATAGTATCAACATCGGGCTCTTCTATTTCTTTTTCATTACGCCTTAAAGCAACGATGTTAACTCGCCGCTCAGCTAAATTAAGTGCTGAAATACTTTGTCCAATAGCAAATGAATTCTCTGTCAACAACACGGCATGCGCAAATTCTATTCTATCAATAGCATTAGGACCTAGATCGGTGTTTTCACCTTGATAAAAACCATGTAAATGGTTGTAATGCGCTTTACGTTCTTTTTGAACACGACGAAATATACGAGAGAAAGGTACACCTGTTAGCGATAAAACTTGCGATACTAACATTAAACTCCCTTCTAATATTTCGGGCACAACCTCATTAGCCCCCGCTGCTTGCATTTGATCTAAATGATCATCATTACGGGTACGTACCAATATTTGAACATTAGGGGAAAGTGAACGAACCTTTTGAATAACTTCAATCGATTGTTTATCTTCACCAAAAGCAATAACCACTAACTTTGCTTTGTCTAAACCTGCTGCTTTGAGTATCTCACTTTGTCTAGATGTTCCAAATAAAACATTTTCGCCCGCTTCTCGTGATTCTTTAACACGTAAAGGATCAATATCAATCGCAACAAAATCAATAGATTCTTGTTTTAAAAAGCGACTTACCGTTTGCCCTACACGACCAAATCCACAAATAATAACGTGATTGCTTAGATTTTCAGCTGATAACTTCGAATATTTTTCATCAATCTCTTTTGCAGCTTCACGAGAAATAGCTATAGCCCAAGTACGAGCATGATCAACCATAAAAGGTGTTATTGCCATACTAATAACGCCAATCACTAATAATATTGAAGCAATTTCTGCAGACAATAAATTAAACTGGCTAGCAAGGGCAATAATGACAAAACCAAATTCTCCCATTTGTGCAAGCATGAAAGCTGAAGCCCACGCATCTTTATTTGCTTCGCCAGCACGTTGAGCCAGTATCTTTATTACAATAATTTTTAAAGCCATGAAACCTACTAAAATACTGAATATTGTAATAGGCTCAGAAAGCAAAATACTAACATCAAGCTTCATACCCACTGTGATAAAGAACAATCCCAGTAATATATCGCGATAAGGTCGAATATCAGCTTCTAATTGGTGTTTATACTGGCTTTCTCCCAGCATCATACCGGCTAAAAATGCACCTAAAGCCATTGATAAACCGAACCATTGTGTTAAAGCTGAAGCGAGTAAAGTTACAAGTAATGTCGTTAAGACAAACAACTCATCATTTCTAACTTTAGCTATAACATTAAAGAGTTTGGGTAAAAACCACTTTCCAACAAAAAGCAAAATACTAACAACAAACACACCTTTAACTAAGGCGAGTAATAGTTCAAGAAGCATCGAAGAACCATTACCAAGCGCTAATAACGGTATAATGATTAACAATGGCACTACTGCAACGTCTTGAAACAGTAATATTGCTACGGATATTTGGCCAGATTTACGCTTTATTCCTCCTGAATCACTAAGTTGTCTAATAACAATTGCTGTAGAAGATAAAGCTAAGGTACTACCAATAACAAATGCACTAGAAAAATTCTCACCAAAAACCATCGCAAATACTATGAATAAAAACAAACAAACAGCAACTTGAAAACTACCAACAGAGTAGACTAAATGACGCATCGCGACTAATTTATCGATTGAAAATTCTAAGCCTAAAGTAAACAACAAAAAAACAATACCAAGTTCCGCAAAGGTATCATAATCCGTTTGAACATGTGCCCATGCTAATCCATGCTCACCAACTAAAGTACCTGCAACCAAATACGCTAAAATAGCGGGAAGTTTTAATCGACGAAACAACCAAACGCTAAAAACAGCACAGGTTAAAATAGCAAGAATTTCAAGATGACTGGCCATATGACTCCTTAATTTCATTTAGTTATGCGGCAAAATATTGCCGACAATAAAATGACATCAATAAATAATAACATAAAAACAAAACTAATCTTTATAAATCAAAATATTACATAAAATTAAATTCTCTTAATTTTAGGAACATTTTTTGCATAATCAGTTTACTTGGAAATTTATACCTATATTGCTTTAATTTTAGGATACCTACATGCAAACATTAAACTTACTTGAACATCACTTTACTGACAACAATACACTGAATATTGTTAATATAAATCAAGATGAAAGTTTTATTCCTGGATTAGTGTTGTTAGAGCGCTTGCAAACCACGCTTAACGTTGATGAATTACTAAATATTTTTTCAAAAGAAGCCGAAAAGCTAGTTGCTTTTTCTGGATTATACTTTAAAAACCAAGACGTTAGTACTTGCATAAAAGGAAGTCGCACTGCTAAGGTCGAAAGAACCTTTGAGCTAAAAATAAATAATGAATTTATTGGTGTACTAACCTATTGTGTTAAAAAACCAATTAGTTTATCAAAATATAAAATTTTGAATCAATTACACCAACATTTACTTTATCCTCTTAGAAATGCATTAAACTATCAAATGGCATCTAAATTAGCAATGCAGGACGGTTTAACCGACTTAGGAAATCGCCGATATTTTGACAAACAATTAACTCGTGCTATTCATCACGCTAATCGTCAACAAAGTAGAGTAGGTTTAATTTTAGGTGATTTAAATAAATTTAAAGCGATTAACGATACTTACGGTCATCAAGTGGGTGATTTAGTATTAAAGCATGTTGCAACAGCAATGATCGCTAGTATTCGCGATTCAGATAGTGTCTTTCGTTTTGGTGGTGATGAATTCGCCATTATTGTAGAAAATGCCAGTGATAACTCATTAGATATTATTGAAAACCGCATAAACATTGCAATTGATAATGACGCGTTACTTGCAAAGTATCAGCTAACATGTAGCTTAGGTTGCACATTCATGAATAGAGCTGACAACGAAACGACCGTATTTGAACGCGCAGATCAGGCATTATATAAGCAGAAAATGTATAAAAAGCGTAACTTCAACATTGTTTAAATACTGAATACATTTCTTTATTCAGCATTTAAACAAGGGTAAATCCAATACGTCTTTTGACTAAAAAACGAACGCAATCGTCGTGTGTTATGTAATTATGTGCATGACAAGAAAACTTTCAGATCAGGCTAATTTACATTAACAACCCTAACTACTGCATACTTTGTATGACAAACACTGCGGTTAAATTCAAAAAACAATGATTATTCATCACTTAGCTCATTTATCACTTTTTCCCACGTTAACGCCCTGATAGAATATGTAAAATTTTTATTTTGAGTCATCACGGAATTATTTTTAATGCGCACTAGCCAATATTTACTTTCAACGTTAAAAGAAACGCCAGCACATGCTGAAGTTATAAGCCACCAACTAATGTTACGAGCAGGACTAGTTCGTAACCTTGCTTCAGGCTTATACACTTGGTTGCCAACAGGTTTAAAAGTATTAAAAAAAGTTGAAGCCATTGTTCGAGAAGAAATGCAACGCGCAGGCGCTATAGAAGTATTAATGCCGATGGTTCAACCAGCCGATTTATGGCAAGAATCAGGTCGTTGGGATGATTATGGTCCTGAATTATTACGCATTAATGATCGCCATCAACGCCCTTTCGTTTTAGGCCCGACTCACGAAGAAGTGATCACAAAATTGGTTAGTAACGAAATTAGTAGTTACAAACAATTGCCACTTAATCTGTTTCAAATACAAACTAAATTTCGTGATGAAATCCGTCCTCGTTTTGGTATTATGCGCGGTCGTGAGTTTTTAATGAAAGATGCTTATTCATTTCATTTAACTCAAGATTGTTTAGATAATACCTATAAAAAGATGTTTGATGCTTATTGTCGTATTTTTGATCGTTTAGGCTTAAATTATCGTCCAGTATTAGCTGATACCGGCTCTATCGGTGGTGAAAAATCTCATGAATTTCATGTGTTAGCAGAATCAGGTGAAGATGATATTGCCTTTAGTGATACCAGCGATTTTGCGGCTAATATTGAAAAAGCTGAAGCGATTTCCCCTCAAGGAGAACGACCAGTACCATCACAAGAACGAATTAAAGTATCGACGCCCAATGCGAAAACTATTAGCGATGTCGCAAATTTTTTAGCGGTTGATGAAAAAACAACAGTGAAAACGTTACTGGTTGAAGGCAGTAAAATTTCTGATGGCACAACACCTATCATTGCGTTAGTACTTCGAGGAGATCATCAATTAAACGAAATTAAAGCAGAGCATTTACCTCAAATTGCTACACCACTGAGCTTTGCAAGCGACGAACAAATTTTTGCAGCTGTAAATTGTAACGCTGGTTCAATTGGCCCCGTTGATTTGTCCATTGAAGTCATTGTTGATCGAAGTGCCGCACATTTGGCTGACTTTGTTTGCGGTGCCAATGAAGACGATTTTCACTTTACAGGCGTTAACTGGGACAGAGATTGTACAGATTACTCCGTAGTAGATATTCGCAATGTAGTTTCTGGCGATCCTAGCCCATGTGGCACAGGTAAAATCGAAATAAAACGTGGTATTGAAGTTGGTCATATTTTTCAATTAGGTGAAAAATATGCACAAGCAATGAATTGTGGAGTATTAACCGAAGAAGGTAAAAATAAAATCTTAACCATGGGGTGTTATGGTATCGGTGTGTCTCGTATTGTTGCCGCCGCTATTGAACAAAACCATGATAAATATGGCATAAAATGGCCTGCTGCTATTGCACCGTTCCAAGTTGCTATTGTGCCAATGAATATGCATAAATCAGCACGAGTAAAAGAAACCGCTGAAAATTTATACGCTCAACTACAACAAGCCAATGTTGAAATTTTGTTTGACGATAGAAAAGAGCGCCCTGGTGTTATGTTTGCTGATCATGAATTAATAGGCACACCATTATTAATTATTATTGGCGAACGCAACCTTGATGCACAACAAGTGGAAATAAAAGATAGAATAACAGGCGAAAAATCATTACTTGATATTAGCAACATCATGTCGTTATTTAATCAGTAAATATTCCGATATAGTTTAAGGTTCCACAGCTCAAATAATCAAAGGCTAATAAAATGATGAAAATATACTTACAATTTTTCTTATTCATTAGCCTTAGTATTTATTCATTAACCGGTTATTCTCAAGCGCATATTGATAACTTTAAAAACAGTTATCAATATGCGCTTATAGACACGAAAATAAAACAAACTAGCAATAATGTAGAGTCACAATTACAAGTCCTATTACACACGGTAAATTCATCAACAATACAACAATATTTTATTCACCATAATTTAGCTTATTTATATTTTAAACGACATGATAAAAAAAACACATTAGCACAACTAAATATTACTATTTCACTCATAAAAAGCATTCCTAATAATTCATATCATCTAGCCAAGAGTCTTCTACTTAGAGCAAAAATTTATGGCATATTGTTTCACAATACTCAAACAGCTATTACCGACTTACAGCAAGCCATTTTAACAAGTAAATTAAGTAACCATATTAAAGTAAATCACTTGAAATTTGATATACAAACCGCTATGGCACAAGCCTATAATCAATTAGGTAAATTAAAAAAAGCCCAAGAATTTAGTGAACAATCCTTAATAACCGCGAAGTTACTCAATGATAAAAATGAAACAATTTACGCACTAATTATTGCTGGGCGTATTGCTTTCCAACAAGATAACTTCGATTTAGCCTACCAAACTTTTTTAAAGGCTTTACAACTTTCTGACAGGTCGACACCTAAAAAGCAAATAGCCTCCATAGAGTTACGATTAGCTATAGCTTATGAATCACAAAATATTTATGAACAAGCCCTTATACACGCAAAAAAAGCGGCAAGCCTTTATAGTCAAATAAGTGAAGAACGCTTACAAATAAAATCATTACGCGTACTTGGTAATATTTACCTTTCGTTAGGTGATGATATTGATAATGCCTTAGTACATTTTATTAATGGATTAAGCATAGCAAAAGCTATTAATAGTGTTAGTTACATAGGACAAATGCAGCATTTAATTGGTCGCGCTTATTTACTTGAAAACAATATAGATAAAGCACAAAGATATATTACCTCAGCACAAGTCGCTCTTAAAGAGTCAAAATCTTGGTTTTATTTGGCTTTAAATACGATTGAATTAGCAAAATTAGCCAAACAACAAGGATATAATAGCCAAGCAACAAACTTAATTAAGGTGCTATTAATAGACAAAAACGTTCAAAACTACCCAGCTTTAATCAATGAGGCTAAAGAATACTTATTACGTTTGTATATTACTCAAGAAGACTATAAAAATGCCTTTTTATTACAACAGCAACTCTTAATAAGCAACGAAAGAATTACCGAAGAAAACTCACAAAAAATGATTAAAAAATTTGATCATGACGTAGAAATAAAATCACTCAATGAGCGCTTAACTAAAGAAAATATAGATAACGAAAAAAACAAATTACTTATAAAAAACAAATCAAATCTAAACAATGTATTAATACTAGCGATTTTATTATTTATTCTGGTCATTTTTATTCTTTATTTTCAAAAAAATAATTGGAAAAAAAGGTTACTACTACGTAGTAAAAATAGCGTTCTTACTTGGGATAGCTTTAAAAAGAGTATATCCACTCAATCAGCACAAAATAAGGGGTTACATATATTAATATGCTCAGCGAATTCAATAATATCAACTCAACAAAACAGTTCTCAAGAACGACAATCCTCGCGAGTTAATCAAAGTTTATCAGCAATTAATCAGCTACATATCAGTACAATTACTAGCATTAATCACAATGCATTATGGTTGCTTTGTAATTCACCATTATCCCAAATAAAACACTCCTTGAGCCAATTAAACGTTCATTCAGAGCAATTACCTTTGCATTACCTTTTGATTAATTTAGATGCTTTTCCACAAAATATGTCAGAGCAATGCATTATCTTTATTGAAAAATTAATAAACCATGTCACTGAAACATTAACCACTCTTGAAGATGATGATATAACTAATGTAATCATTCAAAGCAAAGCCTTACCGCTTATTTTTTCAGCAAACGAAAAAAAATCAACTTTAGAGAAGATAAAAAAAGCAATACAACAGGGTTTAATTACAACAGAGTTATCTTCTCTTACCCCTAACTCTTGATACATAATTAAAACGCTTCTACGCAATTCAACCTAATTCAAATTGTGTGAGCAATCCGAAAACATAAATGCTTCTTTGTTTAAGTTAAATCAGCAACATCCCAATATATTTTTCGATTAAAAAACTGTGCAATTTTATCATTTAATTGTCGAAAAGTAGTTATTGGCGTGGTGCTTTTATTAAAGCATTGCCAGACAAACTGATGACAATTATTGTCAAGTACATGGTAGTCTCTATATTGAAACAATTGTTGTGCCGCGTTATTTGCTGCTATTTCACTAAGTAAAGGTTGCGCTAACGAATCACAAGCTATAAATATTTGTTTACCAGAGCGCTCTTTAATAAAACGTTGACTCGAAATAGGTTTAATTAAGCCATTACCATCAAGCTCTGCTATAGAATTATCGCCGAGCCAAATGCCCGTATGATCTAAAACCCCAACAATACCACAGCAAACAATCGCACCAATTTCAGGTTTAACTCGTTGTTCTGTTGAAAAAAAATCTGTTGGATACGTTACCACCGGCGATTCATGAGGGGCTAAATCGACCAGTGTTTGTGGTCTGCCTGTACTAAAGCGCTGAGCTTGTTGTTTTTTTCGATCATCCGCAAGTTCATTAGCAGCTAAAGCTGAAAGTGCTGCAGCGCCTAACCACAATAATGGTAATGCCATAAATATCTCCAAAAACACGTAAATTATTATGCATATACTGATATTATGACTAAATGAAGTAATTGCTATAAAAAAGTTGCAAGCAAGTGTTTCATAATTTCAAAATATTAGTAACAATGTATAAAGTTCACATAAAAAAGAATCCGTATATTTTATTAGGTAAGTAATGAAAACTATTGAAAAATCATCAAAATTAAATAATGTCTGTTATGAAATCCGTGGACAAATTGCTGCGGAAGCACGAAAGCTTGAAGATGAAGGTCATAAAATATTAAAACTCAATATTGGTAACCCTGCCCCGTTTGGCTTTGAAGCTCCCGATGATATTTTAAAAGATGTAATTCATAACTTACCTACCTCTCAAGGCTATAGTGATTCAAAGGGCATATATTCTGCACGAGTTGCCGTTATGCAATATTTTCAGCAACAGCAAATAAAAGGCGTTGGTGTTGAAGATATTTTCATTGGAAATGGTGTTAGCGAGCTTATTGTTATGGCTTTGCAGGGTTTATTAAATAATGGTGATGAAGTATTAATACCCGCGCCAGATTATCCTTTATGGACAGCGGCTGTTAGCTTAGCGGGTGGCAAAGCTATCCATTATCGATGTGATGAAGAGAACTCTTGGTTTCCTAATATTGACGATATGGAAAGTAAAATTACCAAACAAACTAAAGCCATTGTATTAATTAATCCTAACAACCCAACTGGTTCAGTTTATTCAGCGCAAGTGTTAACTGATATTTTAGCATTAGCTCGTAAACATGATTTAATTGTTTTTAGCGATGAAATATACGACAAAGTACTTTACGATGACGCTGTTCATCTTCCAACAGCACGGTTAGCTGATGATGTATTAATTATTACGATGGGCGGACTTTCAAAAAATTATCGTATTGCAGGTTTCCGCGCTGGATGGATGGTATTGTCTGGTCCTAAACAACATGCACAGCCTTACATTGATGGTTTAAACATTTTAGCGTCTATGCGTTTATGTGCAAATGTTCCTTGCCAACATGCTATTCAAACTGCATTAGGTGGCTATCAAAGTATAAACGAACTAACCAAAGGCGATGGTCGCCTTTTAAAACAACGAAATATTGCAGCAGAAATGATTAATAACATTGATGGTTTGTCTTGCCAACCAGCCGCAGGTGCAATGTATTTATTTGTAAAAGTAGATAGCAAAAAATTCAATTTAAAAGACGATGAACAAATGGTGTTAGATATTCTTAAACAAGAAAAAATATTGTTAGTACACGGTCGTGCATTTAATATTAAAGAACATAATTATTTTCGCTTGGTTTTTTTACCTCATATTGATGAATTAATTCCAGCAATGAATAAACTTAAAAAATTCTTTGCTAGCTATAAGCAGTAAACCATATCGATCCCCGCTAAAATTTTAGGATGCAGCAGGAATTGTAAACGTAGTTTTTACCATAATCATCTTTAAAGAGCAGTATAAAAATGAAAAGTAAACAAAGCACCTTTTTAGCATGGATTTACCGCATGCCCCTAATAAAACGTTGGGCATTAATGCATTGTGTTAAACCAGAGAATGTTGCTGAACATTCACATTTAGTCGCCGTAATTTCTCATTTATTAACCGTAATTAAAAACAAAAAATTTAACGGTAACTTAAGTCCAGAAAGAGCCGCGACACTTGCGCTTTATCACGAATGTAGTGAATCTCGTCATCAAGATTTAAATCATAATACTAAATATCACAATCCAGAAATCACCCGTGAATTTAAGCGTTTAGAAGCTATGGCTGAGCAAGAGTGTTTAGAAACTTTACCCGAAGAATTTCGCCAAGACTTTGAAGGTCTTGTTGTTCAAAGTAAAGTTGACCCTGATTACAGAGCTATAATAAAAGCCGCTGATATCCTTTCAGCTTATGTAAAAACATTAGATGAACTACACTTTAGCAATAATGAATTTGCTCATGTTAAAGAAAATTTAGATAAAAAACTCGCGGTATTAATTGAAACTATGCCAGAAGTGAACTACTTTTTAGAAACCTTTAGTGATAGTTGTTTAGCAACACTAGATAAATTAAGTAACAAAAATATAGTGTGATAATATTTAACATAAGCAAATAGTTAACCCGTTATAATTACACTTAGTCACAGCAAGTTTTAGCTAAGCAGCTATAATTTGTAATATTAGTAATATGTATTTACCTGAGAGCATGAATGAAAATAATTGAAGACTTTATTAATAACGAATCATCTAGTGGAATATTGTTAATTATTGTTACCATTGCCGCTTTACTTTTAAGTAATTCAGGCGCTGCTTATCTTTATAGTAATTTTTTAGATATTCCTATAGAAATTCATTTCGGTGATTTTAATATTGCTAAACCTCTAGTACTTTGGGTAAACGATGGTTTAATGGCTATTTTTTTCTTACTAGTTGGGCTAGAAGTAAAAAGAGAAATTGTTGAAGGACATTTGTCTTCTCTTGATAAAGTAGCTTTACCCGGTATAGCTGCATTAGGAGGAATGTTAGTTCCTGCAGTGATTTACGCTTACTTTAATATTGACGATAAAATGGCGATTAACGGCTGGGCAATACCTACAGCGACAGATATCGCCTTTGCTCTAGGCATACTTTCATTATTGGGGAAAAGAGTACCACTCTCACTTAAAATATTTCTTATGGCATTAGCAATAATTGATGATTTAGGCGCGATTATTATTATTTCTATTTTTTATACTAGCCAATTATCTATTTTATCAATATCCGTTGCCGGTGGTGCTTTAGCGGTACTTATTGGTCTAAATTATTATTGCGTCACTAAAAAAGCCGCTTACTTTCTAGTGGGTACAATTATGTGGGTTAGTGTTTTAAAATCAGGCGTTCACGCAACCCTTGCAGGCGTAATGCTTGCTTTTACTATTCCCTTATCAGGTAAAGATGAATACGGAAAAGAAGCTTCTCCAGCAAAAGAATTAGAGCACGGTTTACATTTTTGGGTAGCCTTCCTTATTTTACCGTTATTTGCATTTGTGAATGCGGGTATCGATATAACCCAAATATCACTTGATCAAATGTCGGGCACCGTACCATTAGGTATTCTTTTCGGACTATTTATTGGTAAGCAACTGGGTGTGTTTGGCTTTAGTTTTATCGCCATAAAATTAAAAATAGCCAAAATACCGCAAGATAGTAATTGGATGCAACTTTATGGAGTATCTATTCTAACGGGTATCGGTTTTACCATGAGTTTATTTATTGGTTCATTAGCTTTTGAAAACAGCCAGCTTTATCAATCTACCGATAAATTGGCTATTTTAATTGCGTCTTTTGCTGCGGGTCTTATGGGATATTTGGTTTTAAAAATGGCAAAACCTGAACCGAAAAGCTAGCTTACAAACCAATACAACTACAATTTTAGAAAAATATTCTTCAAGAAAACGATAACTATTTTAAATTAACTGGTTATCGTTTTTTACTTTTTAAATTAATATTAGCTCAAATTAATTAATGTAAAATTGAACTGACTATAACCCCCTATTTAAAGGAGTGTAATAGTCTAAAGACGGTATATTTTCTAATATATGCCAATATAAATCACACCGAAATTGGCGCTTTTATATGTGGATGTGATCGGTAGTCTTTAAGTTCAAAGTCTTCAAAGGTAAAATCAAATATGCTCTCAATTTTGGGGTTTATCGCCATGGTAGGTAAAGCTAGAGGTTCACGCGATAGTTGTTCATCAACCTGCTCTAAATGATTTAAGTATAAATGAGCATCGCCAAAGGTGTGAACAAAATCGCCTAATTCTAAATTACACACCTGTGCGATCATCATAGTAAATAATGCGTAGCTTGCAATATTAAATGGTACGCCTAAGAAAATATCAGCACTGCGTTGATATAATTGACATGATAATTTGCCATTTAACACATAAAATTGAAATAAGGTATGACATGGTGGTAACGCTTGTTTACCCTGCTCGGCATTTTCCATCGGGCTTATCGATGTATCCGGCAACACAGCAGGATTCCATGCACTAATAATATGTCTACGTGAATCTGGATTTGTTTTTAAATCATGAATAAGCGTACTTAATTGATCTATCGTTTTACCGCTACCATCGCCTATTGGCCAATTTCGCCATTGCACCCCGTATACTGGGCCAAGCTCACCTTCAGGTGTTGCCCATGCATCCCATATTTTAACGCCATGCTCACTTAAATAAGCAATATTGGACTCACCTTTTATAAACCAAAGTAATTCATGAATAATTGATTTTAAATGACATTTTTTAGTGGTTACTAAGGGGAAGCCTTTGGCTAAATCGAAACGCATTTGATAACCAAAAATACTTTTAGTGCCGGTGCCCGTACGATCCGATTTTTCAACACCATTGTCTCGAACCGTGCGCATTAATTCTAAATAAGCGTGCATTATTTTTTATTTCCTTCGTGCTTTTTTTTAGCTTTCACATTTTTGCTTACCAATTGCGTTTATTTAATAGTATCGCCATGTGCGTAGCCCCAATAAATTAAGAACAAACCACCAATAACCATAGGTAAACTTAACATTTGTCCCATTGAAATATAGCTAAAGTAATAACCTAACTGCGAATCTGGCTCTCTAAATAATTCAACAATCATTCTAAAAATGCCGTAACAAATCAAAAACAAACCCGACACTAAACCTAATGGACGTGGTTTACGACTAACGCCATAAACAATAATAAATAACACTAAACCTTCAAGAAAAAATTCATATAATTGTGACGGATGACGAGGCAATTGTAGTTTATCGGTTGGAAATATCATTGCCCAAGGGACATCGGTTTGACGTCCCCAAAGTTCAGCATTAATAAAATTACCTAAACGTCCCATGCCTAGCCCAATGGGCACTAATGGCGCAACAAAATCACCAACCTGAAGAAAACCTTTTTTCTCCCGACGGGAAAACAAAAAAACAGCGGTTATTACACCCAATAAACCACCGTGAAAAGACATTCCACCTTGCCAAATTTTAAATAAATACAAGGGTTCAACTAAAAAATAATCAAATTGATAAAACAGTACATAACCAATACGACCACCTAAAATAACGCCTAAAAAGCCATAAAAGAGTAAATCACTAACCTGATCGCGAGTCCAAACCCCATTACTTTTATCAGCAGCTTTGTTGGCAATAAACATGGCAGCAATAAAGCCAATTAAATACATCATGCCATACCAACGTAAAGCTATTGGGCCAAGACTGAAAATAATAGGATCGATATGTGGAAATTGTAAAAATTGAGAAACGCTTGCAGTACTCATTAAGTATCCATTTTTTTGTAATTATAAAATTTTACTAAATTGCCTAAATTTACTCGGATCATTATATCAGCATCATTTTGATAGCAACAATAATTAAAAACAATACGAAAAAATTTTTTAATGTTTTAACGGGAAGTTCTTTAGCAACAGACACTCCATATTTAGCAAAAAATGATGAACTGGTAACTAACCCAAATAATGCAGGTAAATAAATATAACCTAAACTCCATTCAGGTAAATGGGGTTGTTGTAATCCTGTAACTATATAACCAATAGAGCCAAACAAGGCAACTGTCAGACCACAAACAGTTGCCACACCAAAGGTATGTCTTAAAGGTACACCAAAATAAGTTAATGTTGGAATTAGCACTGCTCCACCACTGATCCCCATTAAACTTGCTAAGCCCCCCGTGAATAAACCGAGTACTCGTAATATTAAAGGGTTTGGTAAAGTTCGTTCTTTAGGTTTAGCAATTGAACGTAACATATACATAGCAAGTAAAATTACAGCGGTTGAAAAAATTAACGTTAAATTTTTACTCGACAGATTATCAGCAATAAAAGCACCGGTTAGTGCGCCAACAGCAATATATTTCATCAATAATTTAGCCAACGACCAAGGAATATTACCATTTTTTCGGTGGGCTAATGTTGCACTCATTGCCGTAATAACAATAGTTGCTAATGAAGTAGCTAATGCCATGGGCATGACAGATTGATGAGCGACATTAAAATAAGGGAGAATAAACACCAAAGCCGGAACAATAATTAAACCACCGCCAATCCCTAATAAACCCGCTAAAAAACCAACGACAGATCCTAATACTAAACAAGAAAAAAAAACACTTACTAACATTGTTGAAAACATTACATGCCAGCTCGTACAAAAGCACCTAAACCAAGTAATTCAAGTTGCTCGTTTAAATAACTGTGTACTTGCGAAGCGTTTGAAAACATTAGCGTTTCAACTAAAATCAATTTAGCTTGTTGATAATCGATATGGCGAATAACCCATTTAATTCGGGCAATATTATGCGGGTTCATACTTAAATGATCGTACCCCATTGCTAATAATAAAATAGCGCCTGCGGGCTCTCCGGCTAATTCTCCACATAAACTTAAAGGAACTAAGTATTTTTGTGATTCTTGAGCAATTGTATTCAATGCTCTTAATACTGCAGGATGATAGGCATCATATAAGTTAGCTACACGGGCGTTATTACGATCTACGGCTAATAAATATTGTGTTAAATCGTTACTACCAACAGAGAAAAAATCGACTCGTAGTGCTAATTCTTTAAGTTGAAAAATAACCCCCGGCACTTCTAACATAATGCCAACTTTAGGACGAGGAATATACTGATGAACCTTAGCCAATTCGGTATTTGATTCTTCTATAAATTCATCTTTTAACTCATAGTACGCTTGATTGATCAAATTTAACGCATCATCAACTTCCACAACGCTTGCGATCATGGGGAGCATAATAGCTAAATTGTTATAACCGATACTCGCTCTGATCATGGCTCGTATTTGTACAAGAAATATTTCTGGATGATCAAGCGTGATACGAATACCACGCCAACCCAAAAAAGGATTTTCTTCATTGATAGGAAAATACGGTAAGGCTTTGTCGCCACCAACATCAAGGGTTCTCATGGTAACTTGTGAACTAGGAAACGCCTGTAATACTTCTTTATAAATTGCCGTTTGCTCTTGCTCTGTTGGGAAGCTTTGTCGTTCTAAGAAAGGAATTTCAGTACGATATAAACCAATACCCGTTGCTCCTGCCTGCATTGAATGTTTAAAGCCACTTGCTAAACCAGCATTCAGTAATAATTCAATCGCCTTACCATCTTTTGTAATAGTAGGAAGATTAACCACCGCGCGTACTTTTTTTGTTAAGACCGCTTCTTCATTAATTAAGTGCTGGTATTCTGAACACAAGGATTCATCTGGCGCAATAAAAAGTTCGCCACTATAACCATCAACAATAACTATTTGCTGCTCTAATTGACTTAAGGGTATAGGATCTATACCCATAATCGCAGGTATCGCTAATGCTCTAGCTAAAATTGCCGCATGGGAATTGTTAGATCCAGATAAAGAAACAATAGCTTGTAAGCCTAAATGTTGATATTGCGCCAACATAGCAGCAGTAACTTCTTCAGCAACCAAAATAAATTGCTCGGGTAATTGTTCATTTTGACGTTGCTGTTGTTGTAAATTAAATAATAAACGATTACCTAAATCACGAATATCACTTGCTCGCTCACGAATATATACATCATCTAAACTTTCAAATTGCACCACATAAGAATCAATGATTAATTTCAATGCACTTTCTGCACACCAACCTTGATCAATTTTATGTTTAATTTCATCTGCTAAACTGGCATTACTTAAAAACTGCTTATACATTTCGAAAATATCTAAACTATCGTCAGATAATATTTTGGCTAATTGTTCACCCATTTGCTGAAAATCAGCACGGGTTTTTAACACCGCTTGATAAAATCGTTGTTTTTCTCCTTCGCCATCAACGGACTTAGCTAATGATATTGACGATAAATCAGCGTCTGGCTGGCAAATAATCGCTTGATTAAGTGCTAAACCGGGTGCTCCTGGAATACCCACAAGGTGCTTAATCCACTTTCCGTGGTTTTTAGAACTAGCTAACATCCCTCGGGCTTCAGCATTAGCAATAGCGCTCGCTAATTGAGCTGCAAGAGTAACTAAAAAAGCTTCTTCATTTTCATCAAAATTACGGTCTTGTTTTTGTTGAACCGAAATAATCCCCAGCACCTTGCCTTGATGAATAATAGGCGTGCCTAAAAATGCATTAAATATATCTTCTTCTACTTCTGGAGCATATTTAAAATGAGGATGTGCTTGTACATTAGCAATATTAATGGGTTCTTCACGTTGGCCAACTAAACCGATAACACCTTCAGAAAAACCAATAGAAGTACGCCCAAGAGCAGCTTTAGCTAAACCATCTGAGGCTGATAACAAAAAATTTTGACTATGATAATCAGCAAGATAAACTGAACAACAATCCGTATTCATCGCACTTTTAACTTGGGTGACCAATAATTCTAATGCATTTTGTAATTCGGCTTCTTGACTAAATTCAAGGACAATTCGACGTAGGGTAGTTAACATAAGGCTCCTTGTCTTGAATTAAGAATAACTCATTAAATTAATGAGTTATTAGAAAGAAATAAAACTAAGTTTGTTGATTTCGTAATAAAATCAAACAAACTTAATTTAAACATAATAATAATTAACTCTAATACAATGTAAAAAGTAATATTAAAGCAACAGTTAGGCTCGACGTTT
>Ga0316202_10001659_pt1 | contig 16618 bp, 12 predicted proteins | sample 3monrhotite_MG_FD_204934 | JGI IMG/M metagenome (GOLD analysis project Ga0316202, IMG submission 204934) | Microbial mat bacterial communities from mineral coupon in-situ incubated in ocean water Damariscotta River, Maine, United States -... | ecosystem: Environmental > Aquatic > Marine >... | reverse complement strand
CTCCATTTTGCCTGAGTCTCCATTCGCGCGCCAATCTGCAACATTGGCTAAAGAGGCCGGGCAAGTGGTGATGTTGCATCTGCCTATGCAGCCGGAAGATCCTTCATTGCAAATGACGGAAGGTTTTTTGCATAGTAAAATGGAAGAACAGACTCTGCGCGCGACGTTTTTGAAGGATCTTGAAAAAGTGCCCTTTGTCGAGGGTGTGAATAATCATATGGGCTCCAGATTGACGCAGATGAATAAACCCATGCATTGGGTGATGCAGGTCTGTCAGGAGAAAGGGTTGTTCTTTGTAGATTCAAGAACCAGTGCTTTGAGTGTGGCGGCAAGCTCGGCTCAGTCTATGGGCGTGGCCTGGGCTTCACGCAGTATATTTCTTGACCATGAGATGACGCTGGATGCGATGAAACAAGCCTGGCAGCGCGCACGTAATTGTGCCAAAAAGAAACTCAGTTGTGTGGTTATTGCACACCCCAGAGCTAAAACAGTAGCGTTTCTTGAGAACTATCTCAGCAAAGAAGATGCGAAACAGATGGTCTCCATCAGGCATTTGTTGCAGACAACACCTCTGATTACGCAGGCATCAAAAGTCCAGCTGCCATGATCTCCTTGCGCAAATATCTCTTCGCCGGTGTGGTGACGCTTGTGCCACTGCTGGTCGTTGTGGCGCTGATTAACTGGTTGATCGAAGTCTCTGATAAAGCTGTAGCTCTATTGCCTGTTGAATATAGGCCGGATGCGTTGATTGGTATGGATTTGCCCGGTTTTGGTATCATGTTGGCGTTGCTGTTTATCATGGTCATTGGTGCACTAGCCAGTCACTTTCTTGGTCGTCATCTCATGCGGTTGGTAGATCGGGTCATGGGCCGTATTCCATTGGTGCGCAATGTCTATAGTGCTACACGTCAGTTTCTCGAATCCATATTCGGGGATGGCTCTAAAGCGTTCAAGGAAGTGGTGATGGTGCCCTTTCCAAACCAGACTTGTATGGTGATGGGCTTTGTTACAGGTGAAAGCCCCCTGCATGCAATGGAAGGTGAAACAACCCGGGTTGCCGTGTTTGTCCCGTCCACGCCGATTCCGACTACCGGGTGGTTGTTGTTTGTTGAAAAATCAGAACTCAAACATCTGGATATCAGTGTGGAAGAAGGTATGAAATTGCTGCTCTCTGGTGGAGCTGTGTCGGCCCCTGGTGATATAAAAAAATAACGACCCTGTAGTATTCCTGTCCATCAGTTAGGGGCAATGTGCCCTTTAGCTGACAGCAATAAATAGCGGCTTTAACCTTGTTCCTGCCGCGAATAGCGTTACGATGCCCACATGCTGAGAAAAATTATATTTTTAATTACCATGCTCATAATGAGCGCACAGGCGTATGCGACAGATAGTGAAAAGCCGTCGATGGCCTTGATTCAATCACTGATCGAACAGGGCGATGTAAGCGCTGCAGTGAATAAGATGCGTCAATTGGTCAAAGGTGAACCTGAAAACTATCAAGTGTGGTTTTTGCTGGGGGTAAATCAGGCTGAGCAGGGCCAATATGATGATGCAATTGAATCGTTTCACCATGTGATAAAGCTACAACCATTATTGGCAGAGCCGCATAATAATCTGGCGGTTATTTATAATGAAACAGGAAACTTTCGTTCTGCAGTGGATGAGTTGGAGATGTCATTAACACTAAAGCCGGGTTATCTGACAGCACAGGAAAATGTCGGTGATCTGTATGTGAAGCTGGCAGCAGATGCATATCGCAAGGTGTTGGCAAAAAAACAGAATCCTGCTCTGCAGCAGCGCTATCAGCGTTTGCTGGCTGTGGGTGCTGATAGTCCTGCTGTTTTTCCTCAATCTGTTGCCCAGAGAAAAGTCGAGAAGAGCAGTGATGCTTCACAGGCTCTGCCCGCAGAGGTGGCAGGGGGTGCTGAAACGGGACCTGTGAAAGTGGAATCTGTTGATGTGTCGAGCAGCTTGATGCGGTCCAAACAAGATGTGTTGAAAGCGCTTGAAGCGTGGCGTATCGCGTGGAGCAGTAAAGATATGCGGGCTTATTTCGCTGCCTATAGCGAGGAGTTTGAATATGGTGAAAAGTTTGCATCATTTGCCAAGTGGAAAGACTATAAAATCTGGGCAATGCGTAAACGCGACTTTATCAGTGTGACTGTTGAACAGGTTGTGGCGACATCTTTGGCTGAAAATGTAGTTAAAGTGCAATTCCTGCAACATTTCCGTTCGGATTCTTTCAATATTGATGATAGCAAAGAGATGTTGTTCCGCAATAGCGTGGACGGTTGGAAGATTATTTATGAAGTTTCTCAGTAACTGCTTGCGTATAGGGCTGTTTGCCCTGTTATCGGTTGCCTGTGTGACAAGCGCCAGTGCGGCTATTGATCCGCAATGGGATTGGGTCGTCAAGGAGCTAAAAACAGGGCGTGATGTAGCAGTGAAGTCGTTGTCGCATCAGGAACGCACCATCCTGCTGGCTACCATTGCATTGAAGTCAGGTGATCCGGACGGTGCATTAAAGCTGTTATTGAAAGCGAAGCAGTCTAAAGATCCTCTGGTGGCGTTGCTGGAGGCCGAGGCGTATAGGCAGCAGGCTATTCAGGCTATGCGTGAATCAGGTGCAGATGGCATGGGGCGGCAAGGACGTATGCTGGAATCTGCCGAGCTAAATAATGGCCTGGGTGAAGCAGAGGCGCGGCTTAATGCCTTCATCTCCAATCTGCGCAGTGTTGCAGGTGAACCGGTAGATGTGCTGTTGCCGGGGGCAAATATGGCCAATGTGTTTATGTTTGATAAGGCGCGCAACCGTCTGTTTGTGTTTAAATCCACCCGTTCAGGTCGGCTTGAAAAGGTGACGGACGAATATGTTGTGACCGGCTCAATTGAGGGTGACAAACAGCGACGCGGAGATGGTAAAACGCCACATGGTGTATATCGCTTTGTCAAAAAGCTGCAGGGTAAAAAACTGGAATCGCGTTATGGTCCGGTTGCATTTCCCATTGATTATCCCAATGAACTGGATGCATTGCACAATAAGAATGGCAGCGGTATCTGGTTGCATGGCTATCCGATGGATGTGAATCGTAGACCGCCACAAGATACACGTGGCTGTTTCTCTTTAAATAATGAGCGGCTGACAAAGATAAGCAAACATGTGCGCCTTCATCGCAGTTGGGTCATTGTGGGAAATAACTTTGTTTTTGGACAGAATGAAGTGAAACAGAAGATGCTTGCGTCAGTACAGCGTGATATTGAAGCCTGGCGACAGGACTGGGAATCTTTAAATAGTGATGCCTATCTGTCACATTATCATAAGAAGTTTCGTTCAGGGAAGAAAGATCTGGCAGCCTGGAAGCGTCATAAAACGAAACTCAATGCGAGAAAAACGTTTGTTGACGTGGCTTTTTCTGAGATGACACTGATTCATGATCCTAACCCATGGCCGGAAGGAGAGGTGGTTGTGGCAGAATTTAATCAAACCTATCGTTCCAGTAATTACGGTGATCAGGGTAGAAAACGTGTCTATCTGACGCGAACGAATGCCACTCAGCCCTGGAAAGTGTTGATTGAGGAGTCTCTGCCGCGATGAGTGATGCAAAGGATCCCCCTGTAAAGTCTGTCACCAGCGTAGGTGATCTCTCTACCCGTCGTTTTCAGCAAATGGCTGATGAAAATCGTGAGTTAAAGGCATATGTTGCCGATGTTATGCAGCGCCTCAGGCAAAATGAGCGTCTTTTTTCACGCATGTTTGAGCTTGAGTCCGATGTGCTGAAATCCACTGACCCTGAAGATCTCTGTTTTACCCTGTTGCGTGGTTTGCGCACCGGTTTTGATCTGGATTTTGTACGGTTTTGGTTTGATCGATCCAGCTTTATTGGCAGTCACCAACTGGAAGGTCTCTCCGAACGTGATCTGGTTTGGATTGAAGCTGGTGAAATAAAACAGATGGGGCTGGATCGTAAACGCACATGGTTAGTGCAGCTATCCAGTCAGAACAGCTTTGATTGGCTGACAGAAAAAGATAACCATTTGGGCTCGATTGCCCTGCTTACACTGGGTGATCTGGACAGGCCCTTTGGTGTATTAGGGGTGGGAGCTCTGGATCGGGATCGTTTCGCACCGGATCAGAGCAGTGATTTTCTTCAGCATTTGTCACAAGTCATCGGTTTAACGCTGGAGCATGCAGTAGCCCGTGAACATTTGGCCAGGCTTTCAGTCACAGATCCGTTAACAGGCAGCCATAATCGCCGTTTTTTACAACCGCATAGTCATCAGCCCTTATCACAATGGTTTGGTAAAGATACACCTGTGGTCTGTCTGTACGCGGATGTTGATAAGTTCAAAGTATTGAATGATGCGCTGGGCCATGAAGTCGGAGATAAAGTGCTTGCTATGGTTAGTCGTATATTGCGTCAGGACGTACGCGCCAATGATCCTTTGATTCGCATGGGTGGTGATGAGTTTGTGTTGTTGATGGCTGGTTGTTCCGAATCCAAGGCACATGAGGTCGCTAAGGCTGTGGTGGAAACTATTGCAGGTCAGCATAGAGGCGAGTCTAAAGCCGTCACGGTGAGTATTGGTGTGGCCTGTTCATCTTCTGATCAGGACATCGCGGTGAAGGCATTAATCGCTCAAGCTGATCAGGCCATGTATGTGGCCAAAGCCTTGGGTGGTAACCGTTTCGAAATGGCCGGGGCACTTGCAGGAGTAGTTGCGAATGATGACGGAGATGCATGTTAGTCGGTTAAGCCTTCAAAAGGCGATTGGCTCTTTTTTAGATGAGTTGTCTGATGTGCGCCTGGCGTCTGTACATACCGTGGCCGCTTATCGACGGGATCTGTTGAAATTCATGGCCCATTGTGGTGCTGATGTAGGTGTCGATACGATTAGTCGCACGCAAATACAGGACTGGCTGGTGGCCTGTCATGCATCAGGCCTGGCTGCCTCAACATTGGCCAGGCGTCTGTCAGCTGTCTCCAGCTTTTTTGATGATGCTGTTCGCTCCGGTCACTGTAAATCGAATGTTGCTGCCGGTATTCGTGCCCCCAAACAACCCAGGCGTTTGCCACGTACGCTGCCGCCGGAACAGACCTCGGCGTTGATGCAAAAGACAGACCGTGCTTCAGATAAGCGGGATTTGGCGCTGCTGGCGGTCATGTATGGTTGTGGTCTGCGTGTCTCTGAAGTGGTTGGCCTGAATATGCATGATATTAACCTGGATCAAAACGAGTTACGTGTGTTGGGTAAGGGCCGCAAAGAGCGCATTGTGCCGTTGCCTGAGGGGGCAGTAGCATATGTTCAGGCCTATTTGAGTGAACGCGGTGCGGGTCTGGTGGAAGAAGAGACCGAACAAGACCAAGCTGTTTTTTTAAATAAATATTATGGCCGCCTTTCCATTCGCAGTGTTCAGCGCATGCTGAAAGAGCGGGCAGTACAAACAGGGGCAGATGTGTCGGTGAGTCCGCATCGATTGCGCCACTCTTTTGCGACGCATCTGTTGGCCGGCGGTGTTGATCTGCGTGCTATTCAGGAACTGCTCGGTCATGCATCGCTTGGTACCACCGAGCGCTATACGCATCTTGATATTGCGAAACTCACCGAGGTGTATGATAAAACACATCCACGCGCCAGAAAGAAATAGGGTGTTCTGTTTAATTACAGAGTAGATAGCACCATACATGGGTTGACATGATTCACCTTAAACTCAATGATGGACGGATTAACTATATGGCGAAATCATGATTGTCTGATTGCGCCGATAAAAAAATACAGAGGAATTATTACCATGTCAGATACTGCTGCAGCGACTGAAACAGAGGCACCTGTTTTCAATATTCAGAAATTATATGTCAAAGATATTTCATTTGAAAATCCGAACGCGCCGGAAGTGTTTACAGTCCAGAATGCCGAACCCAATGTTGAATTGAATATCGGTTTGGAAAACAAACAGCTGGATGCAGAACACTGGGAAGTGACACTGAAGGTGTCAGTGATTATGCGTGATGATAAAAATGACAAGCTGTTGTTTGAGATCGAAATTGAACATGCCGGTCTGTTCTATATCAAAAATATCCCCGAAGAGCATATGGTTCACCTGCTTGGCGTTGATTGTCCTACGATTCTGTTCCCTTATACCCGCCAGATTATCAGCCAGTTAACTGTCGATGGTGGTTTTATGTCGTTAATGCTTGAACCTGTAAATTTTGCAGCAGCTTTTGAATCGAGCCGTGCACAGCAAGCGCAAGAGCAAGAAAAAGCGCAACAGACGCTGAATTAAGGTAAAAAAAAGATCTGTTAGCAGCACAGTCTGGTAAGGCGGCTGATTACAGCTATCGCGTTCTTATTTCTGTAATCAGCTGTCCACAAGCGGCTGAAATTTCACGGCCCTTTGATTTGCGTTCAATCGCAATCAGCTTGGCCTCAACCAGAACGGCCTGAAATGCGTGTACGGCACGCTGATCGGGTCGTTTGAACTCAGATCCGGGGTAAGGGTTAAAGGGCAGCAGGTTGATGGTGCAATTTAGCCCTTCAAGCAGCTGACATAAACGCATGGCATCGTCGATGCTGTCATTGATACCTGCCAGCATAACATATTCAATGAGTACCCGTTTGTGGCCTCGTTTCTGGATATATGTACGCACTGCCTGCATCAGCTCGGCAATCGGATATTTTTTATTGATAGGAATAATACGATCACGGACTTCATCTGTTGTTGCATTGAGTGAGACCGCCAGATTGCACGGTAGCTTGTCTTCCAGCATGCGATAAATAGCTGGCACCATGCCGGATGTGGAGAGGGTGACCCGGTTGGGTGAAAAGGCCATGCCTTTGGGGTCGGTGACAATATTCAGAAACTGTTTTACCGCATCATAGTTGTGCAGCGGTTCACCCATGCCCATCAATACGATATTGCTTACTTGTTGGCCGCTAATACGCTGTCCTGCCATGATCTCTGCGACCATTTCAGCAGCACTCAGGTTGCGGGTTAATCCGGCCGTTGCCGTCAGGCAGAAAGTGCAGCCGACAGCACAGCCTACTTGTGTCGAAATGCACTGGGTTAAACGTTTGCCACCATCGATGAGTACGGTCTCTACAGCTTTGCCATCAGGCATCTGCAGCACCAGTTTGCGCGTGCCGTCAGCTGCCAGCTGTTCAGCTGTGCAGGTGGGTTCAAACATAGAGACGTGTGCGTTCAGATACTCATGCAGCGCCAGAGGGATTCTTGGGATATCAGAAATATTGGTGTTATAGCGTCTGAACACTGATGCTACGATATGATCTGCATGCACAGTTTTTACACCAGCCTGATGGCATAGCTCTACCAAATCACTGTGGTTCATGCCGATCAGCGGCGCTTTGGTGTGTGTTGAAGTCTTACTCATGGGTTAAGGGGAAATAAAAAGCGCATGTGCAGAGATCCACACATGCGCTTTCAAAAGATTGATCCTGTGGTTGTTCAGTTACAGGCCGTATTTGGCTTTGTTGGCAGTCACTTCTTCAGCAGATGGTGGTGTGTGATCATGCACTTCTGCCAGATCAAAGGCTTCACGGTCGGTGTCGCAGAGCTCGTTTAACGCGATGTCGGACTCGAATACTTCAGGCACATCTTCTTCCGGATAAATTGCTTCCCAAGGGCATTCAGGTTCGCAAACAGCACAGTCAATGCACTCTTCCGGTGAGATATAGAGCATGTTTGGTGTTTCATCTGTTTTTTCTTTGGGTTCATAGAAACAGTCTACCGGACATACTGCAACACAGGCGCTATCAACGCAGTCTTTACATAATTGGGTAACAACAAAGGCCATGGGTTATTCCTCTACTTCATTTAATAATGATATTCGGCGTGCAAGCTAGCTCGCACTTGCTTTGATTTCCACCATCGTCAAACCTTGATGAGATAATAATGCATATTTCCAAAGTAATTGAAAAATATGCATTTTATCATTCATGTTAATAATGTGGGGGCATTTGGCCAACTCGCGCGTTGCTGTCGTGCCATGAATAGAGAGGCTGTGCTTGGACGGTCATGACGAGAATACAGGGATGTTTTTTACTAAAGATATTCATTGTGCGGTGGGTTTGTCTCACCCGGGCGAATGGTAGCTAAGCCTCATCTAGTAAGCTGTTACCATTTTATCAGCCAGAAAGACTGGCTTAGCTGCCCCATATGATGGTCAGGATAAGTAGGCTCATTTCATGTTGGAAAAGGCTACCTCTTCACTTTTTCTTACCAGCAGTGTATTTTACATTTTAGTATGAAAATGAATATAATGAACTCTCTGTTTTTCAGGGGGATATCTTCACCAATCACATCTCTGGGATGTCAGTCATCCCCAACTATTTCTATGCAATTATGCTTGTCTAAATATCTGCTCTTATTTGTGCTTTTTATATTTTCTATTTCTTCAGCTGATGCTGCCAAATGCCTTTACATATCCTCTTACCATAAAGGGTATGAGTGGAACGATGGTATTGAGCATGGAGTAGAAAAGGTACTTCAGGGTAAATGTGACCTGGATAAATTTTATTTGAACACTAAACACAACAAAAGTAGTGCGTTTGGTGAAAGCATGGCTATTCAAGCAAAGGGTTATATTGAAGAAACCAATCCTGATATTTTGATTGCTGCTGATGACAATGCATCACGCTATCTTATACAGCCATATTTCAAGGATAGTAAAATACCTGTCGTTTTTTGTGGTATTAACCATACCGTTTTTCCATATGGATACCCTTACTCTAATGCCACTGGCATGATAGAAGTATCACCGGTTCTTCCTCTTCTGAAATATGTGAAAAGCAGTTTGAAAAAAGTAAAACATGGTGTTTATCTGGCATCGGATACAATTTCACAGCACAAAGAGTTCAAGCTAAATCAAGAGGTGTATTCGGCTCAGGGAATTCAACTCACAGCGCTGTATGTGAAAAATATGCGTGAATGGATAACAGCCTATAGTAAGGCGCAAATGCAGTCTGATTTCTTAATTCTAGGTAATAATGGTGGGATTGAAGACTGGAAAGATGCCGATGTTATCAAGCATGTCTTACAGAAGGGAAAGGTTTTTTCGGTAACCAATTACGATTGGATGAATCGTTATGTGGTACTTACTGTATCTAAACTTGCTGAGGAGCAAGGGGAATGGGCAGCAGAAGTTGCATTGGCCGTTCTAGATGGAGAGAAAATTAGTGATATCCCGATTGTTGTGAATCGACGCTCTAAAGTTTTTGTCAATATCACATTGATGAAACTCAATAATTTTAAACTTTCTCAGAAGATTTTGACAAAAGCTATTCGGATTTCATTGTAGATGAGGTTGTTTGCCGCGAGCCGAGAGGTCGTCTTTGCACTCTTGGGTGGCGTGTTTGTTACAGCGTTCCTGTTTGTGTATGTGCAAAGTAAAGTCATACATGATGAAAAGGTGCAGTTTTTTGAAGAGGCTTCCTTAATCAGGGAACAGATTATTTTAAAAAACTTTAAAGGGAAAGAGATTGCAGAGACTATAGCGTCTGTGTTTAAAGCCTCTGATTATGTGGAAGCGGGTGAGTTTCAAGTTATTGCTAAAGAACAGTTATCAAATTATCCGTTTGTTCATTCGATTGGTTACACTCCACATATTCTTGAATCTGATGTTACTGCATTTGAAAAAGAGATGCAGGGTGCTGGCTTTGTCACGTATACAATTCGCTCTGGTGATGTGGAATTAGTGAATAAATACTTTCCTATGAAATACATTGAACCTTTGACGCCACGAAATGCTATATCACTGGGCTTGAATTTGGCATCTGTTGGCCAATATTCCCAAGCTATTGATCAAGCTATAAATACAACAGTTATTACAGCATCACCTCCCGAAATAATGAAAGATGGCAAGGCAGTGTTTTTACTAATTATGCCAGTCTCTTCTGACACGACGATGAATAGAAACAGCGCTTTAAATCTAGAGTTAACTAATGCATTGATTGTAGTCAAGATAGATGCAACACGTTTATTGAACGAAATAATAATACCTGAAAATATTGATGTGAAATGGGATTTTACTAACGCTTTTCAACAAGGAAACATGGCTATAAGCCAGAGCTATGTTCAACGTTTATCTGATGCGAATGATAGCCTTATATTCCAATCTTTTCATGATGAATCGATATTAAGTTACGGAAATGTCAAATCTCTTTTGCGTTTTGAGAAGCGCCTTTATTGGGGGGATGTTAATAAGAGATATTTGTTTGTTCCTCTTATCTTAGGTGTGATAATAACCACTCTACTTGTTCTTTTAGGGCGTAATGTTCAACTAAGAAATATAGTACTGTTAGAGCGCAATAAAGAGGTTGAAAAACAGGTTAAAGACAGGACTAATGATTTACGAGAAAGCGAAGAGAGGTTTTCCCTGGCGATGCAGGGTGCCAATGACGGATTGTGGGATTGGAACTTACTTACTGATGATTTTTATTACTCACCGCGCTGGAAAAGTATGCTGGGTTATAGAGAAAATGAATTAGGGGCTACGCTTAAAGCGTGGAAGGATTTAATTCATCCAGATGAAAAGGATGAGGTGCTTGAAAGGATTTATGGTTATTTAGAGGGGCGTGAAAAAAACTTTGAAATTGAAATGCGTTTGCGCCATAAAAACGGGAACTGGATCACGGTTTTATCCCGAGCTTCACTGGTGAAACGAGAAGCAGATATGAAACCTGTTCGTCTGGTTGGGACTCATGTCGATATATCGGAGAGAAAAAAATCTGAGGAGTTACAAAAGTCAGTTTCAGATATACTGGAAATGATTGTTGAAAATGTTCAAGTTAAAGATGTATTTAAAACCATTATAAATACTTTTGAATCTCGTTATCCCAACATGATTGGCTCAATTTTAATGGTGAAAAATAACAGGCTTTGCAATGGGGTGGCACCAAATCTTCCGGATGAATTTAATAAAGCAGTACAAGGCCTGGAAATCGGCCCGATGGTTGGTTCATGTGGTTCTGCAGCTTTTTTGAGGGAACGCATTATTGTTAAAGATATAGCTACTGATCCGCGTTGGACATCCTTTAGAGATTTAGCTCTCTCTTTTGATCTGTACGCATGTTGGTCAGAACCAATCCTTAATGCAGAAGGAGATGTGTTAGGTACTTTTGCGATGTATTACAATCAGCCCTGTGCTCCGGGCAAGGATGAACTCAATGATATTTCAATTGCCGCAAAACTAGCTGGAATAGCTATTGAACGTGAAAAAAATATTGCCCGTTTGAGGAAATTCTCCAGAGCGATTGAACAGGCCGGAGAGTCTGTTGTTATTACTGATGAAAAGGGAATCATTGAATATGTGAACCCTGCCTTTTCAGTGATTACTGGTTACACTACTGAAGAAATTATTGGGCTGACGCCAGCCCTTCTTAAGAGTGATGCTCAAGATTCCTCTTATTACGAAGAGTTATGGGATACAATTAGCGTTGGACGTGTTTGGCAAGGCTCAGTCGTTGATCGCAAAAAAGATGGTAGTTTTTATCCTGCGATGATGTCTATCGCACCGATTTTTGATCATGATGAGAAAATTACGCATTTCATTGCTACCCAACAAGATATGTCAGAATACAAAAAGCTTGAAGAGCAGTTTCAACAATCCCAAAAAATGGAAGCGATAGGAACTTTAGTCGGTGGAATTGCTCACGATTTTAATAATATGCTGGGTGGAATTATTGGCAATACTTATATAGCCAAAAGTAAAGCGGGTAATAATGCTGATGTGATTGAGAAATTGGAGAATGTAGAGAAACTAAGTAATAGAGCTGCAGGTATGATCAGACAGCTGCTTACTTTTGCCCGCAAGGATTCAGTTCAGATGAGGCCTCTAGATATGGTTGGGTTATTCATAGATAGTATGAAACTCGTTCGAAGTGGTACCCCCGAAAACATTCAGTTAAACGATAGTGTGTTGTCGGAAAGCATCATGGTGCAAGGTGATTATACTCAGCTACAGCAGTTGATTGTTAACTTGGTTAATAACGCACGAGATGCAGTATTTGATGTTTCAAAGCCAACCATTCATTGCCAGCTTGAATCATTTTCGGCTGATGCGGCATTCATAGAAAAACACTCCCTTCTTAAGATAGGTAGTTTTGCGCACCTAACAATTACAGATAATGGATATGGTATCCCTAAAGAGAAGCAAGATAAGGTTTTTGATCCGTTTTTCACAACTAAAGGTGTAGGTGAAGGAACTGGCTTGGGGTTATCAACGGCCTTTGGCACAGTCGAACGGCACAATGGTGTGATTGAGCTGAAGAGTGAACAGAACCAAGGGGCAATATTTCATGTTTATCTACCACAGAATGAAGGGCGGATTGAAATCATCAATGAGATAGAAATAGGGGCGGCTCGAGCGCAAGGGGAAACCATTCTTCTGGTTGATGATGAAGAAGGTATACGTGACGCAACCAGTGATGTTTTAAGAGGCTTTGGCTATAACGTCTTAGAAGCTGCTGATGGTGTAGAGGCCATGGAGTGCTTTAAAGCTAATTTAAATAAAGTTGATCTGCTTATCACAGACCTTGTGATGCCAAAAATGGGTGGATTAGAGCTGTCTGAATCTGTCAGAGAGCATGATGAAACGATGCCTATAATTTTTGCTACTGGTTATGATAAAGACCAAGTACTAAATAATAACTTTCAAGTTGATAATAGCTCGGTAATTAGTAAACCCTTCTCTTTCAATGAGCTTTCGCAATTAATTCGAACAATGATTAAAGGTGAGTGATATAGGCCGTGCCGCGCTCGGAACAGTATTACATCCCGATCGATGTGAGTTGTCAGGCATTCAGCTCACGCCTGCGATCCTTGCTCTGCTGTCTTCACCGATGACGTTCGGTATAGGCGGCGGTTCCATTAATTGTTTCATATAAGCATTCACAGCTTCACGCGCCACATGCATTGTTTCTGCAGTCGGTTTGCTGAGAACAATACCGCAGCCCTTGCAATAACAGCGTTTTTAGATTACGGCTGTCCCCCCCCCCCCCTGGTGGGAGAAACGTGATGTGCCCCATGGGGATGTCTTTGCAGTCTGGTAAATTCGGTGGCTATTTACTAAATAGGCGAATTAAGCATTCCAGATATCGGTTGAAGCCATCGTCTGTTTCCCATGTCGTCAAAATAGACGCTTTGGAATTTGCATGTTTTCTATAGATTACCGTTGATGAGTGCAGTTCAAAGTAATGAAGAGACCATTACCGGCCTGTTACAGCGTCTGGCGATGCTGCGTGGCTGGTCGCATCAAACAACAGAATCATACCGTTCCGATCTGCTGCATGCCGATCTGTTTTTCAACTCCATCAAAGCTGATTTGATGCTGATAGATCAGGCTGAAGTATTGAAATATTTAGCCTCATTGCGACAGGATGGATTGAAGGAAAGTACGATTCAGCGCCGTCGAAGTGCACTTTCTACCTGGTTTTCCTATCTGCAGGATCAGGGGATGCGGGATGATCATCCGGCCCGGAATTTACCCAAACTACGCAAAAGCAGGCCTCTGCCCAAGTTGCTCTCTGAACACGATGTTGAAGCACTACTGACAGCTCCTGATACCACGAGCCCGACGGGTATACGTGATCGCTGCATGTTGGAAATCTTGTATGCCACCGGTCTTCGGGTCAGTGAACTGGTCAGTTTGAGCCTGGCCAATATCGATATGGCAGCAGGTATGGTGCGTGTGATTGGTAAGGGTGATAAAGAACGTTTGGTGCCTTTTGGTGAAGAGGCTGAACGCTGGTTGCAGGAGTGGCTGTTGCTACGACCAGATGAGCCTGCCTGCTCTTTTCTATTCGCCGGGCGCAGTGGCAAGGCGATGTCGCGACAAAACTTTTGGTTGCGCATCAAGCAGTATGCTGCTCAGGCAGGTGTGTTTCCGCTGCCGTCACCACATACCTTAAGACACGCGTTTGCAACGCATTTGCTCAATCATGGGGCCGATCTGCGGGCGGTGCAGATGTTGCTCGGCCATAGCAATATCACGACCACCGAAATTTATACCCATGTTGCCAAAGCACGTCTGCATGATCTGGTCAATCAATCACACCCCTTAGGTAGACGCTAGTGATAGCAAGGTGATAATCGGAGAAGCATTTTTCACGTGCTTTTGTTAGTTTTCCCACTTCTTCAATACCAATGAATAGTTTTTATCCGTTATTGCTGAACAGGCCGTGCGGATCACCGGAGTAAAATGATGACAGATAACAAAACAGAACCTCAATTCCCTTGTTATTCAGAAGGTTTGGCAGGTATTCCCGTCGCTGAATCTGCTGTGTCTTCTGTAGATGGGACACGTGGTTATCTGGAATATCGCGGTATCGATATCGAACAGCTGGCTGAACACTCCTCTTTTGAAGAGACAGCATGGTTGTTGTTGTACGGCGATCTGCCTACAGCTGATGAGTTGGCCACGTTTGAAGATGAGCTTCGCCATCATCGTCGCATCAAATTCAATATCCGGGATATGATGAAATGTTTCCCTGAATCTGCGCATCCGATGGACTCTTTGCAGGCTACGGTTGCCGCACTCGGCATGTTTTATCCTTTTCCAAAATCACTAGAGGGTGAACTGGATGCGAAGAAAGTGCATCAGGTGTTTGTAAACCTGATTGCTAAAATGCCTACGCTGGTGGCTGCGCATGCGCGCATGCGCCATGGTGACGATCCGATTGCACCACGCGATGATCTCTCTCATGCCGCTAATTTCTATTATATGCTGACGGGCAATGAACCGTTTGAACTGACCACGCGTATTATGGATGTGGCATTAGTTGTACATGCCGAACACACTATGAATGCCAGCACCTTCTCGACATTGGTGGTGGCTTCAAGTCACGCAGATCCTTATACCGCTATCAGTGCAGGTATTGGTTCGCTATCCGGGCCTTTGCATGGTGGAGCCAATGAAGATGTGCTCAACATGCTCGATGAGATCGGTTCAGTCGATAAGGTTGAATCTTATTTGCAGGGTAAACTGGATCGAAAAGAGAAGATTCCGGGCTTGGGCCATCGCGTTTACAAAACCAAAGATCCGCGTGCTGTGCTGCTGCAGAAGCTCAATGAGGAATTGACTGAAAAAATGGGCGCTGACCCAACTTATGAGATCGCCCATCGCATTGAAGAGCTATCCAAAGAGACGCTGGGTAAAAAAGGTATCTGCCCGAATGTCGATTTCTATTCCGGTATTGTATATCGTAAACTGGGTATTCCAACGGATCTGTTTACACCTATTTTTGCTGTTGCGCGTGTGGCCGGCTGGTTGGCGCACTGGCGAGAGCAGCTGGGAGTGGGGCGTATTTATCGTCCGAAACAGATCTATGTTGGAAAAAATGGTCACTCTTATGTGCCTATGGATGAGCGCATCTAATCGTTACTAAGAGCATGTTACGTTTTCTTCTGTATGCGGCGCTGTTTTTACCGCTGCTACTTGTCGCTTCATATTCTCAGGCCGCATCCCCTGCTTCGAATATGGTGGTTTCAGCCCATGCTCTGGCAACAGAAGCAGGTCTGGATATCCTGAAAGCAGGCGGTAATGCCTTTGATGCTGCTGCGGCGACTACATTGGCTTTGGGTGTCGTGGAACCCGGTTCATCAGGTCTTGGTGGCGGTGGTTTTTTTCTACTCTATATCGCCAAAGAAAAACGTTATGTGATGATCGATGCGCGCGAAACATCGCCGCAATTGGCCGGTCATGGTGAAATCTATCAAACCCGCTCAAGCGTTGATGGGCCACAGTCGGCCGGTGTGCCGGGCATTGCCGCCGGAGTCGATCATCTGGTAACGCGATACGGTGTGTTGAAACGTAATCAAATTGCGCAGCCAGCAATTACTCTGGCACGAGATGGTTTTGCCATTTCTGATCGTCTGCAAGGCATGCTTCAGTGGCGTGGTAAAGCCTTTAACGATACCGCGAGCCAACTTTTTCTGGGTCACGAAACGATTCAACAATCAGCTTTGGCTGATACTTTAAGCCGTTTTGCCAAAGGCGGTGCCGATGATTTTTACCGCGGTGAAACAGCTGGCCGTCTGGTTGCCGATATGAAACGTGACGGTGGCCTTATTCGTGAAGCTGATCTGGCTGCCTACCGGGTGATTGAGCGTGAACCCGTGGCATTCGATTATCAGGACTTTAAAATTGTTTCGGCAGCGTTGCCGTCATCAGGTGGTCTGACGCTGGCACATCTATTCGGGCAGTTAAAAAATGATGATCTGAAATCGTTAAAGCCTGCGGATCGCACACATCTGCTCATTGAGGCGATGAAGCGCGCCTATCGAGATCGTAATCAGCACCTGGGTGATCGTGATTATGTGCAGATCCCCAAAGACTATTTGCAGCCAGCGCGTCTGCAGAATTTACGATCCAGCATTGATATGGAAAAAGCGACCCCATCAAAAGATTTGAATGGTTTCGCAGAGCCAGCCGGTAATGGTACCGATACCACCCATTTCTCTGTGATTGATGATGAGGGCAATATGGTCTCAGCGACCCTGTCGATCAATTACGCTTTTGGTTCAGCTTATGTTTCCCCATCAACTGGTATTCTGCTTAATGACGAGATGGATGATTTTGCGACACAACCAGGTAAAGCCAACGCC
>Ga0316202_10001657_pt1 | contig 16619 bp, 17 predicted proteins | sample 3monrhotite_MG_FD_204934 | JGI IMG/M metagenome (GOLD analysis project Ga0316202, IMG submission 204934) | Microbial mat bacterial communities from mineral coupon in-situ incubated in ocean water Damariscotta River, Maine, United States -... | ecosystem: Environmental > Aquatic > Marine >... | reverse complement strand
AGTCGGGATCAGTGAATTCGATCACCTGGCGAGCTCCGTTGCCAATGGTCAGAGCCTTGTCGAGCGGGAGTTTGGCAACGTTGGCCCGGACAATCTCGTCACGAGCCTGAGCGGTTATGTTCTTGCCGTCCTGACTCCATATTTCCCCGAAGACCAGGTAGCCCTCCGGGGAGAAGTAGAATATCTGTGGTCCAGCACCAACCTGATACAGACTGGGAATCGGCGACGGTTTGAATGTATCGATACCCGTCTTTGGCAGGGTTTTGGAGAACTGTTGCAACGCTTTGTTCAGCGCTGCATTCGTCACTTCCTCGGCGGCAAAAACCGGAGCAACACATCCCACCAGAATTATCAAACTCAAGACAACACGCTTCATTATTCAACCTCCATGACAACGGCCCGACGATTGCGGGCCAGATCTGTTTCAGATATAGGGCAACACTCTCCCCGTCCCTCTTGAACAACGACCGTTACTCCACGCTTTCTTAGAACCTCCGCTACGACTGCAGCCCGGCGACCAGACAGCTTCCGGTTGTAGACCTCGCTACCCAGACGACAGGTGTAGCCCTCAACACGAACCTTCAGTCCGGTCGGTACGCTGTCCAGAATTGACAGATCTTTCGTATCCAGATCCGCCCGGTCGAAATTGAACAGGATCTCCCAGCGTTGGGAACCTGCCGCAGGCGTTTCTGGAGACTGAACAGCGGTCTTGATCGTTTGGTTTTCAGTGGAGGATTGATTCTGTTCGCCGAAACGGAGAGTCAGCGGGGACACAAGCCGGGCATTCAGGTGATTTTCAGGACAGCCGTCCTGGATCAGAAAGCCCTTCGTCACCGAACTGGAGACCGTAGATGAACTGAAATCGGCGGTGTACGCATCGCGGCACATGGTCGATGCCAATACCGGCGAAGCGCAGCAAAGCACCATACAGAGACAAACAGACAGACGCATAGGATATGACCTCCCCAAAAAAAGCACTCGTCGTGTAGATGGGGGAGGGGGGTAGGTATTTGATAAAAAAGAAGGGATTTTCAGATTTATTATCCGAAAATATCGTCCAGATTTGAGGTCGTCCTTCCATCTTCTGAACTGCGCTTACTTCCGCTTTTGGGCGCTTCCTGTGCCTCAGGGGAAGTTGAGCCCGTGAGGGCCAGCAACAAATGCTGACCCTCCTCGGTTCCCAGAAAATGACGTAATGCTTCGACAACAAACATCGACTGTTTGCGGGATTTACTCAGGCGATCCAAGGCGGACGAGATTTTTTCATCGTAGAGGGTCATTCGGATCAATCGCTGGGCCACGGCTTCCTCCTAACCCTCTGCCAGAGCAAAACCAAGCGCATTGGCATACTCCGGCTCCTGCAGAATCTCGATAGAGACTTTCTTCGCCTGGATGATGTCCCGGATCAAGATCGCTCCACCGCCGAAAATCAATACGGTCTCAAAGGACGCCTTGAGACCGAGATGGGCCTGAAGTTCACCGCTGATGTCGCACAATACATCGTCGATATAGGCTTTGGCGGCCGTTTCGATCTCACCCGTGATGTCGTGACGCTCAAACCCATACTGGACATATCCCCGCTCGATCAAATAACTGATTTCAACGGGAGAAAAGGTCCGGGATGGAGCCAGATCACGGATAGTCGGCAACAACAATTGAGTCGCCATCTGATGAACACCTCGTTTATAGAAGGTATCTCCATAGATAATCGCGTGAGACGTACCATCAACCAGGGTGAAAATAACCGTATTGAATCCAATATCGACGGCAAGGATATTTCCGGTTTGACCCTGATTCTGGTTCAAGAAAAGACGAACGCCACCAAGCCCCTGAGGGAGAACGCGGACATCAGTCCAGCCGGACGCATTGAGAACCCTGGTCAACGTTTTCACTACGCCAGCATCTTTATCCTTTTCTGCAACCCAAGCTCCGTAGGGTAGTCCGACGACCAGAGAGGTTTCAGACGGGACATTGGCAATCGCAGCCGCCTCCGCTACGAACGCCGGGTAATGGTGCACCAAGTCTTCGAGGGTCTTCAGATAACTTGAACCAGAGGTCAGTAGCGCATCTTCCCCAACGACTAGACCTTCATGGCTCCGACGGTAAGCCGAGACGATCCGCCCTTTCTTTTTACCATAGACCCATTTCAATGAAGAAAATCCCAGATCACAGACAAACACCATGATGTAGCTCCTTTCGTTACCTTTGTTGGCAACATTGCTTTATATGTCTACTAGGACGGCAACTACCAGATAGACAGTGTTGTTATGTTGTAGCCAAATCAGGCTACGTTGCCCTTTTTGTTGACAATGCTTTTTCTATATATTGGGGGATGGGGGTAGGTGGGATCTTCGCAAAAGCAATCGTCAGGGCTTTTGCGTTGGATTTGAACGACGATTGCGGCGGATGTCGTATGCAGTTGCCCTGATTTTGACGACCTGCTTTTTTGTCAGACGAACCTTCAGGTGGTATTGAACTCTCTGAATCACATCTTCAGCGGAAATGCGTTCTCCCTCTTCCGCATTGAGGTAGCATGTCAAGGCGTACCTCTCTGCCCGGGACAAATATCCTTCTTCTATGATTTTTTGTTTGTAGCGTTTTGGCAATGGAGCCAAAAACCTTCGGAGATACCAGATCCGTCCACGCACGAAGGCAATAATGGCAAGCCCCTTTAAGTCATGGTCAGAAACGGGGTCATCAATCATGCCGTCTTTATGCAACCTCTCGACTATGGAGTGTGGGATATCGACAAGCTCGGCAGCTTCTTTTAGATTCATCGGATACAAGATCTCCTAACGGACTCAACAGGCGATTTGAGGCTGCTCTGCATGACGTTCAGAACGGCCCTGCTCTTTCTTGCCATACGAATCCAGCAAATCAAGAAGCTCCCGTACAATCTCTTCGATCTGTCGTTTCCCGGCATTCGAGATAGCGGCACGTTCATAGGCAAGGGTGAGTAGTTTTCCCATTTTGGGGCCAATGTGAAAAGTGGCTTGTCTAGTCGCTTCGTCTGCAACCATTTCCAGGACACTTCTCTTGTACTGGACGCCAGTATCGCTGGTTTCGCGAACCCCAAGAAGCCAGTTGGGTTCCACTCCTTCAAGCTCACAGAGCCTAGTCAGAAAGGCAGCATCCGGTTTTCTTCTTTCCGCTTCGTAGTTCATCAATGTATTGGGACAAATCCCATAACCTTCTACAAAGCTGGCAATCGTCCTGTCTCCGCGAATTGAACGGATTTTCTTGCCAAGCGTCATCAAATCCTCCAGGTAAAAAAGCTAGGCCGCCAGATGCAGTTGGACCTGTGCAACGAGAAGTCCTTCTGATGCTCTATCTGTAAAGGGATTTATTGGTCCATTTCTGCCCATTAATTCTATATTTCTTTTAACAATCCTCACCGGTGGCGAGCGATCCTGCTTAACAGATGGAACACCACCATACCTATCCGAAAAAATATCTACAGGGCCCTTTCGGTTATTATTCTGGCTCGAATCAGGGGCAGGAGACATTTTTCGATCAAAAAGGCTGATGACATTATCAACCGCTGCCTTTCTGCACTCTCGTTGAGAAAAAAGAACCATGCTTCTTTCGGTGGAAGAATTATTTCTGGCAACAAAGGCTGTCATGTCTTCGAGGCAAAAATCGTAAAGAGAACCTGTCCTTCTTATCGGTTGGAGATCCATGAAATCCTCCCAGGTCGGAACTGTCTCCAATATGCTGAGCCCCCTGTCTGACCCTGGGATAGAAATCACACCAAAGGAAGACACCTGAAGAATCTCGCTCGCCACGGCCTTGTTGCGGTGGGGATCCAGATGTGTTTTTGCTCCCATCGAGCGACGCGAATCCGTCTTACTTCTGTTGTGCGAATCTTGATGGCATCTTGGCTGTTCCTTCTGTGAATCACCACCAGAAGGAGCATCGCGCCACGAATCGGGCTTCGCTGTCCTATTCACCTCTGGTTTTTCAGTTTTCAGCATCGCTTCAAACTGTTTCATAATTTCGGTTTCAACAAATTCAGCATCCAGTTCCCCGCTTGCAACCAGTAATGAAATTCGTCGACAAACCCGGTTCAGCGCTTGCCGAATATTTGCCGGAGAGCATTCAAGATACCTTGCGGCCTCCTTTATTTTCATCGTTCCGCCATGAATACCCAGCAGCGCCTCAAGAATCTGCTCTTCTTTTGGGGTCAGATAGTGGCGGACAAAAGGGTAAGCCTGATCAATGTCGATATTGAACAGCGGTTCTAAATGGCAGGTGCTGTTTTCTTGGACAAATTGCTTTGATATGAAATCAGACCAGTCACAAGCCGTCCGTGGTGGAGAAGAGGATCCGGCTCTACATTTTGATTCCGGGTTCGGGGTGACTGCCGCAATTTTGCCCTTGAACAGAGTCCAGAAGCAGGCAGGAAAAAACACCTGACGATCCTCCGATATGGCGGCAGCCTCAAGTGCAGCCTCATAAGCATCCTGCAGAAAATCTTCCTGGTCATAAGGTGCATACGGAAGATACTTTCTCGAATGCCCGGTTATCTGTTTGGCATTCTGATCCACCCAGGCAATAGCAGCTTCAGCAGTCATTTTTCTCTAGCCCCTCTCTCTATATATGGTTAAAGAATGGTTAAAATATCTTTTGCTATTTCCAGAAACTGTTTTCCTAACTAGCTGAAATAAATAGCTAGTTTTCGGATAATAGTTATCCACAGCCAGAAAAGCGTGAGTCATTGACCGATAGTTGTGTGAGTCATAGACCGATACCCCGTGCGTCATAAACCGATACCCTGTGAGTCATAAACCGATACCCCGTGCGTCAAAGACCGATACCTTGCGAATACCAAAATGTGAGTCATAGACCGATACCCTTTAACTCCTGCGAATGACCGCCACTAGGTCCGATTCGACGCCCCAGGTTTCCAGAAAACCGACTTCCTTCAGTGCCTTCAGCGCCTTCTTGAGTTCTCTTCTGAAAAAGCGCAGCTCGCTATTACAGGCACAGAGCTTTTGCAGGGTTTCAACCTTGACCGGGTATGGCTCTCTGTGACTTGACCAGTAACTGTGAAGTTTCGTAGCAATCCCATCTGGCAGCGCCTTACGCTGTTCCAGGTCGATCAGCGTGAATGCTCCATCGGCAAAAAGCAGACTCATTACTTTGGAAATCCGAACTTCCCATTGAGCCAAAGGCGTATGTTTTTCCGGATCCCACATCGCGATGTAGTCGATAAGGCTTGTGACAACGGTTTGATGAAGACGGTTTGACGTGATCTGAACAGCCGTGGCTTTCATGCGGAGCAGACAATCCTTGATGCGCTGATAGCCACGGCTATTGACCTGCCAGCCAATTGATTTTAGAAAGGAGTAGGGCGTAAAGAAGATCGAGTCCCCGAGCGGTTGCCCCTTGGCAAGTTGCAGTAGGCGCATCCAAACCAATTCATCGTCCTGACGCAACTCTTCTCCCAGGTAGAGGAGGCTTCCACCGCCAGTGACAATAATCTCAGCCTGCTTGAGATAAACCCTGCGCCTATTGCGGTTGCGTGCCGTAAACAGGGCCGAGCGAACGATCTCATTTGGTGACGCCCCTTTGGCAGATATCCATTCAGGCAAGCTTTTGGGAGCAGCCTCTATCTCATCTCGGAACCGTTCTAGGACAGCCAACAATTCAGGAGCCAGGCTAGATGAAGATTTTTGCGATGCAGACTCCAAGATTTTGTGGCTATTTCTTGTTTGCCCGCTCATCCCTTGGCCTCGATTCTCTCCTCACAGGCTCCCTGTCCATGTCGGACAAGAGCCTCCGCAAACATCCTCATGATCCGAGTGTGCTTTGCACAGGAAAGCTCCGGTGGTATTTTTTGAAATTCAAAAGAAACTTTCGAAGCACAAAATTTTGTGGTATTTGTTGTGTTTCCGCTCATTTTTTGTGAATTACTCTTTTTCTGGTTGTGTACCCAGTCCACGAAAGACACGGAAAAAGCCGTCGGAATATGAAATTGTCCATAAACACTCGTTTTTGTTTTAAAACACACAGCCGAGTGTGTCAAGACATAATTTTATCTGTGGACACACATTTGTGGAGGAGCCCATGGGAGAAGTAGGTGATCGGATCAGGGAACTTCGCGGGGAGATGCAACAGGCGGAGCTGGCTGACAAGCTGAGTATTCACAAAAACACCATGGCTAATTACGAACGGGGGGATCGCTTTCCCGACGTAAAGATCCTTTTGAAAATATTGGAGGTCTTTCCGGACACCAATCCGGCATGGCTATTAACAGGAGAAGGCTTCAAAAATAGATCGGAGCCCGTTCAGAAGGGGTTTGTAATGTTCCCGCGTTATGAAATTGAGGCCGGAGCCGGCCCAGGAAGGAATGTTCAAAGCGAACAGATTGTAGATTTTGTTTCTTTCAAAGAGGAATGGGTCCAGAACTTTTTACGCGTTCCAAGAAAAGATCTGTCCTTGCTGTCAGTGAAGGGAGACAGCATGAACCCAACCTTAAATGATGGTGACATGATCCTTGTAGATCTGAGATCCGACAGAATTGATGACAGCGCCATCTATGTGCTTGAGTTTGACGATGCACTTCTCGTGAAAAGGATTCAGAGAAAACTGGACGGCTCTGTCGTTATCAAGAGCGACAACCAGCTCTACGAGCCGGAGGTTCTGCAAAAGGACCGTGCTGAGACTCTCAGAATAGTAGGCCGCGTCGTTTGGAGTGGTCGACGAATGTAGGCTCCGAAAGCCCCACGGAAAAGGAAATATTTTCCAACATGATATCTGGGCATTTGTTCACAAACATCATACTGGGCGGCCCAATCTGGTCTTTCCACATAAGGTCAGGCACTTAAAAAACTCCTGATTCCATCCCAATCATTCGGCGTTTTCTGGGACCTTAATACGACCTTCCAGCCAAGACACAAGGCTAGCAGTTGGATAAGCTACCCGGCCATTGACAGTGATTTTCCCGGCAGGACCAGAGCCCCGGGAATCCTCGTTGGCTAAATGACGAGGAGTGACAATGCCACCTGAAAAGCGATAAACCTCCCGCCGAGCCACAAAGGGAGCTTTCCAGTTTTCAGCCATCACGCAAAGATCGACATTTTTCATATCATTTCCTCCTACAGAATTATGGTTCTACTTGAAAATATTTATTCTCGTCAGTTCCCAACTCAACACTTTGAAATCACAACCTCGACACTTCACCCCGTACCCAAAACATGTTTAGCTGTCATGAGGAGACGCGAGATGAGTGAGCCTGTCCTATATATAGGGAGGGGGGGAAGCTATCACCCTCCCCCGCACGAGAATGATTGCGTTATTTTCACAACTTAAGTTTTTCACTGCTTATTCTGATGAATACCAACCACCAGTTCTGACCCAAACCCGTCCGTCCAGTGGTTGTAGTGGAATACCTTCCGCCCAATATCATCGAAAACCATCCACCGGTTATGGTCGAGAAAGCCTTCTCAGAAGTTCTAAGGTTTTATGCGAAGGATTTTGAGGCGACTTGTGAGAGGCGCGGATCAACGAAACTGGCTCTTTTGATGAGACGTGTGGATTCCGGTGGCATCCGACCGGCGACCACCGATTCCGCGGCAAAGTGGGCCACCTGCCGAGAAGCCCTCTGTTGAAGTGTGCTGCTTTGCAGTCGATTTAGTAAATTTAGATCTGATCAAATTTTTGTCACTGAAAACAATGTGACACAAAATCCAAGACGTTTTCCCACTATCCCATTTTACGAATATTGAGATTCGAAAGTTTCTACTTGCGTCGGGGCGATTCATTTTCTTGTTGCGGGGCCTACATCACTATTCATCCGCAACCGCGCACTGAGACTTTTCGACTATCTCGTCAATTAGAGGAACCTGGGAGATTAATAGATAGTCTTCTTGCTGTATATTTAATTTCTTTGGTATTGTCTGTACGGGGTTAACGTCAATGATTGATTAAGGAGGACAACATGGCAGATGATAAATGGGAGTTTTATACCGATCCCAAGGGTGAGTGGCGCTGGAGAAGGACCGCTTCCAACGGAAGAATTGTTGGAGCTTCAACTCAAGGATATGTTAATCGAACAGATTGCATAGCCAATGCTCAAAGAAATGGCTATAGAGGATAATCTTGAAGGTTTAATTAGTACTGGGGTCACCCTTCATCTGGGGTGACCCTTTTCCATTTTCAGGAATCAGCGAGAAATGGGCTGGATGTTTTTTGGATGAAACCATCAGTCAGACTATGCAGGGCTTTGGGCAACTGACTAGCCTCTCGGCGGGCTTTTCCTTGGTTTTTAGGATTGGTTTCAACACGAAGATGAAAGGCTGTCATTGCCAAGAACAAACTGTTTCTGCTAAAATTCGCAGAACGCCTCCACCAAAACAGCTTTAACATACCTTAGGACGAAGATGGAGGGGGTTAGTCCAACAGGTGTTTTTACGACGGCTTCGCGTCGCAAAAACCCTTAATTTAGTTGTGCCGGTCTATCCACGCTTCTAGAGGGGGCTGGGTTGTCGCATGAAAATCCAAAAACAGATTCCCATGATAGTACAGATATCAGAGATATCTTGTCCGGCAGTGATGCGTTAGATCTACTGGAATATATCCACGGATGCCGGAGTTGTGACTCGCTGGAGTCCCTGAAGGAATACCTCTCCAGCCTCAGCAAAATTCTTCCTTTCGACCATCTCGTAAGTTCCATTGTAACGACAGACAGTGTGGGACAAGTTCTCTCCCACGAAACACTAAATGTCTCCTATCCAGAAGAATGGATAGCCTGCTACTTTGAGCAAAAATTTGAACTAATCGACCCTATCGTCGGTCATAATTTCAAGAGCTTTACTTATTCCAATTGGGATGTAATCCCAGGTTATAAGAAAAAAGGTAGCAACTTCTGGGATATGGCTGCTACCTTCGGAATGAATAATGGTTGTGTCTATGGTCTGGAGCATTCCGGCTCACATGGAGGGACCCTTTTCTCTTTCTCTGGTGATGCGATTCAGCATAAACGCCACGAAACAATTATTAAACAGGTTGTTCCTCATCTTGACATAAAGCTTCGTCAATTGACGAATGCATCCAGAACCAAGCATTCTGCACTTACAAAAAGAGAGCTCGAAGTCCTGAACTGGATAAAAGCCGGAAAGAGTAATTGGGACATTTCAGCCATCCTCGGGATTAGTGAGCGAACAGTTAAGTTCCATGTTTCGTCTGTTCTCGCCAAGCTCAATACAGTCAGCCGGTCTCAAGCAGTTGCATCTGGGATTGAGGCGGGAATAATTGGATACTAAGCACATCTTCGGCTAAAAACCACTTATGCATTAAGGGGTTTTTGTGCCTGTGCAACTCATCAAACGCATCCCAGTCAAGAAGTGCCGCTATTGCAGTGACCCCATCGGGCATTTTCACAGAATCTCCAATTGCTTCAGATGGAAAGCCTAAGCGGTTCAGCAACCGAAACACCTTGCGCTCTACAACCATGTACAGGTATCGCACTTCATGGCACCGGCACCACTGGTAAAGGGAGCGGTAAAGAAGAAGCGAAATAGAATTCTCCCCAAACGGATAGTCAATAATTGTTTTCCGGGCTTCCATCTCAACACAAAGCCTTGTGATTTCAGCAGCATCGGGCGATTTTCTTATTTGATGACCATCCCTTACCAGAAAAGGGAAATCTCTTTCCAGCATATATGGGCGGCTGCTCGGAACGAGCCGTAACGATGCCTTCAAGACATGCTCCTGGTCAAATACCCCAAATGAAACAGAGTCGGTTTCATATCTGTCAAATTCGAGTTTCAAGCAAGATTCTTCTACCCATTTCAACTCTTCAGCAAAAATTTTATGTCGTAGTGAATGGGCCTGGTGTAGCTCATCCAGCTCAATCACTTTCGCTATATATTGCGCACTTTTGCCTTTAGGTCCTGCGGTAAACGCCCGTTCTTTTGTCTCAATATTCATATACACCTCCTGATCGGAGAATCACATATACGAAATTGAAAGCTAACTGGCTCGGTAACCGATATGAATAGCGAGGAGAATGCGCTAAACTGAAAGTTTTGATTTTTGGGGCTGTAAACTGTCCTGTCGTACAGGTTTCATTTGCCCCTGATTAGCCATAATGCCTTGGACTTGAATCGTAAGGTGCTAATTATTTGTGAAGAGGAGGGGTTTTATGCGAAATACGAAAAGCGTCCTGTTTGTTGGTTTGTTGGCTCCTACGATATCAAACCCTAATAAAATAGAGAATGAGTTTTGGAGGACATTTCATACAAAGGCATTTAGCTTATCTGTCTTTGGGGAGTGTACTCTCGACAAGTACATGTCGAACATAAAAAAATCCGGCAATCTTATGTATGGACCGTCTTCTCTGGCAACACATGCACGTGAGTTAGGCATGGATGTTTCTTACCTGGCACCGGAGCCAAATGATGATGAGGAAGCCTTCCTTGCCAGAATTATGGAAAAGGTGCCAGGGCACGATGTTGTAAGTTTGAGTTATCATACTCCATCTGAGGGAATAGCTAGAAACATAGCGATGGCCATAAAGACTGAAAAACCCGAGGTTATAATCATAGCTGGAGGCCCACATACTGCGGGGCTTGATAAGGTGGACGCATCAACGACTCCAATTGATCTTTATGTCCAGGGCTTAGGCCATGCAATAATGCCATGGCTGCTTGAGGGCGATAATTTAGAAAACGCTTTAAAAATAACTAAAAAAACTAAGTTTATAAAGCGTGGTCAATTCGATTCGTTGATCGATAATTTTTATGAAGAATGTGAGTTCCCTATACCAAATGTTGAAATTTTCAATTTGAAAGAATTCCCTGTCGCAAGGGTTTTTACCCGTATTGGCTGTGGTAGAAGGAAGGGATGTTCTTTTTGCAACGAAGAAAATTTTCACGGAAGAGTGGTTGATGGTGACTTGAATAAAGTTTTTTCATTTATAGATGATCTTGTTGAAAAAAAAGAAACTAAATTTATTTATGTGCATGATGAGAATTTCTTTATGGACTCGGAATATTCTCTGCAAGTTATTGAAAAGTTCGAAAAGTATAAGGGAGGCCTAAACTACTGTGTCCAGGGTAATATTCCGTCTATAATTAGTGATTTTGAGAACAATGGCAGGAGTATACTTAACGCTCTCGAAAAGCAAGGTATGTGTAAGCGAGTTGAGGTAGGTGCAGAAAGTACTGATTCTAGAGTATTGAAATTTGCTCTTAAGGGTGGACAGGACTTTGATAAGATAAAAAAAGCGGGACGTTATGTAAAAAAGCATAACATGCTTTTTGGTACTTATTGGTTAATAGGCCTGGTCGGTGAAAATGAGATATCCGCTAGGAAAACGACACATGATATCATTACGTTGATGGATGCTGGTATTATTGATTTTGCTGAAAGTTTGGTCGCTGTACCTTACCCTGGAACATTGTTGTTCCGTGAAAGAGATGATTACCTAGGTTCTGGCGCAAGGGTTGAAATACCGGTTCCGGTAGAATTTGGCGGGAATGTTAGCGCCGAGGAATTTAAGCCTGAAAGGTGGATTGGAGAAAGTTTCCCCCCAATCATTGAATTTGACTACCCGGCGGGAAGAAACACAATTTTTCCTGACGGTTACACCTTTACGAGGGAGGTGATTTATTCTTTACACCTCGATAGGATGGAAAAAATATGTGAGGCCATGAAGAGGAGCCTTGTAGGGAATAATAATATTTCATCAGACTTGCAGGCCGACTTCTCAGAAATTCACAATGTTTTCAAACTTCAATATGATGGCGGAATGAGTGGTTTTTGATAGGAAATAATTTGGCAAGAGGGTTAGGATCATATTTAAATCGCAGGTGGGTCTAATTCCCCGCAACTCGCTGCGCGATTTAGCAAAAGGTGCAGGCTGTTGATACCCCGCTGCTTGCGGCGGGGTTATTCATTAAGAGAGAACAGTATGCCAACACTTGAGACATTAGCGATTTTTTCTGTTGCAGCAATTTCGATAACTCTAGTTCCTGGACCATCAATGCTATATGTCGCGTCAAAAAGTATCGTATATGGGCGTAACGCTGGTATTTGGTCTGCTTTTGGGTTAGCTACAGGGCTCTTTTTTCATACTCTGTCCTCAAGCCTTGGTCTCTCGGCCATTTTTACTTATTTCCCCATAGTTTTTTTCATCATTAAATATCTTGGTGCAGGATATTTAATTTATATGGGGATTCAGATGATGTTTGCAAAAAATGTATCCATTGCTGCAGCCACAACTCCGCCGATGATCAACATGTTTAAGGTCTATAGACAAGGGATTATCACGGAACTTTTAAATCCTAAAACTGCATTATTTTTTTTGTCATTTCTCCCTCAGTTTGTAAAAACTGAACAAGGTTCAATTTCCCTGCAAATGTTTATTTTGGGGTCAATTCTGGTATTTACTGCCCTGTCGGCGGACTTGCTGATAGCCGTTACAGGGGGGACATGGTCTAGGCGGGTTGTAAACCAACCCTTAATTCAAAAAATACAAAATATGGTGGCTGGAACAGTTCTAATCGCTTTAGGAGTACAACTTGCCTGTGGTGACAGGTAGTATTTTGCAATGGTTTAAAAAGTAAACGTTATTGTTAAACACAGAAAGAAATGATTGCATTAATGATTTTCGGCGAATGGCCGCAAGTTTTCAATGACGGCAAGATTGCCACCGCCTTACCTGACCGGGTCACTCACCACTGTGAAATTATCGAAACAGGGAACGAAAACTGGAGGATCAAGAGCAGAGATAACGACCTGAATTCACTCTCTGAGGTGGTTCAAAATTGGACGCCGATGGTGGATTTTCAATCCCGATTGACAAGAAAGACCTGAACCATTTTGTTTTTCTTAAGGGAGTTGCCCAAGGGCGTGCGTTTATCGCCGATCCGGCGCATGGTCACTTCAGAATGCCGCTATATGAATTTTTTTCTCAGTGGGATGGTGAGACACTGATTCTTGGGCGAGATGGATTTGGCCTTCCAAAAGAACACGGACTTTCCATTCCCCAAGGAGGTGGTGTTGCATCTGAGAGGAAGGTTGTTCGGGCATTACAATATGCTCCGACTCCTTGATTGAAGTAGTTATTCAAGAAGTCATGCTTTCTGTGAACCACCACCTTTGTAATCAGGGTGGTGGTTGAGGTGGATTAACTGCAGGACGCTAAATAGAGTGGTAAGTGCTTTGCATAGTCATCTTGAATTGAATCAAGGTGGAACTGCGTATATTGATTTCTGAGCCATGCTAGGTTGCCCGCTCAGTAGTATCCGTAATGTCGGATTTTTTGCCAATATCGATCCAGGCCAAGGGCCATATATTACAAATCCTAATGACGACACACCTTCAGTAAAGAATAATATGACATTGCATATCTTTCCACCTATCTTTCCACTAAATTTAGAATCAGAAGTGCCCATAAAAAACAAGGGCTTAGCTGAAACCAGCTAAGCCCTTGTTTTTTATGGCGGAGAGGGGGAGATTCGAACTCCCGGTGGCTTGCACCACAACAGATTTCGAGTCTGTCACCTTCGACCACTCGGACACCTCTCCAAAGTGTCAATCTGAACTATTTTTTGCCTCTTTCTTCTGCCTGCGCAAGCGGCGGAAAAAATCGCTGAGTTGTTCGCTGCATTCACTCTGCAGAACCCCTTCTCGCACGCTCACCTGATGGTTAAAGCGCTCATCTTCGGCCAGGTTATAAATCGAGCCGACGGCACCGACCTTGGGATCACGGCAGCCATAGACCAAAAAAGGGATCCGCGCCAGAATGATTCCACCCATACACATAACACAGGGCTCAAGGGTAACGTAAAGCGTGCAGTCTAATAAACGCCAGGAACCAAGTTTTTCTGCAGCCTGCCGGATAGCGATCATCTCGGCGTGAGCTGTGGGGTCCTGCTGCGTTTCACGCAGGTTGTGTCCACGACCGATGATTTCTCCGGCCTGAACGACAACAGCCCCGATAGGAACCTCGGCCAGAGCCTCAGCTCGGCCGGCTTCTACCAGGGCCTCTTGCATAAAGACCTGATCCTGCTCTGCAGAAAGAATCATGAGTCCTTGTTTTAAAATGGCGCGCCGCGAGGGATTCGAACCCCCGGCCTTCTGATCCGTAGTCAGACGCTCTATCCAGCTGAGCTAGCGGCGCATTTTGAAAGAGCAGCTTTATCGCCCACCCACCGAAGTTTGTCAACTTCTTTCTTGGGTAGGGACCAAACCTTAAAACATTAAAATGGCGGAGAGGGGGGGATTCGAACCCCCGGTAGCTTGCGCTACACTCGCTTAGCAGGCGGGCACCATCGGCCTCTCGGTCACCTCTCCGCAACCTGTTTATTCTTTTTTTAGCGCGACACCAGTCTAGGTTTTGCTGCGCATCTTTTTTCTAATTATCTACTTCAAAATTGGCGGATGAGGTAGGATTTGGTGCCTACCTCATCGCCTTCGTGGCGACTCCTGCGTAACCTCCCCTGCGTTCACTGACGCGTCCATCCGGGCCGCTCTTCTGACATTAAGTCAGCGTTTCACTGCGCTTCAAATCGTTCGAAACAGTTTCTTTATAATTGGCGGAGGAGGTAGGATTTGAACCCACGGAACTCTCGTTCAACAGTTTTCAAGACTGCCGCCTTAAGCCACTCGGCCACTCCTCCGAATCAATCAAAAATGTTCGAAAAGCGCGCCGACCTTATCCAAAATCTGAGGAAAAAGCAAGCACAAACAAGCTAGCCACTAATCTTTTCCAAGCCCCCCATGTAGGGTCGCAGGACTTCGGGAACAACCACCGAGCCGTCTGCTTGCTGGTAATTTTCAAGAATTGCGACCAGCGTGCGTCCGACCGCCAGCCCTGAGCCGTTCAGGGTATGGACCAGTTCCGGTTTTTTGCCTTCTTCGCGGCGGAAGCGGATCGCGGCGCGGCGCGCCTGAAAATCACGGAAGTTTGAGCAGGACGAAATTTCGCGATAGCAGTTCTGTCCGGGCAACCAGACCTCGATATCAAAGGTCCGCGCGGCCGAAAAGCCGATGTCACCAGTGCATAAATCGACAACTCTATAAGGCAGGTTCAGGATCTGTAGAACCTTTTCTGCATCAGCTAGCAAGCTCTGCAACTCGGCATCAGAATCCTCCGGCCGAGCAAATTTGACCAGCTCTACCTTGTTGAACTGATGTTGACGAATCAGGCCGCGTGTGTCCCGGCCATGGGAACCAGCTTCTTTGCGGAAACAGGGGGTATAGGCGGTGTATTTAACCGGCAAGTCGGCATCGGCGAGAATTTCATCCCGGTGGATATTGGTCACCGGCACCTCAGCGGTCGGAATCAAGAAGAGATCGACATCTTCAGTATGAAAAAGATCCTCTTCAAACTTGGGCAGTTGTCCGGTAGCAGTCATGCTCGCGCGATTCACCAGAAAGGGGGGCAATGTTTCAGTATAGCCATGCTGATCGGTATGCAAATCGAGCATCAGGTTGATCAAAGCGCGCTCCAGTCGGGCACCTGCGCCGCGATAGAGGACGAAGCGTGCGCCGGCAATCTTGGTGCCGCGCTCAAAATCGAGAATCCCCAGTTCTTCGCCGATATCCCAATGGGACTTGGCCTCAAAGTCGAGTTCAGGGATGGTGCCCCATGCTCGCACTTCAACATTGGCCTCTTCACTCGCACCAAGCGGACAATCCTGATGGGGGATATTGGGGATAGTCAGCAGCAACTGCTGCAACTCCTCTTCGACCCCACGCAATTCATCATCGATCTCTTTGATCCGCGCGGAAACCTCTTTCATCTGCGCAATCTCGGTCTGAACCTGGCTTTTGTCCTTAGTCTGCCCGATCAGCGCCGAAACACGATTCTTTTCCGCCTTAAGGGTTTCCCCTTCGCTCAACAGCTCACGACGACGCGCGTCCAGACCGCTGAAGGCCGAGAGATCCACCTCACCACTGCGATGTGCCAGTGCCGCCTTCGCCGCTTCGAGATTTTCGCGCAAGTATTTGATATCGAGCATGATTTATTCCTCCAAAAGATCGGCAATACCGAACCGAAGTAGATAGCATTTATGCGCCCACAGGGTCAAGCCCAGTGGCGGCAGCCACTGGGTGTTCCAAGTTCTGCGTTCCATGTTCCAAGTTCGAAGAGCGAGGGTTCGCACCACCAAACTCGTACAAATTCTTACGAGTGAGCGATGTGCGTTAGATGCAAGGCGCGCGGCGAATCTTTTCCGCAGGCCTGGCAGCGCCAGGTCGAGGACAAAAGTGAGCAAGCAACGCCGCAGATAGCGTGCAGCTCTCACTCGCTCCCGCGCCCACCCTTGACCCACCAATCACTATCATCATCAAACCACCACTTTGAAGAATCGGTACTCCAGATACTGGCCGCGAGTTGGCGGGCGGCTTCCGTTTTGAGTCGTTCAATCGAAAAAGGGAACCATTCGTCAGCATTGCGATTGCCGAGATCCTTATGCTCCTTGAGCGCAAGAATCATCTCCAGCTGATCGGCATCGTTAGCAATCAACGCCTCAGATGTTTCTCGGGCGTTAAATTCAACCAGAGTCTGACGGTAATCATCACCAAAGGGAAGTTGATCGGCCAAATCATCGATCGCCTTCATCTCATCGACCTTTACGTACTTTTTGTTGACATAGTTCAGATCA
>Ga0316202_10001655_pt1 | contig 16633 bp, 17 predicted proteins | sample 3monrhotite_MG_FD_204934 | JGI IMG/M metagenome (GOLD analysis project Ga0316202, IMG submission 204934) | Microbial mat bacterial communities from mineral coupon in-situ incubated in ocean water Damariscotta River, Maine, United States -... | ecosystem: Environmental > Aquatic > Marine >... | reverse complement strand
GCGCGGCACAGGGTCAGGTCGTCGAGCAGCACGCAGTCGGTGTCGGCCGCGCGGGTGCGCGCGAGCACGTCGCTGGCAGAGGCCGCGACGGTGACGGTGTAGCCCCGGCCGAGGAAGAAGCGGGCCAGCGCGCCAGCGTTGGGCAGGTAGAGCAGCAGGCTGAACACAGCTCAGACCTCGTCAGGGGCGTCGGTGGGGAAGCGGAGCGTGAAGGTGCTCCCGTGTCCGGGGCGGGACTGCGCCGAGATGCTGCCGCCGTGCGCCTCCACGATGTACTTCGTGATCGTCAGGCCGATGCCGGTGCCCTTGCGGCGCCGGGCGAGCGCGTCGCGGCTGCGGTAGTACGGCTCGAAGATGCGGCGGAGGTCGTGGGCGGCGATGCCGATGCCCTTGTCGGAGACCGCGATCTCGACTGCGCCGTCGACGCGCCGGCCGAGGATGCCGATCCAGCCGCCCTCGGCGGAGTACTTGGCGGCGTTGCTGACGAGGTTGATGAGGCACTGCGCGATCGCGTCGGCGTCGTGCTCGATCGGCGGGAGGTCGTAGGGGACGTTGATCTCCAGCTCCATGTCCCGCACCTCCAGGGCCGTCGAGACGCTCTCGATGGCCCGGTCGACGGTGTCGGCGAGGCTGCCGGGCCGCAGCATGTACTGCTTGCTGCCGCGCTCGATGGCCGCGTAGTCGAGGATGTTGTCGACCAGCCGCGACAGCCGCTCGGACTCCCGCAAGATGACCTGGTAGTGCTCCTCTTCTTCCTCGGGGGTGTCGGCGAGGCCAAAGATGAGCGACTCGGCCTTGAGGCGGATCTGGGTGATGGGCGAGCGCAGCTCGTGGGAGACGTTGGCGGCGAAGTCGGTCTTCATGCGCGCGACGTCGAGCTCCCGGCTCACGAGGCGGGCAGACAGCACCGCGCCGACTGCCATCATCGCGATGGCGAAGCCGATGATGCCGATCCGCTGGAGGCGGGTGCGGCGCTGGTTGCTGGCGACCAGCTCGGGGTTTCGGAGCACCGAGACGACCGACCAGTCGGCCAGCCACGGCGACAGGTTGCGCCGCGAGAGCACGTCGTCGGGCGCCGGATCGCCGGGAGCGAGCAGGAAGGCCTCCAGCTCGCCGCTCTCGGGGGCGACCGCGCGCACGTCGGCCTTGAGGTTGCTGACGATGATCTCAAGGTCGAGGGCGAAGACGTAGCGGGTGTCGCTCCAGCGGGTGACCGCCCACAGCCCGCGCTCGCCTTGCCACCAGCGGATCTGGCCGACCGGGCTGCTGCTCATGCGGCCCATCGGCACCCGGTCGAGCTCCTCGGACAGCTCGCCGGCCCAGAAGAGCATCTCGTTGCGCTCGGCGGTGCGGCTGCGGGCCCGGCTGGACCACTCGCGGCTCGCGAGCGGCTCGATGCGCGACAGGGCCTGGCGGACGATGGCCGCCTCTCCGCCCTGGCCGACAACCCAGCGCTCACTGAGCAGGGACTCGGCGAGCCGCTGGAGGGCGTGCACGCCCGCTTCTTCGTCGGACTCCAGCAGCAGCTCGCCGAGCTGGAGGCGGGCGAGGTCGCCGAGGCGGAACCCCCAGGGGTCGCGAGCCTCGGGATAGCGCTCGACGACCCGCTCGATGGCCTCGCGGGCTTCTCGCTCGCGGCCGAGCCGCAGCAGCGCGCGGGCCCGGTCGAGCTCTGCGCGCCCGCGGACGGCCTGCGACAGGCTGGAGCGGGCCAGGCCGTCGTACAGCCGCGCGGCGAGGGCCGGGTCGGTGGTCTCGACGCGCCGCGCGCGGTTGAGGACCGGGTGGGCGAGGTACTCCAGCGGGTAGCTGGGCTCGCTGTCGGCCTGAAACGGCGCGAGGAGCTGCCCATCGGCGCTGAGCTGGACCGCGACGAGCACATGCGGGTGCAGCTCTCGCGGGCTCTCCAGCGGACTGCGGCCCGACTCCAGGCGGTCTCGGGTGGCGTTCTCGAAGCGGGAAAAGTCCTCGTCTACCTGACGCCAGAAGTTGCCCGCGATATCTTCAGAGAGACGGGCAATCTCCTCACGTGCAGCGATCTCCTCGAACGAGAGGGCGCTCACCGCGAAATAGGCCAGCACGATCGACGGCGCCACAATGGTGGCCAGGATCAGGCCGACGAAGCGCAGGACCCCTTCGAGGTACATCGCCTCCTCAAGCGCACGCACTTCCCCGCGGCCGGGCGCCAGCAAGCGCCCAAGCAGCCTCATCAATCGTGTGCGCGTCTTCGATGCCATGGACCTCGTCAGCATACGTCATCCAGCATGCGCTGGCTGGCCGCACCACAGGATGCACACAATGTCTCGCCAATCGTATGACCTCATCGAGACCCGCGGCGGCGTGCCCGTCAAGGCATGGACCCGCGGCGTTCCCGTTGAAGATGTTGCCCTCCAGCAGGCCAAGAACCTGGCCCGGATGCCGTTCATCCACCGCTGGGTGGCCCTGATGCCCGACACCCACCTCGGCAAGGGGGCGACGGTCGGCAGCGTCATCCCCACCGAGCGGGCCATCATCCCCGCTGCTGTCGGCGTCGACATCGGCTGCGGCATGGTCGCCGCGCGCACCTCGCTGCGCGCCAGCCAGCTCCCCGACTCGCTGCGCGAGGTCCGCTTCGCCATCGAGGGAGCGGTCCCTCACGGCCGCACCGCTGGCGGCAGCCGCGCGGACAAGGGGAGCTGGAAGAAGACCCTCCCCGACAACGTGGCGCGCACCTGGAAGGGCCTGGAGCCAGGCTTCAAGTCCATCTCCGGCAAGCACCGCAAGCTGCTCAAGAGCAACACCGCGCGCCACCTGGGCACGCTGGGGACCGGCAACCACTTCATCGAGGTGTGCCTCGACGAGGACCAGCGGGTCTGGTTCATGCTCCACAGCGGCTCGCGCGGTGTCGGCAACGCCATCGGGCGCCACTTCATCGCGCTGGCGCAGCGCGAGATGGGTGACCAGCTTGGAAGCCTGCCGGATCGGGATCTGGCCTACCTCCAGGAGGGCAGCCGCTACTTCGACGACTACGTCGAGTCGGTCGGCTGGGCGCAGGACTACGCCCGCGCCAACCGCGGGCTGATGATGGACAACCTCGTCGCCGCCATCCGCGCCGCGGGCATCCTGCCGGCGTTTGAGCTGACCGACGAGGCGATCAACTGTCACCACAACTACGTCGAGCGGGAGCGTCACTACGGCCGGCAGGTCTGGGTGACGCGGAAGGGCGCGGTGCGTGCGGGGCTCGGCGAGTTGGGGATCATTCCGGGCTCGATGGGTGCGCGCTCGTACATCGTCCGTGGTCGGGGCAACCGCGAGAGCTTCTGCTCGTGCTCGCATGGTGCGGGGCGCGCGATGTCTCGGCGCGAGGCGAAGCGGCGGTTCTCGCTGTCAGACCACCGGAAGGCGACCGAGGGCATCGAGTGCCGCAAGGACGCGGACGTCATCGACGAGACGCCGGCAGCGTACAAGGACATCGACGCGGTGATGCGGGCGCAGGCGGATCTGGTGGAGGTGGTGCACACGCTGCGGCAGGTGGTCTGTGTGAAGGGCTGAGGGGGCTCACTTTGGAGGTGTTCCACGTGGAACACCCCCAAAGTGACGGGACATGCGATATCATCCGGCAGCCAATATTTCTGGACCGGAGCTCCCCGCAATGGTCCCCGCCCTGCTGCTGATGTCGTGCGCCTCAGAGGTCTACCCGCGGCTGTACCATGTCGAGCCGAAGGCCCCCTCCCTCGCATGGGACGAGATCGAGGCGCTCGACCACATGGGTCCCTCTATCGTCGATCGGGGCACCAACTTCGCGGTCTACTCTGCCGCCGCAGAGCGCATCGAGCTCGCCCTGTTCGACGACCCCGAGTCCGATCTCCCCACCTGGCAGATCCCCATGACCCGCCAGGGAGACGTGTGGAACGTCTACGTGGAAGGCGTCGGCGTCGGCCAGCACTACGGCTACATCGCCTGGGGACCGAACTGGACCTACGACGAGTCCTTCTACCCAGGCTCCGTCATCGGCTTCAAGACCGACGTCGACAGCAAGGGCAACCGCTTCAACCCCAACAAGCTGCTCACGGACCCCTGGTCGCTGGCGCACCACCGAGACCACGACTGGTCGCGCGGCTCGACCGCCACCGGCCCCGACCGCACGTCCGTCACCTATGGCGCCAGCGCAAAGAGCCTCGTGGTGACCTCGGACTACGCCTGGAGCGAAGAAGAGGCCGCCTGGCTCGAAGCCCGCCAGGCCGAGGGCAACGCCTGGACGGATCTGGTCATCTATGAGGTCCACCCCAAGGGCCTCACGATGAACGCCTCCAGCGGCGTCGAGCACCCCGGTACCTACCGCGGCATCGGCGAGATGGCGCCCTACCTCCAAGACCTCGGCATCACCGCCGTGGAGCTGCTGCCCATCCACGAGAAACCCCTCGACGGCGGCTACTGGGGCTACAACAACCTCAACTTCTTTGCCCCCGAGCTGGCGTACTCCGCAGACTTCCAGGCGACCGGCGAGTCGCTGGAGACCCTCGACGAGTTCAAGTGGATGATCGACCAGCTCCACCAGCACGACGTCGAGGTCATCATCGACGTCGTCTACAACCACACCGGCGAGGGCGGCCTGTGGCGCGAGCGCCTCTTCGACGGCATCTGCGACGAAGAAAACGAGATCAACTTCGACCCCAAAGAGGTCGCCGGCCTCTACAACTACCGCGGCCTCGACAACGCATCGTGGTACGCGCTGTCACCGGACGGGCAGACGTACTGGAACAACACCGGCGTCGGCAACCAGACCCGGCCCAACAACGAGCCGATGCAGCACCTCATCATGGACTCGCTGCGCTTCATGGTCGAGGAGCTGCACGTTGACGGCTTCCGCTTCGACCTCGCCGGCATCCTCGGGGAGCAGGACCTCAACTACAACGAGTGGGTCGACCCTGGACAGACCATCCTCCAGGACATCATCGACGACCCGGTCCTCCGTGCCTACAACACCCGCCTGATCGCGGAGCCGTGGACCGCCTCGGGCACCGGCCCTGGCATCGGCGGCTTCCCCACGTCCTCGGATGACCCCGGCTACGCCTGGGGAGAGTGGAACGCCCACTACCGCGACTGGTGGCGGAACTTCATCAACGACGACGGCTGGTCGCTCAACGACTTCGAGGGCGCCGCGGACGGCGGCGGGGTCATGACCGGCTCGGCGAGCGTCTACGGCTGGAACGGCCGCAAGCCCTACCACGCCATCAACTTTGTCACCGTCCACGACGGCTTCACGCTCTACGACCTGTTCACCTACGAGGAGAAGCGCAACGGCTGCGGGCTGCTCAACCCCGTCTGCTGCTACGACCCCTGCTCGGCGTGGTGCGACGCGGGCAGCGGCGAGGACCACAACCGCAGCCGCGACTGGGGCGACGAGTTCACCAAGCGCCAGATGATGCGCAACATGTTCGCCGGGCTGATGCTCAGCCACGGCACGCCGATGATCCTGGGCGGCGACGAGTACATGCGCACCCAGTTCGGCAACAACAACGCATACTCGGACTCGTCGGACAACGAGTGGAACTGGCACCGCTGGGGCGAGTGGCAGTCGTCGGAGGCCTACGACCGGCACCGGATGCACGACTTTGTTCGCCAGATGATCCGCTTGCGCCAGGATCGGCTGTACGCGCTGAGCCCTGAGGAGCACGGCGGCGGGATGCCGTACTCTTGGAAGAATCAGTACAATTCGGACATGGCTGGGGACGACTGGTCCGGCCGCTCCGTCATGATCCACTACTACGACGATGGAAACTGGGACAAGCCGGAGCTGGCCATCTTGATCAACATGAACCGGGACGACGTGGCCTTCACGCTGCCCACTGGCCGCGACTGGGGCCGGCTGGTCGACACGCAGAACTACTACGACCTACCGGCGTCCTCGACCGAGCCCGACGGCTACTTCTCGGAGTCTGACGCCGATCCGTACGCCACCGCCAACGTCTCCCTCGACGAGCCGGTGGTGATCACCGACGGCAGCTACACCGTCAAGGGCTCCTCGATCGTCGTGCTGGAGGAGGTCCAGTGATCTCGCTCGCGCTGATGCTGCTGTCTGCGCCGGCCGAGGCGGGCCGCGCGGACGTCGGCGGCTACTTCCGTGTCGCGACCCGCCCGGACTTCCAGGGCGGCTCGAACACGCTCGGCTACTGGAACCTCCACGGCCGCCTGCTCAACGAGAGCCCCTACGCGACGCTGGACTTCCGCTACGAGGTCTTGGAGCGGCAGGCGGGCACCCTCGCGCCGTGGGCCTCGATCCACGCGCGGGTCGAGGGCGGCAGCGTCGGCAACGCCGACCCCGGAAACGGCAACCTCTCCAACCTGCGGCTGTCACAGGTCTACGCGACCACCGGCAACGTGCTCATCCCCAACGTGACCTGGCAGGTCGGCACGCTCGACCGCTTCATCGGTGACCTGGGGCTGTACGACATGCGGCCGGCCCAGCTCTTCTTCGAGACCGTCGGCGCGAGCGCCTGGTACCAGGACGGCCGCTTCGACGTGCTGCTCGGCGTCGGCGACTCGGGCTACTACCTGCGCGGCGACGACTACAACACCATCTTCACCGGCGGCGGCTGGCTGAGGGTCCACGTCAACGACCACCTGGAGGTCGGCGGCGGCGGCCAGTACCGCGCCGAGCCGAGCGCCGAGGGCAACCGCAACGCCCCCTACGCCACGCCGGGCCTCGACTACGAGGACTGGCTGCGCGGGGAGGTCATCGAGTCGTTCCTCGCCGAGAATCCCAACCAGCAGGTCGAGATCAACTTCCCTGACCCGGCGGCCTCGGACGCGGAGTCGTGGAAGGCCATCGGCTACCTGGGCTTCGGCGGCTTCGGGCCGGTGCTGTGGAACAACCTCTTCGCCAGCTACGAGCGCAAGCACCCCGAGGGGCCGACGTTCGAGAGCTACGGTGGCGAGAGCTACACGATGTACGTCACCGAGCTGACCGACGAGCGCGACGTGCTCACGGTCGGCAACGAGATGCAGCTCCGGATCATCCCGCAGCGCTTCGACGTGGCCTGGGGTTTTCTGTACGGCCTGCACACCGACGGCGACAACGACATCGCGCCGAGCGACCACGACCGGATGTACCGCTCGACGGTGCTCCGGGGGCAGGTCTACGCCACGCCGACGGTTCACTGGCTCGTCGAGAGCTCGGTCGCCGAGGAGGTCTCGACCAACGGCCGGGCCTACCGCGAGCACGCCGACTCCATCTTTGCCAACACCGGCGGCGTGCCCGATTCTCGGGGGCTGGAGCTTGGCGACACTGACACCCGCTACACCTGGCAGGGCAAGACCGGCGTGGTCCTCAGCCCGCTGGGGCCAGGCATCTACACCCGGCCGTCGCTGCGGCTGATGTTCGGCACGCAGTACTCGAACCAGAACAACGCCTTCGGCAACAGCTTCGTCGAGACGCTCGACCAGTACAACGAGTTCGGCAACGTCGAGCGCCACTGGCACCACGTGGTCGCCCTGGAGACCGAAGCATGGTTCTGATGCTGCTCGCGGCCTGCGCGCTGCGCACCCCCATCGTCAAGGCGCCCTCGCCGGCACCGGTCGTCTTCGCCACGGTCCACGACCGCTACGACGACAGCGGCGCGACGGCGCTCCCGGCGCCGCTGGTCGAGCGCCTGGAGGCGCTGCTGGTGGCCCGTGACCTCCGCCCACAAGCCGTCGACGCGGCGACCCTCGCGGGCTTCACCAGCAAGCGAACCCCACAGAGCCGGCTGGCGGTGCTGGAGAGCGGCGCGCTGACGTTCCTGGTCGAGGCAGAGGCAGAGTACGTCTCTCAGCTCAACGGCCGGATGCGCTGGCAGGTCGACGTGCGGCTGTCGCTGGACCCGCCGGACGGCGATCCGATCACCGACGAGGTGGCGGTGACGGTCTTCCTGCTGTTTATGCACCAGGACGCGGATGACGCCATCCTGGACGCGTCGACAGTGATCGAGCGGCACGCCAGCTACATGCTGGACGCGTACTTCTCCAGCCTCGCGCCGTGATCGCCTGGCTGCTGCCCGCGGCGCTCGCCGCGGCGCCGCCCGAGGGCGGGCTGGTCTACTTCGTCTTCGTGGACCGCTTCGCCGACGGGCTGCCGGACGACAGTGGCACGATCGACCGCGCCGACCCGCATGCCTGGCACGGCGGAGACCTCCCCGGTGCCGAGGCCCGGCTCGACCACCTCGCCGGCATGGGCGTGAGCACCGTCTGGCTCTCGCCGGTCTTCAACTCTCGGCAGGACAAGTTCCACGGCCACGGCGCCTTCCACGGCTACTGGGTCGAGGACATGGACGGCGTCGAGGCCCGCTTCGGCGGCAACGCCGCGCTCTCCTCGCTTGCCCTTGCCGCGAAGGGGCGCGACATCGACCTCGTGCTCGACATGGTCTACAACCACGTCTCGTTCGACGCGCCGATGCTCCAGGAGCACCCCGACTGGTTCCACCCGCCGCAGACCATCGAGGACTGGAACGATCCCACCGAGGTGGTCACCCACCAGGTCCACGGCCTGCCGGATCTGGCCCAGGAAGAGGAGGCGGTCTACCACTACCTGCTCGGCCGCTCGCTGTACTGGTCTCACCTGACCGACGCGGCCGGCTTCCGCATCGACGCGGTCCGGCACATGCCCAGCGACTTCCTCCACCAGCTCTCTGCGGACCTCAAGGCCCAGCGCGGCGAGGGGTTCTGGATCCTCGGCGAGGACTTCCAGGGCGACCCGCTCGCCCTCTCGGAGAGCTTTCGCGACGGCGGCTTCGACGCGATGTTCGACTTCCCGCTGCGCTACGCGATGGTCGACGTCTTCTGCAACGATCAGCCGGCGGGCCGGCTGGCCAGCGTGCTGTCCGCGGATCGACTGTACGACGATCCGCACGGGCTGGTCACCTTCCTCGACAACCACGACCTGCCCCGGATCGCCTCGGAGTGTGGCGGCGAGCGGTCGCGCGTCGAGGCGGCGCTGCTGTTCATGTTCGCGGTCCGCGGCACCCCGTCGATCACCTACGGCACCGAGTGGATGCTCGAAGGCCCCGGCGAGCCAGAGAATCGCGCGGACGTGCCCTGGGAGCAGCCGCCGGTGCTCGCAGAGACCATCCGGCAGCTCCAGGCGCTCCGCGCCAGCCACCCGTCGCTGTCGTCTCGGAGCGCAGAAGATCGCCTGCTGGAGGTCTCTGCGGAGCGCCTGTACCTGAGCCGGTACGCGGCGGGGGAGCGGGCGTACATCCTCGCCAACCGCAGCGACGTTCCCATCGCGATGGTCTACTCGGACGCGGTGCAGTCCTGGGCGGTCACGACCCCGAGCGGCCTGGCGGTCGGAGACGGCTCGCCGCCGCCGATCCCGCCCGGCGGGGTGGGCATCACCTTCACCGAGAGCACGCCCTGGAAGCCGCCCGAGGCGGCGGTGGTCTCGCTGTCGGGCGGAGAGGGCTGGCTGGTCGGCTCGGGGCCGGAGCTGGGAAACTGGAACCCTGACGAGGGCGTCGCGCTCGGCGAGGGCGCCGAGCTGACCCTGCCGGTCGGCGCGGTCATGGAGTGGAAGGTCGTGACGCGCGACGTTTCGGGGGCAGTGGTCTGGCCAGAGGGAGCCAACCGCTACAACCTGATATCAGGGGACACCACAATCACCGTGGACTGACAGGAGGCACAGGATGGCAGGGGGCAGCACCAAGGCGGTCTACGCGGCCATTGTGGCAAACACCATCGTCGGCATCATGAAGTTTGCCGGCTTCGCGTTCACCGGATCGGGCGCGATGCTCTCGGAGGGCATCCACTCGGTCGCAGACGTATCGAACCAGATCCTCCTCGCGATCGGCATCGCCCGCTCGGAGCGGGAGCCCGACGAGGACCACCCGTACGGGTACGGTCGCGAGAAGTTTATCTTCGCGATGATATCGGCGGTGGGCATCTTCTGGTTTGGCTGTGGCGTCACGGCCTACCACGGCGTGACCTCGCTGATGCACCCACACCCCGTCGAGGACCTGAGCCTCGCGGTGGGCATCCTGATCGTCTCGGCGCTCATCGAGTCGGTCACCCTGTGGATGGCCTGGGTGGCCGTCCGCGATGGGGCGAAGGAAGCGGACATGACCATCCGCGACTTCATGCTCAAGGGCTCCGACCCGATGGGCGTCGCGGTCCTGCTGGAGGACGGCGCAGCGGTGCTGGGCATCTTCCTGGCGCTCGGCGGCGTGGGCATGTCGCTGGCGACCGGCGATCCCATCTGGGACGCGATCAGCACCCTGTCGATCGCGCTCCTGCTGGGCCTGGTCGCGGTCTTCCTCGTCGTCCGCAACCGGCAGGTCCTGCTGGGCCAGTCGATGTCGCCCGAGAAGACCCGCAGCGTGATGCGCGTGCTCACGCAGGATCCCATCGTCGAGGCCGTGCACGCAGTCAAGACGACCGTGATCGGCTCGGACGTCTCGCGCTTCGTGGCCGAGATCGAGTTTGACGGCGAGGTCATCGCCGAGCGCTTCCTGAAGAACTACGACCTCGACGAGGTCCAGGCGCTCGCAGCGGACAAGGCCGAGCTCCGCTCGTTCCTCATCCGCTACGGCGACCACCTCATCGACACCGTCGGCGACGAGGTCGACCGCCTGGAGGCCGAGATCCACCGCGCCGCTCCCGGCGTCCGCTACGTCGACATCGAGGCCGACTGACGGTTCATGGCGCGTCGGGGTCGATCCCCTGCGCCGCCAGCTTCGCCCGCAGCGCCACCAGCTCCGCCTCCGCAGCATCGGCACGAGCCTCTGCGGTGTTGGCGCGAGCCCGCTCCCGCTCCCGCTCGCCCTGGAGCTGCGGGAAGGTGAGGAACGGCGCGCCGTCTGGAGCTGACAGGGCGAGGGTCTCACCGCTCATGTCGAAGCGGATGCCGAGCCGCGGGCTGGTGAATCCGTCCATGTCGGGCACCGAGACCATCACCCCGTCCTGAGCGAACCAGCCGATGAGGGTGTTGCTCTGCGGGTCGTAGGCGTAGAACTCTTCGGCGCCATAGCGGGCGTAGAAGGTTCCCTTCGCCATCATCTCGCGCAGGGTGTTGCTTGGCGAGAGGATCTCAAAGACGACGTGTGGTGCGACGTCGTCTTCGAGCCACTGCCGGTAGGAGCCGCGATACCCCTTTGGCCAGCCGATGGCGACGAGCACATCGGGCGCGGTGCGGATCTTTGGCTGTCCCTGGACGGGGTATCAGAGCAGGTCCCCGGCGACAAAATCGGGCAACAGGGCGTCGAGGTTTTCCTTGATGGTGACAATCCACTGGAATTGCAGCGTGTTGTCAAACATCGGGTTCCCGTCGCTGTCGGGGTACTCGATATTGTTGGGGGTTTGATTCAAGGACATCATCCACTCCTGCCTCCACAAAATAGCATCGTGAAGGTTGGTCGTGGGTTTTAGCGTCTACTGGCGGACATGATCGGTCCGCTTGCCTTCAGAGGCCGCCGCGGGTTCGGCTGAAGCTGCGAACGGCTCGGGGCGGCGTCGGCGGCTGGAGGCGCGCGACGACGCGGCCGTTGCGGACCAGCTCCAGCGTGACGCCGGTCTGGGCCTCGGCGAGCAGTGCGTTGAGGGAGACCTGTTCTTCGTTGAGGACGACGCGGCGAATGACAGGCACGGCAAGCTCCACAAGAGTCTCTATGGAGATATCTTGTGTTTCCAATCCGGATAACAAAAGCCGGATTTATTTTTCTAGAATCTAAGAGAGCGCGTCACGCAGCCGGTTGGCACCCATCGTCGACAGATCGTCCTGGATGCGCTTGAGTTTTCGCAGCGCCTGCTCCGGGTCCACCTTCGACTGCTTCAGCGCCCGGTACGCCTTCGCGCTGCCGCCGCGCGCTGTGAGGCCGTCCTTCAGCATTCCCCACGCCTGCTTCTCGCGCTTCTTCAGGTAGTCGCTGCGCGACTTGTCGAGCGCCGAGCGATCCCGGTTTCGGCGCGCGGCCTTCAGCGCCTTCATCGTGCGGTCGGTCACCTGCTTCGCCGCGTTCAGCGACAGGTCGCGCTTGACCTGCTGCTGCACGCTCGGGCCAAGCTGGCGGAGCAGCGCGATCCAGGCAGAGCCCAGGTGGGCGTGCGGACCCAGCGGGTCGTTGGCTGGGCTGGCGGGGGCAGCGGCGGGCTCGGGGGTCGGCTGGCCGAAGCGCGCGGCGAGCTGTTCGCGGAGATCCTTCATGGGGGCTCCGGTAACGCGCGTGCTAAGAAGACGCCGATGAGAGTGGTTTTCGTTCGACACGGCGAGAAACGGCGCGGTGAGTCAGACCCGGAGCTGACCGCCAACGGCCGGCGCATGGCGCACGAGACCGGCCTGTGGCTCACCAACCAGGGCCTCGTGCCGTCGCTGTTCGTCTCGACGCCGACGGCGCGCACCCGGCAGACCGTCGAGGAGCTTGTGCGCGCGATGGCGTCCGACGCCCCCACCGAGGAGGGCGACCTGCCAGAGCTGGAGGACGATCTGGAGGCCATGCTCGGGCGGCTCGCGGCGCGGTCTCCGTCCCTGGAGGTGGTCATCTGCGTCGGGCACCACCCCACGATCGACATGCTCAAGCGCAGCCTCAGCGTGCCGGTCCAGATTCCACGGGTAAACTTGGCCTGCGCGATTGTGCTGGAGGCCAGCCCTGGCGGCGACGCGGCGTGTGTCGCGGCGTGGCCAGGTCGGCCGTCCTACTGAGGAGAGGAGCGAGCGGTGTCGATTGAGAAGCTGTCCCGCCTACCCATGTTCCGGTCCGTCCCTGCGGACGCGCTGGCTGATCTGTTGCAGCGCGCCCCGGCCCAGCGCCACCCGCCGGGCACGATCCTGTTCCGGCAGGGCGACGAGGCGGACGACGCGGTCCTGCTGGTCGACGGCCTGCTGGAGGTCTCGGTCCGGACCGCCCAGCAGACCCGCGCGGTCGGCACCATCCGCCCTGGTGAGGTCGCCGGGGAGCAGGGCCTGTTCGTGCGCGGCGGCGAGCGGAACGCCTCGGTGGTGGTTCGCCAGCCGAGCCTGACGCTGCGGCTGACCCCCGGCCTGCTGCTGGCTGGCCGCCAGAACCCGGCAGTCGTCGCCGTCGAGCAGCACCTCATCGCCACGCTGGCCCGGCGGGTCCGCAGCACCAACCTCGCCATCCAGAAAGCCTGGAAGGAAGAGGCCCGCCTGCGCGCCGCCGCTGCGCCGCCTCCCGGCGCGCCCACGTTCCGCGACCGCCTCATGTCTCTGTTTGGGATGCGCTGATGAACTCGATGCAACTGGTCCCGGTCGCGCGCACCCTGCTGCGCGCCCACAGCGCCCGCGGCGCCCGCCCCGAGGAGCTCGCAGAGGCGCTCTCTGCCGGCAAGCCCCGCCGCCTCGAGGACGGCGTGGTCCTCTGCCGCGAGGGCGAGCCCTCGGACATCCTGTATGTGCTCCTCCGCGGAGACGTGAGGGTCACCCGCAACGACTCTGAGGGCACCCCCCGCGAGCTGGCGATCCTCTCGGCGCCGGCCCTCATCGGCCACATGGGCCTCGTCGACGGCTCGGCTCGCTCGGCGACCTGCACCGCGCGCGGCGACACCGGCCTGCTGGCGCTCGACGCGCCCACCTTCCGCGCCACCCTCGGCCGCCCCGATGGCGCCGGTGCTGCGCTGCGCCACCTCATCCTCGCCAGCCTCATCCACCAGCTCTCGACCGCCAACGACAAGGTCCGTGACCTCATCGAGCAGGCCGAGCCCGCGCCCTCTGCCGTCCCCGCTGCGAAGAAGCGCCGGGTCCAGGAGGACGACGTGCTCAAGCTCGCCGGCGTGCTCGATGGCTGGTCGGTCGACACCAGCGATCTTGACGACGACATCGAGTTTGTCGAGGACGAGGACTCTCGCCGCACCCGCGAGGCACGCAACCGGAACCGCTGACGGCTACCCTGTCGGCGGGAGGTCTCTGTGCTGCCCTTGCTGTTTCTGTTGAGCTGCGGCCCACCACCAGATCTGGTCGTCACCGTTGTCGATGAAGACGGGGCGCCGATCCCTGGCAGCCGGGTCCGGTACGCCGACCACGATGCCTACTGCGCCGACGAGGGCGATCGGTTCGCCTGCGGCGGCAGCGGAGACCTGGGCATCGTCGTCGAGGCTCTCGGCTACCACAGCGTCGAGGAGGTCGTCTCGCTCGGGTCGCGGCGCCGGGATCTGAAGCCCGCCGAGGAGCACACCGCCGTCCTCCAGCGCCGCGCCGGGTGCTCTGGCGAGCCCGTCGATGCGGTCACGGTCACGGTCTCGGAGCCGGAGCTGCTGCGCTACATTTCGCTCCGCGGCGACGGCTACGGAGCGCTGGCGTGCACAGAGACGGCCGATCCGACCGTCTACACCTGCGGGCCACAGCGCCACGGGGCACTGGAGCTGAGCGTCTGGTCCACAGACAGCGATCAGCGGGTCGACGTTTTTGTCGAGGCAGATGCCGAGGGCTGCCACCCGATCACCGAGGCGATCTCGGTGGCGATGCCGGTGGCTACTCGGTGATGCCGGGGATGCGCACACCGCGCTCGTGGGCGACCTCGATGGCGCGGTCGTAGCCGGCGTCGGCGTGCCGGAAGATGCCCATGGCGGGGTCCGAGGTGAGCACGCGCTCGATGCGGCGCGCGGCGGCGTCGGTGCCGTCGGCGACGATGACCTGGCCGGCGTGGAGGCTGTAGCCCATGCCCACGCCGCCGCCGTGGTGGAAGCTGACCCAGGAGGCGCCGTTGACGGCGTTGACGAGCGCGTTGAGGATGGGCCAGTCGGCGACGGCGTCCGAGCCGTCCTTCATGCCCTCGGTCTCGCGGTTGGGCGAGGCGACGCTGCCGCAGTCGAGGTGGTCTCGGCCGATGACGATGGGCGCCTTGACCTTGCCGGTGCGGACCAGCTCGTTGAAGGCGAGGCCGGCCTTGACCCGCTCGCCGTAGCCCAGCCAGCAGATCCGCGACGGCAGGCCCTGGAACGAGACCCGCTCGGCGGCCAGCAGCAGCCAGCGGGCCAGGGCGGTGTCCTCGGGGAACAGGTCCCGGATGACGCGGTCGGTCTCGTAGATGTCGGCCGGGTCGCCCGACAGCGCGACCCAGCGGAACGGGCCCTTGCCCTCGCAGAACAGCGGCCGGATGTAGGCGGGCACGAAGCCGGGGAAGTCGAAGGCGCCCTCGACGCCGGCCTGGCCTGCGCCGGCGCGGAGGTTGTTGCCGTAGTCGAAGGTGTGCGCGCCGCGGGACTGAAGCTCCAGCATCGCGCGGACGTGGTCGCCCATCGTCTGGATCGAGCGCGCGATGTAGGCGTCGGGGTCGGACGCGCGCAGGGCGCTGGCCTCGGCCATGCTCAGGCCGCGCGGCACGTAGCCGCCGAGCGGGTCGTGGGCAGAGGTCTGGTCGGTGAGCAGGTCCGGCACGATGCCGCGGGCGATGAGGGCCTCCAGGCCGTCCGCCGCGTTGATGGCCACGCCGATGGAGCGGGGGATGCCGCGGGCCTTGTAGTCCAGCGCGCGGTCGATGCCGGCCTCGATGCTGTCGGCGACCTCGTCGAGGTATTTTGTCTCGACGCGGCGGCGGATGCGCTCGGCGTCGACGTCGAAGCCGAGGAAGGTGGCGTTGTTCATGGTCGCGGCGAGCGGCTGGGCGCCGCCCATGCCGCCGAGGCCGCCGGTGACGATGAGGCGCCCGGTCAGGTCGTCGGTGCCGAAGTGGCAGCGGCCGGCCTCGGCGAAGGTCTCGTAGGTGCCCTGGAGGATGCCCTGGGTGCCGATGTAGATCCACGAGCCGGCCGTCATCTGGCCGTACATCATCAGCCCCTTGCGCTCCAGCTCGCGGAAGTGCTCCCAGTTGGCCCACTTGCCCACGAGGTTGGAGTTGGCGATCAGGACCCGCGGGGCGTCGGGGTGGCTCTTGACGATGCCGACCGGCTTGCCAGACTGCACCAGCAGGGTCTCGTCGTCTTCGAGGCGTCGGAGGGAGGCGACGATGGCGTCGAAGGCCGGCCAGCTCCGGGCGGCGCGGCCGCTGCCGCCGTACACCACCAGCGCGTCGGGATCCTCGGCGACCTCGGGGTCGAGGTTGTTCATCAGCATGCGGAGGACCGCTTCCTGGACCCACCCCTTACAGCTCAGCTCGGTCCCTCGCGGCGCCCGGATCACTCGGCTCATGGTGCCTCCCGTTTCGTTCGCTGCGCTTAACGCGCTGGCCCCAAAAGAGAACGCCGCCCGGCGAGGGCGGCGTCAGATGATCCAGCGCGTGGGCTCAGCGGCGCTTCTTGTCAGCGGCCAGGTCGTCCGCGTCGGGCAGCTTGTGCACGAACGGGGTCTCGGTCGGCGCGCCGTTCTCTTCGTCGTCGGGGAGGCTCGCGAGGTATGCCTCGTACTGCTCGCGGGTGACCTTGCCGCGGGCGATGTTCCGCTCCACGACGCGGATGTCAAACAGCGACTCGTCGATGCTCATCGGCTTCTCTCAGGAAAGATGGGTAGAGGGGGGCGCGATCAGGCCGGCGGGGGCAGATCGTCGTCGTCGGCAGCCGGGGGCAGGTCGTCGTCAGCGATCGGGGGCAGATCGTCGTCGTCGATGTCGCCGTTGGGCGCCTCGAGGAGGTAGGCGTTCTCGTCGTAGTTCGAGAAGTCGGCGTTGACGGCACCCCCGGCGATCTCGCGCAGGGCCATGACGACCTCCTTGTTGGAGCGCTCGTCGTCGATGAGCAG
>Ga0316202_10001653_pt1 | contig 16640 bp, 15 predicted proteins | sample 3monrhotite_MG_FD_204934 | JGI IMG/M metagenome (GOLD analysis project Ga0316202, IMG submission 204934) | Microbial mat bacterial communities from mineral coupon in-situ incubated in ocean water Damariscotta River, Maine, United States -... | ecosystem: Environmental > Aquatic > Marine >... | reverse complement strand
GCAAGGGGGGTATTTAAGGCTTGCAGGCAGCGGCGCACAAAATGGGTTTGGTACCAGCGCGGCAGGGCTGTCCATGTCCCACCCAATATAATTAACTCGATCTTTTCGGCGGGGTGTCCGCACTTTTGCAGGCTGTTTAGCCGCTCGGCGACTTGATTGTATGGATCAAATTTATTTCGAATGGCACGCATCGCACCCGGCTGATTGGGCAGATAGCTCTTGGGCATGTTTACCTCTGTCGGGCAAAAGGTGCAGTCGCCCGGGCAGCCAAATGGCCGCGTCAGCACGGCAATCACCGATACGCCCGACAGGCTGCGGACCTTGCGCTTGGTCAGCAGGCGGGTGAGCTGCAATGATTCTTCTAGTTCGCCGTTTTCTACTAGCTCGCGGTATTCTGCCAGCAGTGCCATATTGCTCGGCAGGCTGCCAGTTTTTTTGGCAGCGAGCGTTTTTAGCTGACGCAGCTCGGCTTCACTGCTAATCTGGCTGTCGATGGCTAAACGCAATAATTCTTCGAAAGACACGACTGCTAGCTTACGGCAAAAAGTCGCGGCAGACTATGACGCGATTGTAGCAGACTGGGACCAGTCGCGACAGGCGGCATGGGGCGAGTTTGCCTTTTTGGCATCGCTGCTTGGCAATACAAAGCAGCCACATATCCTCGATGCGGGCTGCGGCAATGGGCGGCTGGTAAAATGGCTGGATGAGCAGCTGGGGAAATATAATTATAGCTATCTCGGGGTAGATGGCTCGGCAGGCTTGCTTGCACGCGCCCGCGTGAATTTTCCCAAACAGGCTTTTCAGCAGGCAGATCTGGCAGTATTTCAGACCGATACAAAATGTAATTTGATTGCCTGCATCGCCGTGCTGCATCATCTGCCGAGCGCAGAAGATCGCCTGAAAGTGCTTCAAAACTTGCATGCGAGTCTGGCAGATGGCGGGCAGATATTTCTCACTGCATGGAATCTCTGGCAGCCGCGCTATTTCAAATATGTCCTCGAAAGCTATCTTGTAGGCACACCGCGAGACTGCAAGATTCCTTTTCAAAATAAAATCGATCGATTTGTACATGCCTGTACCGCCTCAGAATTGCTCAGTCTTGCCGAGCAGGCAGGCTTCTCACATATTGAGGTTTTCCCTGCGGCGCACGGCGAGCGCGTCAGCTGGTGGCGAGCGCGAAACTTAGTTATGCTTGCTACGAAATGAAAGAACAAGACCCCGACATCCTCGAAGGCGAAGTGCTCTCCGATGCGCCCAAAAAGCAGTCCGAGAAAAGAAAAGAAAAGATTAACTTCAGCGCATTTCGTGGCGCGCCTTTTGCTAGTGCTGCTAAAATACAGTCCACATGCTTGACTGGTTGTTTGATCGTTTTCGTTGTTTTGCTCGCTGTTGCGACTTTCGCGCCAGCGCTCTTTCTATTGCCGTTTGTGCTTTGGGCGTGGTGGTATTTTTCACGCCAGCGGTAAATGCGGCGAGTTTTCCTGATGTTCCTGCTCATCATCCCAATGCTGCAGCGATCGATTATCTCACGACAGAAGGGGTGATCGGGGGTTATCCCGATGGGACATTTCGCCCAGACCAGCCAGTCAATCGTGCTGAAGCGCTAAAGATCATTCTCCTCGGGAGTGGTATTTCCATGCTCCAAACTTCCGTTGGCGAGTTTCCCGATGTGCCCGGCGAGGCATGGTTTGCCGATTTTGTTGCGACAGCGCGGATGCGCGACATTGTCGCGGGCTATCCCGACGGCAGTTTTCGACCGGAGCAGACGGTCAATCTCGTTGAATCGCTCAAAATTGTACTGGCGGCGAATACGATTGCTCTCAAAAATTATGAGACTGACCAGCAGCTCTTTGCCGACTCTGATGTCGCGGCTTGGTATAATTCATTTTTAAATTATGCTCGCGAGTTTGAGTTAGTTGAAATCACCAATAATCGCGTTGAGCCGGCGGCGCCACTGACGCGCGGCAAACTGGCTGAGGTTATGTACCGATTTACGAATCGAGTAGATCGAGTGTGCCCACAGTTTTATGGAAACACAAAACATATTAAGGCGGATTATTTTGACGGTGTGACACTTTCGACCGAGCTGCCAAATATCTTTTTCGAAGATGAGGTCTTTGTTATTGCTGGCACGATTGCTGGCACGGCATCCGAGGCGACTATTTTTTATTTCAATGAAGCGGACGAACAGAGCTCATTTTCAGGCCCAGTGGTATCGGGCAATTTCTCTATCCCGATTAGCTTTGAGTCGCCGGGTTCGTATGAATTATTCATTATTCCCGGAACGAAAGGGCGTGGCTTTGTCGCCACAATAGACATTATTCCGCGCGAATGTGTGCCTGCCACGGTCGATCTGGCAAGTAATCCAGCGGCATCTGTCACGAGCACTATTGCAGATAATCGCCCAACTATTCATTGGACTACTGCCACAGAAAATATTGCGCGGATAGTTATCCGCTCGGGCGATCGTCGCTATGAGCGATTGGTGACGGCTGGTGCGACATCGCTTGTATTACAGCCAGTTGATTTTGCAAATTGGGAGATTGGCACCGCGACTGTGCAGGTATTTCTTGCCCATTCAGAGCATGGCTGGAGCTATGAGCCGCGCACGAGCTGGGCGGCTAGCGATGTCATGTCTCTGCAGCTCGCACAGCATGAATATGCTGAATATCGAGATGACGTCATCACGCTCGATAACACACCGAGCACGCACACCAATCAAACACTGCACTTTGCAGTGACAGCAGGCGTGCCGCTCAATCAAGCGGCCTTTCTTATTCGTCCTGATGGACTGGTCGAGGAATTTGATTTGCCTGTTGTCACAGATCCCATACCTGCTGGATCATCATTTCAGCTATCGCTCGATTTGCCGATTACGGGGACTTATATCCTCGAAATAAATGATACCGATAATCTTGCGGCACTGAATTATCCTATTTATGCCGATCAAGTATTGCCAGTCATACCTGATTTTGTAGATCTTTCATCGCGCCATCTCACGCCGCTCAAGAAGCTGTCTGTCAATCGTGAGCGGTCTATTTGGTTACGTCTGGTAAATGCTGAACGGCTGCGTTATGGCCTGGCTACTGTCTCGTTGGATAGCGACCTTGTCAATCTCGCTCAGGCATATGCCGAGCGCATGTCACGCGAAGACTTCTTTGGGCATGTAGATCTCGCTGGCGAGACGCCAGATGATCGCCGCATTGCGGCTGGTATTCCATTGCCTGTCGGTGAGAATCTCGCCAAAGATGTAGCGACCGAATACGCGCATGCAGGTCTCATGCGATCTGCTGCGCACCGTGCCAATTTACTCAATCCTGCTTGGACGCACGTCGGTCTTGGCGTTGCAAAAAATAACGCTGGTGAAATGATTTTTGTACAAGAATTTACATCGACACGACTCACGGCAGATGCGGTCGCAGACACGCGTGCCGCACTACTCGACCTACTCAATACTGCCCGCATTGCCAATCAAACATCATCATTTACTCTTGATAATTCACTTACTCATGTCGCGCAGGACTGGAGTGACCGCATGGTAACACAGGATTTCTTTGCTTTTACGCACGGCGATGATTCGATTGAGCAGGTTATTAGTGCAGGTGGCTATACTGGCTCATTTAGCACATTTATCGCTTCGGCAGATTCACTTGCCCATGTGGTCGCGAGTGTGCGCGATGATGGCAATCTACTGAATATAGATAAACAGCAGGTAGCCATTGGCATTGCACAAGCACACACAGGGCTCTATCGCGTGACATTTATCTTTCGCTAATCTAGCGCTTTAGCGTGTGTGCTGCAGTGCATATTCCAATGCTTCGTCGTATTCTGTATCGGGATTGTCGAGCACTTCGACACTCGGCGTAATACCGTGCTTGTCGATGGGCTGCTCGCGCGGGCTAAACCAATGCGCGATCGTGAGTTTGAGAGCTGTGCCATCGGTAAAGAATGACAGCTCTTGCACGGTCCCTTTGCCAAAGGACTGCTCACCCATGATCGTCGCAGCACCGTGATCTTGCAGCGCACCAGCCATGATCTCACTTGCGCTCGCCGAGCCCTTATTTATGAGGACAGTCATTGGATATTTTGCGAGTACGGGCTCGCGCTCTGTGCGATAGGCCGTATCGGCACGGGTCCCATCTCGGTATTTTGCCGTAGCCGCTACTGAGCCATTTGGCAAAAAGTAACCAAGCAGATCGACCGCGGTGGTGAGTAGACCGCCAGGATTATTCCGCAAGTCGAGTATGATCCCCCGAGGACTCTTTTGTAAGACATCTTCAGCAACGGCGGCAAATTCTGCACTTGTCGTTGAGCCAAATTGACTAACGGAAATGACCGCAAAGTTATTTGTATAGACGAGATCGACAGATGTGATCTCGATGCGATCGCGCGTGACCGTGCTCGTGAGTGTGCTGCCATTGCGCTTAATAGTTAGTTTTACGGTCGTGCCGCGGGGTCCTTTGATATCTGCAATAATATCAGCCAGATCGCGGCCGCGTGTTTCCACGCCATCGACCGCGGTGATAATGTCACCTGCGCGCAGGCCCGCTTTTTCAGCTGGCGAGTCTTTTATAGGAGCGACGATGAGGATATCTCCCGATTCCTCTTCGCTGAGATAGGCGCCGATGCCTTCGATCTCTCCTGCTAATCCATCGGTGAAGGCGGAGCTCTTGTCTGGGGGGAGAAATGTGGAATACGGATCACCGAGTGCATCCACGGCCCCTTTTATGGCGGCGTGGAGCATGATTTCTTCATCGATATTTTCCTCAAAAAGAAAGTTATTTTGTACTTCATTCCAGACAGTTTCGAGTAATGCAATGTGCGGGACATTGCTTTGGTTGTCGTGAATAATAAATGTTGCGCCATTTTGCGGCTTATAATTTGCGAGCCGATAAAGTAGCTCGGCAGCTTCGCCACGATTGAGCGACTGAGTAACGCCGAAGGTCGTATCATCTATCGGGTCTATCACCCCGAGCTTGGCAGCCTGATAGGCATAGGGGGCATAGCGATGCTGTGGACGCACATCACGAAAGCCAAACTCTTCCTCCAAGATGTGCACAGGCACACCAATACCAAACAGTGCGAGACCGAGCTTGGCTGCCTCGCCGCGGGTGATTCGTCGCTCAGCATGGAGACGTCCTTGATAATCTGCCAATATGTCAAAACGATCGGCTCGTGCAACAAATGGCGCAAACCAGCTGTCGGCAGGGACATCACTAAAGCGCGTGGGCGCATTTTGGACATTTGCAGTGGGGTTTTCATCTGCTGCGAGAAAGCCCATGACGAGAAACTCTGCCAATGTAATAGGGCGACGCGGATAAAAGTTTTCCTGCCCGATACCGCGTGCCTGCAGATATTCGATAGCCTGCGCATGCGGGTGATCGCTCGCAACGTCTGCAAAGCCAGCAAATGCTGTGTGCACACTAAATATTGTAACAATAAGAAAGGTGCATATGACACGGAAATACAACATAACAAAAAGATTAGAGTGTACCCAGTCTAGCTATATTAGCCGCGGAATGAAACTCGCATGTTATTACTCTGCGGGTGCTGCTTCAGTGGCGAGTGTCGTATTTGTTTCGGTCAGCGCAGCATTTAGCTCGGCCAGTGCCGCCTCGAGCGCCGCCTTTTTTGATTCTAGGTCAGCTGTCTCATCGGTCGTCGTCGTGGCATCTATTGGAGCCTCTTCGCTAATGCCTATGTCCGATATTTGCTTATCAGCGTTGCTGAGCAGGGTATCGATACTGGCTGTGGCGTCTTGGATATCAGCAACAGCTTGCTCGAGCTGGCGCTTTTTTTCTATGAGTGTATCGCGGGCACGCTCGACCTCACTGATTACATTATCTACACCCTCCTTCACATCATTTATTTTGGTGGTTACGTCAGTCTGTATTTTGCCAGCTTGGGATATAACATCTGCGATATTATCGGCGCACCCCCCAAGCAGCAGACTCGCAGGAATGATGATGAGCATATAGACGTATGAAAGAGAGCGCATGATTGGGAGGGATATGTGTTATTCTTGATATAAGTGTAGCGTAGCTTCGCCGAGCTGCAACTTATTTGTTAGACTGTGGCTAGTTAATCCTTTGCTATGCTTCTCACTTGCGATCAGGCCGCACTCCTCGATGCCCTCCAAACAGTATCTAAGGCAGTCAACCTCAATAACACACTGCCAGTACTCAATAATATCCTTTTGAAGGCAGAGAATAAAAAACTTAGCTTTGCTGCGACCAATTTAGAGATTGCGATTACGACACATATTCCAGCTGACATAAAAAATGAAGGCACTATCACCGTGCCAGCAAAGCTCTTCACGAGCTATGTCAGCCTGCTGTCGGGCGGCATCGTCGAGCTAAAAAACACCGATGGGCTCGACCTCCAGATCAAAGCCGCGAAGAGTAAAACAAAAATAAAAGGCATTTCCTCCGATGAATTCCCACTCATTCCGCAGGTAAAACGTGAAAATAGCTTGCAGCTAAAGGCGGGCGATCTCGCCGAGGCTATCTCACAAGTTTCTTTTGCAGCTGCACGCGACATGGTGCGCCCCGTGCTAGCAGGTGTAAATATACAATCCACAGATGCCGAGCTCACACTCGCTGCGACAGATAGCTATCGTCTATCTGAGAAAGCGCTCAAGGCGAGCACGGCACCCAATACACCAATTAATCTCATTATTCCAACGCGCACGGTGCAAGAGCTGGCACGCATTCTAGAAAAGGGCAGTGATCTCGTTACGCTGGATATTTCTGGCAGTCAGATTCTCTTCCTTTATAAAGATGTTGAGCTCGCAAGTCGTCTTATCGAGGGTGCTTTCCCCGATTACACGCCCATCATTCCAAAGTCGCACACCACACAGATCGCCATCGCGACAGATGAGCTCAGCACAGCAGTAAAACGCGTGAGCCTCTTTGCCAAAGAGAGTCACAGCGTGCGACTCGAGGTGACCTCTGAAAAGAAATTAGAAATCTATTCCGACCAAACACAAATCGGCGAAGAACGCGCCGAGGCTGCCAGCATGATCACGGGCGATGACAATATTGTCGCACTCAATGCTCACTATTTACTGGAGGCATTGGCTGCTATTAATGCAAAAGATATTGTCATTGAGCTCGGCGACAAGACGGCACCAGCCGTACTCCGTCCGGCAAAGAGTGAAGGCTACTTGCATCTCATTATGCCATTAAAGGTCTAAAGCGGCGTGCGACATACCCCTTCATCTTCTCGACAATCCAGTCAGCCATTCTTTTTACAGGTCGTGCTGGTGGTTGGGTTCATCTTCATCGCGCTCATGCTCTTTGCGCTCGCCCGCTCTATTTATCGTGATTCATTTCAGGTTGGCGGTTATATCAATGACTTAGAAAATTTGATTGTGTCTGAGCAGACAGAGACACGTTCCGAGTCGAATGAGCTGGATTATGCCCGCACGCCACAATTTCAAGAAAAGATAGCAAAAGAACTGCTTGGCCTTAAAAATCCTGGCGAACGTGTCATTGTATTTACCGATGAATCACAGCAGCTGAATGACTTATTACCGACGGATCAGCGCACGCGGCGTCTCGAAAATGCCGCGCTGAGTAACCCCGCAAAGTGGCTCCGTTATTTATTTGGCTTATAATATTTGTTATGATTCCAGTTGGGTTTATCACGGCCGTGATTATTGGTTTTGTGAGTGGTTTTGTGCCTGGCGCAGTCGTAACCATGATTTTTTCCGAGGTATTGCGACACGGGTTTTTTGCTGGGTTGCGCGTTCTTTTGTGGTCGATGTTAGTCGAGATTATAGTTGCCTCTGCAATTATATTTGGCTTTAGTCAGGCGTCATTACCCGAAGCTGTTTTTTATGGAATTGGATTTTTTGGTGCTGGATTTTTAATTTATTTGGCATGGGGGGTCGCGGGCACCGCAGCGCCGCACGCAGAAAAAGCACCAAAAATATCGGCTTGGAAAATATTACTTTTAAATCTCACAAATGCGCCGTTGTATATTTTTTGGTCATCGGTGGCACCGTCAGAGATTCATCTGCTTGCAAAAGATGTGAGTCATGCGCCAGCGTGGTTTTTATTTTTTATGGAGTCTGGCTGGCTCCTCGGCACGACTGCCGTTGTGTGCTTGTTGGCATTTGCGCGCTCATTTCTCATGCAGTACGCGCATCTTGTGTTTCGCGTGTTGGCTGGCGTTTTGGTGCTCATGGCTGCTCGTCTCGTGTGGAATTCGGTCATATTTTTTTTCTAAAATAGGCGGAGCAGAGGTTTTTTAGCTAGAATATCCTAGATATAACTTTTTTCTATGGCTCGTCTTCCCAAAGCATCGTACCCCATCACGCAGAAGATCTGGTTCAATGGCAAGATGGTTGCCTGGAAAGATGCCACGACGCATGTCATGTCGCACGGGCTGCATTATGGCTCGGGCGTGTTTGAAGGCATTCGATTTTACGAGACTGATCGCGGGCCGGCTATTTTTCGCCTGAAAGAGCATGTCGCGCGCCAGTTTTACTCAGCCAAGGCTATTGGCATGAAGCTGCCATTTACTCAGAAAACACTTTTTGATGCGATTGTAAAAACGGTCAAAGTAAATAAGGTGCAGTCGGGTTACATCCGCCCACTGTCTTTTTATGGCTATGGCAAGATGGGTTTGAATCCGACTGGTGCGCCAATCGATACCATCATTGCCTGCTGGCCCTGGGGTTCGTATTTGGGTGGTGAGCCGATCCGCGTGCAAACGAGCAAATATATCCGTATTCATCCCAAGAGCCTGATCGCGGATGCGAAGGTCGCGGGGCATTATGTAAACAGCATTCTTGCTTCGCTCGAAATGCAAAAAGCAAAGATGGATGAAGCGCTCTTTCTCGATTTCAATGGCAACATTGCCGAGGGTCCGGGTGAAAATATCTTTTTCCTCAAAAAGGGCGTGCTGCACACGCCGCGGCTCGGCACAATACTCGCGGGCATCACGCGCAATACGATCTTTGATCTGGCGAAGGGTATGAAACTCAAAGTAAAAGAAGGCACATACAAGCTAGCTGATCTGTACAAAGCTGACGAAGCTTTCTTTGTGGGCACGGCAGTCGAGGTGCAGCCGATCGGGCAGCTGGATGGCAAGAAGATCGCAAATGGGAAAACAGGCTCTGTGACCGCTCAGTTCCGTGATCAGTATCTCGATCTTGTTTCGGGGCGCACTCCTTCATATCATACATTTTTGACTTATGTTTCATAAAGCCATCTCTTTTCTTTTTGCTGCGCTTATTTTTCTGGGCAGCGCGACTAGTCTTACTGCATTTGCACAGGAGCAGGCTACCGATGGGCTGCAGGCGGTCGTTTCTGCGCGTGAATATATACAAGTGGACAAGAACATCATCTTCAATGCTGCACGGTCATTTAACCCTGCTCCCGAGCGCCCTGTGTCATTTGCGTGGGACTTTGGCGACGGTAGCACATCTGGTCGCGGCGAAGAGGTCGCACATGTTTATCACAAACCAGGGATGTATGATGTCGAGCTCACGATGCAGGTCGGTGCCGAGCGCGATCGAGTTAGCTTCCCATTGTTTGTTTTCCAAGAGCTTACGTTGCTCGTGACAGATGATATAGCTCATGAAGAGGCTATTGCTGCTTTGAGCGCAAGCATGCGCGAACAAGGCAATTTATTAGCTGTTGCGCGCGGCTTTGATGCGACGATAGGTCTCCTGACTGAGGAAGGCGCTATTAGCGCGGCTCTCGGCAAGGAGCGTGATGCTTTTCAGGCAGCTGACACGGTCATCGTTTGGGGTCACGGTGCGAGTGGCTTGCATGGTCTGACGCGTTATATGCAGGAGTCTACGACTGATATTGATATGCAGGAAAAACATATTGTTATCATTACAGACAGCAGTCTTGATGCATTGGCACGCATTGCACGCGGATCTTTTATGATCTTACAGCCACAACAAATCCTTCTTACTCGTTCAGATGCCTTGCGGGATATTGTACTAAATGGTATTTCCGATGAAACACCGACAGATCTCATTGCACAAGCAATACCGCATCGCATTATTGCGAGTGGCGCTGAAGACTTCTCATTTTTTACGCCCCTTTCATTTCTTATTAATTATCTCACTGCGCAGGGTATTCCTGCTTCCGTGATTTTACTCATACTCATGCTGCCGGTGATTGCGACGATTGTTGCTTTTCTCAAGCAGGTTGTTGGTATTACGACGTTCGGTGTATATACACCGAGTATTGTCACGCTGTCTTTTCTCACTATTGGGCTCCAGCTCGGGCTCATGACGCTTGCGGTTGTGCTTATTGCGAGCATTGCTGTCCGTCGTTTGCTGCGGCGTTATCGCATGAGCTACACGCCACGGATGGCGCTCGTGCTGTCTGCTGTGGCACTTGCTGTGCTGGCGACAATCATCGCTCTCACATATCTCACGCCGTTATCTGATAAAACGACTATAGCGAGTCTCATCTCTACTAGCATCTTTCCTATGCTTATTATGAGCACACTTGCTGAAAAGTTTGTGTCAATCCAAACAGAAAAAGGTGCGCGGTCAGCACTGCGTCTGCTTGGCGAGGTCACACTTGTTGCAGTTATTTGTTATCTTATCGTGGGCGAGTGGGAGGCCTTTCGCACGTTTATGCTGGCGACGCCAGAGCTTATTTTCGCTTTTCTTGCCGCTAATATTGTTCTTGGTCGTTACACAGGATTGCGTATTAGTGAATATATTCGCTTCAAAGATATCATTCACCGGACTGAGTCAGAGGAGTAAGCAGCAGAACTTTCAGATAGCATTTATCCAAATATAACCCAACCAAATATAGCTGTTGCGAGAGCGAGAAGACTGCTCAGCCCGACAAAGAGCCATTTTTTTATGCGCTCGGTAGCTAGCTCGGTAGCTAGCTCGGCGCTCGTGCGCACGAGATTTTCTTTTTCCTGTTTGTATTCGAGCAGCGGCACGCTGTTTTGTACTTGTGCTTCCAGCTGCCCCACTCGAAAGTGTGCAGCCTCCAGTTTCTCTTGTTTTGCTTTTATATCAGTGGCGGCTTCTTCGAAGAGCTTCTTATAAATCATTTCTTCACTTTCTCGCGTGTTTGTCAGCGATTGCACAGCACGCGGTGTTGTGCGCGCGCTCTTTTGTTTGCCGCGGCGGAGCTCTTTGAGCTGCTCTTTTTCTGCCAGTTTCTCCAGCTCTTCGGCATGCACCCAGACAGTGCGGCCGTCCGCTTTGGACTTTAGGCGGCCAGATTTTAGCCATCGATCGAGTGTCCGAGTAGACACATGCAATTGTTCTGCTGCTTCGTCACGCGAGATTGAGTAGACATTATTTTTACTTTTCATACAAAAAGTATACCAGCTCACAAGACAGCTGCAAGTACTACTCTTGTCGAGTAGACAACTAAAAGACTAGCACTCGGTAATAGTTTCATCTATTTTCATGCCAAAGTGGCGACCAGCAGCTTCGGTATAGGCGAGCACGTCGTCACCTACTTTTAGCTGCGTAGCTGAGATCCAACCGCCATCTGGCGTAGTCAGACGAATCGTTTCAGCATTTTGTAGCTGTAGTGAGACCGTTTTGTCACTTGTTTTTGCTTTTATCAGGAGCATGGGGCGGCGTTCGATTTTTGTACGGCCAATCGTGACAGGAAATGTATTTCCCGCAGGATCGCAGGTGAGCATGCGTTTGCCAGCTCGCATCTCGCTGAGATAGCATGTCTTGCCATCGGGCAGGCGCGCATAGGCATGCACGGCACCAGCATTTATGCGGAAAGGACGGGCGTTTACATATTCATTCTCGACATTTTCATTGTGCACGAGAAACATTGCTGCCGAACTATCACCGATCAGCGCGCCTTGCCCAGGCTGCAGGATGCTGGTCGTGTCGATACAGACACGATCGGCGATACCGACTTGCTCGATGGACTCGATGGTCGCAGTCACTATATCGAGCTTCTCATTATTTGCCGAACGAATGACCGTTGCTGTGTCGATAATGTCTTGTGCACTCTTTGCATTGAGGCAGGCTCCTGCTGCGCCGACCTCCATTGTCTCTAGTGCTAGGCGGGCTTTGTCTGCTGTATCGACCGATTGAATAATCGTTGCGCCCGCGGCAATGAGATTTTCCAGCGGAATAATGCTCCAATTATCATTTGAAATAATAACTGGCACGCCAGCCTCAGCTGCTCGCTGCTCATCTGCCTTGTCTTTGATATGGATATCCAGCACTGCCTTCCCGAGCTGCATATCTCCATCTTCAGCGATGACATCGATCAGTCCGAGCTTTGCGACCTCCTTCATACAGCCAGCAGGCAGCACGAGCGCATGAGCACCCTGCTCGAGTGCACACTGTGCGAGCGGCGCATCAAAGCTCGCGAGGCGGACATAAAATAGTTTTTGCATGCGGTTATTCTATCGTGTCTTGAAGCTACTCGCTAGAATCGCTAAACTCTCACCCATGAATATTACTTATAAAGGTCAGACAGGCTTCATCCTCAAAGGTGCTAACGAAAGCGTTGCCCTTGCGTGCGATCCAAAGCAGATCAGTCATGAGCATGTCATCGTGACACGCACAGCCGACGAAACAATAAAAGTAAATAAAGATCAGTCTATTTGTGATTGGCCAGGTGAATATGAAGCTTACGACATATCTGTCATGGTTATCCCCATTGGCAAAGAGCAGAAGGATCGCATAACCAAAGTGATCTTTGAGGATATTTCATGTGCGCATGTCGATGCGATCAATGCACCACTTACCGAGGCGGAAGAAGAAAAGATTGGTAATATCGATATTCTTTTCATCACGACAGGCAAAGCAGCCAAGCTCGAGCCGAAGCAGATACAAGCAGTTATTGAATCCATTAGTCCTCGGATGGTCATCCCCATGAATTTTGTAGCTGGCGAACAGCTCGATTTCGCCAAGCTGCTCGGCTTTGGCGAGATCACCGAAGACGACATATTGAAAATAACAAAATCAAGCCTGCCAAATGATAGGATGGACCTGAGGATATTTTCGGCAAAATAAGGCGACCTTAACTTAAAACAAAGAAGGCCGCCCCTGGCGGCTTTTTGCTTCACATGACCCCATAGTTCAATGGATAGAATAACCCCCTCCTAAGGGGTAGATCCAGGTTCAACTCCTGGTGGGGTCACCAGACTAATTTTTTAAAATGGCGGAGAGGGGGGTAGCCATAACTAACTGATTTATAACTATAAAATGAGACTAAATTTTTCTGTTCTTTTCTCAGTCCATACCCCAGTCCATACTCATCTAGATTTGACCTCACATGAACTGTGGCGAACTTAAGCGATCCGTTTGCCGATGTATGTTCGAAGCTCAACCCGCTTGATCAAAGTGCACCTGCCTATTTTACCACAGGGAACTTTATTAAGATCGCGATAAAATAGGTATGTACCTTTTTCCTCCTTCACCGCTAAGCACCATTTGACGCATGCCAGCGGTGAGCAATGAGCAGAGAAAAGTGAGCAATGAGCGGACTGCAAGATTGGGTTTCTGCACAGAGCATGGACGGAGCCATGACTTCTGAGCCGAAACACCCTATCTTGCCAAGGGGAATATCCCCCTTGGAACCCCCAGACCGCAGAGCCATGAAGACGAAGAGAACCCGACAGTATCACTTGAAGCCGATGATACTCACACCGAAAACATGCGCATCTATCGGCAGCGGGTCTACGGCGCCCTGACAGCCGATCAATACGCTGCCATCGAGCAACGAGCCGCTTGGGCGACGCGTACACCGATGCCGTAACTTGGTTCGAACTGGCGGAGAGCCGCATGGCGCGTTTGCGCCGTGGGCGGTCTGGGCGCACGCCCGATCATGAGCGCGAAACCTGACAAAATACACATCTAATGATGGCACGGATGCGCCATCGGGTTTACAGTTTCAACTCTTAACCTCAAGTGCTTGTGTGGCGGCTCATGTTTGGCAATCTCTACATCATCTTTGTGCGCATCAACGACGCAATCAGCTTGGTCCTGAGCCAGCTCTTGACGGTGTTCGGGGCACTTCGTTTTACTCAGCAGACGAGATCGCCAACAAACGCAACCCCGCGCGGTTCATGCGCTGGAATGAGCGCAAGCACTTGCTCAATCAACTCAACGGCGGCTTTTTGCTGGACGGCAAGGTCGGTCGACTGTCGCGCAAGGTATCGTTTCAATCCATTCTCACGGTCGGCGGTATGGGCACTGAAAGTTATTTCGGCGGCATGGATTTGGATACAGCCCGCAATATCTCGGGACGGCTCGGCTCCGCCTTTCACCTCGACTGGTTCAAACCGTCTCAGGGCTTGCACGAAAAGCCGCTCTTGCGCCCGGATGAACTGATCAGGTTAGAAGATAATGATTTGCTGGTGCTGCATGCCAACCGCGATCCGTTGCGGCTGCGGACTGTGCCGTATTATCAGCGGGGGGATTTGCATAGGAGCGGTAGGATAAAATGAGTAAGCCACCCCGTCCTCGGTATAACGACAAGACTATTACAAAGGAAAGTTGGTGTGTCTTTATTCCTTTGGGCGTTGAATGACGCAAAAATCCCCTTCAATTAATTGATTAAAATGTTCATTAGCATAAAGTAAATAATCTCCATTAAAAAACTTTTCAGGGTATTTTTTTAAAATAGAGAAGCCACTTCGGATAAAATCCATTTTTGTCATACCATCAAATATATATTTTTTATATTCAATATCTTGGTCATATTGAGCGCATAAAAATACGCTTATTGCCGTCCCTGTATTACGATCAATAATTTCAAAAAAAGTTGCATCACCATATGGTTCAGAAGAAATTCTTATCTGATATAAATCAGATATATAATTAATTACATACTCACTATCAACAACAAAATTAAACCCACGGTCCACCAAAAACTCACCTAAGTTCTTGATTTCGAGTATTGAATGCGCAAATGAGTTGATAGTTGCCATTTATTACTTTCTTATCATGTTAGTTATTGGATCATAAGTATAACCCATAGATCGTACTTTATTTGATGTCAAATAATTGTATTCTTGTCCAAAGTTTGTTAACCCACCTTTGGCATCAAATATATTCCCCGGATTTGGTTTTGAAGCCAACATAATATCATCTCCTCTTTCAAGAGCCTTATCTAAGAATGGCTTATTGAATTCGTTCCAGAATTGATTTTTGCCTACATACAAACTATCTGGAGCATTCAAGACATTATAACCACCTATCTTTGCGTCAAAATCTAAAGTCTTTGGATAGTCCAATTCGTCAATTATTTTGACCATATCAGTCTCAAAACGCCCTATAATAGTAGTTGTCTTGTTTTTAGATGCAACAATTTTCACTCCACTTGAGGGTATGTATTCAATAGCTGTCGGCATTTTACTTACGACAACGGGTGTTAAATAGTGGGTTCTCCCAGCTTCAATCAATTTAGTTCCACTTACTCCTGATTCGGCAAGTTCTTTTGCAACTTTCTCTACGGTCTTTTCCCCTACCTCTTTTATTGCCAACTTTCCGCTTGTTGCCACACCTGCTGTGAACACTTCAGCCAACCCTAAAACAACCTCGATGTTGGCGGTGATTCTTGGGTGATCATTAAAGAACTTTGAAACCGCCAACACCCCTTCGGTGGCATCTTTAGAAATTGCAGTTGATAGCTCTCGCATCTCGACCCGGATTTGCTCAGCCTCGCTATCTCCGACCAATAAGGCTAGCGACCTGAATGATGCTTCGCTTATAGATGCTTCGCTTATAAATGTTTTCCCAAATTTCACACCATTTCTGATGCCGTTCCGTGCATTTTCCGAAATGGCAGCGTCTAGCCATACTTTTGCAAGTCCAGTCGCTGATGAAATTATCACATCTTCAGCCAAGCTAATTGTAAACGAAACTCCGATTTGTGCCGTCGTCTCTAAAACTCCCTGCTCGCCATTTAAATGCCTAAACTGACTTCTTTGGGAATTTTCTATTCTTTCTTTTACTTGTGGGGGCCATGTGGAAAAAAACATATTAAACTGAGATGAGTGATGTTTTAGAATTTCAGCCCTTTGAGCTTCTGGAATGTCATCAATTCTAAATCCAATATTATGAAGTGCGACAACTGCGATCTCAAAATCTATTGGATCCATCTCAAAATCTTTAGCTAGATGGGTTCCGACAACAGGATAAAACTGTCTTTCCGGCGCAGGTGGCTGAGCAAAGGCTTCTGTTTCTTTGTATTCATTGAGAGCTTCTTTTGCATACCGATCTAGGACTGATATTCTTACTGATAATATAATTTTTTCTCGCTCTTCGAGAGGGAGAGCCGCAAAGGCAGGATCAGCCTTCAAGCCTTCTAAAAGAATTAAAAGATCACCTTCGTAGCCTGCTGGTATCTCCGAAAGTCCACGACTTTTAATCAAATTATAATACTGCTGGGTGATTGCATCCGCAGCAGTATTGGCTGTTTCGAAAGTTCCCTGCGGTAATGACAAGGATGCATCTGGTAACTCTTTTTCCTTCTCACTCGAAAAAAACGAGCCGTCTTCACGGAGTGGACCAATAAATCCTTTATCCCTGGGATTAAGCCCTACATCCTCTTCTTCGATGCTTGGCTCTGTTGGAGATGCTATAGCAAGTTTTGCTGATTCCGTTGTGGCAGAAGCATGACGTTGCTGAACTATCTCATAAGCCCGCTTCCTCATTT
>Ga0316202_10001652_pt1 | contig 16656 bp, 10 predicted proteins | sample 3monrhotite_MG_FD_204934 | JGI IMG/M metagenome (GOLD analysis project Ga0316202, IMG submission 204934) | Microbial mat bacterial communities from mineral coupon in-situ incubated in ocean water Damariscotta River, Maine, United States -... | ecosystem: Environmental > Aquatic > Marine >... | reverse complement strand
CGTCTTGAACAAGGAGATGCGGATGCTAGAGCTCGATGGAGTAAACTTATTAGAAAGCGAAAAGCAACTGGAGAACCGTACGTTATGTTTAAAGGAAATACTAACAAAGCAAATCCAAAAGCATACAAAGACAACGCCTTAAAAGTACACATGACAAATATCTGCAGTGAGATTACATTACACACAGATGAAAGTCATAGCTTTGTTTGTTGCTTGTCAAGTTTAAATTTATCAAGATATGAAGAGTGGAAAAATACAAACCTTATATACGATGCTATTTGGTTTTTGGACGGAGTACTTGAAGAGTTTATACAGAAAGCGAAAGGTAAGGTTGGCTTTGCAAACTCAGTTAGATCTGCGGAAAAAGGCAGGGCGCTAGGCCTTGGCGTACTTGGCTGGCACACCTACCTACAAAAAAACGGAATACCCTTCGAGGGATTAACAGCACAATATGAAACTAGAAGAATATTTAGCCAGATTAAAATCGAATCTGAACGAGCGAGTAGAGATCTCGCTGAACTTTATGGTGAACCTCTTTGGTGCGTTGGTACTGGGATGCGTAACACTCATCTTAGGGCTATTGCTCCTACTGTGTCTAATAGTAAGCTTGCCGGTAATGTTAGTCCTGGCATTGAGCCTTGGGCCGCTAATGTTTTCACTGAACAAAGCGCGAAGGGTACGTTCATTAGGAAGAACAAAGAGCTCGAAAAAGTCTTAAGAAAAGCTGGGTTAAATACTAAAGAAATTTGGGATAAGATAATGGCTGACGGTGGTAGCATACAAGATCTACCGCTTGACGACTACGGTTATGTTAATAAAAAACTAGTGGTATTATCTGAGCAAGATGATTTAGAAACTACAGGCTTTGACAAAGTTAAAAATGTGTTTAAAACTTTCAAAGAGATTAATCAATTAGAGCTTGTTAATCAAGCTGGTATACGTCAGCAGTATATAGATCAATCAGTTAGTTTAAACCTAGCATTTCCCTCTGAGGCTACGCCTAAGTGGATTAACCAAGTACACATAGACGCTTGGAAAAAAGGTATCAAGACTTTATATTATATGCGTACTGAATCAGTACTACGTGGTGACATTGCTCAGCAAGCTATGGATCCTGACTGTGCTGCTTGCGACGGATAACTGTAAAAAAAGAAGGGGACCTCGCTGTGAGATCCCCTTCGGTTACAGGAACTGTTGGGTATGGTACGCCCAGTTATCTTTGTTCCTTATCTATATTTTTTAAACATAAGCTTGTATAGTAAACTATTCCAAGTAGCTTGTAACTTATCTATTATTTTCCGCATGGTTCTCCTGTTGCAACGTTAATCCAATTTTCTTTTTTAAACCAATCACGCAACGTAGCTCCCTTCTTACGAGCGCCTTTTATGTTTGATTTACTAGAGCGTTTATAATCTCCTTTAGCTGCCGCGGATCGTTTAGCTCTAATCACTTTATCCTTTTCAGCTTTACTCATTGATCTTACCTTTGAAGCAGGTAGACAAACTTTTTTAGTTCCACCACCTTTTACTTTAGATTTTTTATTTAGCGGTGATCTTAGTTTAGCTGCATCAGCTAAAGCTTTATCGTTACCAGTACCAATACCATAAGCTGAAACTCTTTGTCTCATTTTATTTGTTTCTGGATTATGTAAAACACTTGCATAGCAATGTGCTAATGGACTTTTTTTATTCATCTTTACCTAGTTTTTTCATTGCTTTATTTCTAGCACACTTCATTTTTTTAGCATACGTAGGATTTTTCTTACGGTTAAAAATTATCTGCTGGTTTAAACTACCAACAATAGCTTTTTTATTTCCTTTCCTACTTTTAATAAGCCAATCAGCTAAGGCTTCGCAACCTAAATCTTTAAATTTTCCTTTTGCGTCTGCGTACTTTGAGTCTTTCCACTCAGGTCTTTCTTTTGCCATTACAATCTTGCATGTTTATAAACCAGTTAGCAAGCTGCTTGTCTCTACTAGTAGCTTCACGTCTGGCTTTTAGTTTTTTAACTTTACCACAAGTAACGTCACCTCCGTATAGTTTATTTATACGAGCTTTTAAAACTCCTCTATACGCTTTAGCCATTACTTCTTTTTTGGAAAAGTACCAGTGATATTTTTCAAAGCTTCACTTAGTTCTTTTTTATTTAAATTTTTTTTAACCTTTTCTTTAGGTACAACTATTTTATGTTGTTTGTTTGGATTAAAACCAGTTATAGTTATAGTGTCTATAGCTTGGTTTTTAAAAGGTAAAGATTCATAAACTTTTTTATCGTGATGTCCCATTACTTTTTCTTTTTACTTTTCCCCATCTTACCAGGTCCACCAGCTTTAGTACACCGCACGCCCCAACCTGAGGCATAAGCCGATGGCCAAACTTTAAATTTCTTTTTAGCCGCGGCTTTACAAGGTCCGCTTATCTTTCCGTATAGTGGTGATCCCATAATTATCTTGTTACAGTTTTACGTTTTTTAGTTCTTGATTTACTTTTTCTTGGTTGCGGTTTGTTGCTAGGTTTTTCCTCATCAATACCAATTTCCCAGTCTTGCCAACCGCCAAGTAAAGCTAATCGTTCCCAAGTCTCTAAGTCTTGCGACGTAGCTTGCACCACGTTGTTGGTTTTCTTTATTGCTCTATCAAGAGGTACATTGGTAAGTGCTGCTACAACGTTAGCACCTGCTAAGTAAGCTGGGTTATCTAAGCTCCAGCCTTTTTCTTTCATTTCTTTTTTATCCCATTGATAAGATCTTGCAGCTTGATTTATACGTGATAGCTTAGCAGATATAGGTGGAGATAGTTTAGTAATTTCATAACCTACTTTTTCAAGCTTAGGTTGTTTCTTTTCCATCTCGTTTATAATACGGATTATAGCATTTTTACCTACTGAAACTGCAGCACCACCAATTCCCATACCTCTTAACAGCGAGTCCATCATACCGTTAGCTATGCTAACATATTTCTTCTTCTGCTCGTCTGTATCTTCTTCATCATCATCAAAAGCAAACGCAAACAAAGCTTGTTGCAATGCGTTAAACAATAAGTTCTGTGCTACACCGTAGTATATAATCTTACTTATATTAGTCTTAGCATCGCCTCGGCCATTCTTAAGATCGCTAGCAGCTTTCTTTATAAGTCTAGCATACTGAGCTGGTGTGTTAGCAAAAGCTAATACAAGACGTCCTAATGGTCCTGCCTGCTGCATTGATATTCTATCAGGCCTTGATGACTGTTGCGACTCTTCTGCTGTCTCTCTAAAATCTACAAACGCCTGAGCTTCAGCTTCAGCATCTGTCATACCTTGTTTCTTCAAAGACTTTATTCTATTGCGATAAAACGTAGCACCGCCTGATGCAATAGCAAAGCTATCTGCTATTTGTGTAGGTGTGAAACCAAACTCAAGTAGTTTATTTATAACACCTTTAGCCCCACCTTTCTTAGCCATGTCTGCAATATCAGCTTCACTTACGTTGATACGTAAACCACCACGACGTTCTTTTAAGAAGTCAGAGTTCATAAGCGTCATAAAATCAGACCAGTATTGTTTCTGGTTTGCAAAAGCTTTACCTGCAGCTAGCACATTATTATCAGTGAAGTTAACAAAGTTAATACTAGATATAGTTTGTAGCAACGCTGATCTTGTGTTGAAGAACATTATAGTACCAATACTACCTGTAACCCAGTCAGTAAATCTACCTGTGAGCGTATCACCTTGGAAGTTTCTGTTACGACCAGACTTCATACGCTGTAGCATATTCTCCATAGCTTTGCGATATGGTTTACCATACGCAGCTTCAAGTTTGTTTAGGTTTGCTTCGCTAAATATTTCATCTGCATTAGCCTGCCATTGCTCTAAAGCTTTAGCTCGCTTAGTAGTGTTTAAGCCTTCAAGCATGTCAGTGGTTATAGTACCAGCTGGCCAACCTTCTTTAGGTCCTGCGTATTGATCACCTTTCTGTATATACATCAGTTGATCTGCAAAAGTTTTTAAATCCTCTTTACCTTCTACAAATTCAGATAGCTCTTGCATATCAGTCTCACTAATACCTGGAACAGACATACCTTGCTTTTGCCATATGTAAACTCTTACAGCTTGCTCTTGAGTAAACGGTTCACCTGGAACTTTCTTACGTAGATCTTTTGGTACAAGCTTAAGTTCTTTTTTCAAAGCTTTATAATCGTTCATCATAGCTATACGAGCTGATGATAATTCGTTCATTGCTTTACCATATGGATCTAGTAAATTCTTTTTGTACCATGCCATTTGAGCATCACCAAGCTTACCTTTAGCAAGTGTTGAATATAATAAACCCACAAAGTCTTCAGCTGATGGCGGTATAAAGAACTGGAACCTACCTTTGTTAGCCCCAACTACTTCTGCTTTAACACGCTTGTATCTTTTCTCAGATGCAATACCTGTTTTAACTTCTAATATATCGTTGAATTGTTTGTTAAGATCTGTCTCACTATAAAACTGTTTATTAGCTTGTTTAGCATCTTCATCTAATTTAGCCATGTTATTTAACACATCTGGCATACTACTAGATTCACTAAGCGATAATCTACCTGCTTTGCTTACGCTGTTATTATTAACTTTAGAAGCTTTTTGTTGTTTAAGATTAAATGTTTGTGAAACTCTACCACCTGAAGGAGTTACACCATATAAATCAAATATACTTAAACCAGCTTCTGTTATTATATTGTTTGGATTAATACCAAAACGATTACCAGCAACATTAGGATTAAAATATCTAGCCCATATATTGTCTGTCATATTCCAACCTTCTGGTGTTACAGATGTATAATCAAATGCTTTTTCATCTATATCTGATCTACCTTTTAATTTTTTGTCAGATGTTTCTAGCAAAGCACCTTGTTGATAGTTACGCTCTACATTAGGCCATACTTTTTCTATATTTCCATTAATGCCTTCTGCTAATAAATACTTAGCTAATATACTAGCTGGTAACGTGTGTTCTTCTACAAATGGATTATCTCTATAGCCTTTTTCAAAAAACCTAACTGGAGCAGCTCTTCTCATTAAAGTACCTTGATAAGCGCTAGTTGAAGACAGTGCAGCTGCTATAAGTGGTATACTTATTTCAGGATTATTTTTCATCTCCTGTTCAAACACTAACCATATTTCTTTTAAACCTTCAAGCGACTGGTTTTGTTCTTCTATAAAATCAGGGTCATTAAGTTTTACAGCTAAATTATTTTTAGCAGCTTTATAACCAAACTTTTTAAACGTAGCTTTTATATTAGCACTAGACTCTGGAAATACAACGCCTTTAGCTTCTTGTTCTTTAATCCAAGTTTCTGCTTCTGGAGTATTTAAAAAAGGAAAATTACCAGCGTAAGTTCTACTTCCGTCTGCAAGTTTTTTAGTAGTACCAGTAAGACTTAACCAAAACTCTTTAGGTAGCTTAGTAACTAAACCAGAAGATACAGCGTCTTCTAAAAATCTTTTTCTACCTTCAGCAGTGCGCATGATTATTGGATCATAACCAGCTGTTTTAACTATATCTATATAACCTTTAACATCTTTAGCAAAATCAGATTCAGCTGTAGGAGTATATATAAAAGCATTTTTCTGGGTTTCACTAAGCATTAAGCGAGGTTTGCCCTTAGCAACTTCAGCCTTTGCTCTAGCTTTTTTAGCTGGCGCAATATCTTCTTTGGTTTCTATAATATCTCTTGTAGCTACGTTACCCAAGTTTCTAGTATACATATCTAGTATACCTTTAATAGTTTGAGCCTCAGCAGCACGCGGTGTAAAGTTAGGATCAACCTTACCGTCTTTAATACCTACAGCTTCTAAGAAAGTTGTACGGTCGTAAGGCTTAAGTTTCCATTGAAAGTTATTACCAATGCGATCACCTTTAGTATAGAACTTATTTAGTAGGTTTCTAGGTATAGCAGTTGGCTCGCCACCTTGACGTATAACTCTATTACCTTCAGTTACTTCAATAACATCTCTGTTAGCTTCAGTAAATAAATTCTTTAATGTAGGTTCGTTTTTTAATATCCAACGCTGTATATTTGCTACGTCATCTGACTTACGCAAATTATCTTTAGGATTTTTTATTCTACTTACGGGTATGTTAAAAAAGTCTGCCACTGTTTGGTATGGCGCAACATCTTTAAGCTCCTTATATGTAACCGTAGTAACGTCTACGTCTTTATCTGCAATGTTTTTTTGTACTTCAGCTGTAGCATTTTCTTTAACATCAGGCATAATCCTGAACGGATCAATAACTTTCGCTTCTGGTTTAATAGCGGTTTCAGTTACAACTTCTTCAGCTGCAACACCTCTTGCTTCAGATACGTCTTCTGTAAACTCTTCGCCAAGAACTCTTTTCGATGCTTCAATTGCTCGAGCTGGTAAAAATTTATTTATATAAGCTGCTAGCGGTACACCTGATTCTGGTTTGTATTCTTTAATAAGATCTATAATACCACGCTTACCAGTTTCTATTTCGTCCATAAGAAGTTGACGATCAAAACCAGGAGCTTCACGTCTACGTTCTGCAATTCTACTAGTGATAGGTTTAAACTGTTCTATAATATCAAAAGCACCAGCCTCACCTTGTTGTTCGTAAATTTGTTGAACTTTATTAGAAGCTTCTTCAGACAAAGCTTGTCTACCTTCAGAAACAGTTTCAGCCTCTGGCCTACCTTCTTGTATTGTCTGTACGTCTTCTACTGTTAAAGAACCTTCTTTTAGTTTAGTTCCCAATGATGTTAGAAAATCTACTACATCTTTTTCACCTCTTAAATTAAAATTACTTTTATCATTAGTAACATTTTTAATTGCTTGAGGTATACCAATGCTTAAAAAACCTAATAGCTTTTTGTTTTGAGCCGCTTCTAAATCTAATCTACCAGAACTAACCTCTTCTAAAAACTCTGTAAGAACTTCATCAGAAGTTTTACCTTGAGTTCTTTGTCTTATTCTATTGTAAGCAGACTGATTAGTATCTTCAAGGTGTTTTAATACTGTATCAGCTAAACCATCAAACGCTTCAGGATCAGAACTCAATCCTTCTGTAAATAATGTATGTCCAGTCTCGTGTATACCAGTAGACGTCTTGCCGTTAGCTATAGCATTTTCTCTTACTACAACTTTATCGTAAACAGCTTTACCTGTTTTGTTATTTTTTGTTTGATAATTAGCACCATTTATAGTACCAGCATTTACACCTCTAGTAAAATCAGCTATAACTTTTTTAGCTTGTTCTTCTGTAAGAGAATTATTTGGATCAGCAGCTCTAGCCATTAAAGCATCTGTATATGATTGTATAGCTTCTGCTTTAGTTCCAGCCATTACGTAGGTTTCATCTACGCCTGTTTTTCTTATAGCTGCATTTGCTTTTACGTCTTGCTCTGCATTTTTATCAAAAGTCTCAACTTGCCAGATTTTTTCTGCTTGTTGTTTTAACTGAGCGTTAGTAAACTCTTTACCTTCTTTTTCAAGCTCTACCTTAGCCATGTCAATATATCTTTCACGCTCCTTAGTAGGAAGTAAATCTATATTAACTTTATAATCTTTTCTAAAGTTATCTCTAGCTTGTTGGTAAAAATCAAAATCAGTTTTAATAGCTTTTAAAATAGTTTCTTTTTGTTTTCTATTTAAATCAGAACTATTTATAATTTCGTCTGCTTTTATTCTTAATCCTTCTTGTTCTGTAGTAGCTCTAGAAAATAAATCAAAACCTTCAGCGGTTAAATTTGCAGCTATTTTTTGTTCTGTTTGAATTAAAATATCATTGTTAGCATCGTTTAGCTCTGATATTTTATCTTTAATTATTTTAAACTCTTTAGTTCTTTTATCTGGTAAAGTTTCAGCTATTTCGTTTAGCTCGGTTATTTCACTTAAGTTGTTTCTAAAACCTTCATAGCTATTATAGTCTGAAAGGTTTGCTAATACTATACCTTTTACAGCTGGTATAGAAGAAAATGTTGTACCAAGCATACCACCTACAAAAGCAGCGTGCCCTACATTTTCAAACGTACCTACGTTTTTACCCCTTGCTTGGTCAATTAAATTTTGAACAAGTTGAGTACCACCTTCAGTAGAAGATTCTATAAGAGGATCATAAACAAATGTTCTAGTAATACCTTTTTTAATACCATTTTTTAAACCTTCTTGAACTAAATTTCTTTTACCAAGTTGTTCGGCAGCATCAAAGCCACGTTTAAATATTTTCATTGATGGTAAAAAACCTAATCCAACTTCAGCAGCTGCATAACCAAGAGCTACAGCAGCTTTGTGGTGTGTTGATTCGTCTGTGCCTAAAACCTCAGCTTCATTTTCAAGTACTTGTCTTTGATCTGCATAAGTACTTGTACCTAAACCAACAGCGCCTGGAATCATACCACTAGCCATCATAGAAAAAGTACCTGCTTGCCCAGCTATTTCTTGTAAAGCAAACTCGCCAAAGCTACCTAGATCATCAAAAGCTTCTTCAAACTTTACATCATCTTTATAATTTTGTTGGTATAGCTCGTTACCTCTGTCTACAACTTCACCTGCAAAATCAGCAACAGCATATAAGTCTGGTACTAATGGGTTATTAGTAACAACACCTTTTATTTCTTGTGGAGATAGTCCTAACGTTTTATTAAGTATTATTTCGTTTGCGTCTGTAATTAATCTTGAAACACCACCGGCTATTTGAAAAGGTATTTTACCCATTTGCAAAGCTACATTAGCTCCAGCTTTTTTAAACGTACTATAGTTTTGTTTTAAAAAACCAAGTTCGGTTTCTATGTCCGAAAGTTTTGTAGGTAGATCTTCAATTTCATCACCAATCATAGACAATGTTTGATTAACTTCTTGATTTTCTTCAGCTAATTCTTTATATAAATTAAAAGTAGCTTTAGGAACTTCTTTGCCGCTATTAAGAACAACTGTCTCAGCACTTTCAACAGCGGTTTTGTATTTACCTAGAAGATTATTATATAAATCAACGCTCGCTTGTGTTGGCAAATTCTCAGGGTCACCTAAATCTTTTAATCTTTGTAAATAAACATCCGCATCTTTAACACTTTTTAAACCTTCTAAATCAAAACTATAATCAGGGTTTTCAAACTTACTAGATATATTTTTAAGATTAAAAGCGTTTGGGCTATCTTTATATTTATTGTATATAGATATATAATTATTATTTAGCCCTTTATATTTTTCATCTAAATTAATAAACTCATCTACCTGATAAGGTATTAATTTTTTTCTTTCATCATCAGATATTGAATTTAAATAATCATCAGATTTACTTTTTATTTTTTGGTATTTAAACTTAGCCTTAATATTTTTTTCAGCTACATCCTGTATTTGTTGATTAGTAGGATCTTTAACACCTTGTTTTACCAGATATTTTTTAGCATCTGAAAGCTCAGCGTTGTAAGGTTGAAATACAGGCGCTGGTTGTCCAGCTTGGTCAACGTCAGACCTATATATTAAATCCGCCTCTTCAAAAAACTCACCTGTGGTAGGATCTTGAAATCTTTCATCAAAAATAGTTTTAATTAAGTTTTCTCCAGTATCAGGATTATATGGTTGTAATTCTCTGGTAACACCAGATGGTGTAAAATCAATAGGATTGTCTATAACAGCTTGTTCTTCAGCTGTTAACTTTATAGCGTCTTTATAATTACCGAACAACTGTAAATCCCCAGAAGTATCTACCGAGTCTGATTCCGTACTCTCGGGTGCTTGCCCGGTTGCCGGTGTTGCAGTCGCACCCTCTGCCACAGCACCGTTTGTCTTTCCCTTAGTTACAGGTGTTTGTATTTCGTCTGTAACTTCCACAGCTTCAGGATATGTAGACAAGAAAGATTCTACTTTTTCTTCAGGTAAATCATATAGATCCGTACCAATCTTATATTTAGCCATAATTTTATTTTATTATTGATTTATTTTGTAAAGACTAAAATCTTCGTCTTCTACTTTAACTGACATTTTACCTGTTTCAACTAGTTCAAGTTGACGTTTAACATCTTGTGGTGTCATCTCTTCTGATATTACAGCTTGATTATCAGTACCGTCTATAGATTTAGTTATAGTAATTTTGTTAACACCTCTTGGGCCAACCTCTTCTGATTTAGTAACTCTAAAGCCTTCTGTATTCAACTCATTTTCTAACTCGTCTAAGTCAATAGGTCTTTGGCCTGATTCTAAAGGTGGACCGGACTGTACTGGTATTTTTAAATCTTCTATATAAGATATATCTATTTTAGTTTTTTCATCTTCCTTATCTACAATGCCTAGTCTACGTTTAAATTCAGAGTCAGTTAATTTAGTAGTTGATATAACTTGATTTGTTTTATTTAAACCAAACATATTTTCTGTATAAGCTGTTAAAGCTTGTTTATATATTCCTTGTGATTTATCACTATAAAAACTTTTACCATTTATACCATCTCCAGTTTCTAATTCTTCTGGCCAATCACTACCATCTCCTTGCGTAATACCTCTACTTTTTAAAAATGGTCTTACGTTTTGTGTGTAAGAGTTTTGAGCAGCTACAGACATTAATCTATTTGTAGCTAATGCTTTAGAAATTGTAGCAGAAGAAGCGGCTATTTGTGAAGTATTTAAAGGTGAGAGGGTGACTAAACTCTGAGAGTTACGATCTACTTCTGTTCTAACAACGTCTTCACCGTTTTGTTTTTCTCTAAGAGTTGGACTAATAGTTAAGTCTTTAGTTATAACATTGCTTTTTTGAAGTCTATTAGTAAGATCAGCTTTGTCGTCTGGAACTCTTTCTGGTATATAGCTAAAATATTCTTCAGCAACAGCTGTGAAACCTTCTTTACCAGCCACACCTCCTTTATATTCAACCATCATTACACCGTCTTCTTCATATAATCTTTCTACTCCACCTTGACCTAAACCTGCCCTTATTAATCTGCCATCTAAATATTGTCTATCAGCTTCGCTATAAGCAGACAATCCGCCTGGACTGCCAACACCAAGAACTGTAGATTCACTATCTAAACCAGCTTTAAAAAACGCGTCTGATTCTTTCATAAGACCGATAACTTTTTTAGTAGTTAACATACTTTGGAACTGCGCGTCATATTGTTTAGCAAACTCATTAGCTTGTCTTGGATCAGTGGCTTTATAAGAATCTATGTCTATTTTTGTAAGCGCGTCTATTTGTTCTGTAGCATAATCTATAAGGTATGGATTGTTAAGACCGTTTACACCTAGAAATTTATAAACTTCTTTAGCATTTTCTTTACGCTGTTCAATACTGTAAGCGATTTTATCTTGCGTTTCTTTCACTACCGCTGCTTCAGCTTTTCTTTTACTTGCTAATCTAGCTTGTGTTTGTTTGCCTATATTGTCTATAACATTAGCCCATATCTGAGCTGTTTTTGTATCAACAACTGTAGCTGGGCTTTCGTAAGCGCCTGAACGCCCGTAGTTTCTTGAAAATCTTGGTAATTCTGCCATATCTAACTTCCTCTAAAATCTTTTCTACTGATAGTTGTACCAGGGTTTTGTTTTTTAAAATCACTATAACTTTGACCACTACTATTTCTTGTAGCAAAATCTGTACTACCAACCGTGTCACCAAGTCCTTGAAGAGCTTGTATGGTAGAACCTGTTACAGCGGCTACTCCTTGCGTGGCTGCAGTTTGTGCTTGTTGTTGACCAGTTATCTGAGCTTGCAACCTGTTTAGTTGCTCCATATCTCTTCTTTCTTCTTCACCATATACAAACTCTCTACCTAATATATCCGCTTGCTGCATACGCTGTGCTTCAGCTATTCTAGCTGCCATAACTTTAGCTTCACCCTGTGCTCTAAGTTTTTCGTTATTAGCCTCTTGCTGTTCTAAACTTGCGGATATACCACGCTTGCTTTGCAAAGCTGCTTGAGCAAGAGCGGTAGCTCCACCAGCTGACGCGCCTGTAGCTCTTAACGTATCTAAGGTATTGGCTAGTGATATATCAGCTTCTTCAGCTTGGAATTCAGCTGCTTGTGTAGCCACGGATAAAGTGTCCATAGGGTTGGAAATCATACCAGTCAGGTCTTCTACACCCTCGTAAGGATTTATAATATCTTGCCTTGTGTTTTCTATCTCTTCCATTTCTGCCATCAAACCTTCTTCACGTCTTTTAGCATCTCTATATTGCTGCTTTTGAAAACTCAACCCAGCAATCCCAAGACCAACTTGCGCCATTCCAACCGCTAAGTCCGCGGTAGCTTGCGCGCTTTTTCCTATATCACCCATATCTAATTAATTACTTTAACAAAATGATCTTCACAAGTTAATGTTTTAATCCATTTGTTTTTTTCTAAAAATTTTTTATACCCATCTTTTCCAGCTGTAGTCCAAAATATATGTATATTATATTCTTCTAACTGATTTAATTTTTTTATATACTCTTCTAAATGCTCGTAAAGCTTATATAAATTTTTAACGCTAGGATTTGCCTCTATATTAGACAATGGAAACACTGTTATAGCTATATGGCTAGTAACGTGAAGACCAACACAGTATTGGTCTACTCCTTCGTTGTCACTTAAAACAAAAACATCCCAAGGCATTAAAACTCTTGACGGCAAAGTAAACATGTGCGCGTCTGCCCATTTTAACATTGTTGGATAAAAGTTTTCTATATTTTCTTGACGTATTTTCATTTGATTTAATAAGCTGATTCTACATATTCAGAAGATACAGCAAACAATTCTCTAGCTTTACCACCTAGTCCAGCTACTTGAGTGCTATTATCTGTTCTTATAGTTACAGTAGAATAATAACCTTTTACACCTGTCATACTGTTACCAAATACAACCTCGCCTTGTGTGGCTTGACTTGAATTAACTAGATTAGCTAAATACTTTCCTTCTTTATTGTAGAAACCAGCATAATACTGTACACCATTTTGCGTGTAAGATCCTTCTTCGTAGCTATAAACTAAATTAGAAGTATCGTTTAATTCAAAACTTCTAGCGGCGTTAAATGCGCCTATTTTAACAGGGTTTGTTGGTGATATTGGTTGTGTAGGGTCGTAGTTTGGATTTGGTACAGAAACTTCCCAACCAGCTGATCCTTCGTAGTTAACAGTCTTAAATACTTTAGACATGCTAGGTTTAGGATTAAATATAAATGTAACGCTAGAGTCGGAGTATGTATCGTAAAAAGTAGACCTATCATCATTATTTCCAGTTTGATAATTATGCTCCCACAGCTTACCACTTTTAACACTGTAAAACTTACTTTGAACACTTAAAATTCTTTCAGGATCATAAGTAAAAAAGCTTGTCCAACCTCTAACGGATTCATCAAACGAAAGTGTTTGATAACTGTTAGCGGCAACTGTTGGTATATTTTCACCTTGAACACTTAATACATATTGCTTTGTATATATATCCCACGCACCAATAGCTTTACCTTTTTCACCAGCAGTATCTAACACTCCAAGAGTATCTCTAAAGTAATCAATCATACCATAGTTAGATATCTCGGTTATACCATCTTGAGAAAGTCTTAATACAGAGTTTCTATTTTTATCTGTAAAGTATTTTCTATACCCGTATACAGCAAAGCTCTCTGGGTTTTTACTAATACCAAAGTTACCAGCATAAGGTACTATCTGACCTATAACTAGATTAAGCGTACTAACAGCAGATCCTTGACCTTCAGCAGAATATATAGCGTCTTTATCTATAAGAGCTCTACTAACTTTATTCTCTTGGAATATAATAAGGTTTGTGTCTTCAGCGTATAGTTTTTGTATGCTACCATTTGCAGGGTCTACAGATCTTGTTATATCTTCACCTACGCTAAATACATTAGTATTGTTAACACCTGTTCTAGAATTAAATATACCAGAATATATCATGCTATTAATTCTATTAGACGCGTTTGGTTCGTCTTCTACTAAATAAGCCTTAGCACCATAAGATACGTTTGTATTGTTAAACCCGCCTCTTATTCTAGCTTCTTCAACAACCCAGCTATTAGCTTGATCTGTACCACCAACAGCTGTTACAGGGTAACTACCATTAGAGCCAGACGGAACACCTGTGCTACCCATCCATATAGGATCTGTAGTGCTCGTCGCTCCAGTAGGTATTGTCTTTTTTAACAAAAAGGAATTAAAATATTTTACTTCTACTACTGCTGCCATATTTTAAGTATATAAGCTAATTATAGGTGTTGAATCAATGTTTAAACCTGTTGAATTTAATCTAGTTTGATAAACACCACTTTTGTTTCTTTCATAACTAGATGCAAATTGTACTGGAATAGGTAAGCTATTTGGATCTATATATTGTAATCTACAAAAATAATAATAATAGTTATTAGTGGCTGTAAATTTAGTAGTAAGATTTACATCTGTGTAAAATTGAGTTACATATTTAGCAAAAGGTTCTGCAGCGTATACGTCTGTAAATCCACTTGGTGTAGTTATAGTTGTACTATCAATATCTGGATTTGTCACAGAAGTGGCGCTACCAGTTGATGATATTCTATATTTATAAACACTTCCATAAGTTGAAAACTCAGGTGCTACATCAAGAGTAGCGCTTGGAGAATTAAAATCACCAAAAACAACTTGTTGAGTCATAGCACCACCAGGAAAATAAAAAGGAACATTGCAATTAACAGTTCCATTTAAAAGAAATGGACTTGCTACTAATGTTGGTGGGTTATCGTAAGGAAACGGGTGTGTAATACCACCACCGCCGGCTAAATTACCAAATAAAAATCTATAATCACCAACATTATTAAACGCAAAAACTCTACCAGCTGGTGCAAATCTAAATGTATCATTAACAGATGTAGATATTACCTTTTGATTAACACCTATACCATTTGTACCAAAACTTGTTGAAGTATTAGTTGTGTTTGTCATACCCGCTAAACTAGCAGAGCTGTTTTCGTAAGTACCTCCATTATATTGTATAGAATCTCCGTTTAAATCATTAGCAGCTTGCCAAGAACTACTTGAATTAGCTCTATACTGTATTGCAAACCTTTGATTTATTTCAGAAGTAAAAGATGAAACACCACCTGGAGTTCCTGCCGCTATAGGATATAAATTATTAAGTTTTAAAATAACATAAAAAGTACCTTGTGTTAACCCTCCTGATGAAGATTTATTTGTATACTGCCCAGTGTAATTACTACCAGAAGTACATATGTTGTTTGTAACAGTAGAGTTTAAAGCACTTAAAGAACTAAATCCTTGCATATAGTTATTAGTAGTTCCAGAGTTAACAACTGTAGTTGCGCTTGTAGAAATATCGGTAGCATTACTAGCAAAATATAACGAAGCACCTTCACCATCCTTCATTGTAAAATCCATGCTATTATTACTAAAATTACTAGGCACTGCAGGAGCTGTAAAGTTTACAGTAAACGTTGTTGATCCAATAGCACCTCCAGCGTCTGTTACTTGTAGTGTAAACGTACCAGAGCCTTGAGCTGTAGAATCGTTATTTGTTACGTTACTACCTGATATTATGAAATTACCACTCCCGCTTTGTGAGGTAATAGAATATGTTAAGCCTATAGTAGATTGACCTCCTGCTGGGTTAGAACCATTAACACCTGTTATTGGTGCTAGTATATTGACTTGCCCTTTTGTAGCAGCGATAGTCGTTGGAGTGTTAGTTATAGAAGGAGCTATATTACCAATAGATATTGTTCTTGTAAAGTTTGGACTTCCACCATCTACATTAAATTCTAAAGCATATGTAGTTCCATTTGTACCATAGTAAAAATATTCTCCAGCTTGTACTGTTATATCATAAGTACCATTACCATTATCAACAAGGTTAAACTTTGTTACATCAGTACCCGTAGCATTGTTATACTGTCTAACTAAAGTAACCGTTGTTGGGTTTGGACTAAGTGGATTACCAACTAAATCTGTAAAGAAAAAATTATCTACAATTACATCACCAGGAGAAGTAGCTTCTGTTAGTGCAGGTGTGAAATTTCCAACACCAGCGCTTCCCCCACTACCATCATCTATAGCTGTGTTTAATGCTGATACTAAGCCTGTTGTAGTTGATTCCCAAAATATATCTAATCTTGACACTGTGGGCGCTGTTTCAAGTATGGCTAAGTTCTCTGTTTTTACATAAGTATTACCAGAACCGGTAGGGTCATTTATAACGCCGAACTGATCAGCTGGCGTTTGAGAGGTTATAAATTCACCTATAAAAGGATTTGATTCACCTCTTAAAAATGTATAATATGGATTAGAGCTATTTGTTATTGGATGATTGCTTATAGCCTCAGTCGTATCGAATATATCAAACAAGTCTTCAATAGCGTTTGTAGTAAAAGACCTTCTACCAGGGAAATATTGAGCATTTCCAATATTGCTAAACTCTTGCTGTGTATTTTCTACTCTACCAAAAAGTCTAACACTACTTCTAAAAGTTTTATCTTGAGGTCCAACCTCGCTTAAATCTCTAGGAACTTTATTAATATTATCATTTAATAGAACTATAAAAGAAGATTCAAGCTGCGTAGTATTGTTTTCTGGTTGACCTTTAACAGCACCTGAAGTATACACGTTGTAATACTCTTGTTCAAGTTGCTTAACAACTATTTTATAACTATACCAACCAAGTGGATTATATCCATCGCTTGTAGGATCTCCATTGTATAAACCAGGTATTCC
>Ga0316202_10001651_pt1 | contig 16661 bp, 13 predicted proteins | sample 3monrhotite_MG_FD_204934 | JGI IMG/M metagenome (GOLD analysis project Ga0316202, IMG submission 204934) | Microbial mat bacterial communities from mineral coupon in-situ incubated in ocean water Damariscotta River, Maine, United States -... | ecosystem: Environmental > Aquatic > Marine >... | reverse complement strand
CTGGAGCATCACTTTGAACCGAAAGGGGACGACAATTTTAGAACGGAGGATTAAACGGGTCTTTGACCCGTATCCGGACTTTAGTCCGTAATACTAACCCACCAGCTTTAGCTGGTGGTTGTTGAGTATATCTATGGCTTGCTGCATTCCCAAAAATATCGTGAACGCTATGCCGACAACCTCAACAAAGAGCTACCACGTATCCCCTGTGTGAAAAAATCCAAAGACTTTTGGGCATTCTCAAAAGCAGGCCGTGACCTGGCAGAGTTACATATAAACTATGAAACCGTGAAGCCTTACAAAGTGAAGCTGGAAAAAGGTATCAAAAAATTGAGTGATGAAGATTACTACGTCACTAAAATGAAGTTCGCCAAATCAGGTAAGGAAAAAGACAAAACCACCGTCATATACAACCCAAAAATCACCATCACCGATATACCAATAGAAGCCTATGAATACGTAGTCAACGGTAAACCCGCCCTTGAATGGGTAATGGAACGCCAAGCCGTCACCATCGACAAGAAAAGCGGCATAGTCAATGATGCCAACCTATGGGCAACCGAAACCATGGGCAACGCTAAATATCCGTTAGAGCTATACACGCGCGTAATCACAGTAAGCATAGAAACCATGAAAATTGTCAATGCACTCCCAAAACTGGATATAGATTAAACAACCATCAGGAAGAAATATGCCTCTTTATCACCTGACAGATGAAGCCTTAATACCCGTTGAACAAACTGGATTTGAAAAAGAAGTTCTACGGGAAAGACAGGATTTACAGCGTCTACTAAAAAAACATATTGCAGCACTTGGGGATGACTTGCTGGTAATCGCAGAAGAATATGGAGAATTTCAAGATTCAAAGCGCCGCATTGATTTATTAGCAGTTGATAAGCTTGCAAACCTAGTAGTTATAGAGCTTAAACGAACCGCTGATGGTGGGCACATGGAACTACAGTCCATTCGCTATGCTGCAATGATTTCCAACATGACTTGGGATATTGCAGTTAGTGCTTTTGATAACTATTTTCCTGATGAATCAAATGCAGAACAAGAACTACTACAATTCCTTGAATGGGATGAACCCCAACGTGATGATTTTGGCGCTTCTGTGCGAATCATTTTAGCTTCCGCTGATTTTTCAAAAGAAATAACAACCTCTGTGATTTGGTTAAACCAAATGGAACTGGACATTACTTGTGTCAGACTAAAACTATATAAGCTAAATGGTGAGCTAATACTAAATTCTGAACAGATTATCCCTTTACCAGAAACTGAAGATTATCAAATAGAACTACGTGAAAAGCGTCGCGACATACGAGTATCACAGCAAAGCGGAAAAGACCGCTCTACATTTACATTGAGTATCAACGGTAAGGAATTTGCCACTGGTTTCAAAAAGTCGGACATTGGCTTTAATGCTGTAAAAGCACTAGAAGCAAACAATTTAATTGACCAGAGTACTTTTGATTTTTTACGGGAAGACAGATCATGTAGTTTTCTTTTACTCAAAAAACAAGATGAAATAACAGAAACAGAAAGAAAGTATGGTAAATACAGGTATAAACGCGGCCCAGAGTTTTTATTTAACGGTGCGGGGTATTACATAGCCCGAAACTGGGGAGTTGGGAATATAGAAGCCTTTATCACTAAAATGAACACCCGTTTTGCAGAACTTAGCATCGAAAAGAATACTAATTGATCATGCGAACTAGATTTTAACCTGATGTAAATTATCTATGCTTAAACACAAAATAGATGATGACTTTCGGTTTTAGTAACGCTGTAAGTAACGTCATTATAATTAATAGATTAATAAATTTTTAATTATCAAATAGATAGATTGCAAATTAAGTTCCCGCCAGCCCACCAATATATGGCCTAACCTATTGATTGATAATAGGTTAGGCTTTTTTGTTTGCGTCTGTTTTTGCCGGTGATCCGAAATGGTGATCCAAATGCAGAGGCAGAAGCCAAATTAAAGAGATGATGGAGAAACTTAAACTTTGACTCAATACCCGATACACATGGCCAGGATACAGCTTGCTATCAAGTGTTAAGAATTGTGCAATTGAATGCAATCATCAACTATAGATACCCGATTGCGACCGACTACCCAGCTTGAAGTGTGGGCGTGAGGAGCGTCGCCATTGGAATGCGAAGCTGTCAGATTAGGTTTGAACTACTACAGCTCAACCAACCAACTGAGCCGTCTCCGTGTCATAAACCACATCGGTAATCGACCCATCCCGAATGCGCTGAACTGCTTCGTCAATTACATGTAGCGGCACCAGGAACCACTCTCTCGGCTTCACTGGATGTCCGAAGCGATCCTCGATGGTCAAGTCGAGCTGTGCTGCGCCGAACAAACGGTGGAAGATGCTTTCCAGCTTGGTGCGGTTCAAGTTGTGGAGTTTGTAGGTGGCAACCACCTCCACGTCGGCTAACAGATAGGTGGCATCCTTTTCAGCTCCAGCAATGCGGGCCTCTACCTTGCCGCCAGTCACGCCAATCTTATGGATCAGCTCGCGGTGTTCGGCGACGAATGGATGGTTGGACAGGCTGCGCAGCACGTAGATAGTTCCGGTTTCAATGTCGTCTGGTTCTGGCGCATCGCCAAACAGAGGACCCATGTCCGGATCGGTCAGGCGGCGGCCAGTGTCATCCTTGTAGAGTGCCCGTTGTAGCGAACGGCGCAGCAAGTTGCTTTCAGTACAGTTGGCGTAGATGACGCGCAGTCGTGCATCACTTTCACCGTTGGGCGCCTTAATGGTTTCACCAACTTCGGCAACATATGCAAGCTGTCCGCCGACGATGAAGCAGTTCCCTGTTTCAATGCTGGTGTCGCGTCCAAAACGCAGTGTTTTGCGAATGCCAGCCTTCAGCTCCCGCTCCACCTGCTCAAACAGCGGTTGGAACTTGTCAAAATCCTCACACGGCATGCGGTCGGCAATTTCCTCTGCCGCACGCTTTTCAACGCTAGAACGTACATGGCGCAGCACGGTGATGTCGTTCTGGTCTGGGGGTTCATCGCCAATACCCAGCTCGGCAAGCAAGGCATCTTCGTCCAGGTCATCCACATCTTCCGGGGGCACTGCCGCACCAGTCAGCAGACCGGGACCATCCAGCTCAGCCAGCAGGGTTTGCGCTTCTGACAACTTGCGTAGCTGGTCTAGGCGCACGGCATACAGGCGCTCAAAGATATCATGGCCCTCGCCATGCAACGGAGCGCGCCCATTGACCTGATGGAAGCGCAGGATGTCCTCGAAGCCCGCGATGATGCGTTCCTCGCGCGGTGTTCGGCGGGTGACCTTGAGTGGGGCGACTTCTACTCCCAGCGCATCCAGCAGTTCGTCATCGTTCATCTCAGCCATTACTGGATTCTCCTTGCGATTGGGCCGCCTTGGCCTGCGCACGGTAGCGCGCTAGCGCGGCCACGCCTTCAGCCATGCGCTTTTCCCATGCGTCTGCGGAGTTGATATCCGGCAGGCGGCCACGCTCGTTCTTGAACTGCAAGGCACGTTTTGCCAGCTCGCGAGCTTCATCTTCGGGGATGCTCACCTTCTTGGCAGCAATACTGGCATGTACCTGGCGCAGCGATTTCTCATCCATCGCCTTCGCCAGCACCGCATAGGCGGCATCGAAGGGATTGATGCGGTCGATCAGGTCAATGTCCAGGTCGCGCACATTGATGAACTTACGTACTCCATCCAGCAATGCTGTGCTGCCTTGCACCGTGCCGCCGTTGGCATCTGCCTGAGCCAAGGCCAACTTGGCCTGCTGGGTGATATTCATCGCAGCGATGGCGTGCTGTCGAATGGTCTCTTGGTCAGTATCGCTCAACTCCGGATAACGCTCGCGCACGATCTTGCCCATGTGCAACTGGGTCAGCTCTTCTGGCAGGGTGTTTTCTTTGTCGAACAGGCCGCGCTCCAACACGGTTTTGTCCTGCAAAAAACCGGTGACGACTTCGTTCAAGTCCTCCTTGCAGATGCGCGTAGCCTCAGGGCTTTGCGGTGTTGCCAGCCCATTGATCTCGACGTGAACCTGGCCGGTGTCCGTGTTCACCCCGACGTTGTGACCGCCGTCCTTGTAGCCTTCCTCGCCGTAATCAAAGCCATCCTTCGGTCCGCTGTTTTTTGGCGTGAACTCATAGCGCGGTGCCAGCACCTGCTCCATCAACAGACTGGCAGAAATGGCCTTGAGCATGTCGTTCACCGCCTCGGCCACGGCGGCCTGTTCGGCTGCGGGTTCGGCGATCAGATTGGTGAAACGCGTCCGTTCCTTGCCTTCGGCATCACGGGTGGCACGGCCAATGATCTGCACGATTTCAGTCAGGCTGCTACGATAGCCAATGGTCAGCGCATGTTCGCACCAAATCCAATCAAAGCCTTCCTTCGCCATCCCTAGCGCGATGATGACATCGACATGATCGCGGTTATTCTTCTGTGCCGGGTCTTTCAAGGCAGTAAGCACTTTTGAACGCCTGGCCTGATCGCTGTCATCCACCAGGTCTGCCACTTTCAGGGTGCGGCCATTACTGGCCTGCACCAGATGGAAGCCGGTGGCAGGGTCTACGCCTTTCCATTCGCCCAAGCCGTGCATGATTTCGTTCACCTCGCGCTCCTTGTCTTTGAGGCTTTCACGCGCCATAGGATGAGGGATGTGAACAATCGTTTTCAGCGTCGGGTCCAACACCTTGGAGATGGCATCAACATAAGGGCCTGTGTAGAAGAAGTAACCGATATCCAGCGATTTGAGCCATTGGTAACCGTTGAGCTGCTCGTAGTAGGTGTAAGTGATCGTCTCGAATCTGGCTTCATCCACAGGCCCCAACACGGCCTCGCTGTCCCCCCGGAAATAGGAGCCGGTCATGGCCACCAGATGTACCTTGTCGCGGGCGATGAGTGTGCCTAACTGACTGCCCAGCTTGTTATCCGGGTTGCTGGAGACGTGGTGGAACTCGTCAATGGCAATCAGGCGGTTGTCGAACATCTCGATGCCCAGTTCATCTACCGCAAAACGGAAGGTGGCGTGCGTGCAGACCAGCATCTGGTCAGTACTTTCAAGGAACTTGCGCACTGCATCCACTCTGGACTTGGCCACGCGCGGCTCGTCCACGCCAGGGGCGTTGCACAGGTTCCACTGTGGGGCCACCTGCCAATCCCAATAGAAGCCGTGCTGACTCAGGGGTTCATCGGCAAAGCTGCCACCAATGGAGCGCTCCGGCACAACGATGATGGCCTGCTGCAAGCCCTGGTTGTTGAGCTTGTCCAGCGCGATGAACATCAGTGCCCGGGATTTTCCCGATGCCGGCGGTGATTTAATCAGCAAATATTGCTCGCCGCGTTTTGCGTAAGCGCGCTCCTGCATGGCACGCATCCCCAGCGCGTTGGCCTTGCTGGAAGCCCCGGTGTGCGCCGTGGTGATAGACACCGATGGCACGGTGTAGGCGTTGGTCGGGTTGCTGGTTTGCTCGCTCATGCTTTCTTTCCCCTTGTCGCTTTCCTTGCTGGCTTGGCCTTGGCCGCTGCTGCCGTCATCTTCGTATACAGATCAAAAAGTTTTTCCAGCCGCTCGGTGTCGTTTTTGAAGCGGCGACCAATGTAGATACGCTCCAGCACTTCGTCGTTGCGTTCGTGGGCATGACGCAGGTTGTCCGGCATCTTACTAACGCCATCTTTGACTTCATACAGGTCGGCGATGCTGGCAGGGAAATGCGCTTCGCGCGCCAGCAAGATATTTTCGGCGCAGGCAGTCAGGTCGGCTTTGTTTTGCTCGGTGAGCAGGAGGACGGGGAAGGTATTCCAGCCAAGGGTACTGGAGTACGAAAAGTCAGTGCGCATCCGCACGCAGACTGTGCCAATCCAAACCCAGTGTAGGCGCGAGGCAATCAGGGCGAGGTGCCAGATGGGTGCGTCATAGAGGGCGAAGCATTTGTTGGAAATGACGGATTGCTTGTCCAGCAAATCAACTGGCAAGTAACTTCTGTTCTCAGATGACACAACCGGAATGGCGAAGAAATAGTTTTCGCAGCTTCGCATTTCACGAAACTGGTGGGGCCTTTTAACCATTCCATTGGAGATGGCATCTTTTGATGTTTGCCGCGAAGCCTTTCCTTGCTCCAGCTTCTGTTTGATGTCCGCAATCGCAAGAATTTCTGCGGTCGGTTCATCAGGAAACCAGAAGCAATAGCGCGGCCTGGCTTTGATAACTTCCGAAGAACCATAGAATTTCCTGATAAACGCAGCATCCAGCCCTGCGTTCGAGTAGACGTGCTTTCCGTCTGTATCGAAAATTAAATGCGCGGACATACCGTAGTAGTTGCCCTTCAGCATCGGCTGAATTTCAGAAATCGGGCTGGATGACGGCGTAACCCAATAGTCATCTGCTGGCATCAAGTACGCATTGATGTTCTTCGTCGAGAGCTTTTTATCATCGTCGTAAAGGTCTGCGGTGGCTGCTTGAACTCCTGCGCCAATGCAGACAACGGTAACACCTGCATCGTTCGCGGCCAGATTGCTCCACTTGAAAGAACGAACCGCAAAATTGAACTTCAACCCGTCATCGAAAAGCGGCTTCCAGAAGCCCGTAACGTGTTGCCCTTGCGAAACACTGTTCGTTGCCACAAAAGCAAATTTTGCCCGTGTGTACTTTGCGTATTCGTGAGCTTTGAAGAACCAGCCACACACATAGTCAAGCAAACCCCATCCATCAATTTTCTTGTCGAGCAAATCGCCCATATCTTTCTTTTGCTCGGCAGTCTTCTTGGCGTTCCCTTTGTACGGTGGATTGCCACAGATATACGTCTCCCCACCTTCGTTCTTAAAGTCAATTTCAGCCTGATCCAGCGGCGTGCTAAACAAATCATCCGCTGCTAATTTCACGCCCGTCCCCGTTGGCGGACAAATACTCAGCCAATCCAACTGCAAAGCGTTGTGACAAACAATCCAATTCTGCGCATCCAGCGGCAGAAACTCGGCCAGCGCATCCTTCTGCCCGCGATAGAGCACGTCGCACTGGAACTCGGCAATAATCAGTGCCAGACGGGCAATCTCTGCCGGGAAGTCGCGCAGCTCGATACCACGGAAATTAGTCAGAGGAATTTCACTGCTCAGATTTGATTCTCCACGACGTCGGTTGATCTCGGCTTCGATCTCGCGTATCTGCTTGTAGGCGATAACCAGGAAGTTACCGGAGCCGCAGGCTGGGTCAAACACACGGATGCGCGCCATGCGTTTGCGTAGGTTCAGCAGCTTGATTTTGTTATCGCCCGCCTCAGCCAACTGCGCGCGCAGGTCATCCAGGAACAATGGGTTCAACACTTTGAGGATGTTGGGCACGCTGGTGTAGTGCATGCCCAATGAGCCGCGCTCTTCGTCGTCGGCCACGGCCTGGATCATGCTGCCGAAGATATCCGGGTTGATCTCTTTCCAATCCAGAATGCCAGTATGTATCAGGTAAGTGCGCGCCATGCGCGTGAAGCGCGGCACGTCGGTTGCGCCGGAGAACAAGCCGCCATTCACATAGGGGAACTTGTCTGTCCAGCTCGGCAAGCGTGGCTGTGCTGTGGTGCGTTCATCAGGATTAGTCTTGATGTTCATGGCGCGGAAAATTTCGGACAACACCTGATGGGTGTTGGCGCCGTCCCGCTTGCTCATCTGCTCAATGGTGTGGGTGAACAAACCTTCTCCATCGAAGATGTAGGTGTCTTCGGCGAAGAAGCAGAAGATCAATCGCGCCATGAAGTGATTCATGTCGTGGCGACGCTCTTCTGTGGCCCAGTCTGGGTTCTCACGCAGTAGTTCAACATACAGCTTGTTCAGGCGACCGGTAGCTCGAACATCGACGGCAGTATTTTTTATCTCCTTGACGGGAGTGATGCCGGCCAGCGGCAGGAAGAAGCCGAAGTGGTTGGGGAAATCCGGATAGTCACAGGCGATGGTTTCGCCAGTGGTAAGCTCTTCCGCCTCAAGGGTCTGCCCGTCGGTGGCGAGTATGAACTTGGCCTTGGCTTTTGTAGTGGCCGGGCTGGCGCGCAATGCCTTAAGGGTTTCGCCCACGTTGCCGGTTTCGCACACGGCGATATGAATGTTGCTACGCTGGAGCACGCCACCAGGAACATCCGAAGTATTGTTGTTGCCAGTACGCAGACGCTTGAGTGCCGTGTTCTTATTGCCGAAAGCGGCCAAGAACGCGAATGGGAACTCAGCCGCGTCGAAGGGTTGAAGGGCCAGGTCCGATATGGCTTCTTCGATTTCTACTGCATTCATGGAGCATCTTGCCTGTGTGGTTTTTTCCGATCGCGTCCGACTGAGGTTCAGTCACTGACGAGTCACTGCGGGGAGCTACCCGCGCGCAATATCCTTGGTCAAGGGCACGAACCAGGAAAACAGTTGCCTTGCTACTCACTATTTATTCCGAGATGGATTCAACTCTTGTGAGATGCAGCACATCGCACCTCAATTCCAAGTTCTAGTCATCTGTCGAAACGCTGATCCAATCCGTTGATTTATAGACAGTTGATGGAAGCTGAAAAACTGACAAAATATTAACAGTCTGGCGATGCTTTTGACAGCAATTAGCCATATGGAGGAGATTTCCAGCCAGGCGACCCAATGGCAGCAATGGCCAAAAGCAGACGTTCACCGGTGTGACGTGAAAGCAGGTGTTCTAGTTGTCGACTAGCTACTTAAGCCAAGGCTGATCTATGCTGGCAGACATGAAGCAACCAACTCGCTCAGAACAGGAAGTCTTCGCCGACCTGGCGGCGCTTTGCAGCCGCCCTGGCTACGTGCATGCCGTAGCGCAATTCTCCTTCCGGGACAATGTAATTCTCTACGCGGGTGACATGAAGGAAGCCGACATGAGGAACATGTTCTCTCCCTCACGGCTCATCCGAACGGAGATCAATACTTTGCTCGGCCTGATGATCAAGACCGAGATCGACTGGACCCTGCCTGCGCCGAAGACAGTGCAGGAGTACATGGATGCAACAGAGCGACTCCTGGAAGAGTTGCACCACTGCCTGTCCGGAGAATTCTGGTCGGGGCTAACTAAGGAAGCGGTGGAGAGCGGCTCGTTCAACCCGTTTGAGCGGGGAGAAGTGCTGCGAGAGCCGATCTTCTACAGTGGGGAAGCGGTCTACAACTTTCAATACCTCGACCTGGCCGCCTGTAAGTACGCGGCCGACGCGTCATGGCTCCAGGCAAACCGAGGCTTCACCATCGACCAGGCCACGTGCGTCGCCAAGGCAGTCGAGGAGGTTCATGCCGACAACTTCGATGCAATTCGTGAACGCATGCGAAGGCAGCACCCGGACGAGTGGACCATGCTCCCTCTCTTTGCCTTCGAGGCGGACGCTGTCGCTGCGAAGGCGAACCTTGCAGCCGACGTCGTGGAACGAGTGCTCGGCGCGTTTGCGCTGCCCTCCACCGAACGAAATACTGGATTCAACACGCTTCACGACTTCAACGTCATGACAGCTACGCCCCTGCTGCAGTTGCCTAGTGGTGAGTTCTTGTCATTGCAGTCCTACTCGCTTTCCGAGGCCATCTACGACGCGCCCTTTTACTGGATGGCCCAGGACAAAGCGTATTACCCAACACTTTCACAGAACCGAGGCGACTTTACTGAGGACTTTGCCGCCGAGCGTCTCAGTCTAGTCTTTGGCGCAGAGCACGTTCATATGAACGTTGACATCTTCGAGACCAAAGCAGCGAAGGTATCTGACATCGATGTGCTTGTCGTTTGGGGTAATCGGGTCATCACCGTACAGGCAAAGTCAAAACGCCTGACGCTGGACGCGCGGAAAGGGAACGACCAGGTTATTCGTGATGACTTCAAGAAGGCGGTGCAGGCAGCTTACGACCAGGGGGCCGCGTGCGCCAAGTGCCTACTCGGCAAGCGCCACAGGCTGGTGGCACCGGACGGACGCGAGGTCGCACTGCCTAAGGACATTAAGGAGGTATATCTTTTCTGTGTCGTCAGCGATCACTACCCAGCCTTGAGCTTCCAGGCGCGGCAGTTCCTGAAGACAGAAAGTATTAATCGGGTGCAGGCGCCGCTGGTGATGGACTTATTCGCCGTTGATGCCATGACCGAGATGCTGCAGTCACCCTTGCAGTTCCTCAGTTACGCGAACCGCCGAGCCAACTACGACGAGCAACTCATGGCTTCGCAGGAGTTGACGATCCTCGGCTATCACCTCACGAAGAACCTCTGGGTGGGGCCCGACATTGACCTTATGCATCTTGAAGATGATTTTTCAGCAGGACTCGACATTGCGATGGCGGTTCGACGTATCAACATGCAAGGCGCAGCCACACCAGACGGTGTCCTGACTCGCTCCGAAAACACGACGATTGGTCGGGTGGTTAAGGAAATAGAGTCGAGACCGGAGCCCGCAACAATCGATCTCGGCTTCTTGCTTCTTGCTATGAGCGAACAGGCCGTCACCGAGATGAGTCGTGCCGTAAATCGGCTAGCAGCCCGCACACGAGCCGATGGTAAGATGCATGACGCTACATTCGCCTTTAATGATGGCCCCGGCATTACCTTCCACTGCACCGATGAGCCAGCACATGTGTCCGGCCCTCGCCTGAAGTCTTACTGCGAGCGCCGCAAGTACAAGGAGAAGGCCAAAGAGTGGTTTGGCCTCTGCATGAGTTCGAAGGGCCCAAACGTGAGGTTCGGGGTCTCTCTGACCCATCCATGGGCCCAAGACGCGGTCATGGATGAGAAGACTCGGAATATGACGGCTCCGATACCTATCGATCAGGCACTTGCCTCTCTACTGAGTGGGCACAGCCGGGCAAAGAAAGTTGGCCGGAACGACCCCTGTCCCTGCGGCAGCGGACGCAAGTACAAGAAATGCTGCCTTAACTAATACCAAGCCGACCTTCCATCTGGTCTCGTATGTGTCAGCTACGCTGTCGCAGATTCGCGGCGGCAGGCCCAAGAGTCTACTAAGTCGAGTGGCGAACAACCGCTACTATTCTTCTTCCAAAATCTTCTTGTATACCTGGTCGAGCGTCTCTTTGAGAGATTCAATTTTTTCTTTCAATTCGTGGTGTTGGTTTTCACTATCCAAGTAATTAATCCAACACTGATCATCGCCTAAGATAGGTTCAACCCATAACGACCATATAGACTCGGAGCTTTTTTGAATATCGACCAACTGTACTTCCAAGCCCTCGGTTTCAGTAACCAACCGCAGCTGATTGTCTTTTGCCCATTCACGGAAAGCGATTTCGACGTGTTCTTTCCTCTCGAGGTTGCATGATGGGCATGACTTGCTGCCATCTGCGACTACCTTCGCTAGTTTCTTGAATATGTGCCCCTTTGAGCACTGGAATTCCACTCCCGCAAGAAGTCCACGATAATGCCCGGTCATGGTGATTTCGGTTCCTTCCAACTGCTTTATCATCCATTCACGGTTTCTCACCGGAGTTGTTCGAGGTATCGGTGGAGGGCGTACACCCGCTTTCTTTGCTGCGTCCAAACCCGCCTGCACCCATTCCCATTCCATCTTTTCAATTTCAATTCCACCTCAAAACGGGATATCTGCCAAAGGTGTTGCTCCCCAAAAAACCGATTCGGCCCAATACGGATCAGGAACGGCAATGAATGTCTTGAGTTCCTATTTCTGTCCTGTCTCTTTGACAATCCGGCCTGCGTATTTCTCATACTGGCTATTGTGCTCAGCCAATCTTTCTTTGGGGTGGCGGGTAGTTTGTCCGACCTTATAAAGGCACGGATCAGACGGGTGCACCAGTACATATAGATAACCCGACTTCATTGCGCCCTCTATATATGTATGGGGTCAGTGTGAAAAATTCAGTGTCCGTTTTGGGTAACGGACATTTGTCTCGTTATGTGTGGCTGTCCGCTTTCAGTATTAAGGCAGCCATTTAAGCCTACAATCCAGATCGTAAAAATAACGTTGCTATCAGCCTAAGTTATAGGTTTAGGTACATCGTGTGGTAAATTTTCTCCACCGGATGTTGTCTACAGTCATCTCAGTTGGACCGTACCTATGAAACTGAGGTGATACAGCGGTACGAATAGGTGGTACATTCGGTAACACACCGGTGATGCAGGTACCTTAATAATCAATAGGTTAGTTGAAGTTGGTGGAGATGCTGGAGCTTCCCGCCAGCTCCACCAATCAATGAAAGGTGAACTGAGATCAGTTCACCTTTTTTGTTGCCTGCTCCAATTAGCGCAGCCTGTAGCATTTTACTATTTAATTCGAAAATCCTCTCGTAACTTACCCCAATGATCCTTGAGCTTTTGCTTATGGTCTTCATTCATAGGGGGGTCTTTTATTGCCTCTGGCCACAAGCTTCTGGCTTTTGCCATAGTGTCATCAAGATGAGGTTTAATCGCTCGCCATGGAATCTCTGATCGGTCAGCCCAAGACTTAAAGTTCGCATAGGAGACTTCATACCAATCTTTGGTTTTTCCCAAATTGAGTGCGTAGTGTCTTTCATCGTCGATATATACACTGGTTGTGACGATATCGTAGGCTGGGGAAAGCCGAGGGGTAATTTGATCGGAATAGAGCAGGCTCCAGTTCTTGAGGTGCGCATCGCCATTAGCAAGTAGAATATTAACCAACAGTCGCCTTGCAAACTGTTGCGCGTCAGCCAAGCCATCGCCGGAAAATCCGTAGAGAATCCTGCCTATTTGCTCGTAGTTGGCGGAGTTGTATTTTTCGTGCGGATACTTCACCAATACTTGGGCAAAATCCTCCATGTGGACCCTCGTATCGTCATCACGATCGAAACGTTTGATCGCAAATGCCAGTTTTTCATCAGGCAGATTAATTTGCGGTAGATTATCTAGCTTATTCAGTTCAACCAGTTTGATTTCTGGTATATCGATTCCGGCTAACGATGCGAGCGCCATAGCTGTATACTCATTCACCGGCACATCTTTATGCTTGGTGGATGGTGTTTTGATGATCCAGTCGCCAAGCACATTTCCTTTAGACAGGTTGTAGCGACCGTCTTTTTCCTTCATGGAAAACTTCATCTGCACCCCAGCCAAGGAGAATTTATTTTCCTGAGTAACTTTCTCGAATTTTACTGCCTTGGCTTTACCGTGAGTGGCAAGGACACTGTCCGGCACATCTTCTGGTTCCATGGGCTCAACTACCAGAGCTCCGGGCAAATCTTCGCCCAGGTACGATAAAATATGAAATTCGTTATCGACATGCACCTTGAGACCTTGGGAGATCAACTCTCTTAGCGAGCCTTCTGGCAATAGGTTGGATAATGTGGGATGCAGTTTTTGATTCCGAGCCCATGGTTCTGCCATAAGTCTATCGGAGCGGAGAAAGTTTGGGTGAGTAATTAAGCTAAATGTAGGGCGGCCTGTATCCTTTTTGAATTCATCCGCAAAGCTCAGCACATTTCGACCATTGTGAAAACCGGCCAAATAGCCAACGAGCTTTCCATGCAGCTTCAGCCTTAGCACATTAATTTCATCCGTACTCATTGGTCATCTCCAAGCAAGCCTTTCCATGGGTCGTCAGACAGGCTTTTCTTTTCGTTTGCTTTCGCGTGTTTTGACGATAGTAAGGCAGACTCTGCGCCCCCTTCATTAAGAGCTGGAGACTTTCTCTCAAGCACAGCCTGGACTGCCCTTAGCTTTTCTTTGGGAATCAGCATGAATTCGCTGTTAAGACCCTTCGCAATCAGCTCCAAAGTATCCAGTCTGGGGTTTCCTTTGGACTCTAAACGCTGGTATTGCTGACGGAAGACGCCTATCCGCAACATCATATCGTTCTGCTTAAGACCTAGAGCAAGTCGCCGCTTTTTGAGCTGCTGAAGTAGAGAGTTCATTATTGTAACCACATATGTTGCTTATTGGATGATAGCAACATATTAGCTTCTAATTTTAAAAATAGAAACATATTTGTTGCTTATTGAGATTGTAAAGGGATGGAGACATTGAGCCTTCATCCGGAAACTCTATCAATTTTGACGCTATGCTAATCAGCGTTTCGCTGGATGTAGGCGAGCAGTTTTATATAGGTGGTGGTGCTTTTGAAGGCAAGGCTGGAGGCAGAGCTGGGCTATGCATACGAGCTTAATGATGACAATGACAGTAGTTATGGCGCGAGTGCCCTATTCAATCTCAAGTTTCGGAGTTCAGTACTGGATAAAAATGAAAGACAAGTGGCTGAAAAATAAAGAAATTAGGTCTCACGGAAGGTATGATGTAGGTGTCAAAGCCAAACACCAAAACTAACCGGAGACCTGAATGAATAATGACACGAATAAGCGCTTATTTCCAAGCCTAATAGAAGAAGTTCTCGAACACCCAGGCCAATGTGTCGATAATGTTTTCGCTGAAGTCTGGAAGGGATTCAAATTCAATAAACTTATCCATCGAGTTGGATTTAAAAAGCGAACAGGTGTCAGTATTGTTGATTCGGTTTTTTTACTCCTGCTGTGGAAGTGGATAGACGTTTCATCGATAGCGGTATTTGCCCGGCAATCGCTGCACGTGTTTTCCACAGCGAAAAAAGACGTGATGTATGATTTACTCAAGCGCGAAGACATTGATTGGAGGAATTTAAACATTGGCGTAGGCAAAACGCTATACCAACAGCAAGACATATCGTCGAGCCGTATAAAAGCTTACGTATTGGATGATTCAATCAAAAAGCGTCGAGGAAAGAAAATGGAAGGGGTATCCTGTCATTTTGATCATACTGAAGGCCGTCATGTGATGGGACAACAAGTATTAACGCTCGGGCTGGTGACGGAAGCTCTATTTATGCCGTTGGATTCACAAATATATGTGAGTGGATCAAAAGCACATGAGTTGAATGGTGAATTCAAAGACAAACGTAATATTGTCGCAAAACGTTACGAAGAAGCGACGAAGCAAACAAAACCAGAGATTGCCAAAGGGATGTTGGGGCGAGCGAAACGCCAGGGTCTCAAAGCAGATTATTTAGTTGCCGATGCGTGGTTTGGCACAAAGCCGATGATACGAACCGCGCAATCGTTGGATATTACCGCTATTCTTCGAATGAAAAAGAATACCATGAAGTACCGTGTAACAGGAACAAAAGGTAAAGCAGAAGAATTAGACGCCAAAGCCCTGTATCAACGTGCAGTCAAAGGCGAATGGAAAAAAGTACGCGGCCTGCCTTATCGTGCAGTGACGATAGAGGTTGAATTGGATGTTGGCAACAAAGAAGATAAAGAACCCAAGTTGATTAAGACTCGATTGCTATTTGTGCGTGGAGTGAAGGCTGAGGGTAAAGCAAGCATTAGCAAGAAAGACTGGGCGCTCTTTTTAACAACAGCGCCAGAGATGAGTTTGACAAAGATATTGGAAATCTATGCGCTACGCTGGGCAATCGAAGTCTATTTCAAGGAAGCGAAACAACAGCTTGGGTTTCTGATAGAGCAAACAAGGACGTTTGCATCGCATACCGCCTCCATTCATTTAACGGCGATACGTTACTTAATGCTGGTATCTGCACAGCAACAAGACGCTGAGCTTCGAGTTTGTGATATACGTTCACGAATAAAAGACCAAATTACGACGCTCGATTTTGCCCAACGCTTGTGTCAGCTATTCAGGGTATTGATTAGTGGCGCACTAGACGGGATCAAAAATAAGCTAGGTAAAAAGACAGAAGTCATCATGTTGGCAATTGATAAACGTATCGAAGATTTTTTTATTCAGGCGCTTCAACTCGACGCATTCACGTTGGAAATGGAATTTAAGTAGCGAATAAAATTATTGGGTAACACTGGATTTTGAACTCCGAAACTTGAGTTCAATATTACCGATCAAGCATCCATCGGCGTAAGTTTTGCTAAAGGTGATGACTGGGATTCCTTCACGCTGGGCGCGCGCGTATGTACTTTTGATAAATAAAAACCTTTAAGATTTCACCCGGCTTTATATCAGGATTGATTGGTATTAACGGAAGGAATATCAACGTTGCGTCAGAAAAAGGAAAGAAATTTAAGGTAACATTTGTGTGTTTCGTTGTGCAAAAGTTACAGAAAAAAACATTTTAAATATGTGAAGTTACGAGGAAGTTAAAGTGTTTTTTGCCAAATGTAGTATTTCCTACATCATAAAATCATGTGCGCATAACGCTACCTTCATCAGCAATAACAACTTTTGGATTATCTTCTAAAGCTGGTGGTGCAAGATAAATATTCAACGCTGGTTTAGTGTCAATTACTTCTAAGGTTTGTTTGGTAGTCCAATGACCTTTCGACTGTAGATAAGCTAGTTGACTGCATCGAAAAATCATTGAGAAGATGTCGGAAGGATGGACTTCCAACGTCATCGTTAGCACTCCGTCTTGTCAAAATCGAAACCAGTTGTGGCAAGTCAGAAGTTCTGATCACATCATTGCTCGACCAGGAACAATATCCTCTCAACGTATTTCAAGAGCTATATCACCAGCGTTGGTTTGTTGAGGAAGACTACAAGATTATGAAAAGTCGACTTGAAATCGAAAATTTTTCAGGTCTATCTATTGAAGCGATTCAGCAGGATATTCATGCAAAGGTTTTGACAAAAAATATCGCGGCGATCGCTATAATAGAAGCTGACATTCTTGCAAAAGAAAAATATCAGCATAGAAATAGCCATTACAGAATTAATTGCAC